>Ga0315280_10003511_pt1 | contig 23998 bp, 11 predicted proteins | sample YL17G06_40_MG_FD_203697 | JGI IMG/M metagenome (GOLD analysis project Ga0315280, IMG submission 203697) | Sediment microbial communities from Yellowstone Lake, YNP, Wyoming, USA - YL17G06_40 | ecosystem: Environmental > Aquatic > Freshwater > Lake > Sediment | place: USA: Wyoming | collected... | reverse complement strand
TAGTTCCCCCCATCATCGATTCCATTCAGGAGTTCAAGGTCCAGTCACATAATGACCAGTCCGAGTTCGGAATGGTGACCGGCGGCGTCGTGAACGTCGTTACCAAATCAGGAAGCAATGAGTTCCATGGTAGCGTTTTCGAATTCCTGCGAAACGATGCCCTGGATGCGCGCAACCCGTTCCGCGTGGATATCACGCCGCTGCGCCAGAATATGTTCGGCGGAACAGCCGGTGGCCGGATTCTCCGTAACCGGACATTCTTCTTCGTGGGTTATCAGGGTTTCCGGCAGCACACTCCCGCCAACCGACAGTACCGGGTACCGACGGAAGCGAACCTGCGTGGGGCCCTGAGCGACTGGCCGAACCAGATCTTCGATCCTTTCAGTACGCGAGAGAATCCGAGCAAGCCCGGCACCTTTCTGCGGACTCCCTTCATGGGAAACCTGATTCCGGAGTCGCGATTGGATAGCGGGCTGCTGCACTACGTGCGCACTACCGTTCCGGCTCCCGTCCGGACGGGCATCCCGGACTTCAATCAACTCGACCTGACGCCGGTCGTACAGCGCCAGGAGGAGTACACGGCGCGGCTCGATCATAATTTCAGGGCCAACGATTTTGTGTGGGTCAGGGCGAGCGGCCAGCTATTCGGCCAGTCGGGCTCAGGGGGCCGGCAAACGCTGGCGAGCACGACGGACATTTCTACCCGGAACCTGGGCGGAAGCTGGGTTCACATCTTCGGGCCAGCCAGCATTCTCCAAGTTCAGTTTGGCCGCTCGATCGCAGTGAACACTGTAACCAACTCATTCAAGAACCTGCCGGCGGGATTCATTAAGGACGTCGGCCTTGCCGATGAGATCTGTTGCAGTTATCGCAGCGGCCAAACCGTTGTCCCCGCGTTTAACGTCACTCAATTTTTCTCTGGCGGGAGCAGCAACGACACGACTCATCCTGGAGACTCGTACCAATACAAGGCGAACTATTCCAGGGTTTTCGCGAGCCACATCGTCAAGTTCGGCGGCGAGTTCAGCACCATGCACGACCTAATAATTTCCAATACTGCGGGTATCTCATTTGATTCGGTCCAAACGCAAGATCCGCAGAACCCGGGCCGCACAGGCAGCCCGCTCGCATCCTTTCTTCTGAACATCCCGTCGGGCGGGAACCGCAAGGACTTTTATAAGACCTATCGCTTTGGCGGTGTGCTGGGCTTTTTTGCCCAGGACTCGTGGAAAGCCACTTCGAAACTCACGGTGAATTTCGGGCTTCGTTACGATCGAACCTTTATTCCTCCCATCGGCACTCGGGAAGACGGGGGCATCTACATGGGAGACATCGACTACAACCGCGGAATATACGTTCTCCAGGCGGTTCCGGCTTCATGCAGCCAGCTTGGCAAACCGCCCTGCATGCCCACACCTGGCGGGCAGCTTCCGGACGGCGTGGTCGTGGATCCGCGCGGGAAAATCCTGCACGACTTCACCGACAACTGGCAACCACGCCTGGGTCTCGCGTATCGCCTGGACCAGAAAACGGCGCTTCGCGCCTCGTTCGGCATGTTCTTCGACAGTTGGTCGGGAATCGACCAGGGGGCCCAGAACCTCGGACACTCCTGGCCGGACGTGGGTCGACAGGATTCGGCGAACCAGAACGTTCCGACGCTGCAACAGCCGCTGCCCGTAATCAAAGGCACGGACCCGTTTCCCAATAGCACGCTTCCTGCGGCGACCCCATTTACGCAGGGCGCCTGGTTTGCCGATCCCTACATGCGTAATCCGTATTCGATGCAGTGGAACCTCGGTGTACAGCGCCAGTTCGGGAACGACGTGCTGGTCTCGTTGAATTATGTGGGTTCCGGGGACCGGAGAGGGTCCATGGGAGGCTATTACAACGTCGCCCTCACACCGGGTCCCGGTACGCCGCAATCAAGGGCGCCCTGGCCGTCGATCGTTGCCAACAATTGGGTTCGCAGTTGGGGACGCAGCAACTACAATGCTCTTCAACTGCAGGTTCGTAAGAGGTTCTCGAACGGATTTTCATACATGCTCAACTACACGTGGTCGAAGTCAATCGATACCGGTTGTTCGGGATCTTTTGCCGAGGGGTGTGGAATCCAGGATCCGTACCACTTTAATAATGATCGCAGCGTCTCGGCTTTCGACCTGCCGCATATACTAAACATCAACTGGACGTACCAGCTTCCCTTTGGGTCGGGAAAGAGGTTCAGGACGGGCAAGGTGATTGCAGACCAGATCATTCGGAACTGGCAGGTCAACGGGATTGCGAGTTTCAATTCCGGGCCACCGTACAGCGTCACGCTCAGCGGCGATATCGCCAATACAGGAAACAGTGCCTACATGCGCCCGAACCTGGTGGGAGATCCGATCCCGGCAAACCCGACACCGTCGCTATGGATCAATCGGCAAGCCTTTGCCGTGCCGGCCCAGTTCACGTTCGGCAATGCCGGGCGTAACATCTTGCGCAGTGATGGAACGGCCAACTTCGATCTCTCGCTGTTCCGCGAATTTGGCATCCCGGTGCGTGAAGGTATGCGCGTCCAGTTTCGGGCTGAGGCGTTCAATGCCTTCAACTCGCCCCGGTTTGCGGCGCCGTCGAGCAACCTCAGCCTGACTACATTCGGACGGGTGCTAGGCGTCTCTAACAAGCCTCGGCAGATGCAATTGGCGGTCAAAGTGGTCTTCTGATAGTGCTACACCGGTGAGGAGGGAGATTTTGTGAATCGCAGACAATTCATCAGCACGAGTTTTGCTTCTTGCCTTTCGATGGCGGGCCTGCGCGGCGCGCCGGCTAACCGGCCCAACATCATTCTGATGATGGCGGACGATTTGGGATGGGGCGACCCGGGGTTCAACGGCAACCGCATTATCCAAACGCCGAACCTCGATGCGATGGCGAAGGCGGGCATCCGCTTCACGCGCTTTTATTCCGGAGGCCCGGTCTGCTCGCCGACACGAGGCACGTGCCTGACGGGGCGGCACTATTTCCGCTACGGCGTGACCCACGCGAATGAAGGCATGCTGCCGAAACAGGAAGTTACCGTGGCACGGATGCTGAAACCGCTCAGGTACCGTACCGGCCATTTTGGCAAATGGCATCTCGGCACCCTGACCAGGGACATCAAAGACGGGCGCCGTGGCGGTCCCGGCACTCAGACCTACATGCCCCCGTGGGAACATGGTTTCGACGTCTCTTTCTCCACCGAGCAGGCCGTGCCCACCTGGGAGCCGATGAAGAATCAGCCGTTCGGCACGAAGTATTGGGAAGGGCCAGGGAAATACGCTACGGAGAACCTGGAAGGCGACGACTCGCGGGTGATGATGGACCGCGTGATCCCGTTCATCACGCAGGCGGCGAAGGCGGGCGATCCTTTCCTCGCGGTGGTCTGGTTCCATGCGCCGCACCAGCCTGTGATTGCCGGACCGCGATATCGCGCCATGTATTCACAATATAGCGAAGGCGAGCAACACTACTACGGCTGCATCACTGCTCTCGATGAACAGGTGGGGCGGCTCAGGAAGGAACTGCGCACCCTGGGAGCGGCGCAGAACACCATGATCTGGTTCGCGAGCGATAACGGCCCCGAGGGCATGACCGGCGATCAAGGGACAAACCGCGGTTCGACGGGCGGACTGCGCGGACGCAAGCGCAGCCTGTTCAGCGGAGGAGTGAACGTTCCGGGTCTGCTGGAATGGCCGGGACACGCCAAACCCGGCCGCGTGACGGATGTTACGTGCTGCACCTTGGATTACTTCCCGACGATTCAGGAAGTAACCGGGGCCAGCCTGCCGGGCAAGCCGCGCCCGATCGACGGCATTAGCCTCTTGCCGCTCATCCACGGAAAGACGGTTACCCGTCCGACTCCCGTCTGCTTCCGCTATATCCAGCCCAAAAGACAGATGCATGACTCGCCGATGATTGCCATGCTGGAGGGACGCTACAAGCTGCTCACCAACCTCTCGGCGGACGGCAAAGAGGACATGCTTTACGACGTGATCGCGGACCGTTCCGAAACAAAGAGCATCCTTGACGGACATTCGGCAATGGCGCAGTCCATGAAGAAGCGCTTGCGCGACTGGATCGAGTCCTGCGAAGCCAGCCACGCCGGCGCGGACTATAATGAGCCATTCACGCCGCTCGAGCCTTTTCCGGTCCTGACCGGAACCTGGCCTCCCGATCGGCGCGGGAGCGAACAGTAAACTGGAGCAGGAGCCTATATGAAGAGAGTTCGGTTCTTATCGATGTTTCTCATGCCGGCGGCCTGGAGCCGGCGTACGGCATGGGCGGTCTTGCCGCTCTACGTTCTGTTGTCAACCCTCGCGCTTTACGCCCAGGACCCGCGCGGCGTGATATCCGGCCGTGTTTTTGACAGCAGCGGGGCCGTCGTGCCGGGAGTCTCCGTCCGCATCACCAACAGCGCGACAGGCGTTGCGCTCACCAACTCGACGAATGCGGAGGGCAATTACGAGACTCAGTATCTGCTTCCGGGCGACTACACCCTGGTGGTCGAGCATCCCGGTTTCAAAAAGTGGGTGCGCTCGGGCATCGAGCTTCGGACCGGGGACCGCCTGCAGGTGGACGCCAGGCTGGAACCGGGGAACATCGTCGAGACGGTGGAAGTCACGGGGCAGGCTCCGGGGATCGAGAGTTCCCGGGCCACGGTCGATCAGGTGCTCACTTCCAGAGAGGTTTCCGAGTTGCCCCTGCGCAACGGCAGCATCGGCTATCTGTTCGGGCTGGCCCCCGGCGTGGTAATGACGGCGCTACCCAAGAACGGCCCCTGGGCTCCGGGCGGAAACAACGGTTACAGCGTCGGCAGCGGCGCGATGGACTTCAATCTCGACGGGGTCAGCAACAACTCGGTCGGGGGCCAGCTATCTCTTCTTCCGCCGCCGGAACTGGTGGAAGAAGTGCAGATATTGACGACCGGGTACGACGCATCGATCGGCCACACCTCCGGCGGCGCGGTGAACATAACGCTTAAATCGGGCACCAACCAGGTGCGCGGCTCGGTGGTGTTTTCCGCGAGTGACGGTCCGATGATGACCCGCGATTTCTTTGCCAACCGGTTCATTTTCGATCCCACCACCGGGCCGGTGACGCAGGCCAAGATTGAGGCGAACACGCCTCCGGTGCACTGGCTTCGTTACAGCGCGGCGATCGGCGGTCCTGTGCGTCTCCCGAAGCTCTACGATGGCCGCCAGAGAACATTCTGGATGATGGGCTTCCAGGGACACAACAAGAGCCGGTCGGTTTCCTCGCAGGCGACTGTGCCCACCGCGGCGCAGCGTAACGGCGATTTCTCCGCGCTGCTGGCCCTCGGTCCGCAGTACCAGATTTATGACCCTTTGACCACGGTCCCATCGGGCGCCACCCAGTTTCGCCGCAGCGCTTTGCCGAACAACATCGTGCCGGCGAGCCGGATTGATCCCGCGGCGCGCGCCATTCTGAAGTATTTTCCGCAGCCCAACGCTCCCGGAACCGCGGACGGTTTGCAGAACTTTCAGACCAACCAGATGCAGCCGTTCAATCTGTACCAGCCGATCTTCCGCCTGGATCACAACTTCAGCGAGCGGCATCGCGCCTACTTTCGCTATTCGCAGTCGATCTTCACCAGCACGAACATCAACAAGCTGACGCCCGACAGCAAGGCCACGGGCCGCACGCAGGAGCGCCCGCACCGCGGGATCGCGGTCGACGATGTGGTGACGCTTTCCCCGACCGCCGTTCTCGACGTCCGCTACGGACTCACTCATTTCTTCACCGACGTCCGCTACGACAGCAACGGTTGGGAGCTGACCGAATTCGGATTTCCCGCCAGCCTGCTGAGCCGTTTGAGCGGCCAAAGAAGAACTTTCCCGCAAACCACGATCACCGGGCTCATGAACCTGGGCAGCGATGGGGGCAGCTTCACCAGCAATTACTCGAACAGCCTCTTGACGGTTCTGAGTTGGATGAAGGGCGGCCACAGCGTGAAGTTCGGCTTCGACGGCCGCCTCATAAGGAACAATACTCTGGCGTTCGGCAACGTCTCGCCGCAACTGAGCTTCGGCAGCGCGTACACAAACGGTCCGCTGAACAATGCCGCCGCGGCACCCGGCTTCGGCCAGAGCATGGCCAGTTTCCTCTACGGCTTCCCGACCGGAGGCGGCGTGGACGTCAACAGTTCCTCGGCCGATCAAAGCAGGTTCGCCGCCGGATTCGTGCAGGACGACTGGCGCGTAACCCGGAAGCTGACCCTCAACCTGGGCTTCCGATGGGAATACGAAGGCCCTGTGACGGAGCGCTACAACCGCACTTCGCGCCAGTTTGATTTTGTGGCCCCGAATCCGATCCAGGAAGCGGCGCGGCTGCAGTATGCCCGGGCGCCGATCCCGGGTTTGCCTCCAGACCAGTTCAGAACCATCGGCGGCGTCACCTTCGCCGGGGTCAACGGCAACCCACGCGGCATTCACAATCCGGATCACCGCGGCTTCATGCCACGCTTTGGCTTCGCCTACCAGATCACGCCGAAGTTCGTGATGCGCGGCGGCTACGGGATCTTCTTCGGACTGATCGGAGCGGAATTCGACGGCGCGGCCCAACCCGGTTTCAGTCAAAGGACGAGCATCGTCTCCAGCCTCGACAGTGGACAGACGTATGTCGCCTCCATATCGAACCCATTGCCGTTCGGCATCCAGCAACCGACGGGCGCTGCCGGGGGGCCGCTGACCTTCCTGGGAAGCAGTCCGGGATTCTTCGATGCCGACGGGCGGCGGCCGTACACGCAGCGCTGGAGTTACTCGCTGCAAACCGCGCTGACCAGCCAGACCACGCTGGAGTTGGGATACATCGGATCGCGCTCCGTTCGCCTGCGGGTCACGCGGCAGTTCGATTCCGTCCCGCGGTCCTACCTCAGCACCTCCACGGAGCGCGATAACAACGCCATTACGTTTCTCTCCAACCGGGCGGCGAACCCGTTCCTCGGGTTGGCGGGGTTTGCCGGTACCGCGCTGTTCAATTCTCAAAACACCACCTACGCCCAGCTCCTGAGCCCATATCCGCAGTTCACCAGCCTGGCCGCCGACATTCCCGCGGGATCGTCGTGGTATCACGCGATGACGCTGCGCGTCCAGCAGCGCCTGGCGCACGGTCTGCATTTCAATGCCTTCTACACCTGGTCCAAGAATATGCAGGCCAGCACTTACCTGAACCCGACTGATTCCATCCCGGAGCACGTGATTTCCGATGCGGACCGCCCCCATCGTGTCGTGGTCGACGCAATCTACGACCTTCCTTTCGGAAGGGGGAGGGCCTTCGGCAAGAAAGGACCGGCGGTGATCGATCACCTCTTCGGCGGCTGGACCGTCGATGCGATCTACCAGCTACAGACCGGCGCTCCCATCGGATTCGGGAACGTCCTGTACCGTGGCGACATTCATGACATTCCGCTGGATGGCAGCCGGCGGACAATCGACCACTGGTTCAACACCGAGGGTTTCGAGCGAACCGCGGGCAAACAACTGGCCAACAATATCCGCACGTTCCCGTCGCGGCTTTCCGGAGTCCGCGCCGGCGGCATCAACATGCTCGACCTCGCCGTTCACAAGAATTTCCGGATGCGTGAAAAACTGGCGCTGCAGCTTCGCGGCGAGGCGGAAGGAGCCCTGAACCATCCCCTCTTTGCCGCCCCGAACGCCACTCCGACGAGCACCCTCTTCGGAATGGTGAGCAACACGCAAACACAGGGGGAAGAGGCCCGCCGAATCTTCGTAGCCCTGAAATTGCTGTTCTGAAAACATGGAGCGGGCCGGCCAGAAGCCGGCGCTCCATACGAGTTCCGTAGGAGATTAGAGCATGGAGAGATTGCCACTTTCGAGACGACAGTTTAGCAGGATCGCCGGGCTTGGCGCCGCTGCTGATGCCCTGTCGAATGTCATGCAGGCCGCTGCGGGCACCAAAAGACCAAACGTGCTGTTCATCTTCACCGACGATCAGCGGGAAGATACGATCGCCGCACTCGGTAACCCTCACATTCAGACGCCCAACCTGGACGGACTGGTCCGGTCCGGCGTTCGATTCAGCAATGCCTACTGCATGGGTGGCTTCGTCGGTGCGGTTTGTCTGCCCGCCCGGATGATGACGCTGCGGGGCCGATCGTGGTTCTCGGTTCGCAACCTGCCGCCGGACGCGCCGAACTTTCCCAAATCGATGAACGAGGCCGGCTATCTCACTTATTTCATGGGGAAGAGCGGCAACACCGATAAGGAGACGCAGAAGCAATTCACGTACTGCAACTACGTTGCCCCAAATGACAACGAGGTCCGGCTCAGCGGCCGGCCCGATGAGTACCTGGCCGATCAGGCCACTTCGTTCTTGCGCAAATGGAAGAGCGACCCCTCCGCCTCTCAAGGCAAGCCTTTTTTCATGTACCTGGCCGGAGCCTCGCCTCACGATCCGCGGGTGGCGCCCAAGGAGTACCTGGACCGGTACGATCCGAACAAGATCCCTTTGCCGCCGAATTTCCAGCCGTATCACCGGTTCAATAACGGCGAGTTGCTGATACGCGACGAGCAACTCGCGCCGTGGCCGCGAACGGAAGCCGAAATCCGGCGCCATCTGCGCGACTACTACGCGGTGATCACCTATCAGGACGAGCAGTTCGGAAGAATCTTCCGCACACTCAAGGACATCGGCGAGTACGACAACACCATCATCATCTTTTCCTCCGACCAGGGCATCGCCATCGGCAGCCACGGTCTGATGGGCAAGCAGAATCTCTACGAGCACAGCATGGGGGCTCCGCTGGTATTCTCCGGCCCCGGCATTCCCAAGGGCAAGACTCTGGATGCGTTTTGCTATCACTTCGACATTTACCCTACGGTCTGCGACCTGGTCGGCGCCAATATTCCCGGATCGCTGGAAGGCAAAAGCCTGGCTCCCATCCTCCGCGGCCAAACGAGCAGCGTGCGCGACACGATTTTTCTCGCGTATAGAGACGTGCAGCGGGCCGTGCGGCGTGGACCGTGGAAGCTGATTTGCTACCCCGAAATCAATCGGACGCAGCTCTTCAATCTCGATCAGGACCCGTATGAGACCAGGGATCTGTCCGGCGACCCGGCCAATTCCGGCAGAATTCGGGAGCTGATGGAGGCAATGAGAGGGCAGCAGAAACTTTACGGCGACACAGCGCCGTTGACTTCGGAGAATCCCAAGCCGGGTGACGTCGACCTCGAGTTCTTCAAACAGCTTCCGCAGGCCGCGGCAAAAGACAAAGTAAAAGAGAAGAGGAAAAAGCAGTAAGACACCCCCGGAACGCCGATGATCAGATATGCCGTTCTTCTTATCCTGCTTGCGGCTGCCATGTCAGCGGCCGGGGACTTCTATGTCTCGCCGAGCGGCAATGACCGGAACCCCGGTTCCACGGCCCGGCCGTTCCGCACCCTGGAGCGGGCGGGGCAGGCGGTGCGTGAGACGAAGAAGACCGGACCCGTCCACGTGTATTTGCGGCGCGGCAAGTACCGGCTCTCCGAGCCGCTTGTGTTCGGCCCCGAAGACTCCGGTGGTGACGGCGCTCCCGTCATCTGGACCGCCGTTCCGGGCGAACAAGCCACAATCGTGGGTAGCCGGAAGCTCGATCTGAAGTGGTCCGCGTATCGAGACGGAATTCTCAAAGCGAGCGTGCCCGCAGGCCTGGATTTTGATCAGTTGTTCGTCGATGGCAAGCGCCAGATCCGTGCCCGTCTTCCGAATTACGATCCGGCCGACCCGCTGCGCAGCGGCAAGGGGTACCAGCTTGTTACGGATGGCTCCAACCGGCGTTACGACACGTGGTTCAGCTTCGATCCGAGGATTTTCACGAAGAAGCGGTGGGCTAACCCAACCACCGGGATTGTCCATGCGTTCCAGAGCAAAAACTGGGGCAACTTGCAGTACCGCATCAAGGGTGTGGACTGGGAGAAGCACCGGGTATTGCTCGGCGAAGGCGGCTGGCAAATGCAACGCTCCGGCGGCATCGGAACAGGGCGCGGATCTTCCTCCCCGTTCTTTATCGAGAACATCTTCGAGGAGCTGGACGCGCCCGGAGAATGGTTCCTCGACACCGGTTCCAGCACGCTTTACTTCATGCCCCCATCCGGCGTGAATCCGAACAAGGCGGAGATTGAAGCGGTAGTCGTGAAAGACCTGATCCGCTTCATGGGCACGCCCGAGCGTCCCGTGCGCAACATCATTTTGCGCGGGCTCACGTTTACCGAGAGCGGGCTCACGTTCCTCGACCAATACGAGCCGCTCGCCCGCGGCGACTGGGCGATTCATCGCGGCGGTGCGCTGTACTTCGAGGGCGCCGAGAACTGCCGTGTGGAGGATTGCGGGTTCGAGTACCTGGGCGGCAACGCCATCTTTTTCAGCGGCTACAACCGGCGCAACACGGTCACTCATTGCCGCTTTTTTCACACCGGGGAAAGCGCCGCGGCATTTGCCGGACTGCCGAAGGCCGTGCGGCTGTATCTCACGTGGGATGACGAGGAGATGCTGGGGAAGTCTTGGGAGCAGATGCGCAAGGGGATGGACATGCAGCCCGGACCGAAGACATCCGACTATCCGGAGGATTGCTCGGTGCGGGACTCGATCATGTCCGATATTGGAGATTTCGGGAAGCAGACGGCGGGTGTGCTCATTTCCATGAGCCACAGGATCAACGTCAGCCATTGCACGATTTACAACACCCCACGGGCGGGCATCTGCATCAATGATGGGACCTGGGGCGGGCACGTGATCGAGCACTGCGACATTTGGGAAACGGTGCGCGAAACCGGCGAGCACGGCCCGTTCAATTCCTGGGGACGTGAGCGGCAGTGGCTGACCGAGAGCGGCGGCACCAAAGGCATGGACAAGCGACTCGTCTTCCTCGACGCGGTCGATACTACCCACATTCGAAACAATCGCATCGCTAACTATCGGAAGACGATCTCCGCCGGCAACTGGACCATCGATCTTGACGACGGGTCGTCGAACTACGCGATCTACAACAACCTGTCGCTGGGCTCCACTCTGAAACTGCGGGAAGGCTTTTACCGGAAGGTCTGGAACAACATCCATGTCAGCCCCGTAGAGATCGGATGGCACGTGTGGCCGCCGGACTCCGAGGACGAGTTTTATCACAACATCACGGTTGTCAGCGGCGCCAGACCAGGCCAGCAGGAGCCGACAACCAGCCTGATCCGTCCGGTCCGGATGCCGGAAAAATACCCGTGGGGCAAGCTCATCGACCAGAATTTGTATTGGAACGTCAACACGCACCGGTTTCTCGCCGCAGATCTCGCTTGGGAGCAGTGGCGCGCGGCGGGGCACGATCGTCACTCGGTTTTTGCGGACCCGCTGTTTGTCGATCCGCTCCATGGCGACTTTCGAGTCAAGGAAGGCTCGGCCGCGCTGCAAATCGGATTCGAGAATTTCCCCATGGATCAGTTCGGCCACCGCATGACCCGTATCATCCCGTTCGGCGGCGAGTTTGAACAGTCCGCGGCTGTGACCATGAAACCCGATGCCCGCGGCGGCGAAGTCCGCTATACGGCCGACGGCACGGCGCCTACCCACACAAGCAGCCTGTACATGCGACCCATCCTTATCGGCAAAACCACAACCATTCGTGCCTGCACGTTCAAGAACGGCCTTCCGGTAGGCGCCGAAGAAGCCGCTACCTTCAGGAAAGTTCAAAAGGCGGTCCGCCCGACCTGGCTGGCGGAACTCCTGCGATCCGGCCATGCCGCAGCCACTAAAATGAGCGGTCCCAGCCGAACCACGCATCAGTGGTTCGGCGCCGCAGTCCGGGACCTCCGCAACGATCCCGAACTGATTGACGCTGCGGGCGGCCAGGACTACGGCGCCTTTCTGGACAATGTCTCGCCCACATCGAAGCCCGCGGGTTGGGGGCTGAGGCGATCCGACGTGATTGTTGAATGCGACGGCGAGAAAGTCGAAGATGTCGAGCAGTTACTCCGTTTGAGCACACGGGTTCCACGCCGGATCATTGTCGTTCGCGGATATCGGAGGATGACACTTGCGGTTCCGTCAGGTCAGTAGCTTGCGTGCAACGCGCGACCTGATCTTCCTGCACATTCTTGCCACGGGGCCATGTTGGCGTTAGTTGTGTGTAGTCAATGCCGGACCCGCCGCATGGCAGGGCGTTACGAAACAGCCAGCCAACGTCTGCAGCGAGCACGAGGATTTCACCGCCGGCGAGACCAACGACCCGGCCCTGGTGAGGCTGGGCGGAAACCGCTTCGCCAACGGCCGCATCGACGGCGCCTACCCGCACATGCTCAGTTTTTTGGGCAGCACCTGGAGCAAAGGCCCGCTGCGGTTCACCAACGAGCAGGTCATCGAATGGACGCGCAACCTGGTTGGCAAGGGAGCGGCCGTCACCTGGGACGCGCCCATTCAGCCCGGCGGGTTGATCGCCGAGCCGTTTCTGAAGCAGTTGGGGGCCATCGGCAAGGCGCTCGCCCGACGGTGATTCGCGGGTGCCCTTGACACGAAGATTTCCGTGGGGTAGCATTTGCGCACCATTAGTTTAACGTTAACATCGCTTGGAGGGAATATGTACCTGCCGCATCGTTTTCTGCTTTGCCTTGGCTTCTTGCTCGTTTGCGCGGGCATGTTGTGCGGTCAAACCGCTACCGGGACAGTCTCCGGCCGAGTGGTCGATCCGTCGGGGGCTGCTGTCGCCGGGGCCGACGTGAGACTCATCAACCAGGAGACCAAGGACACCCGCCGGCTGCTCACCGGCGCCGAAGGCGACTTCGTCTTCGCCGATGTCCACCCGGGCACGTTCACGATTACAGTGGTCGCAACCGGGTTCAAGCAGCTTGACAAATCCAACTTCCACATCTCCCCCTCGGACCGGCTGGCGACGGGCGATCTGCGGCTGGAGGTTGGCGCGGTGTCGGAAAGGGTCGAGGTGACGGCCGTTGGCGCAGCCATCGAGACGGCCAGTAGCGAACGCTCCGCGCTCATCGACTCCAAACAGATCACGGAACTGATGGCCGTGGGGCGCGACGTGATGGCCTTGTTGCAGCTCCTGCCCGGCGTGGTCGACGACGCCACTGGCTCTGACGTGCTGGGCCAGTTCAACACGCCTACCGCGTCGGGAGTCCGCCAGTACTACAATGCGGTGAACATTGACGGCATTTCGGGGAACACGGCGCGCGGCCGGACGGCCGAATCGCCGATCAACATGGACGCCATCCAGGAAGTGAAGGTGCTGACCAACGGGTATCCGGCCGAATATGGAACGGCCGCGGGCATGGTGATCAATATCGTTACCAAGGGCGGCACGCAGAAGTTTCGCGGCAGCGCCTATTACTACAACCGCAACGAGGCGTTCAACGCCAACAACTTCTTCAATAACCGGGCGAGCCCGTACCTCGCGCGGCCGCGCTACCGTTACAACACCATGGGCTATCAGTTGAGCGGCCCTATTTACTGGCCAGGCCGCTTCAATACGGGCAAACAAAAGCTGTTTTTCTTCTTCTCGCAGGAAATCATGCCCAACCAGAGGCCCAATTCGGAGCGCACCTTCACGGTCCCGACCGCACTGGAGCGCAAGGGCGATTTCTCTCAGAGCTACAGAAATGCGACCTCGTTGTACCTTATTAAGGACCCCCTGCTGACGGGGAATTGCACCACAACCGACAAGACGGCGTGCTTCCCTAACAACATCATCCCCTCCGCCCGGATGGACGCGAATTCGGCAAAGCTGATGTCCGTCTTCCCGCTTCCAAACGCGACCAACCTCGCCGTGACCAGCTATGCATACAACTTCCAGATCGCCGACACGTCGAAGGTTCCGGCCATGCAGGAGATTCTCCGTGTCGATTACAACATGTCCGACAAGGCACGGCTATGGGTGCGCGCCTCCGGATTCAGCAGCCATAATAAGGGTCTGACCAGCCCGGCCATCAATAACCAGTGGGGACCGGCGCCGGTGGACTACGCGCAGACCATGCCGAATGTCGGCGGCACTTTCACCTATATCTTCTCACCGACCCTGGTCAACGAGACCACTGTCGGACTGAATCTGTGGACCGAGAATCAGGAACTAACCAAGGAAGGGCTCGCTGCGTACCAACGCGCCACTTACGGAATCAACATCCCGCAAACGTACCCGTCAAATAACCCGCTGGGGCTGCTGCCCGCCATGTCGTTCGGCGGCGTCAACGGCACCTCCGCCAACATCAGCTACGACGGCCGGTTTCCAATGGTGGACGATTCCACCGCCATCAGTATCACCGAGGGCCTGACCAAGATCTGGAGGAATCATCAGTTCAAGGTGGGTGGGACGATCCAACAAGTTCGGTACAACCAGTACCACCAGGCCGGCGGCAACAGTTTCCCGGGGAGCTTCAACTTCGCCAGCAGCTCGAATAATCCGCTGGATGCCGGTTATGCTTACGCCAACGCCTTCCTCGGAATCTATCAAACTTATCAAGAGCGAACGAACCGTGTTGACTACGCCCCGGTCACGCGCCTTCGGGAGTGGTACGTGCAGGATTCTTGGAAGGTGACACGCCGGCTGGCCATGGATCTCGGTCTCCGTTTTACGTGGGCGTTGCCCCAGACGCCGGCGAACAACCAGGCTGCTAACTTCGTTCCGTCGCTCTGGGACCCGGCCAAGGCGCCGAAGCTGTACCGGCCAGCGAAGAGTGGCAGTGCCAACGTCACGATCAATCCGATCACCGGCGCCACTGTGCTGCCCGTCTACGCGGGGCTGATCGTTCCCGGATCGGGCGATCCGGTTAACGGAGTGGTGGTCAGCGGAACGAAGGGCTTTCCGGAGGCGCTGGTGTACAGCAATGGCGTCCTGTTCGCGCCTCGGTTCGGCCTGGCTTGGGACCCGTTTGGCAACGGTAAGACCGCGATCCGCCTCGGTGGCGGTTTCTTCTACAACCCGCGCGCCGACGCCGGCGCCCTCGGCAACCTCTCGTTCAATCCGCCCCTGATCTTTAACCCCACCGCTTATTACGGATATGTGGCGCAAGCCGCCAACACCACCGGTCTGCTTTCGCCCAGCAGCTTCTCCCGGACCCTGGATATGCACGCCGCCACGGTGACGGCCTATCACGCTCACTTTGGCATCCAGCGGCAAATTTGGTGGGGAACGAGGCTGGATGTTTCCTACGTGGGAAGCTTCGGGCGGCATCTCGGCGAGAACAGCCAGATCAACGCCGTGCCTTACGGGGCGCGGTTCCTGCCCCAGAACCTGAACCCGCAGAGTTCCACCGGCGCCGCGCTCGCCGACAACTACTTCCGGCCGTACCCCGGCTATGGGGATATCCCCCGGCAAATCTTTGAGGGCACCTCCAGCTACCATTCGCTTCAGGTCCAGGCGAACCGGCGCTTCGCCAAGGGGCTGCAGTTCGGCCTGAGCTACACGTTCTCGAAGGCCATGGGCTTTGCCGAGGGCGATAGCACGGCGGCGCCGAGCGGCCACTCAAACGAAGTCGCGATGTACCTGAACCGCCGGGTCTGGAACTACGGGCTATCGTCCTACGACCGGCCCCACACCTTGACGTTCAACTTCCTGTGGGACATCCCGAAGTTGAGCCGCGCGCTGCCGCACCCGGTGGTGCGCGCGCTGTTCGATAATTGGCAAATCTCCGACATTACCAGCTTCATCAGCGGCGGACCGCGGCCAATCAGCGCGGGCACTTCGCCCAGCCTGGAGATCACCGGCGGCGGAGACGGCTGGCGGCCCATCATGACGGGTAACCCCATCCTGCCCAAGGACCAGCGCACCTTCGACAAGTACTTTGACCCCACGGTATTTATGGAGCCGTATCCGCTGAAGGCCGGGGAGACGCCGACCTGGTTGAATTTCGGCAACATGCCGCGTTTGATCGTGCGCGGGCCTGGCACCTGCAATTGGAACACCTCGCTGTTCAAGAACTTCGTCGTCAAGGAGCGCCTGAGGTTCCAACTGCGCGCGGAGGCCTATAACCTGTACAACGACACACAATTCTCGGGTCTGGACACAACGATTACCTTCAATGCGGCGCGTCAGAACTCGCGCACCTCGTCGGGCCAGTTGACCTCGGCGCGCGCTGCGCGCGTGATGCAGTTCGCCTTGCGGCTGAGCTTTTAACCCGGTCAACAAACCGCAGAGGCGCGGAGCACGCAGAGGTTCGTTTTTCTCTGCGGTCTCTGCGTCTCCGCGGTTCAATTTCTCCTATGCGACACAAATACGCGCTTCACACGCTTGCCGCTCTGCTGGTGTTCCTGCTCGCTTCCAGCACAGCGCGGGCGGCCGATCCTTTGACCTTGGCCAGCCCGAACGGACAGGTGGAATTCAGGCTGGCGCTCCAGAACGCGCGGCTCAGCTACACCGTCGCTTTCAAGGGCAATCCGGTGATTGAGCCGTCGGCGCTGGGCATCGTGGTCGATGGCGTGAGCCTGGCCGAGGGCGCCCAGATCGGCAAAGCGGAGCGCTACCGCACCAACCAGACCTACCCCTGGTACGGCGTGCACTCCACCGCCGTCGATCGCTCGAATGGCGCGAAATTCCAGGTGAAGCACGCGAAGACAGGGACGGCGTACACCGTCGAAGCACGGGCCTACAACGACGGCATCGCCTTCCGCTTCATTGTTCCCGGCGCGGCGGGCACCGAGCGGGTGCCGGACGAAGCCACCGCCTTCCGCCTTCCCGCCGGCAGTACCGTCTGGTACCACGACTTCGAAGGCCATTACGAAGCCCTTCATGTAAAGAAGGCGGTTGAAGAAGTTGCCGCCGGCGACTGGGCGGCGCCGCCAGTGACGTTTCAATTGCCAGGCGGCGCCGGCTACGCCTCGATCACCGAAGGCGCCCTAGTGAACTACGCCGGCATGGGCTTGCAGGCCGACGGCCAACGGGGCTTCGCCGCGCGCCTGGGCCACACGCACCCGGCTTCCTACCCGTTCCGCCTGCGCTACAAGGACGACGTCGAACGGATGACCAAACCGGCGGCCATCGCCGGAACCATCACCACGCCGTGGCGCGTAATCATGATCGGCGCGGATTTGAACGCGCTGGTCAACTGCGACATCGTCAACAGCGTCTCGGCGCCCCCCGACCCGGAGGTTTTTCCCAAGGGCCTGAAAACCGAGTGGCTCAAGCCCGGCCGCGCGGTATGGAGATACCTGGACGGCGGCGAGACGGGCCTGGAGGGCATGAAGCAGTTTGCCGATTACGCGCACGAACTTGGCTTCGAATACAACGTGATCGAGGGCTTCTGGGCCAAGTGGAGCGAGCAGGAACTGAAAGAGCTGGTTGATTACTCGCGGCAGCGTGGCGTCGGCATCGTGCTCTGGAAGCACAGCCGGGACCTGCGTGACCCGGCAGCCCGCAGGAAGTTTTTCGAGATGGCGCACCGGGCCGGCGCGGCGGGTGCCAAGATCGACTTCTTCGACCACGAGGCCAAGGAAGTCGTCGATCACTACGAGGCCTGTCTGAAGGATGCGGCAGAGTTCCACATGATCGTGGATTTCCACGGCGCCAACAAGCCCACCGGCCTGTCGCGCACCTGGCCGAATGAGCTGACCCGCGAGGCCATCCGGGGCATGGAATCCAGCAAGAGCCTGCGGGCCCGGCACGACGCCACCTGGCCGTTCACGCGCATGCTCGCCGGGCACGCCGATTACACGCCCACGGTGTTCAGCGCCCGGCGCAACGACACCACCTGGGCGCACCAGATTGCCACCGCCGCGATTCTCACTTCGCCGCTGTTGGTCTACGGCGGGCACCCGAAAAGCTTCCTCGAGAATCCCGCCGTGGAGGTGATCAAGGCCATCCCCAGCGTCTGGGACGAAACCATCGCCCTGCCGATCTCCGAGATCGGCGAAGTGGCGGCCTTGGCGCGGCGCAAGGACGACGTTTGGTTCCTGGCCATCGTAAACGGACCCACGGCCCGAACTGTGAACGTGCCGTTGTCGTTTATGAAGGGCAAACGCCAGGCAATTCTGGTCCGCGATAGCAAGGAAGGACCGGCGGCGGTCGATGTACGGAAAGCTGTCTTGGGCCCCGGAGATTCGATTCGAATCGATCTCCAGGCAGGCGGCGGGTTTATGGGCAGGTTTGCTGCGGAATAGGCGGGACGGGAGGGAACCCCCAAGCACGACACGCCGGTTTCCCGTCGACAAACGCGCCGGCGCCGTGCCACACTCGGAGTGGACATCGGCCATGATCAACTGGCGAGAACACCTGACAAGCGATCCTGGAATCTGCGGAGGGCAACTCTGCGCCAGGGGCACGAGAATCCCCGTCAACGTGATGCTCGACAGCCTCGCTGAGGGGGCAAGCCGTAACGATATCCTCCGCAGCTACCCCTCTCTCCAGCCTCAACACATCGATGCCGCTCTTGCCTATGCCGCCGAGTTGGCTCACGAAAAGGGTCTGCTCCCTCTGCGCAACGCGCGAAGTTAGCGCAGTGTTGCTTCGCCTGCCTGAGCCTGCGCGGTGCGGTACACCCCGCACCCCGGTTGCCGGAGTCGCAGGCGCGGTGCTGCCAATCGCCCGCGGCGGCTGCCGCCTGCCGACACGGAGGACAACCACACGCAGGCCAGATACAATGTAGGAGAGGTCAAGATGGCAGACCTGGCTGAAATTGTGAAGAACGCCTTAAGCTTGGATGTCCATGATCGTGCGCGCCTGGCAGAAAGGCTTCTGGCTAGCCTCGAGGAGCTGGGCGAGGAGGAGGCCGAACGGCTTTGGGCGGAGGAAGCGCAGAGGCGCTTGCAGGAATACCGCACAGGCCGTGCTAGCGCTGTTGGGGCTGAGCAGGTAGCCGAGAAGGCGGAAAGACTGTTCCGGTGCCCCCGTCCGCTACCACCAGGCCGCTGAGGACGAACTGCTGCACGAGATCGGCTACCTCGAAGTTCGGGCACCGGGGCTGGGGCGGCGGTTTTTTGCCGAAGTGCGGATCGCCGAGGACCTTATCGCGAAGTTCCCAGAATCCGCTCCGGAGGTTTTGCCGGGTATCCGGAAACACGTCCTCCGGAAATTTCGGTACTCGCTCATCTATTCAGTGGAGAAAGACGGCTTGCTCGTGCTGGCGGTGGCCCACCATCACCGTCGGCCTGGTTATTGGGTTCATCGCATTAGCGAGAACGAAAAAGCCGAGCAGGACCGCACCTGACCACCCGCCGGCGACGGCACCCGGATCACAGCCCTTGGCGCGTCGCGAGTCGACGTCCCGAGTGCAATAGGCAATTGTTGACCCAACGCGAATGGAGAGATCGAACCATGCGACTCCGATTCTTCACCATTCTTTTCACGCTTCTGCCGACGTTTCCTTCCGTGCTGCTCGCGCAGCAGCTTCCGCGGGAGCAGTGGGGGGCACCGACCGTCACCGTGTCGCACGCTGGCGGCCAGTGGACCATTGCGGCCAAGCGTCATAAGGTGACGCTGGGCGAGTCCGACCTCGCGCTCAAAGTGGAAGCCGGGCCCGTGACCTGGGCCATGGTGCCTTCCGCGAAAGATGACATGCTGGTCAAGTCACGGGGCGAAGAGTTCTACGTGCGCCTGGCCGATGCCGGAAAGATCGACATCGTTCCCTACGACACCGGCTACAAGACCGGCGTGCGAATCAGCCTCTCGCGATTCCGCGGCACCCTGGGAGCGCGGCCGTCTCCGCCGCCAACCGGAGCGGGCGGGACGCCCGCGCTCCCAGGCGAACTGGACCTGGCGCTGTACCTGACCGTCTGCCTCGAGGGACCGGATGAAGAACTGGTCTTCGACCTGGCCGCGCAGGAGCGCGAGGCGCTGGTGGGGCAGGTGGACTGGCCGAAAGAATTGGATGCCCGGGCCGTGGACTACACCGTCTTGAGCAACCGCCGGGGAACGCTGCTGCCCCGCAACTGGCCGAAGGAATACAACCCGATCCGCCCCGGGAAACCCGACGGCACAATCGACCCCAAAGACACCAGCGTCATTCAAAGCAACCTGGTCGAGTGCTGGTCGATGTCCTGGTGGGGCTTCCAGAAGGGTCCGGCGGCCATGATGCTCATCGTGGAAACTCCCGACGACGCCAGCTACAAATTTCACCACCCGGCCGGCGGCCCCACCGTGATCGGCCAGCGCTGGAGCGCCACGCTGGGCCGGCTCGGCTATCCGCGATCGGCGCGCATGGTTTTCTTCGAGAAGGGGAACTACGTGGACCTGGCCAAGCGCTACCGGCGGCACGTGATCGACAGCGGCCAGTTCGTTTCACTAAAGGAAAAAATCGCGCGGGAGCCAGCCGTGGCCCAGCTCATCGGCACGCCGCATTTGCGCCAGCACATTCTCCGGAACTACCGGGAGGGCGCCTACCGCTACGACCCCAAGGACCCGAAGAAGAACTACAACCTGGTCACCTTCGATCAGCGGGCCGGCGAACTCCGCCAACTGAGGGCCAAGGGAATCGAGCGGCTTTACGTCTGCCTGGCGGGCTGGCCGCGCCTGGGCTACGATCGCCAGCACCCGGACGAGCTGCCGCCCGCGCCTCAGGCTGGCGGGTGGGAAGGGATGCGGCGATACGGCGAGGTCGCCAAGGAACTCGGCTACCTGCTTGTCCTGCACGATCAGTACCGCGATTACTACACCGACGCCCCTTCCTACCAGGAGCAGTTCGCGGTACACGAAGAGGATGCGGTAAAGCCGCCGACGTCTTTTCCTGGCTCCCGCTTCGGGCAGTGGAAGGAAGGCTCCATTCCGTTCATGGACTACTGGGACGGCGGAAAACAGACCTCGCTCAACCCCCGCTTCATGCTGGGGCACCTGGTGAAGAACTACCGGCTGCTGTTTGAGCATGGCATCAAGCCGCAGGGCGCGTATCTGGACGTGTTCGGCTACGTGCCGCCGGATCAGGACTTCAACCCCGAGCATCCGGCCACGCGCGCCGATTCCATGAGGTCGCGCGCCGCCTGCTTCCGGTGGGTTCGCGCCAACCTTGGACTGGTGGGAACGGAAGCGGCCGCCGACTGGGTGATTCCCTACGTGGACTACGGCTCGGCGAATCCCGGCCGCGGGAAAGCGATACCGGTGCCGCTCTACGAGTTGGTGTACCACGATGCGATTGTGTTGCCGTACGGCGGCCGCGACAACGAGGAGAACCTGCTCGGCCTGCTTTGCGGGGGCGTGCCGCAGCTCTGGCAGGCCGACAAACTCACCGATGACGCCCTCCGCATGGTGCGCCGCATGGCTGCCTTGCACGCCAGGGTGGGCTTGAGCGAAATGACCAGGCACGAGTTCCTGGACGGCAACTACCGCAAGGAGCGCACCACCTTCGCCGACGGCACTGCGGTCACCGTCGATTGGGACGCCCGCACGGCCGCCATCACCCCGGAGCTGAAAGAGGTAAAATGACCGGGGGAAAACGCTGAGCCGCGGATTGCGCAGGTTATCGGTGTAATCGGCGAAATCTGCGGCTAAGGTTTCCGGAGAGGAACCACATATGAACAGGCGCGATTTTCTGCGGAGAACGGCAGGCGCGGTGGCGTTTCCCTTCGTGGCCCGCTCCACCGTGCTGGGCGCCAACGACCGCATCCGCATCGGGTTCATCGGGGTGGGCGGGCGCGCGCAGTGGCTGTTGAAGAACGAGGATTTCAGCGCCGTCGAGATCAAGGCCATCGCCGATTGCTGGCTGCCGCGCCTGGCCGAAGCGGCCAAGCTGCTTCCCAACGGCGAGACATGCGCCAAGTACCACGACTATCGGCAGATGCTGGAGAAAGAGAAGCTCGACGGAGTATTCGTGGAAACCCCCACTCACCCGCGCGCCCTCATTTGCATGCACGCCCTCCAGGCCGGCCTGGACGTCTATGCCGAAAAACCGCTGAGCCTGACGGTGGAGGAAGGCCGGGTTCTGACCCGGGCCGTGCGGCGCTACAAGCGCGTGCTGCAGACCGGCACCCAGCAGCGCTCCATGCCCATCAACATCTATGCCAGCAGGCTGGTGCGCAGCGGCAAGATCGGCAAAATCGAAAAAGTGATTGTCTGCAACTTCCTGGCTCCCGAACGCTGGAAGCCGCAGCCGGAACAGAAGACGCCCGAAGGATTGAACTGGGACCAGTGGTGCAACCAAACCGAGCTGCGGCCCTATCACCAGCAGTTGCACCGCGGCTGGGCGCGCTGGTGGGATTACGATGGCGGCGGGCAAAGCTGGGGCGTGACGGGGTGGGGGACGCACTCGCTCGACCAGGTGCAGGCCGCGCTCGGCGCCGACCACACCGGCCCGGTCGAGATCACCCCCGATGGACCCGGCCCAACCAGCAAGGTAGCGCTACGCTATGCCAGCGGCGCCGTCGTCAGCCTGGAGCAGGAGATCATCAAGGACCACCAGCAGCTCGGCGCGATCTTCGTCGGAACCAAGGGCCGCATCCAGATCCTGCGCGGCGATTTCATCACCGATCCGCCGGAGCTGAAGAAAGGCGCGCCCGAGGTTACCAAGGAAGGGCCGGGCGAGGATGCCTTCCACCTTCGCGACTTCTTCGATTGCATGCGCTCGCGGAAGCGTCCGAAAGCCGATGTCGAAATCGGCCACCGCGCCACCACCGTGTGCCACCTGGTCAACATCGGCCGCGACCTGGGCCGCAAGCTGCGCTGGGACCCGAAGAAAGAAAAGTTCATCGGCGACGACGAGGCCAACAAGCTGCTCTCCCGCCCCCGCCGCAAAGGCTACGAGCTCCCGAAAATCACGTGACCCAGAGTCTTCAGTTCTCAGTTTTCAGTTTTTAGTTGGCAGTTCAAGACACGACAACTGATAACTGATAACTGATAGCTGACAACTTCAACTGAAGTCGATGGCGATGACTTCGTGATCGAGCACCGAGGGGACGGTCAAGTAAAGCGAGCCGCCGCGCTCCTCGGCCGCCGGCGTCGTCCCGGCCACCAGCAACTGCGCCTTGCGCGGCTTGTTCCCTTCCGGCAGCCGTATCTTCACTTTCTGCGCTCCCGCCGGGATCAGCTCTCGCAGTGGCCCCTTCATCATCATGGAGTTGGTGAGGTTCACCAAATGGACGGTCATGGACCGCTGCTGCCGCCACACGGTCACGTCCAGCACGCCCGGCCCCGTGACCGTGACCGGGCGCTCCTCGTTGGCGGCCCACTCCAGGGCGTTGGCCAGCAGGCGAAGGTGATCGACGTTCAAGATTTCCCAGAAGCTGCGGTCGATGTCCCAGGGGAAATAGACGATGCGGCTGTGGCCCAACTCGCGCAGGTACACCTGGCGGTCGCCCGTTTCGCCGGTCCGCGGAAATACCTTTTCCATGGGCAGGTCGGGATATGAAGGGATCAACGTCACCGGCGAGTCAAACTGGAGAGCCGGTTTGACCGGCACCCGCCAGATGCCGTTGATGATGCGCCCGGCGTCTTCCAGACCGCGCAGCAACGGGTGGTGGCGGCCGCTCTTCGGGTCCGGGTGAAGGGCCAGGTAGGAGTTGTGCATCGGCCCTTCGATGCGCCCGCCGAAGGAAACGCCGAACAGGTCCGCCAGGCCGAAGTCTTTTCGCCGGCTGCCTGATTCGTCATAGAGCGAGGTCTCGAAGGTGGCCAGCAGGCTCCCGCCGCGCCGCACGTACTCCCGCAACTGCGCGCATTGGGCGCCGGAAAGAGCGGCAATGTTGGGCAGCACCAGCAGCTTGAAGCGGTCCACATGGGGGGCCTCGAGCAGGCCGTCGTGCGCCATTTCAAAGGGGATGCGCGCCTCGACCAGCGCCTGGTAAATGCCCTGCTCGTGCTCCGCGAAGCGGCGCGGGCCCGAATCGTAATACCGCTCCGTCTGCTCCGAAAAGACAACAGCGACGCGCGCCAGCGGCGCCTCATTTCTCAGGTAGGGCTCGGCGCGATAGTGCCAGCCGTAAATCTTCTCCACCGTCGCCAGCCAGCGGCGGTCGTAAAGCGTTCCGGAGAACTTCGTGAACCAGGGGCGCATGCCGTTGGCGGCGCCGTCGGCCACCCACAGGCGCACTTCGGCTTCGCTCTGCACCGAATCCTTCC
>Ga0315280_10003510_pt1 | contig 24005 bp, 16 predicted proteins | sample YL17G06_40_MG_FD_203697 | JGI IMG/M metagenome (GOLD analysis project Ga0315280, IMG submission 203697) | Sediment microbial communities from Yellowstone Lake, YNP, Wyoming, USA - YL17G06_40 | ecosystem: Environmental > Aquatic > Freshwater > Lake > Sediment | place: USA: Wyoming | collected... | reverse complement strand
GCCCGGTTGGACCCGGGTTTCAGGTACCTGTACTGGCCAGGATTCAGAAACCGTTCACACGCTTTCGCGCTTGCGGTTTCCTGTGTTTTTATTAAACAGTCGGGACCCCCATGTTACTGCGACCTGCTACTCCAGCCAAAGGCAAAAGCAGCAGGCACCCCTTATACCAAAGGTACGGGGCTAGATTGCCGAGTTCCCTCGCAATAGTGTATACCCGACACGCCTTAGGTTCCTCGCCTAGAGACACCTGTGTCGGTTCTAGGTACGGACACGAAGAATCCATCCCAACGCCCTTTTCACTGGCTCCAAAAATCGGCTGAACCCCCCTAAAACGGGCGGCTATTCCTGACTTCACCTGGTTCTCGCCATTACGGCACTTCCCAGGCTTATACAGTTAAACAAGGCGACAGCCTTGCTCAGCATATCTCGAAGCGTCAGACGTTGAGCTTGCGTTGCCGCGTGTATCTCCGTGGTTCCGGGATCTTAACCGGATTCCCTTTTGACATGGTCGGTTAGGCCATATCTTAGGACCGACTTACCCCCGGCTGACGATCGTTGCCGGGGAACCCTGGCCCCTTCGGCGGAGGGGATTCTCACCCCTCTTTGCTGTTACTACCGCCGGGATCTGCAATCCTGAACCGGTCCACTGGACCTCAAGGCCCAGCTTCTGTCCAGTCAGGACGCCCTCCTACCAGTGCAACAGTGAATGTTGCATTCTGAGGTATCGGTGGCTGGCTTAGCCCCGTCAATTTTCGGGGCCGTCAGCCTCGGCGGGTGAGCTGTTACGCTTTCTTTGAAGGGTGGCTGCTTCTAAGCCTACCTCCCCGCTGTCTGAGGCTGACGACGCCCTTTTGTTTGACATTTGGCCAGCACTTGGGGACCTTAACCTCAGTCTGGGTTGTCCCCCTCTCGGTCATGGAGCTTACCCCCACTAACCCGTTTCCCAGAGTCTACGACGCTGACAGATTCGGAGTTTGAAAAAGAAATGGAGCCTTTCGGCTCCTTACTTCCTAATCAGTGCTCTACCCCGTCAGCCGTCTCGTCCGGGACTGGGCTGCGACCCACTTTGGAGGGAACTAGATATCACCGGGCTAGATTGGTCTTTAGCCCCTAGCCCCAGGTCTGAAGAACGAATTGCACGTCAGCACCCTTGCGAGCCTCCACTAGGCTTTCGCCTAGCTTCGCCCTGCCCAGGGCTAGATCGCCCGGTTTCTAGTCTCAAAGCCGTGACTCCAGGCCCTTTCAGACTCCGCACCTCGCCACCCGAGGGTGGTTGCGTGCATGTTGGTTTCCCTGCGCCTTCAGGCTTTTTACCTTTAGGCTTGCCACAGCCATGAACTCCCCGGCCCGTGTTTATAGACGGAGCGTGCAACCCTGGTCCCCCTTTCTTGTACTGCCGCCTCACGACGGTCTCCTTTGAAAGGGATCTACCCTTCCGGGCTGCACACGTCTGTAACCGTCTGGTTTCAGGCACTTTGCACCCCCCTTCCGGGGTACTTTTCATCTTTCCGTCACCGTACTAGTGCGCTATCGGTCTTGAGTTGTATTTAGTCTTGGGAGTTGGTGACTTCCGATTTCCCGCACCCAAGCCAGGGTACGGTACTCCGGGACTCCAGCTCAGCTTCTTCCAGCTTATCCTTACGGGGCTTTCACCCTCTGTGGCAGGCCTTTCCAGGCCACTTCAGTTTTGCCGGTGAGAAGGAAGCCGGGCCCTTAACACTACATCTCCCCCAAGTTTCCCTGAGGGATTCGGTTTGGACTTTTCCCTTTTCGCTCGCTGCTAATAGGGGAATCCCGTTTGGTTTCTTTTCCTCCCCCTACTAAGATGCTTCAATTCGGGGGGTTCCCCCTCCTAAATAGGAGTATCGTGGTTCCGAAGAACCATGATGGGAAGTCCCATTGAGGAATCCCTGGTTCTAAGGCTGCATGCGCTTACCCAGGGCTCTTTCGCGGCTTGCCGCGCCCTTCATCAGCACTCAAGCCAAGCCATTCTCCAGACGGCGTAGCATATCGGACCTTTCGGCAGTGTCTGTTTGACGTATCGGTGAAACTTCTTTTATGTGCAGGTCTACGCGTCTGTGCATGGTGTCATTGTGAGCGTGTGTTGTGCTCACTGTCGCCCTTCACTCCACACCTGTTGATGGGGAGTTGCATCTGTTTTATGGCTTCAACTAACTACTAGCCAAACTATTCCAGAAGCGGGTCTCGCAGATATAAGGGTTACGTCGTGCGTCATAAGAGTCTCTAACTGTGATTAATTGTAATTTCCCAGTGCTAATGTTTTTATTTTTGATGATGAGATGCTATAGCTGATGCCTCGATAGCTCAGTCGGTAGAGCAACAGCCTTGTAAGCTGTAGGTCGCGGGTTCAATTCCCGCCCGAGGCTCCATTAATAAGCGATTTCAATTGTCTGAGGAAACGTTGTGGGTCGTTGGGTTTCGGTTGTTCATGTCGAGATTAGAGGCCCTATGTTCGAGTGTTAAATTACTAGTTTGTTGGGGACTCAAACGGACCCGCAGTGCGGCCAGCGGTTTCGGGCTTATTCCCGCAAAGCGTTAGTGTAGTGTGTGGTTCGGGAAAACTTTGAGGCCTTGAGAGGCTTCAAAGTTGGCCCCCTACCTCTCCTGTGTTACCACAGATGTAACATTGATTGGTAACAAACCATGAAGAGCCTCCATGAGGATTTCTTCGTTCAGAGTCGACTCTCGCTTATTAGTTACCACAGATGTAACATTGTTTGGTAACAGTGCATGAAGAATCTCTAAGGTTTCTTCCTTTAAAGTTGGCCCCCGGTCGTCTGTTACTTACATCAGATGTAATCTGTAATTGTAATCTGTTGCATGTTGTACCGTCGTCCTCCTCTCCTTTCCTGCACACGTCAGATGTAATGTTGCCGTGTTTGTGGTCCTGACAGCTCTTGCAAAGCCTCCTTTGTTCTTTGACTATTCTGTCGAAGGTCGGTTCTTGTCATGACTTGACAGTGATTCTTCTTAGACTCAAACAGTTGAAGGTGCATGTTGAAATTTCGGGTCTGCTGTGATTCGGGATGTTAGTCGTTATTAGGCTGTTTCGTGTAAGACTGTGAAGGGAAGCAGAGTGCGCTATTGGCATGGGTAGGGTTAGGGTTTCAGGAGTCTGCAGAACGATGGAGGGCGTCTTATAATGCGTGAGTTTGTTCTTTATTCACGTTTGGGGAGGACTGATGCGAGCTTTGAGAGTCTGCACGAGGCGGGCAGGTTGGATATAGTGTACGAGTGTGCGGTGGCCAGCCTGTTTCTCTCCCATGCGATACGAAAAGACATTGTTTTCCACACCTTGTTGAGCGGGCCGCCAGTGCCGCCGTTGCATCTGAGGATAGAAGGGGCAACGCTTCATGATGTTCGCACGGATCAGCAGACGTGGGAAAGAATCTTGAGGAAAGTTTTGGGAGGCCAGACTCATCCGGGCATTACCTCCGACAGGACCAGCTTCGAAGCCCTGCTGAAAACCGAAGCTGAAGCCTCTCGGACAGTTATCTATGTTCTTGAAGAGAAGGGAAGAAACGTTTCAGAGGTTGAAATGAGTGAAAACACGGTGTTCGTTCTTGGCGATCACATTGGTCTACCCAAGACAGTTGAAAATTTTGCCCTGCGATACGGCGAGAAGATCAGCCTTGGAAAACAACCCTACTTGGCGGCTTCATGCATAACGATTCTAAACTATTTGATGGACCGAAAGGCCCATCGTTGAAGAAACATACGATTGTTTCTAATCTCTAATGTCGAATGGTGCAAATTGCCGGGTTAACGTACGCCCCGTGTTTCTTGAACCCCAATCCTTATTCAACGTTAGCAAGCCTTTAATCTTGTCTTCTCGCCGTTTTACAAAAGGAGCAATCGAGTATGGCAGAACGTAAGCATAAGCGTGGATCAGAAGGCGTCGAGTTAGACGAAGACGCATGCGTTGTTCAAGAACCAGCGCAGATTGAGCTTGGGTCAGCGTACACTCTTGCAGTCAGTTATGACGAGAATGAAAGGCCTGTGGTCGACATCAAGACTTATGGGCAGGTAGACCTTGCGAGACTGCGAAAAGAAATCCAGGGAGTCTTTCCAAACGCCCAAATCCGGCATAAAACACAACCCCAAACGGTGACTATTGCCAAAAAGAACAAGAAGAAACTCAGCGCAGCAAAGAAACGATCGAGATAAAGGTTATCGCCCAAGAATCTAATCTGAGAAGCGAGAGTGAAACGGAACAAATCTCCCCCAAATATAGATTTTCTTTGAAAGACCACAAAATTCAACATGAAACCACATATTTGTCGAAATTGTTCAACGCGGCTATAAGTTTAGGTGACTCTTTTCGACACACTCATCGGGAGATACTTGTCAAAGTGTATGATAGGCTTGCTAGACTTGTTTGCAGGAGTGTAAATTCCGCATTTGACCTTAACAGTGGGCAGAAGAATAAGCGCAGCAACGCACCCGTAGGTCGAGGAAACCTTGCAACGATGAATTATGTCTTGAAATGCTCGTACCCTCGAGGTTTAATGGCTCGCTTTTTGCCTTTCATTTCTAGGAGAATGCGTTTTTCAGCTGTCACTCTGCCCATTTGCAAAAGCCTTCCTCCAATCCTTCTGACGGCTTTTTCAGCTTGACTCCAAAGTCTGGGTTTTACAGTTAGAATGATCTCGTACTCTTCCCCGCCGTAAAGGGCCAACTCTGCTGGATCCATGCTGTTGTTTTCGGCAAACCTCTCCGCCTCGCTGGCTATAGGCAGTTTGTCAACCAGAAAACCGACGTTGCTGGCTCTTGAAATCTCATGTAGGCTCCAGGCCAGACCGTCGCTTGAGTCAATCGCTGCGGTAACAGCTCCAGTTGAGCTGAGCGCCAGACCTTCTTTCAACCTGGCATGCGGCAGCAAAACCGAGTCGACGAGAACTTTGCGCGTCTCTTCTGAAACCTCAAGGTCGTTGAGAAGGATTTTCAGGCCAGCAGGAGTTTTTCCGAAAGAACCCGTGGTTGCCAGCAAGTCTCCTAGCGCCGCGCCGCTTCGCAGTATGACTTTGCCTTTTGCCGCGGTTCCAAAGAGTGAAATACATATCACGATATCTGAGGCTTCTCCGGTGTCTCCTCCTATGACATAGGTATCGTATTCACGTGCGCCGTCGTTTAACCCTCTGGCAAGCTCCTTGACATCCGTTTCTGCGGTCCCTTTCGGCAATCCAAGAGAAACGAGCATTGCACACGGCTTGACGCCTTTTGCTGCAAAATCGCTGACGTTCATCACGACCGCTTTCCGAGCAGCTTGCCAAAGAGACATTCCAGCCGGAACATCAGTCCTGGCCACCAGCATGTCCGTCTTCAATATTGCAAGTTCACCCTTCCCAATATCGCATGCGGAAACGTCATCACCAAAGGGTATGGGCATTTTGGGCATTAGGTCTAGATGACTTTGAATTATTCTTATTATCTTCCGTTCGCCTAGTTCCTCGACTCTCTTCAATCAGTAGGTCCTCCATTCACTCGTTTTGCCATCGTCTTCAAGCCTTCTTGCAAGCTGAATTGCAGGGTGTCCCAGTTGCGCGAGTCAGTCTAAATATGATTGCCTGGAGGTAAAAGTATTGCCCACGCTCGACTCTTACGGCAAATATGATTAGTTTTGTTCAATGTTATTCTAAGGCCTGAAGGCTGTAGCATGTCTATTGTTTAACCAATGCTGGACTCTTATCGTGATGGAGACTCCTGTACTTCTCTTTGATTGCTTTCTCTTCAGCCGAAGGATTCTCGCATATCTTCCAGCGCGCGCTACATCATAGGAAGGTTTTCATTTACAATGTCAAATGAGATCTTGATTGCAATGACAGACGATGAAAGCGTTGTAAGGAAAGGCTATGATGCGATAGCCGAAGAATATCATGCCAATAGAAACAGATTTGACCACTGGAAAGAATTGAAGGAATTTGCAGCTTTACTTCCTAAGAATGCTAAAGTCTTGGATGTTGGTTGTGGTGCTGGGGTCCCTGTTGCTCGATTCTTAGTAGAATCTGGTTTTGATGTGACAGGGATCGATTTCTCTGAGAACATGTTCAAACTTGCAAGAAAGAATGTACCCAAAGCTATATTCATCAAGAAAGACATGAACGAACTGGACTTTGCAGAAAATTCCTTTGATGGCCTAACTGCTTATTACTCTATCATACATGTTCCAAGAGAGAAGCATTCTTTGCTGTTTGAGAGCTTCCACAGAATATTGAAGCCTGATGGGATAATGCTTGTCTGTATGGGTCCAGATGAATGGGAGGCAACTGATGAATATCTGGGAACAACAATGTTCTGGAGCCAATACAGCCCTGAGAAATCTTTAGATCTTGTGAGAAATGCTGGTTTTCAAATAATCTACGATCAGATTCTGGTTAGAGGTGGAGAAAAACACTACTGGATTATGGCCAGAAACAAGAAATGACATAAGCAAACCTTTCATAAACAGAGATTGTCAGATAGAAAAGAAGCTCAATTACAGCTCTCTATGTTAATAACAGACAGAACCTTTCTACTTCTTCTCAAATCGTGTTAGTATTTTTGGCTCTTTCCATTCTTCTCTAAGAATGCTGTAGAATAAAAGATCTCTCCATTCACCTCTAATGAACGCAGACTTGCGGAGTACTCCTTCTTTCTTGAAGTCTGCTTTTTCTAGCACCTTCTGAGAAGCAATGTTCCTAACGTCTGTCGTGGCTCGAATACGAACCAAATCTCTTGACAGAAACAGATAATCAACAAAGATCGTGACTGCCTCTGTGCAATAGCCTTTGCCTCTTTCACCTGAGTTCAGCGTGTAACCTATTTCGCAGAGATCTCTAACTGGAAACACAATTACGACACCGATCTTGGTTCCATCCTTCTTCTCTATGAAGAACCTTTTCTTTTCTGGAGGAGCAGTATCATAGTTTTTCTCCATCTCTGCCTTTGTCGTTTGTTCAAGAGGATTGTATTCTCCGAAGAAGTTTGGATCATTAACCCATTTCAGATAAAAGGGCAGGTCCTCTTTCTCCATTATCCTCAGATTCACATTCTTGCCTTCAAGCAACCTTTTCACCGTTGAATTTATCTTCTTGTTTCAGTTCTTATGACTTGTGCTAACCCGACAATTTAACATCGAAAATCATGTCCAGCTACTGATCATGGCAAGAATAGCATGTCAAGTGGAGCAAGTATGATTAAAAAGTCCGCCTTCAGAGCTTGACCTTTGCTTTCTAGGAGTGGAAAATCCAGATATCTGGCTGTAACAGTGTTTTTAACGGTCCTAGTAAATGGAAAGGAAACACACAAAGCAAATGGAATGCATCTCTCGTGAAGACAGAAAGAGAGAAGCAAACAAACCTTTGTACCTTATTAGATATGTAGATATGAATGATTACAATCCTTTTCTTACCAGCTGAACATACACACACCCACACACGAACAGACGTCCACAATAGCAATAGAATACTCCAATAACAGAGATAGCGCGTGTGCTGCCTGTGATTATTTTGTTGGTGACAAGAGGCCCGCGCCCATTCGAAGTATCATTGAATAAAAGTAAGATTAGGTCCGCCGAGCTCTCCCCACCCGTGGTTTGTTCGTTCTGAGCAGTCTGGGCTAGGCTTCGATTCAGATGTTCTTCCAAAAGCAATAAGAACGCAAAATCCAATAACATTCTACTGATAGGCCAATATGGAGAAGTTATTTTGGCGTCTCTTGAGCGTGACCGTGTTCCTAGTCCTCGTCCTATCGCTGCGAAAGAGGTTCCGCTTGTCGATAGAACTGAAGAAATGAATACTCTGAAAGAAGCTGTCTACAGGGCGGTCCACGGTGAGGGCGGTCTTGTTTTCATTCATGGCGAGGCTGGAATTGGAAAAACAAGACTTGTCAGAGAACTCGGCGCCTATGCACGATCACGCGGAGTGCAAGTTCTGTACGGCAGATGCCCAGCACTGTTCAGAATGGACGGTGTCCCCCCTTACATTCTCTGGAAGGAAGTCATCAAAGACTATATGGAGACCTGCACTCCAGAGCAATTGTACAGGGTTGTTGGCTATTATCCGGCAGAAGTCGCTAAGCTAGTGCCAGAGCTCAGCCAGAAGCTCAGATCAATTCCACAGTCTCTTCCGATAAGTCCTGAACAGGAGCAAAACAGACTCTTTGAAGCAATCTCCCAGTTTATCACAAACATTTCCAGAGAGACTCCTTTGCTGGTAGTTCTTGACGATCTACAATGGACCGATCCATCCTCGCTTCTGCTATTGCATTATCTGGCTCGTGGCGTGCAGAAGGCGTCATTACTTCTTTTAGGAGTTTACCGTAGCACTGACATTGATGCTAAACATCCGCTGTCGCCAGTTCTGACGGAATTGAACAGGGAGCGTTTGCCTCAATCGATTCACCTGAAGCGAATGTCTCTCAGCGATATCTCAGAGATGATCAAAAACATCTTAGAACAGGAGGATATTCCGACAGAGTTCTGCACGCTTGTCTACGAGAAGACAAAGGGCAACCCGTTCTTCGCCGAGGAGGTTATAAAGTCTCTGAAGGAAGAGGACGTAATCTATCGAGAGGAGAATAAGTGGAAGATTAAGGATGTTTCAAAGATCGAGTTTCCAGAGACCGTCAAGAATGTTCTTAAGACAAGATTTAGTAGATTGGACGATGAATGCCAGAACGTTTTGACCTTGGCTTCTTTCGTAGGAAACGATTTCACCCTGGAAGCGTTGTGCGCAGTTACTGACATCGAAAAGAGCAAACTACTCGAACTACTGGACAAAATGTTCAAAACCGGATTGATTAAAGAAAGAGTGATTCGTGGACAGGGAATTTGCTCATTTGCCGACATACTTGTCAGGGACGTTGTATATGAAGAGATCAGTCCCCTGAGACGCAAAGAGCTTCACGCGGTTGTGGGACGTGCCTTGGAAAAGGTCTATGCCAAGAAGATTGATGAACATTTCGGAGAGCTGGCCTCCCACTTTCTTGAGGGTGGAGACAATGACAAGGCTCTTGACTACTTTTTGAAGGCTGGAGACAAGGCTGCAAAGATATATGCAAACAGCGAATCTACTTCGTACTTCCAGTCTGCTCTCACGCTTCTTGAAGAGAAAGAGGGTGAAACTCGGGAAAAAGCCCGTGTCCTTGAGAGGCTTGGAGACATCAAAAGGCTTGTTGGAGAATATGACCCTTGCATGAAACGTTGGGACAACGCTTTACAATTGTGGACTGAACTCGGAGAAGGGGCGAAGGCCGCTGAGGTGTACCGAAAGCTTGCGAATGTTCTTTGGGAAATGAAGGGTGACGCAAAGAGAGCCAAAGCCGATTTCGATGAAGCCGTGAAGATTCTTGAAGGTGAGGCAGAAAGCCCTGAACTCGCACGTACCTATGATGATATCTCCCACATGTATTGGCGGAACGGCGACTTGACGGAAGCCCTTCCTTGGGCTCAAAAAGCGGTTAGTGTCGCTGAAAGATTGAAGGCTTTTGATGTTGCTGCGGATTCATATGTCGATTTGGGAACGGTCTATGGTCTTCGTGGGGACGTTGAGAAGGCCATGGAATCTCTTGAGAAAGCGTTGAAGATGGCGCTGGGCAATCATTGTATGGAAACTGCAATACGAGCGTACATAAATCTTGGAGCAACATCCCATCCAGAAGATTATGAAAAGGTATTGGATTGGGAAGAGAAAGCCTATGAGCTTGCTAAGAAAGTAGGAGTCATCAGTCTTCAATCATGGATTGGCACAGGTTTAGGGTGGGACTTTCTTCAAAGAGGAATTATTGACAGAGCAATGGCTTTGATAAACGAGTCAGTGACGCTGGATCGGAAGACCGCCTCAAAACCCCATCTCTCTATGAGCTTGGGTGCCTTGGGCTTTGCCCATCAAATCTTGGGAGACTGGGACAAAGCTGAGCAAAATTTCAAGGAGTCACTGAGCATCTTTCAGGATATACAGGATTTTCAAACAGCTGCTGGCGGCTACGGACTTCTGGCATGGTTTTACTGTGAAAAAGGAGAACTACACAAGGCAAGAGAATACGGGCAGAAAATGCTCGATATCACTGAAAGAACAGAATCAGCATTCGTAACCGCAGGATTCGCCTTCCTTTTCGTTCCTGTTCTCATAGAACTCGGAGAGTTCAAAAGGGCCAACAGCATTATAGTGGATGTTACTAAGTCCGGCATGGAAACCAAGAACAGGGTCCTCATAGCACGTGCCAACGTATTGAAAGCAATGCTACTTGGCGCCCAGAAAAAGTGGAATGAATCAACTGAACTGTTCGAGAAGACCATTCCAGAACTTGACGCTTTGAACATGAGAAAATGGGACGCCTACTGGTTCACCAAGATGTTTCTCCTTGAATACGCGCGTGCACTCTCGGAGAGAAACCAAGAGGGCGATAGGGAAAAAGCAAGCAAACTCCTCAACCAGGCCTTGGAAACGTTCCAGAAAATGGGAGCCAAGAAAGACATTGAAAAAGTGGAGGCAAGATTGCTCTACATAGAGACGGGCAAGGTGGCCTCAGTGCCCAAGCCTACAGAACTTGTCAGTACAGGCTATGCAGATCTTGACAAGCTGCTGTGTGGAGGCTTACGTTCAAGCAATGCTGTAGTGTTGACCTCACCTTCATGCAACGAGAGGGACTCGTTAATCAAGAGCTTTCTCAGGACAGGGGCAGAGAAGGGTGAAGTCACGTTTTATCTCACCACCAGTGCTAGGACAGCGAAAGCTCTCGCTGAAGAGTTTCAGTCTGGCCTCTACCTCTTCGTGTGCAATCCTCAAGCAGATGCAGTCGCTGAGAGTTCACCTAACGTTTTCAAGTTGAAGGGTGTGGAGAACCTTACGGAGATTAGCATTGCTTTGACTTCAGCCATTCACAAACTGGACCCATCGCTGAAAGGCCCACGAAGGGCTTGCATTGAGATAGTCTCAGACGCCCTGCTGCAACATCATGCAGTTCAAACTAGGAAATGGCTGACCGCTCTAACCACCGAATTGGCATCAGCAGGCTTCACTGTCCTAGCAGTAGTTGATCCGCAGATGCACCCTCCCGAGGAGCTTCACGCCATTCTAGGACTGTTTGATGGAGAGATCAACATCTACGAGAAAGGAACAGAGCAGTTCCTAAGGATCAAGAGGATGAGCAACCAGAAATACCTGGAAGACGAACTGCTTCTGAAAAAGGAAGTGTAGAAGAGAGAGTGACCGTGCTAATCTGAAATCAACATTTGGCTTCTGTTCAAAGTCACGCAGAGGAACAGATGACTCGATGACCAAATATCATTGAACAAAGATGAGTTTACGGCAAATATCATGGAGTTTGCCGCAGCAATGCGTATTTTACACCATTTCTGCGATGGTTCTACGATTGTTAGCGCTTTCCGAACATCTTAAAAACAAGCATATCCTTCAATAGTGAGCGGCGGGTGCCTCGGTGGCTCAGCTCGGTAGAGCGGCTGCCTCGTAAGCAGCAGGCCCCGGGTTCAAATCCCGGCCGAGGCTTCAATCTTCTGGCAAATCAAGCTGATTTCGTCGATCGAAGTTTTGCTGAATGTTTTTGGAATACTGATTATGCATTCATAAGACGTTAATCGTTCAATATGCCAGATTTCAGCGTCCTGTGGCACGGTGCGTGCGGATGGTCAAATCCAGGGTCGAGCCTCAAGCAGAAGCTATAATCGGCTTGTATCAAGAAGCGAAGCCGATAAGGGTCTTACATGTTGATGATGATGCCGCCTTCCTCAAGTTGGCAAAGCGCTTGTTACTGGCGGAAGGATCGTTTCAAGTCGAAACCGCTTCCTCTGTCCAAGAAGCTCTTGAGAGGATGGAGGAAGGGGAATTTGACGTGGTAGTTTCTGATTACAAGATGCCTGAGAAGGATGGTTTAGCTTTTCTGAAAGAGCTTAGAGAAAATGGAGAAAACATTCCGTTCATCATCTTCACCGGAAGAGGCAGGGAAGAAATCGCTAAAAAAGCGTTGAATCTCGGCGCAGATCAATATCTGAACAAAACGGGCGACCCTGAAATAGCCTGCTGCGAGCTGGCCCACGGTATAACAAAAGCCGTCAAGATTAGAGAAGCAGAAGAAGCTCTGCGTGATAGCGAAGAGAAGTTCCGAGCGATAAGCGAGTCTGCCGGTTTTGCAACTATCTCCATTGATGCTGAAGGAAGGATAGTCTTCTGGAACAGAGTTGCTGAGACGATTTTCGGCTATTCAGCCAACGAGATGATTGGCAAGCCAATGACGGTGATTATGCCTGAACGGTGCAAAGATAGTTACCTGAGAAAATTGGCTGGATGGCTTTCATCGCAGCCGCCAGCTTTGGGTAAGACGTTCGAAATGGCAGGATTAAGAAAAGACGGCAATGAGTTTCCATTAGAGGCATCTTTTTCGATGTGGAAAATGAAAGGCAAAACCTTTCTAACGATTGTAACGCGTGACATTACTGAACAGAAACAGGCTTGGGAAGCCCTGAAACACGCGGAGGAGGAAGCCAAGAGCACCCTTTCTCTGCTCAGTGCCACGCTTGAATCCACCGCCGACGGCATTCTCGTAGTAAACACAGAAGGGAAGATAGCGACTTTTAACCGAAAGTTCGCGGAAATGTGGCGTATTCCAAATGAAATTGTTGCCCCACGAGGGGGCAATCAGACGCTCGCTTTTGTCCTAGATCAGCTCAAAGAACCTAAGAAATTTCTAGCAAGAGTTAGAGAACTCCTCGCTCAGCCTGATGCGGAGGGCTATGACTTGCTGGAATTAAAGGAGGGCAGAGTCTTCGAGCGGTATTCTCGCCCTCAGAGAATAGGGGGAACAGTTGCTGGAAGAGTGTGGAGTTTTCGAGACGTTACTGAAGACAAAAAGGCGGAGAAGGAAATTCGGGAGAACAAGCAGAAATTCGAAGGATTATTCGTGGGAAACCCCGAAGCCGCCGTGTATTTGTCTCAAGACTTCCACATATTGGACATGAATCCCCGTTTTTTCGAGCTCTTCGGGTATCCATTGGAAGAAATCAGAGGCAGACACATCAACGAGGTTGTAGTGCCCGAAGAGAGAATAGAAGAAGGGGAAATGCTGGACCAAAGAGCAGCGAAGGCTTATGTATATTTTGACACCCTCAGAAAAAGGAAAGACGGTGTACTTATCCCTGTCTCGGTTTCGGCCGCTCCAATAATCGTCGAGGGTAGACCTGTGGGTCATGTGGCGATGTACAAGGACATTTCTGAATTGAAGAGAACAGAAGCGGCAATAAAGGAAATGATGCAAAAACTAGTGACGATGAACGAGAAGCTACGCGTCGTTGGTAGTTTAACTCGGCATGATGTTCGGAACAAGCTTTCTGTGGTTACGGGAAACATTTTCTTGACCAAGAGAAGGGTTCCTGATAATTCTGAAGTCTTGGACTATCTTCACGACATTGATTCTGCATGTCAGCAGATTCTTGAGATATTTGATTTTGCGCATAGCTACGAGATGCTGGGAGATGAGGAACTGAAGAACGTGGATGTGGAAGTAACTGTTGAAAAAGCGGTCTCGCTGTTCTCGGATTTGAAGGGTGTAAAGGTTTCAAACGAGTGTCAAGGGTTGACGGTTTTGGCTGATTCGCTGTTGGCACGGCTGTTCTACAACTTGATAGACAACTCATTGAAGTACGGTGAGAAAATTACCCAGATCAGAGTATATTATGACGGGTCTGGCGATGGACAGCTGAAGCTGATATACCAAGATGATGGCAGCGGCATACCCTTTGGCGAAAAACGGAAACTTTTCAGAGAAGGGTACGGAAAAGGCACTGGTTATGGACTTTACTTGATTAAGAAAATGATGGAAGTCTATGGCTGGACTATTCAAGAAACAGGCGAACCAGGCAAGGGGGCTCAGTTCACGATTACGGTACCCAGGACAAACGAAAAGGGAAAAGAAAACTATCAAATCGACTCACATCGCCGAGCAATCCATTAACCCACCGAGGCTTCTGTTAACTAACGATGAAGTGAGATGTTATGAATTTCCCATGCGTATTTCCGATTTCGGCATTGTGTATTTTTGTTGTGCATGTAAACAGCAATGTTTATTAAATATTACGATTAGAGATTTCTTCAGAGAACGGTGCAGGAGGATTAGCTGTGTCACCTTTCCATATTCACCAACACGCCGGGAAACTGAAGTGCCCATACGATGGGTGTGGGAGGAAGTTCGAGAGGCCGACTATTCTGACAGATTCTTCGACGATTCCTAGGCAGACGTTCTATGCTTGTCCCCACTGCATGTCGAAGATCGACATTAAGACTGAGAATTTGAAGGTTGTCGGAATTAAGGCCATTGAGTATGCCAAGGTCTTCGATTCGCCAGCAAAATGTGCGCGTTACTCTAGCTTCTTGAACGCGATGTCATACGACATGGCCATCCCTGACGATTGTCTTGTGTGTCCGAAAATCTTGCAGTGCGGCATAAAGAAGCGATGGGCTGGCAGGCAGTGAATTGAACAGCAGACCAAGCTGCGGCTCGCTTAACAGAGTCGGGTCGGACTAGTGTAGCCCATCTTGGTTCACAGATATCGCGTGATTAAATGAAGCGGAACACAGGACGCCTAACGATTTTCTCGTCTTGCTGCAGCGTGCGTGGACTGAAATTCTTTTGACTGCCCAATTCTGCGGTGGCTGATGCCGAGTCAGGATTTTCGATTGTATGTTTCTTGGGTTTGTTTGAACGTTGAGTTGTCTCATGCTTGAATTGGTCGAAGCCGGAAAAAAGATGTGGGGAGAAGATTATATTACGTGAAATATAAATAGGGAGCATGGAAAGAGTAGTGGGCTGGTGTTGAGAGCCTTGAGTTGCCCTCTATGTAATTTGGATTTGCAGAAGGAGAAGAAGTATTACGAGGATAGGTCGTTCATCGTGTTGAGGACCAAGACTGGGAAGGGGCACAAGGAACGGATTATGATTGTTCTCAGGAGGCATGAGCACACCGTGCCTCAGAGGGTGTTTGAGCATGCTTTGGACGTGCTTACGAAGATTGGCAGAGAGGTTTTCAGTTATACTCCCAAATTTGTGATTATGGACACCACTTTTGCCACGATAAATGATCATTGGCATCTGGTTGCAACCGACCTTGACCCCAAGAGTGAAGACTTCAATCAGATTCTGGGCACCAGATGGATTAAAGTCATAGACAACGCGTTAGCGGATGAGAGCGAAATCTAGGTTCGCCACATAACAGTCTGCTCTCGCAGTTGTTTGCAGTTCCCAAAGTTGTGAATGACCTTCTCACTCTCTGCAGGTTGATAGAGATATTATCGTCTAGCAAGTTCAACGAGTCTATGTCACATGGCTTTCGATTTGCTTTGGCAAGGGCGTTGCAGTTTGGTTAAGGTTTTTATGACCGATGCAATATCATCGATAAGGACTCTGGACCCAGTTGAAGGGGCTGTCGGCTAGTTTGGTCTAGGCTTGTAGACTTGGGCTCTATAGACCCCGGTTCAAATCCGGGCAGCCCCACCATACTTTAGGTTCAGAACCGTTACTCTTATCAGCGCACGCTCTCTCTTCGTCAACGATGTGAGAGTAGGTCTTGTTTTTGGTAAGGGTGGTTTAGGCTTATTTTCAATGGCAAGCCTTAAGTCATGCTTGGTCCACGGCTGGGAACGGCGCAGAAAGGCATAAATCGTACGGGAAAGGCGTGAATAGTACTGGAAAGGTGTGAATCGTTTGCCTTTGACTGAGTCTGTGAGCTTCAAGGCCGTGTTGGAGAGGGGAAACCGCGTTCAGATTCCCAGGTTGTTTCGTTGGCAATACAAAATGGAGGTGGATCAGGTGTTGAAAGTCAATGTCAGGATTGAGGGTTCTTTCGGCGGCGAATGGTTTCTTGCGAGGATGACGAAGGACGGCCGCCTGACGATTCCAAAGTTGGCTCTGAAGCTTCTGCAGGAGGGCGAAGAAGAAAGCCTGGAAGGCTCCGTCCTCGAAGTCACCGTTGAGCCAGCAGACGAACAGGGTGAAAAGCCGGAGCCGAACCCTTAAGGCCCCCTTGTCAACCCAAACCGAGAAACACCCAGAGCGGCCCGCAACCACGCCTGCAAGTTCGCACGCTCTGGCAGTCTGTACTTGCTAGGGCCCTTTTTGATACCTCGCATGGCAGATTAATTACTAGCGCTAAACTGTTATCTTTCCTGTCGCGAGATGTATGGAAAAGCAAATTAAGATGACAAAACACGTTTATTGTGATTTGTTAAGGGGTTATTCATGGCACTTGACGAAGAAGTAGTTATGTGGGTCGAGAAATACCGTCCAAAAAACTTGGACGAGATCGTGGATTTGCGTGATGTTGTAGAGAGCATAAAAGCTTTTCTGAGAACTCCGAAAACGATGCCGCATCTACTTCTGGCGGGCATGCCAGGCACTGGAAAAACAACGGTCGCACTTTGCATTGCTCGAGGGCTATTTGGCCCAAATTGGAGGCAATTCACGTTAGAACTCAATGCGTCTGATGAACGTGGAATCAATACTGTTCGGGACAGAATCAAAGATTTCTCGCGTTATGGTAGGACAGGTTTTGGCGATGTGCCTTTCGTGCTGATCATACTGGATGAAAGCGATCAGATGACAGGACCCGCTCAGACAGCATTGAGAAGAATAATGGAAACCAGCTCTCGAACGTGTAGATTCATCCTGATATGCAACTACTCCGGCAAGATCATCGAGCCGATTCAGAGCCGTTGTGCCATATTTCGTTTCTCAAAGCTTGACAAGAAAGCTATGGTAGAGCATCTTAAGAACATCGCCAAGAAAGAGAACATCAGCTTGTCAGCCGAAGCTGCTGAAAGCATAGTTGAATATTCGGAGGGTGACCTGAGACATGCTATAAACGCGTTGCAGACAGCTGCTGTGTACCGAGGAGGGACGATAGATGAGAAAACGGTTCTTCAAGTTATGGGTGAAGCTAGCCCGAGGCAGGTACAGCTGATGCTTACCAAGGCGCTCAGTGGCGACTTCATCGAAGCAAGAAAGCTGATGTATGATCTGATGGGGTTGTATGGTTTTTCTGGTTCAGAAATAGTACGTCAGATGCAGAGGGAACTACTCAAAGTCTCCTATCTATCCGCGGAGGATAAGGCGGACCTAACTAATATTATTGGGGAGTACGATTTTCGCCTCACTCAGGGTGCAAACAACGATATTCAGTTGAGTGCGTTGTTGGCTCAATTCTCAAAGTTCGGAAAGTCAAAGGAGAAAGTAATTGGGGAAAGTAATTGAAAGATGATATTCTGTGGGTTGAAAAGTACCGGCCAAAGAAGATAGCTGATGTAATCGGGAATGAAGAAGCCAAAGCGACTTTTGTTGATTGGCTGAAGAGCAAACGCCGCCGAAAGAAAGCGGTATTGCTTTATGGACCCCCAGGGGTAGGAAAAACGGCTTTGGTGAATGCTGCCTCAAACGAGTTTGGCTTCACAATTATTGAAATGAACGCAAGTGACACAAGAACAGAAAAAACAATCACGAGAATTGCCGGGCCTGCCACCTCTTTTGTCGCGTTGGACAAGTTCTCAACTGAGACTAAAGGTAACCTTCTTTTTTTGGATGAGGTCGATGGTGTTTTTGGCAAAGAAGACAGAGGAGGCATTGGAGCCATAATAAAAATAGTTGAAGAATCACAAGTGCCAGTCGTAACGGCTGCCAACGATCCTGACCTGCAGAACCTTAGGCCTCTGAAAAAAGTTTGTGAGCTGATAAGATTTCGCCAAGTGCGTATACCTCTAATAATCGCCGTTCTGCGAAGGATTAGCTCGATGGAACATGTGGACGCAGAATTCGAAGCTCTTGAGAAAATTGCTCAGAATAGTGAAGGCGATGTTCGATCAGCGATAAATGATCTGCAGAGTCTAACTGAAGAAAAACGAGTTCTGAATCTTCAAGATGCTATGAGACTAACCCCCAGGAGCAAGAATATCGGTATGTATGAGACGCTCAAGGGAGTTTTTTCAGCGAAATCCCCTGGAGAAGCAGCGGCTATGTTGAATCGTTCAAATGCGGACTATGACGATCTGTTGCTTTCAATCAGTGACAACCTTCCGCTTCGATACAAAGATCCTGCAGAGTTAGGTGCCGCTTATGATCTAGTTTCGAGGGCAGATGTCTTCAGAGGAAGAATTGCAGCAGAGAACTGGCATCTACTGAGATACTTTTTTTATTTTTTAGCCGAAGCTACAACGGTCTCCCCTCAATCGTTCAGGCCCTTTGGGTTCATATTCCCACCGATAAGGATATCCACATTGTTTTGGACCAAAAATAAAAGAGTGACAATGGAAGATATTTGCGCCAAAATAGCATCAAAATGCCACGTTTCTCGAAGAACTGCTAAACAGGATTTTGTTCCTTTTGTTAAGATCATCCTGGAGAAGAAGAAGTCAAATCCCATAGGTTCTTGGCTTAAGCTGGATGCTGAAGAGGTCGACTACCTCACCAAGATGAATAGATTCTAGTTGGAAGGATGAAAATGGTAGTTCTCAATAAGAAGTCTTTCAAGCTTCCTTTTGTCGACAGAGAAAAATTTGTCCTTCTTCTAAGGCTCGGTCTGGACCGCAATCAAGGTTCCTACTGCATAAAGAATTACAACAACGTCGAAAAACTCGTCGACACCATCTCAAGCATTCTAAATGCCGAAAAAATCACGTTTCTCCAAACTTGCAGCATTTGTGGTAAAGATTTTCCATGCTCTGATTGTAAGTATTACGAATCATGCGCGACAAAAGACCTTCCTTTTCACTGCGTGTGCCCGCAGTGTCTGAAGGAAGGTTCTTACAAAGAGCATGTTGAAAGACAGTGATAAGTGAAGATAGTCTATGAACATGAGTTCAGGGAGGAAGCAAACACGGACAAGATCATAGCCTCTAAAGCAGAAATGAACAGAATTGCTGCCCGTGCAAAAACCACATTTGATGTCACCACAGAAATTTGTATCCTGAGAGCAAAGGCTTTCGAGGCTATGACTAAAAGCTCGGGGAGAGGAGGAACCTACAATTACTTTCAAGATCGTGTTCTTGTAAACCAGTATGTCGCAGAATTGCGTACTTCACCGTACCTAGAGTGGACGATCTTTCATGAGTATGGACATGCTTATTTTGCTAGAACCTTTGCCAGAAATAGTTTCTTTCCGATGATCGTTTACGCACCGTGGGTTGAGGATGAACTCATAGAAAACGGGATCAGACATATGTGGAATGGATTGTGTGATTGCTTCGTGAACGAGCTGGTTCTGACAAAAATTGGCTTGAAGAAATTTGACCCAACCTTGGAAGAGACTCTTGACGAGATGTCGAAGGAACTAGCTTCTGGAATGTGCTTTCACCTCTATGATTACTGGAAGCATGGACGCAATGAACAAGTAGCGCAGAAGGCCAAAGAGAGAATTTCTCCCGAAATCTTCGGCGTTCTTCAAAGCAAACTGTCTCTGGCTTCATTCGATAATCCAATAGATCAAATGGTGAGTGCATTAGCATTTGTTGGAAATCGATTATTTCAGATCAGAATCTGCAGAAAGGCAATGTCAAAGAAAGAGATTGAGAAAAAAGCCGGATACACACTTCCAGAATTTTGGGGCGGCGAAAACACCAACCTAGAGTCGCTAGAAATCACATAACGGCTAGAAGTGCGCTGTAACTCATGAAAGGCGAACGATTTGCCAAGGTCTGAGTGCGCTAAGGATGCCAGAAGCATCCTCTTGAGGTTTATACAGTTCATATACTCGCCCCGCGTCATCTGCAGTCGTACCCTATCGTTCCATTTTATGAAAAGTATTTAACACTTAAACCTTCGATTAATTGTGAGAGGCTAGACTATTGACCCGAGGCCAGAAAGCTCTTGACGATTTGCTTGGGTGGAGTGGCACTAGTGAAATCGACTTTTATCCATATGTTCGAGAGGTTTTTACGGATCTTTTTGGGTATCCCAAGGATCATATAAGACTTGCCGAAAGAGGAACTCTGGGCAAAATACCTGATCTGTCATTGTCTCCAGCCGATGTCAAACCGAGACAAGGAATCTTTTGGGTTGTTGCCGAAATAAAGAAAGAACGCAAAGCCTTTCGATCGGCGGATTACCGAGCGAAGGAATGGGATGACCAACTTAGGAAGTACGTGTCGGCAGATACGGTCTTTGCGCTTCTCATTGATCCTGAAACGCTAGCGGTCTTGAGACCCGATGGAACCGAAGTCAAGACAGTTGAACTTGACGTCCACAAGGCAGACGAGTTGATTTCGTCGACCGCAGATTGTAGCCTAGCTTTTCTTCAGTACAAGGACTCTGTTTGCGAAAATTCGCTAGGCTCGTTCAAAGAAGGACTATCGCCTTCAAGATATCTTGACGTCACAAACGAAGACGACAGAAGGAAGCTCTATGATTCATTGCGAATTTCTGCCCGAGAGCTGATTGATTTTAGTCTTGAAAGGCTTCGACATCTTCAACAAGAATACGCAGAATATCAGGTTGAAATGACGTCTCTCAAGGAAAAAGTTGGGACTGTCAAAGATGAGTATGCTGAGACTTCAAGGAAAGCTCTCGAACAAAGGTATGAAGAAGCCGTGACATTCTACGAGAACATCCTTAAAGTGTTCGAGACTCACATTGGTAGGCAGTTGCCCAAGAAAGAGGATGAGGCGCGTGTTTTTGTTCAAAACCTATATGCGACCGAAGGCTCATCACTGGTTTTGGCTCGAATTCTTTTCGTTCGATTTCTTGAAGATCACGAGATGACTATGCGCAAGATTTCAAACGGTGGAGTCAAGGCGTTTCGTGATTATCATCGCTACATAAAAGATGACTATCAGTTTTTGCTAACAGATGCGTACAAAGAAGCCGAGCATCTCTATCACCGGTTGTTCGAGCAAAGCGTATTCGATTGGTCGCATCGAGAAGACGGTCAGCTATCTCGTTTGCTTCTCCGGATATTTTACCGACTGAATGCCTTTGACTTTGCGAAAATAAGTGGAGATATACTCGGCAACCTCTATGAACGATTTCTTGACATCGACAAGAGAAAGAAGCTCGGAGAATACTATACGCCAATGTACATCGCAAAGTATGTTCTGGAGAGAATTGGGTTCTATGAGAACCCCGCAAGGCTCTTGGATCCAGCCTGTGGCAGTGGAACATTTCTTATAGCAGCAACAGAAGGCTTGATTGATCGGCTTGTCAAGAAAGGTGTAAAGCTCGACCTTGCAATAAAACAAGCAGTCGACTTAGTGCACGGTCTTGATATCAATGTTTTTGCAGCTTTCATAGCGCAACTTCAGTTGATTTGGCATCTCTTACCATATCTCAGGAAAGCAAATACTAAGGAACTGCCTGAGCTAAGAGTCTATGGCGGAATCAATTCCCTTGTCTACAGAAATCAAACAACGCTATTTGCATCGACATACGGACTTCCAACTGAGGCAGGCGCCGAGATTAGAGACTCGAAATACCGATATGTTGTGGGCAATCCACCGTACATTCGAAACGAGCGTCTGAAGGACACTGGACCGTGGCGAGCGAACTACGATCTAGTCGATTTCAGAAACAGCGACGTTGCCTATTACTTTGTTGCACGTGCCATAGAAGGTAAAAAGGAAGCTATGCCCGCCTGGCTGGAGGACGACGGACTAATGTGTTTTGTGCTTCCCATGGGTTTGTGTGACTCGAAAGCAGCCAGCGCAGTCAGAAAGGTGCTCCATCAGTACAACATTACTGAGGTAACAGATCTAGAGGATATAGCAATCCACATTTTCCCTTCACCTCAAGCCTCAGGACGGGCGACAGTAGCACCGATCCTGCTTTTTGTTGAAAAGACTGACTACAAGGAGCATTCCGTTGATCTCGTTCAAGTTACTGAAGACGCAGCTGAACAACAGAGAATTCAAGATCCATATATTTCAACTGGGCAGATTGAACAGAAGATCTTTCTGCAAAGCGAAATCAACCCCTACGGACAAATCCTGCCTAGACTACAACAGAGCGACATTCCTATTCTACTAACTCTGATGAATCATCCAAAGCTTTCTGAATTCGCTGTAGCTCCAACGCCTACCTACGGAATAAGCGTCGCTCAGGAAGGAGGTCTTCATGGTAATTCTGAAGGAGGACTGCTTCCCATTGGAAAGGGATTAAACATTTCTACATTCAGAATAAACCCGAATGTTAGCAGCTGGGTAGACATTAACAAAGTAAGAGGCAAGTCGATATGGGGAAAAAAACTCCCTGAGCACGCTTATGCGATATCCACTATTTGCCTCACGCCTCAATGCGCAGTGTTCAACCCGGCTGAAATCGGACTAAACGCATCAACAATAATTTTCGTACCAAAGCCAGAGTACTTGGATTTTCCATGGGACGCATTGATAAACTCTTCTGTAATTCGATTCCTGCACCTGCTGATTCTTCGTACAGCTCTCGTCGGAGTCGGTACACCCATATCCGGTCAAAACAGACGCGTCTCTTGGTGCACAGTCTATCCAAGGACAATATCGACTTTGCCAGTACCAAGAAGTCTTATTGATGAAGCAACAGATCTGAGACGATTGCGCACCGAGTTGAGTCGACTCGCAGATGCAATAGCGACCCGCTGGGACAGGGCCATGACGGCTCTGGCAAGATCAGACAAAAAGCCCCTCGCCTTACACAATCTCGATTTTGCCAACTGGCAGTCAGATATTGAAGACGAAGCAGATTTTCGCTTAGAGAGAGATCATGATAGGTGGAGACTAGGAGTGTATGTCGAGAACCAATCCACCTTCCAATATGTTGAAGGCAGTTATGCGCTGCTCAATGTTGTAAAATACCTGCTTGACAACTGCAGAGAAGGTGAGGGTCTGACTTTGAGAGACTTTCAGAATCTAATAGTTCCCGAACTCCCAGAAACAATCTCAGAACTCATAGATGCAGCGCGTGACCCCAACCACGCTGACATAATAGAATTCAAGCGACTCTTCAAAAAAGCAGACGACATGATCTCAGCTGCATATGGCCTCGACGCAACCCAATGGACTTACATTCAAGATAGACTCGCAAATCCGCCATTCGATGTCCTCGTGCCACGCTGGCCTTGGAAGTCAGTCGAGATGAGAGAGATCCAGGAGTATAGCACTGATAGATTTGCTTGAAGAGTTTCAAAGTGCGCAAAGGGTCCCTTCCATTCTTCTATCACTTTGGTTTACGGAATTCCGGCGCTTCGATGTCTCCTGAAAGGCACGTTAATCTAGAACGTATTGCGTCTTGTATGAATTCTTCTTTATTGCTGTAACCCAACTGGGCGTTCTTTGTGATGAAGCTCTCAACCTTATCGAGAAGGTCCGGTGATAACAGAACGGACTTGTTAAGTATTGCCGAAGTCAATTCTGCATGAGCCTCATCAGAGAGTTTCAGCGTCTTCAATAGCCACGCCTCATGTCACATAATCAGGTTCGCGCGCGCTAAACTGTAAACGGCTTCTATGTGCGGCCTCTTATGATACTCCCGTTTCTGGTCTTCCTGCCAATAGGTTCGAAACTTTTTATCCACCCTCAGGAGCCCTTTGACACCGCGCTTCTGGTTTGCCGGGTAAGGAATCACTGCGGCGTTAACAGCACTTATGAACAAGCTACGCAACTCTATGTAGCATCAGTCTTTGAAGACGCATTGAGAAACATCAAGCAGCAGCTTGAGGAAGTATCCAAGAGAGGGGAAGACGTGGATAAAATAATACACAAAGCCATTGCATAAACTCATTGATCATTATGATGTTTGGTATCCAAAATCTAACCAAAAAAAGATAATGTTGTTAAGCCATGGTTGAGGTAAAGAAGCCCCAGAAAGCGAGCGCTTTAGAGCAATGATATCTTTTGGATGCTTTTCCCTTTGAGTTCGTAGATTTCAAGCTCGTTTGCTATATCCTTTACCCACCCTTCGAGGTCGAAATCTCTTGTTTGTTTGATTGAGAGTAGGTATTGAATGTCTCTTCTTATCTTTTGCTCCAATACCATGTTGAAGAATGA
>Ga0315280_10003509_pt1 | contig 24005 bp, 19 predicted proteins | sample YL17G06_40_MG_FD_203697 | JGI IMG/M metagenome (GOLD analysis project Ga0315280, IMG submission 203697) | Sediment microbial communities from Yellowstone Lake, YNP, Wyoming, USA - YL17G06_40 | ecosystem: Environmental > Aquatic > Freshwater > Lake > Sediment | place: USA: Wyoming | collected... | reverse complement strand
CGACTACGGCGTGGACGTGGTCTCGGGGACGCGAGTGGTCGACGTCGATGTGGCCCTGCGCTGCCTGAGTGAGGGGGCCACCTTCCGCCAGATAAGGGGCGTCCGCCTGCTCACCATGGAGCGACAGGAGCAGAGGTGGCCCGACAAATGAGATCGATTGTCTACGGCCCAGTGCCCTCGTGGCGGCTGGGCAGGTCGCTAGGCGTCGACCTGCTGCCCGGCGACGGCAAGACCTGCTCCTTCGACTGTATCTACTGCCAGTTGGGCAGGGCGGCGCGGCGCCTGGCCCAGCGGGCCGCATTCGTCCCTCTGGACACCGTCCGGCGGGAGTTTGAACGGGTGCGGGGCGTGGCCGCCGACTACGTCACCTTCTCGGGAATGGGCGAACCCACCCTGGCCAGCAACCTGGGAGACGCCCTGCGATTGGCCCGGGATCTGCTAGGGCTGCCCACCGCCGTCCTCACGAACTCTTCGCTCATGGCAAGGGAGGACGTGCGCCGCGACCTGGCCTACGCGGACGTGGTGGTTGCCAAGTTGGATGCTCCTGATGAGCAGCTATTCCGGCGGGTCAACCGGCCGCTGCCGTCCTTCTCCCTGACCGAAATCGTGGAGTCTATCGGGCTCTTCAGGACAGCGTACACGGGAAAGCTGGCGCTTCAGATCATGTTCGTTGAGGCCAACCGAGATGCCGCAAGCAGAATAGCCGTCATCGCCGCCAAACTGTCGCCCGACGAGGTGCAGATCAACACTCCCCTGCGGCCCTGCCCGGTCACGCCCTTGACGACGGACGAGATCGCTGCGATACGGGAGGAGTTCGGGGGGCTGCCCGTAGTCAGCGTGTACGAGGCGGCGCGCCCGGCAGTGACGCCCCTCGACGTTGGCGAGACGCTGCGGCGGAGGCCGAAGTGAGGCGCTCCCTGAGTGGTAGCGGCGACGAACAGAAGCCTTGGGAGGTTTGCAGATGACCCTCGAGATTCCTTTGACCCCTGTGGAGCGCGTGGAGGTCCTCACCGTCATCGACAACGTGGCGGATGCCCTGCTCACCAATACCGAGGTGGCGAAGCGTCTCGGCGTCGCCGGGCGGGAGATGGACACGCTGCCCCAGATTGAAGCGCCCCTCCTGGAGGCAGGCCGGGCCGCCGATGCCCCTGTCGCTGAACACGGCCTGTCCTTACTGGTCTCCATAACGAACGGGGATACACGAAGGAGTGTGCTCTTCGACACGGGCTCGACAGTGGATGGACCGGCCCACAACCTGCGGGTGCTGGGAGTGAACCCTGGAGAGATAGAGGCCATCGTCCTCAGCCACGGCCACTTCGACCACACTACCGGGCTCAATGGGCTGACCAAGGGGCCTCAGCCGCTGCCGCCGCTGGTCGTTCATCCCGACTTCTGGCTGAGACGGCGCATCGCCTTGCCCGGGCGGGAGCCCTACGAGCTACCCACCACCAGCGAGGAGAAGGTCCGCGCCGCTGGCTTCCCGTTGATGGAGCGCCGCCAGGCGTCTTTGCTGCTGGACGGCGGCCTGCTGGTGACGGGCGAGATCGAGCGCACCACCGAGTTTGAGCGAGGGTTCGCCGTCCATCAGGCCTTCCGTGACGGTGAGTGGCAGCCGGACCCCTTGATCCACGACGACCAAGCGCTAGTGGCCAACGTCCGTGGCAGGGGGCTAGTGGTCATCACCGGCTGCGGCCACGCTGGGGTGATCAACACGGTGCGCTACGCCCGTAAGCTCATCGGCGTGCAGCGAGTCTATGCGGTGATCGGCGGCTTCCACCTCGCGACGCCACTCTTTGAGGCCACCATCCGGCCGACGGTGGAAGCCCTGGCAGACCTGGGGCCGCAGGTGGTGGTGCCCGCCCACTGCACGGGATGGCGGGCCACCCACGCCCTGGCGGCCGCCTTCCCCGACGCCTTCGTCCCCAGCAGTGTCGGCACCAAGTACATCCTCCAGTGACCTGGTATGCTGGGGCAAAGCCAGCGGAGGTCGCCTTGACCAGCCGGGCAGCGGCGGAGGGGGTTGGCCGTAGCCTCCCGTGGGGGTAGCGATAATGGCTAACGAAAAGAAGCCCGAGAGGGACTTCGCGTTCCGACTCATGGTGTTGATGTATCGGTTCCGGGACCTACTCCAGAACCCGCGAAAGAGCCTGGAGAAGGCTCAACTGCGAAGAGGGATGTGCGTGGTCGACTACGGTTGTGGACCAGGCAGCTTCACGATACCGGCGGCGGAGCTGGTAGGGCAGGAGGGGAAAGTCTTTGCCGTGGACATCTATCCACTCGCCATCAGTACTGTGAAGCAGAAGGCCTCGCGGAAGGGCCTGCAAAACGTGGAAACGATCCTGGTCAAGGGATACGATACGGGGATCGAACCCTCGAGCATCGACCGCGTCCTGCTCATTGACACGATTCACTTGATAGAAGACACCGATGCACTGTTTCGCGAGATTCATCGGGTGCTCAAGCCGGATGGCCTTCTCTTTATGGAGAAAGGCCACATGGCTATGTCCGAGCAGAAGGCGATCTTGGAGAAGCCAGGCCTCTTCAAGATAACCGAGGCCCAAGGCCTGATGATCCTGGCCGCTCCCTTGGCATAGTCTCAGCGCTTTGTGACACCGCACGGAAGTATCGATATGGGAAACGAAGGCAATAGTATTGCACGCAAAGTGCCCGAGATGGACGCCTACGCACGACGGCTCGTTGTGTCCAATCCCTTGATTGAGCCGATCATTCGGTCGGCTATCCAGGCACTACAAATCCCTCCGGGGAGCCGAGGACTGGATGCAGGATGCGGAATTGGCCTCCAAGCCTTGTTGTTGGCAGAAGCCGTAGGGCCGGCTGGACATGTCACCGGCCTTGATCTGTCGCCCCAGTTCTTGGTTCACGCAAGGGAAATTGCAGAGAAGGCCGGCCTGTCGGAACGAATCTCCTTCCAGCAAGGAGACGTGAACAGACTTCCCTTCGACGACGACGCCTTCGACTGGGTATGGAGTGCGAACTGCGTAGGGTATCATCCTGCAGAGCCTCTGCCAATGCTGAGAGAACTCACACGGGTGGTAAAGTCAGGCGGCAGCGTGGCCATCCTTGCCTGGTCTTCTCAACAGTTGCTTCCGGGGTATCCCCTGCTGGAGGCCCGGCTGAATGCGACCTCGTCGGGGATCGCCCCTTTTGTCAAGGGGAAGAGACCGGAGTTGCACTTCTCGCGCGCTCTGAGCTGGTTGCGTGACCTGGGTCTCGAAGCTCCTACGGTCCGAACGTTCGTAGGCGACGCTCATGCCCCGCTGAGCGATGATATGCGCAGCGCCTTGATGGCACTCCTTGAGATGCGCTGGCCTGGGGTGCAGTCAGAGATGACACCGGAGGACTGGGCGAAATTTCAGCGGCTCTGTCAACCAGAGTCGCCGGATTTCATCCTGGATCTTCCCGACTACTACGCCTTCTTTACCTACTCGATGTTTCAGGCGAATATGCCCCGAGAGCGAGAAGAGCTGCTGCCCGATCGGCATAGGGGAACGCACGGTGGGAAGTGAGTGACGGCCGGACTCGTGAGGCGGGCCGTCAGGTAACCAGGTGTGAGCTGCCATGGGCGCGGAGGAGAAACGAGAAGGCCTCACTAACGTGTTGGAGGCGCCCACGGGCGGCCGCGGACGGCTGGTCTCCGTCTGCCTGCTTTTTCTGCGTCTGGGCGCGACAGCCTTCGGCGGGCCTGCGGTCTACATCGCCATGATGCGGGACGAGGCCGTCTCGCGCAGGGGCTGGCTTACCGATGCCCACTTCCTCGATCTCCTGGGTGCCACGAACCTCATCCCGGGCCCCAACGCGTCTGAGGCGGCGATGCACATCGGCCGTGTGCGTGCTGGCTGGCCCGGCCTCGTTCTCGCCGGCCTCTGCTTCACCGTTCCTGCCACGGCCATCACGCTCGCCTTCGCCTGGTGCTACGTGCGGTTCGGCTCCACCCCGGAGCTATCCTGGGTGCTCTACGGGGTGAAACCGGTCGTGATCGGTGTCATGGTCCACGCGATCTTCAGCCTCAGCCGCCCCATGATGAGCAGGCCCCTCCTGCTCCTGCTCGGCGGGTCCGTGCTCGCCCTCTACTTCCTGGGCGTGAGCGAGATCGTCCTCCTTTTCGGTGCCGCGCTCGTGGTTGCGCTCAGGGCCGGCCTCGGCCGCCTCAAGGCGGGACACCCGGTTCTCGCCTTCGCCCTGCCTGGCCTGCAGTGGCTGGCAGGGGCAGCCAGGGCCGCCTCCTTCAGCCTCGGCGTCCTTTTCCTGACCTTCCCCTGAAGATCGGCTGCATCCTTTATGGGAGTGGCTACGTCCTTGTCACCTTCCTGCGGGCGGACTTCGTGGACCGGCTCGGGTGGCTGACCGAGCAGCAGCTCGTGGACGCCGTCGCCGCCGGACAAGTCACACCGGGACCGCTTCTGTCCACGGCGACATTCATCGGCTACATACTGGGCAGTTGGCCAAGCGCGCTTCTGGCGACCGTCGGTGTCTTCCTCCCGTCGTTCGTCTTCGTGGCCGTCACGGGTCCGCTGATCCCGCGCCTTCGCCGCCTGCCCTGGACGGCCGCTCTGCTGGACGGCGTGAGCGTCGCGGCGCTCGCCCTGATGGCGGGCGTCACTTGGCAACTCGGCCGGGCAGCGATCGTGGACGTGCCGACCGCAGTCCTCGCGCTGGTCGGGGCCATCCTCCTACTCAGGCTGCGCGTGAACTCGGCGTGGCTCGTCCTGCTGGGTGCCGCCTCCAGTTTTCTGATAAAGGTGGCCGGATAATGGGCGCGGAGACAGGGCTGGACCTGGAGCGCGTCGCCTTGGTAGCCGTCCTGGCCCTGGAGGGGCAGCGGCTGAGGGTGTTGCACGGGAAGGGGAACAAGCAGCGGGTGGTGCGGTTCGGAGGGAGGGCCAAGGAGGCGGTAGAGGACTACCTGGGGCGCTTCCGGGGCAGGGAGCCTGGTGCACTGTTCCTGTCTAGGCATGGTACGAGGATGAGCTCCCATTCGGTGTTGATCTTCCTGAGGCGGCTGGGCAGCCGCGCAGGCGTGGATAAGGTGAAGATGCACCGCTTTCGGCATACGTTTGCCACCTGGGCCATCGAGAACGAGGCCAGGGAGCTGGACGTGCAGTACCTGCTGGGGCACAGCACGCCAGCGATGGTGCGGCGGTACTCAGCGACCTATGATGCGGAGAAGGCGGCGCGGGCCCACGAGCGGTTCAGCCCGGCCGACCGGATGGGGGAGCGCCTGCGATGAAGGAAGGCGGAGGCCGGACGCGGGCTGGCGCTACCGACGACGCGAACGTCATCGACGGCCTCTGACTGGTGGCTCGATGGTATAATCGGACGTGAGAAGATGATGGTTTCTCCAGAGCGATGGTGGGAGTACGCCGAGCGGGACCTAGAGACGGCTGGGGTTCTGCTCAGGGCGCAGCGGTGGGACGCTGCTTCGTTTCATGCGCAGCAGGCCGTGGAGAAGGCATTCAAGGCCATCCTCGTTCGGAAGGGAGAGGAGTCGCCGCCGCGGATCCACGACTTGGTGGTGCTCGCCCGCCGTGCAGGGGCGCCGGCGACACTGGAGCGCGACTTGACCGAACTGTCGCGGGTATACGTGGTGACGCGCTATCCGGACGTGGTGTTGGAGCGTGAGCCGGCCTACGGGATTGATCAAGCGATGGCTGAGCATCATCTTCAGGTGGCCGACGGGGCACTGGCATGGGTGAGGCAAGAGTGGTCGACGGAGTCGTAGAGGAGTTTGCGCGCAGGCTCCGCCGGCGGTACCGGCTGTCGGCCCTGATCCTCTTCGGGTCCCGTGCCGAGGGCAGGGCTACTGTGGACAGCGACTACGACTTCGTGGCCGTCTCGCCGGACTTCGCTGGTGTGCCGTTCCTGAAGAGGCTGCCCGACCTCTATGAGCTGTGGCACGCCGATGTTGGCATCGATGTGCTGTGCTACACGCCGGCTGAGTTCGAGGCGCTGCGCTCCGAGCCGACCATGGTGAGGGACGCCGCCGAACACGGGCTGGTACTGGTCTAGGCGGCGCTCAACTCCTGGGTGGTGAGGGCCGAAATCCACCCTGATTTCACCCCGGTTTCACCCCGATTTTTGAATCTAAAGGGTTAACAATTAGGCCTGTCTTGAGGGGTGACCTTCTTCCTTCCAAACAGGTTGTCGCGGGTTCGATTCCCGTCTCCCGCTCCACCCCCAGCTAAGACGTTACAACGCATGCAAGGCGAGGGCCACCGAAAGGCGGCCTCCTGCTTCTCGGGCAGGTCGTCGGGGCTCGCTTGGCCTACTGCGGCAGGCTGTGGGAGTACGCAGCCCACTACAATGGTGCGCGGCCTTATCGCACACTGGGCCTCCAGAGTCTCACTGGGCCGCCCCGCCACCGGCGGACCAGATCACCGCTAGAGCGGTGCTAGGTGGTCTGCACCACGAATACGAGATGGATGGAATATTGGCACCCCACACCCGGTCTTGTCAACTGCGTCGTCTAGGACATCGATGTCGCCTTACTTCCCGCTCGGCCCTTTCTTGGCCTTGTCCTGCTTAGGCTTCTTGACATTCTTGCCGCCCTTTTCCTTGCGTCCCATTGTGTCCCTCCTTCAGCTTTCGTCAGGATTGTAACACGAGCCGGAGCCGCGGTCGAAGGGCCTTACGGAGCGACAGCCTCCGCGCGCACGATTTCATCATCGTGTTGGCTGTGGGGTGGCAAAATGCCATCCGTATCTGGACGGTTGACGGGATGAGGCATATGGACCAGCCTTGAGGCACCATGTTTTCAGGGAGGTCCAGCCTTGCCCACCTTCCTTCTCCTCCTCTGTTCCGTCCTGCGTAACGCTGTGCGGTCGCGGCACGACCTTCTGCTTGAGAACCTCGCCCTCCGCCAGCAACTCGCCGTCCTCTCCCGCCAGCAGCGACGGCCAAGGCTCCAGCCCGCTGACCGCCTGTTCTGGTCCTGGCTCTCGCGTATGTGGCCTGGATGGCAGTCCGCCCTTGCGCTAGTACGACCGGAAACGGTGATTCGCTGGCAGCACACGGCCTGGCGGCAGTACTGGAGCTGGAAGAGCAGGCATCGTCGGACTCCGGGAAGACCGCGTATGCCCCGAGAGGTGCAGGAACTCGTCCGACGCCTGGCCCGGGAGAACCCCCGCTGGGGCAGCATGCGCATCGTGGGAGAGCTCCGCAAGCTGGGCTACCACCTCAGCGCTCGCACGGTCCGCCGCTACCGTAGGGAAGTGATACATCGCCCTCCCTCCCAGTCCTGGCGCACCTTCCTCAAGAACCACGCACCCCATATCTGGGCATCTGACTTCTTCATGGTCCAGACCGTGACCTTCAAGACCTTGTATGTGTTCTTGTTCATCTCTCATTGCCGGCGGAAGCTCGTTCACCCGAACGTGACAGCTCATCCCACGGCTGAGTGGGTGTGGTGGCAGCTAATCGAGGCCACTCCCTGGGGGGAGCAGCCCAAGTACCTCATACGTGATCGCGACTGCCACTATGGAGGCAGTTTCAACGCCAGAGCAGCCCGGCTTGCCATCGAGGCCATAGTGACCCCTGTCCAGGCACCCAGGGCCAACGCCGTGGCCGAACGAATTATAGGCACGCTGCGCAGAGAGTGCCTGGACCATGTGATTATCATCGATGAGCGGCACCTACGAAGGGTGCTGCGGGAGTATGAGGCCCACTACAATGAAGGGCGACCTCACCGCTGGCTGGGACTGGAGACTCCCACCGGACCTCCATCTCGTGCTGACCCACCGCTGTCCGGCCGAATAGTCGCCCGGTCGGTGCTTGGCGGTCTACATCACGAATATGAGTGGGCGGCTGCGTAGGTGAGGGAAGGTACGGATGTAATATTGGCACCCCACAAGATGGTCTACCGAATTCGAAAAAGCGGGCGAATCGCTCGGCCTTGCTTGCGATTTCGAAACCCGGTGGATCCGCGAGTTCGCGCTTCCTAGCCCCGCCGCGCGCCCCGCGCCCGCTCGTTTGCCGTGAGCAGCCGCTTTCGCAGTCGCAGGCTCTTCGGCGTCACCTCCAGCATCTCGTCCTCGGCGATCCACTCCAGCGCCTGTTCCAGCGACATCCGCCGCACCGGCAGCAGTTGCACCGCGATGTCCGACGTCGACGAGCGGATGTTGGTGAGCTTCTTTTCCTTCGTGATGTTAATGTTGATGTCACCCTCGCGCGCGTTCTCGCCGAGGACCATCCCCGCGTACACACGTTCCCCCGGCTCGACGAACATCTCCCCGCGCTTCTGCGCCTGCTCGATAGCGTACGCCACCGCTGCACCCGCGCGGTCCGCCACCAGCGCCCCGTTCGTGCGATGCTCAATCTCTCCCTGCCACGGCTCATACCCGTCGTATAGGTGGTTCAGCAGCCCCGTGCCGCGGGTGTCCGTAAGGAGCTGGCCACGGAAGCCGATGAGCCCCCGCGATGGGATGCGGAACTCCAGCCGCACCCGGCCTGTGCCATGGTTCACCATGTTCGTCATGCGCCCCTTGCGGCCGGCGATCTTCTGCGTCACGACGCCCACGTAGTCCTCCGGGCAGTCGATCACCAGATGCTCCATGGGCTCGTGCACTACGCCATCGATTTCGCGGGTTATCACCTGCGGCTTGCTCGCCGACAGCTCGAATCCCTCGCGCCGCATCATCTCGATTAGGACCGCCATCTGCAGTTCGCCTCGGCCCGACACCTTGAAGCTGTCCGCCGAGTCGCCCGGCTCAACGCGCAGCGCCACGTTCGTCAGTACTTCGCGCTCCAGCCGGTCCTTCAGGTTGCGCGATGTTACGAACCGTCCCTCTTGGCCAGCGAAGGGAGCGGTGTTGATCGAAAACATCATGCTCACGGTCGGCTCGTCGACGGTCACGCGCGGAAGCGGCCGCGGGTCATCCGCGTCGGTGATAGTGTCCCCGATGTTCACCTCGTCGAACCCCGCGAGTTGTACGATGTCCCCCGGTCCCGCATCGGCCACCTCGACGCGCTCCAGCCCCTCAAATGTGTACAGATGGCTTATCCGGGCGCGATCGATGCTGCCGCCCTCGCGCACCAGTCCCACGTCCTGCTTCGCGCGCAGGCGCCCGTTGACGATACGTCCCACCGCCAGCCGTCCGACAAAGTCCGAGTAGTCGAGGTTCAGCACCAGCATCTGCAGGGGCGTTGACGGCTGATAGCGCGGTGCCGGGATTGCCCGGACGATCTCCTCGAACAGCGGCTTCAGGCGATGGTCCTCGCCTTCGGGCGTCAGCCGGCAGACGCCGTCGCGCGCGATCGTGTAGAGCACAGGAAAATCGAGCTGGTCCTCGTGCGCGTCGAGGTCGATGAAAAGGTCGTAGATCTCGTCCAGCACCTCCTGCGGCCGCGCGTCCTTCCGGTCGATCTTGTTGATCACGACGATCGGCGGCAGTCCCAGTTCGAGTGCCTTCTTCAGCACGAAGCGCGTCTGCGGCAGCGGCCCTTCGCTGGCGTCGACCAGTAGCAGCACGCCGTCGACCATCTTCAGCGTGCGCTCCACCTCGCCCCCGAAGTCGGCATGTCCGGGCGTGTCGACGATGTTGATCTTGTACCGGCCAAACCGCACCGCTGTGTTCTTGGCCAGAATCGTGATCCCCTTCTCGCGCTCCAGGTCGTTCGAGTCCATCACACGCTCGACGACCTCTTGGTTCTCGCGGAAGACGCCGCTCTGCCACAGCATTGCGTCGATCAGCGTCGTCTTGCCGTGGTCGACGTGGGAGATGATTGCGATGTTGCGAATGCCGTTTCGGACGGCGTTGCCCTCGATGGCAGTGATTTGGGCTGTGGTCATGGTGCTCCATCAAGAAAGCCGGGCGAAGTGCCCGGCTTCGTCTACGATTTCGGGGAAAAGACCTGGAGCGGGAAACGGGACTCGAACCCGCGACCCCCTGCTTGGGAAGATTGTGCCCGCTCCGCTGAATCTATTCTGCGCCCAAAACGGCGATTTCGGCCCGTCTTGGCCCTCTGTCTCCAAGACGGTTGGGCCCTTTGTCTCTGGCACATACTAACACACAATCGCTACCGTTAGAAGGGGCTTTGGTGGCGCTGTGGGGTGCCAAAATGTCATCCATATCTGGAGGGTTGACGCGCTGAGCTATTTGGGCTAGCCACGAGGCTGTGGGGTACCGCCCGCATGATCCATCTGGCCAGCACGTCCTGATTGACAATCCGGGCCGCTTGCGGGCACTGTCGCCGACTGATGATCTGCTGCTTCTCAGGCAGGTCGTCGGGGCTCGCTTGGCGGGAGATCTCCGCGCTTTTAATCCGGGAGTCGTGGGTTCGAATCCCGCCCGGCCCTCTAGTGCCCCCAGGCGGAGCCCGAGCCCCGGCCACCCCCAGGCCAGCCGCCGCATTTGGCTCTCATGTGGCAACATGATCTTTTCACGACCGACAATGGAGAAGACGCGCACCCCAAGGAGGTGCAGGCGAGCGCTCTGCTACCCAAGGAGCTGATAGGCATTTCCCAGGTACTGGAACAGCATGCGCTGCGCGTTGTAGAAGGAACCGTTCAGGGCGATAGTCGAGCACATGACCCCGGTGAATGCAGTCGACCGCTCATAGAACATAGGTACAATCAGGTCTAGCTTGTCGTACAGACAGGCGATATCCTTGGAGGGATCGCTCTCAGGTTCCGAGGAATCGCCAATAGACCAGCCGGTCACACCTTCCACGTGCCCCTCGATCCACCAGCCGTCCAGAACGCTCAGGCTTGGCACCCCGTTTAGCGCGGCCTTCATGCCGCTGGTGCCGGAAGCCTCGTCCGGCTTCTGCGGGTTGTTCAGCCACAGATCCGCACCAGCGCAAAGATACTTTGCTAGCGCCATGTCATACTCTTCCAGGTAGACCACCCGCACGCTGTCACCCAGAGCAGCCGCGGCCTGAAATATGCGCCGGATTATGGCCTTGCCGCCTTCATCCCGGGGATGGGCTTTACCCCCGTAGATGACTTGCAGCGGGCCCACTTGGCTCGCTATCCTTCGCAGACGGTTCAGGTCAGCGAACAGCAGGTCTGACCGTTTGTACGCGGTGGCACGCCGGGCAAAACCGAGGGTCATCGCCTCAGGAGCGAGGCGTATGCCAGTCCGCCGTTCCACTTCTGCCAGCAGCTCCTGCTTGGCTTGGGCGTGAGCCTGCCGGATCTCGTCAAGCGGGATACCTATGGCGTAGCGCAGATAGAGATTGTCGTGACGCCACTCGGGAATATGGCGGTCGTAGAGGCTCTGAAAGGCCGGTGCTGTCCAGGTGACGGCGTGCACGCCGTTTGTAATGGAGTTGATGGGATAGTTGGGAAACATGCCGCGCGAGACCTCCTCATGCCGCATGGAGACCCCGTTGATGTAGCGCGAAAACGAGAGGGCGAGATAGGTCATGTTCAGGACGCCGTCATGGAGAGATTCCACTGCTTGCAGGGCGCTGGTCGGCTCCTCCCCCAGCACCTGCCGGACCAGGTTCATTGGGAATTGGTCAAAGCCCGCAGGCACAGGCGTATGGGTGGTGAAAACGCATCGGTGATGTACCGCCTCCCTGTCTGCCGCGGTAACGTCGTGGAGACCCCTCCCTTCGTGCCGCTCCTCCAGCAGGGCCAAGGTGAGCAGGGCAGAGTGCCCCTCGTTCATGTGGTAGGTCTGGATCCTCTTACATCCCAGGGCGCGCAGCATGGCCACCCCACCCAAGCCTAGCACAACCTCCTGGCACAGACGGTAGTGGTCGTCTCCGCCATAGAGGTTGTCCGTGAGGGTTTGATCCCAGGGGCTGTTTTCCGGCAGGGCCGTGTCCAGGAAGTACACCGGCACGGTGTGCCCGGACACACCGTGCAAGATGTAGCGCCACGCCCGTATCTGCACCGTCCGCCCCTCAATTGTCACCGATGCACGGGGTGGCAATGGTTCCAGGAATTCTTCTGGAGACCAGACGGCAGGGGTCTCGGACTGGTTTCCCCAGGCGTCTAGGTGCTGGCGGAAATAGCCTTTTCGGTGCAGGAGCGTCACGCCCACCATAGGTATGGCCAAGTCGGCGGCAGCGCGTAGCGAATCACCAGCCAGCATCCCCAGACCACCACTGTAGGTGGGCATGGCCGGGTCAAGGCCAACTTCCATGGAGAAATAGGCAACTGTGGGTGGATGTACTATTGTCCCAGACATAGGATCAGTCAAGAAGACCTCCTGTACCGTTTTCTATTTGTATGGGTTTTTGAGCAACACGGGACTACCTGAAGTAGGCACCCATCTGAATGATCACCCCCTCGGGGCAAATCCTGCCATCCAGGGCAGCCATCTCTTCGGGAGCCAGGAGTTCCTGCCGGGGAATGTCGAGGACATGGGCTACCTCGTCGAGAATGTGGGCCCAGGTGCAGCGGTTGACGAACAGCATTCCCGAGGTTGTCAGTGTGCCCCCCTGAGCGACGTATCCTAAGGCGGCAGTGTGGGCCCTGCCGGTCGTCAAGGGGTAGAGAACGCCAAGAATCGTCTCCGGTCTTGTGTGGGTGACAAATATGCGCGCCACCGCTGAATCAGGGTAGAGGTCGTTCTGCAAATCGGCTGGCGCCGCGTGCGCCCGCTCGCCCTCGCTGCGGGGAGCGCGGAACCTGCCCGGCTCAAGCATGTAGATGACGGAGTGAGGTACATCGTGCTGGGCGAGTCGGAAGGAGGCCTTTAGCACCTCTTCGAGCTGGTAGCCGCCGATGGCAGTGAGCACCAGCCGCTGCTCTTCCACCTTGTGTCCAGCCCAGTCGAGGCGAAGCGCGCCCTGTTCAAGGAGCTGGGTAGCCTCTTCCGGGGTAAAGAGGTCGGGTATTGCCTCGTATTTTGCCGCCACCAGCGTCCAGATCTGCCCCTGCGTTTGGTACACACCACGCACAACCACGACGGCGGTGTTGTAATCGGCGATGAACATTACCCGCGAGACGTCTGATACCTCACCCAGCATTGCCTCGGCCATGGACGGGTCTTGGTGAGACTGCTCGTTTTTGGCGTTCTCCCAGGTGTGGGACGTGAGCACAAGGGGTATGGAGAGCCAGCCCTGCTTGCGGCCCCGCTCCTTACAGTGGTTGGCAAAGATGATCTCCTGCCGCACGACGCCCTGCATCTTGGTGCCGAACGCTTCATAGGTGGCGATGAGATTGATGCCGCCCTTATTAGCCAGGGCGGCCGAGGCAACCGCTTCCTCGTTCAAGGCGGTGATGACCGCCCCGTGCACATCCTCGGGAATACCCGGCTCGGGGTCGGTGACGCGGAACTTGAGGGCATCGAGAGTGCGCAGCAGCCGGTTCGAGCGCATCTCGTCCGGATTACCTACGCGGGGGCGGAGGTGCGGGTTTGCCTGGACGGTAGCGAGGAACATGGCGTCCACCGCATACATCGGGGAAGACCGAGTCCACGTTGGCATGTCACGTCTGTCCGAGGGCACCGGCCGGGACACGAGAGGTGGTACCTCCTCCAGTTTCACGTCCCTATGCGCCAGCGGGTGGTCGCGTTCGCGGGAGCGCCCCGAGGCCCCGTGCTGCTGGAGCTTGCCGGCGGCATCCGTTAGCTCTGCCAGGGGCACCCACAGCCGGCGGGCGCTCTCGTTGAACCGCGAGGCGGCCACGATGTTGGTGTGGGGGTTCGACATCAGTGGAAGGTTGTGAGCCAGGTTGGTGCCCTCACCATAGAAGCCCGCGCCTTTGGGGGCCACCGCTATGCCATAGGGAAGGCGTACCGGGTATTTCTGACCCCTCGTACGTATCGCCTCAGCGGCAGCTTCAAGGCGCGATTCCATCTCGAAGATAGCCCAGGCGAAGGCTGCCGGGTCCCTGCCGTCGAAGACTATGGGATCGAAGCTGTTGAGCTTCAGATGTTCCACGAACCACTCAACACCGCCCTCCTGCGACATAGTCGTTCTCTGATCTATGCGGCGGCCATTGTTAATCATGATAGGAGTTACCAGACCGGAGTCGTCAGCGCGCCACCAGCGGGGATCCCAGTCGCTCCCCCGCTGCTCCTCAAAGGCACCGTCGCTGAGGAACACTACCAGCCGTTCCCCGGGCAGCGGCATGTGCACATACTGAAGTTCCACAAAGCCAAGGTATCCGCCCTCAGCCATGCCACCAGCGGTATTGGCATTCACGTGACTGCCCAGAGGCGAGTCCTGCTTGCCGTCCTTCCCCAGCCGGTAGGAGTAGAAGTCCCGGACGTAACGGGTAAGCCCCTCGTCGGTGACGGAGTAGCGCTCGGCGTGGGCCCGGGTCATGTTGTTCAGCAGGAGATTCACGGTGTCTATAGCGGCAACGCAGTGGCCCTGGCCCATGGTCCAGGAGCGCGTGTGGCCGGTAATGGCGTTTATGGCCATGTAGCCGGTGTAGGCGGGCACCATGTTGAGGACGCCGCCGGTGTGCCCTTCGGGGTCGGACTTAAACTCCTCGGGGGCCAGGTCCCGGCCGTCCAGGTAGACGTTCCGGGCGTAGGTCTCATGGACGGCCACCCACATGGCGGCGCTGGCCACCCGATCCGCTGCGTAGAGAACGTCGAACAGCGGCACACCGTCACCCCTCACCCCACGGGCAGACACCAGCTCCGCCATGGCCAAAACCCGGTTCTGGGTTTCCACACTATGCTGAATGGGCCCGTAGCCTGCCGCCCAGCGGTCCGCCGCCGGATTCCTGTTGCGGTAGAGATCAACCCATTCCTCCCTGCGAATGGCTTCAGCGTCGTCGCTCGCCATCATCTCCGCCTCCTAATCCCTAGTGTTGCCGTTTCCCAGCTACCATTTGGAGGGCCGGTTGTTCACCCTCGCCGCTGGTGACGCAGGCAGCTAACGGTATCGCGCGCGATGATCACCGCCTCGTCCACCGGGATGACGTAGGCGTGCACCTTAGCATAGTCCGCGCTGATCCGCTCCTCGACCCCTATCGCTGCGGCGTTGCGGTCCTGATCCAGGGTCAGCCCGCACCAGTCCATGCCAGCACAGATGCGGGCCCGCACCGTGGGGGCATTCTCACCGATGCCACCGCCGAAGACAACAGCGTGCGCCCCGCCGAGGATGGACAGGTAGGCCCCAATGTACTTGCGTACCCGATAGCAGAACATATCCACTGCCAGGGTAGCGCGGTGGTCCCCTTGGCGCTCCGCTTCCAGCAGCTCTCGCATATCTTGGGAGCGTCCGGACACCCCCAGGAGCCCTGACCGCGTGTTGAGCCAGCCCTCCACCTCCTCAACATCCACACCCTCGCCGCGGGCCAAGAAGCCAGCCAGGGATGGATCAACGTCTCCGGAGCGCGTCCCCATCATCAGCCCCTCCAGGGGGGTGAATCCCATGGAGGTGTCCACCGAGCGGCCGCCCTCCACCGCCGTCGCCGAGCAACCATTGCCCAGTTGCAGCGTGATGAGTTTCACCTGTTCCCCAGGTGTGGAGGTGATGGCGGCATAGCGCTCGGTCATGTAACGGTGGGCGAGCCCGTGGAAGCCGTAGCGTTGAATGCGGTGCTTCCTGGTCAGTTCCTCAGGAATGGCGTATCGTGAGGCCCGCTCGGGCATGGTGCGGTGAAAGGCGGTGTCGAAGATGGCCACCGTGGGGACGGCGTGGCCCAGTGCCGCCCGGGCGGCTCGGATCGCCCTCAGCGAGGGCTCGTTGTGCAGGGGCGCCAGGTCGCTGACGGCCTCAATAGCGTCTATGGCCTCATCGTCGATGAGGGTCGGCTCCACGAACTGGTCCCCGCCGTGAACCAACCGATGCCCTATAGCCCTCAGCCCATCTGGTTCTAGAAGGCCGCAGGACCCAAGCCAGGCGAGCACCCGCTGGGTCGCCTCGCCGTGGTCGGCTACTGGCACTGCCTCCTGGAGGCATTCGCCGTTCTCGGCGATGAACTCGATGGCTGCGCGGCCTCCGATCCTGTCGACGGTGCCAGAGGCCAGCCGCCGCTCCCCAGCGGGAACGGCCTCCCCCTCCACCTCGATGACCTGGAACTTCAGCGTCGAGCTTCCACAGTTAATGGCCAGTACCTTCATTCTGGCCGACCCCAAAAGCTTGGATCGATGGCCCATCATGTGGCAGCTCCCAGGCAATATTCGTTGATGCGAGGATACGGCAAAATAGGTGAAGCAGCCAGATCTCTTCAACAGCGTCGAAGGGTATCGGACCCTCGACCGATGGCCGAGGGGGACCTGGCGGAGGGCCGGCTGAAGACCAGGCCGACTCATGCGGCGCCGACAGCGAAGGCGCGGCAGCCGGCTAGATAAGGCTCATACATTTGCAGCTGCGGGAGACCCCATTCCCCCCGGAGTCGCGATCACAACTCGCCTCCTATCGGGAGCCTACTGGACCTGGCGCAGCCACGTTGACAGCGCGGCCACTCTTGCGCACCATTGTCTTGTTGTCATGTGCGGAGACTGGGGGAAGGGATGACATGGACATTGAATCCTTCCGGCGCGATGGGCATCGATTGATCGATTGGATTGCGGAGTACCTAGCGCATCCGGAGCGCTATCCGGTGCTAGCTCAAGTGGAGCCTGGCCAGGTCAGGCGGACTTTACCCAAAGAGCCGCCGGAGAAACCTGAGTCCTTAGAAGCCATCCTCGAAGATGTGGAGAAGATCATTGTGCCCGGGCTAACGCACTGGAACCACCCCGGCTTCTTTGCCTACTTCGCGATCAGCGGCAGCGGGCCGGGCATTTTAGGAGAGCTGTTGAGCGCGGCCTTCAACGTTAACGCCATGCTCTGGCGGACGGCACCCGCGGCCACCGAGCTGGAAGAGCTAGTGCTGGGCTGGCTCCGCAAGCTGCTGGGGCTGGCCGGGGCGCTAGGCCTGGCCGGCGTCCTGGCGGGGGCCGGCGCGGCCGTTATATGGACGGGAGAGCCCCACCGACGGTGATGCCCGCTGCGGGCCTGTACACACTCCGCGAGGCGTCCCTATTACCCAGGAATGAGATCATGGCTCTTTACGGGCGTTGTTCCGAGGCGTACAATGCCTTTGACGATGCTATCGTCATCGACAGAGAACACCACGATGGCCCGACGGAGGGTATTGTTGGCGCTGGCGCTAGCCATCCTCTTGCTCATCGCCGGCGCGGGTTGCTGGCGAGGGGAGGATAAGGGGGACGTCCCGACGCCCGAGCCGACTATCGGCCTTTCTAGCCTGACTGTGGAGGACGTGTACTCCCGCCTGGCCGAGGCCATCGCCCGTCCAGACTCCGTATTCCACACGCTAGTTGACCTAAAGGTCGACGCTCAGGGCTATTCGCTTTCCGGAAGCATGGAGGTCTGGATTGATCTAGAACGGGACGTGGCCCGCCAAGAGATCCGCCTCCGGCCTGATGTGGGCGCCCTCGAAGAACAGCGTGAGACCGACCTTGTAGTGGGCGATGCCTCCTACTGGCTGACGTCCGGGGCCGCGGTGAGCAAGCGCCATGCATTGACCTGTCACGGCTCGGGCAGTGGCGCGCTGTCCACCCTCTTGGGGTGCAGGGGCTTCACCGAAGACTCATCCACGCACGTGGAGACGGGAGCGGAATACCAAGGCCAGCCAGCGATAACACTGGTTACTGTCGGCGAATCCTTCGCCTCCGATGAGAACTTTGCCTTCACAACCCGGCTCTATCAGGACGAGAAGACGTTCCTGCCCATTGCCTCGGTCAGCGATGGCACGATGAATGAGTTGCCCTACGACATCTTCATGCGCTTCGACAACGAGTTCGTGCAGGCCGATTCCCTGCCATCGGACTTCTTCGACCCGGTCGCGCTTGGCTATCCATATCGCGACCCCGCTGAGGCCCTCGACAACGCGGACATCGACTTGGCCGTCTACTGGCTGGGCGACCGCTTCATCGGCCAGGAGCAGTATCCGGCCCTGATCCTCGGCAACGTGTACCTGCCTGAGGGACGCGAGGGGCCTGGCTATCAGGCCGTGCTGGAATATTGGGTGGAGGGATCCGATGCGCCAGGGGTCTACCTGGAGGAGTGGAAGGTCGATGACTGGACAGCCAGGTGGGGCGACGCGGTGGGAGACAGGTGGTGGAACGATCCCTGTACCGAGCGCATAGAGAAGGTACTGGAAGAAGGCCACGCAATGATATTCAAGAGCTATGAGGAATGGACCGTCGAGGCGTCCCTTCCCGGGGCACAACCGTCCGCAACCGTAGAACGCGAATGCCCCTCCGTGCCCTTCGACCGGTTTCGGGCGCAAGCCGAGCTGGGCTGGACGGTAGTGGTCATAGACGCCCCGGGTTTCACCAGCGGCCGCCGAGCGGAACAAAGCCCCTACGACACTGCAGAGGGGATGGATGTGCTTCTGGAAGGCCTGAAACCGAGGAGATAGGACATGCGGCTGCGACTACTGGTGCCTGTCGTCCTGCTCCTGGTCGTCGCGGCGCTCGCTTGCCGGGGCGGCGAAGAGGCCTCGCCTACGCCCACGCCCAGGGCGACCCAAGTGTTGGAGACACTTACACCTTCGCCAACCGTTGCCGTTGCCCGGACTGCCACCCCGACATCCACGGCCAGCGTCACTGCCACGCCGAGGCCTACGCCGACGCCCATGCCGAGCCCCGAGCCGGTGGTAGAGGGCACGGAAATGCCCAGCGGCTGCCTGGCCTCCTCGCCTAACCCCTCAGAGGCGCCGGTGGGCCTGGGCGAGCCGACAAGATACGCCCGCGGCCTGTATTCCATCGGCCTCGACGGTAGCGGCCCTGCCTTGCTCGTCGATCGTGCCGGAGCCGTCGTGGGCACCGCCGCCTGGAATCCCCTGTACCAAACGTATTCTGCCACCCCAGACGGCAGCGCCGTCGCCTTCGTTGCTGGGCAACAGGCTCACCCTGGTCAGGCGGAACTCTATTTGCTGACCCCGGTTGGGAGCAGCGAGCCGCGGCTGGTGGCCACCTTCGACGAGATATGGAACCTGGCCATCGCGCCCGAGGGCGACTTGGTGGCTGTACGGGGAACCAGCGAAGGCGGAGAGACCTCGCTCTATCTAGTGGACACGCAGGATGGAGCCGTCACACCGATCCAGCTGAGCTTCCGGTGGCCGGGCGAGCCGATATGGTCTCCCACGGGCGAGTGGCTGGCTCTAGCGGGTGGGACGACTGAAGAAGAGCCTCCCGGCATATACACCCTTCGTCCCGATGGGAGCGGCCTGAAGCGCCTGGCGGATGGCGGGCCGCCGATGGCCTGGTCGCCGGGCGGGTCGCGCATTGCCTTCGCCATCGACCGCTGGCAGGAAGGCGCCGGGCTCTACACAACGGACCTGGAGGGCGACGTGGCCAAGGTGTCGGACACGGTGGCACCCCAATATGGCATTCCCTCCCTCGCCTGGTCCCCGGACGGGCGCTGCATCGTGTTCGCGGCCTGGTCCGAGCAGGGGGAGCTCCCACCCATCAGAGTGCTGGATGTGGAGACGGGCTGGGAGATGTTCCTGACGAACGGCGCGCACCCCACCTGGTCACCCGACGGCCAGCGGATAGCCTTCGTCAAGAACGAGTCGGCGGGCGGAGGCGACGTCTACGTCATCAACGTCGACGGCAGTGGCGAGCGCAAGCTGATGGACATCTCCTGGCAAGCCAACAAGTTGCCCCTCGCTTGGTCGCCAGACGGCTCCAGGCTGACGGTAACCGCGCAAGGCCTGTTCGTCATCGACCTGGGCAGCGGGCAGAGCAGAAAGGTCTCGGGGAACGCCTACGACCCCGCGTGGTCGCCCGACGGGGCGCAGCTCGCGTTCACCTTCTGGGAGGGCGATGGGCCCTCGGAGTCCCCTGCGGTCTACGTCGTGAACGCCGATGGCAGCGGCCAGCCCCGAAAGCTGACGGACGGGAGCGGCCCCTCCTGGTCGCCGGATGGAAACCGGATCGCCTTCGTCAGGTGAGAGGAGCCCAGCCCGGCCAGCCGTGCATCGAAGGGGAAGCGCAGAGCAGGAGGAAGCTTGGCGTCAAGCGGCGGCTGACTGGATGTCCTAGCTTGCTGCTGCGGCCACATCGCGTGCCGCCGAGAAGGCGCATGCCGGGTGGAAAGATGTGGACGTCTATCTTGAAGCTTGCCTCTGGCACGGCTGTGATAGCAGTTCTGTCCTTGGTCATCGGGGCCGCCTGCGGCGGAGCGAACGCCCCGGGGACGCCGACGACGCTACCTCGCGACGCAGTTGTCACTCAAGCTCCGGCAACGCTGGCTTATACCCCGGAGGCCGCGACCCCAGCGGCGGTCACACCCTCCAGCCTTACGCCCGTGCCCCTGCAGGAGCTAGAGCAAGCCATTCGTAACTGTCTCGCCAACGCCTCACCAGAGGCTATCAGCCAGGCCGCCTGGGGGATCGAAGATTGCCTACTGGGCATGAGGTTGAGCGCACAGGCCGTTGGTGTCGAAGGCCCCCTTCCCGTCCTATTCGTGGACCTGCCAAATCCTGAGTGCATGTTCGACGAATTCATCGCCTGGTGGAGTGGTGGCCAGTGGCAGCTCCTGTACATGAATCCCTTGTTCCCCGCTGGCACCGACTACAGGATTGCCGGGCAGACGCGCGCCGGAGCCCAGATGCCGTCCCCTCGCGAGGCATTGGCGCCGGAGGGGATCAGGCTCGGCATCATCAACAGCTTCGGCAACTGCGGCAGCGCGCCTGGTGCCTCGTTTCTCTTGCTCGCCTTTGACGAGAATTCCTGGCGCATCCTGTGGGACGCGCAAGACACGGAGATAGCAGGCCTGGCCCACACCCAGGTGCAGTTCATCGGTGAGGGCACAGAGAGTATCCTGGTCATGGGCGACTCCTGGGAGTTGCCAGAGCCCAAGAGCAGGATCTTCCATGAGTCCAATCCGGGTCCCCACCGCCATTTCCAGCAGACCTGGACACTGGAGGGAGACGAGTATGTGCTCGGGGATGAGCATGTTCAGCCCTCTGCCTACAACACACTTGTTGAGTTTATCTACCGCCTCAGCACGGGGGACGAATCCAGCGCCGAGGCCCTGTTGGTAGACCCCGCTCTACTGGATACGGCGAAGGCCCTGGGCCTTGTCCAGAATCCGCTTGGGCAAGGGTGGCTGACCAATCTCGACCGCAACACTGAGTGTTGTGGCCCCATCCATATCTTGGAAGGTCTGCCTCAGAGGTTAGTAGTCTCGTTTGCGCAGCAAGGTGAGGACTGGCTAATCTCTGACATCAAGCCTGAGTAACGGCGGGCCCAGAACCGGCGGTTGCAGAGGAGAGCGACGAACCGGGCGGTGCCGGCAAGGGAGACGAAGATAATGCTGCGTCAGTTTGCTCTCACGGCCGCCTTCGGCCTGTCGGCATTCTTGGCTCTTCCCGCCTGCGGCGGGGCAAGCCAGCCACCGCCCACGCTGCCAGGCTCGCCAGCGGCCACCATCGGGCCGACGGCGACGCCGTCTTTCCCGCAAACCGTTGGTGGCATCACGGTACGGCCCCTCGCCATCGGTGATGAGGTTCCCCTGCCGGACGATGTGGCCCTCATCATTGAAACTGGCTGCTGGGCGTGCGATGGCCCCACTACCGGCTTCTTCCGAGTCTACCGCGACCCTTCCGGCCACATCAGGACCGATACCCTCCTCACGATCGACGGCCTGGGCCTGCCGCCCCGCCTCGTGACGACGGCCAAGGGGGTCCAGGAGGAGCCGCCGTACATCACCGGCTTCGCCATGCGGTCCGATGGCTCCGAGATCGTTGTCAGCGTGTGCGTACGCGAGTCCTGTGGAAGCGGCGGGATGGAAGCCTGGAGCCTGAACTCCAAGACGGCCTTCTTTCGCTCCACGGACGGCGGAGTCACCTGGCAGCGGTTCGGAGAACTGGACGTCGGAAGCAGTGTCGTCGGAGTCGTCCGTGAGGGCGTAACTTTAGTGTCATCGTGGCAGGCGGAGATGGCACCGGCTTCCTTCAGCCTCTTTCCCAGCGGCGAGGCCGTGCAGGCGCCCCTGGGCGTTCACACTTGGTGGGCTTTTCCCCTCCCAGGCGGCGACCTCCTATGGCCCGCTGACGACGGCCGTCTTCTTCACAGCGACGGCAGTGTTTTCGCTGTTGTCCCCGCGGACTCGTTGCGGCTGAGCTGGGTGCCGCACATCAATCACGACCCGACAGGCGCACGTTTCGCCCTCCAGTGGGTGCTGGACAATGCAGGGTCACCAAGTTATCAGGCCCGCCAATACCTTGGTATCTTCCGGAGCGACGGCCGCCTTGACCAGGCCTTCTCCCCGTCGGAGCTCCTCTTCATCGGTCCTTGGTCGGGCCCGGGCCTCCTCCTCGGCAACACCGGCATCTCCCCCAGCCAACTGTCGACCCCCATACCCCAGTTCTTCCCCGGTATCCTCCCCGCCCTCATCGATCTTGACGCAGGCCTCATCCACCCGATCACCGACCCATTCCTCGGGCCCGACTGGAAAGGGGGCCGCAGCCTTGTGCGGGCTGTCCTCCCCGGTCCTTTCGCCCGTGTCGTGGAGACGGGTAGCTGCCTGAACGTCCGGGCAGAGCCCGGCATGGCCGCTGACGTCCTCGCCTGCGCGGCGGACGGCGTGCTGCTGCGCGACACTGCCGAGACTCAGGTGGCCGACGGCAGCACCTGGCTGCGCGTGGTCACCCCCTCCGGCGTGGAGGGCTGGGTGAGCACGCAGTATTTGCAGGAATAGGCGGAAGCTGCTCCTCTTCAATAGGAACCGCTCGACGGCTCCAAGCCTATGGCGGTCTACTTGGACGAGGAAACTGAGGTCTAAGAGGTGATGAGCAATGGCCCGTAGTGGCGTCATCGGTTTGGCTGGCGTGGCGCTCGCAGCCTTGCTGGCAGCCTCCTGCGCAGGCGGTGGTGCACAGCAGACCCCGACGCCGGGATCATCTTCGCCAGCCAGCGTCCGGCCAGCAGGCTCGCCAGCGGCCACCCTTACCGCAGCGCCAGCATTGGCGCCAGAGATTGCCTACGTGGACCCCGCCAGCAACGACATCTGGCTCATGGCCGCCGACGGCACTGGCAAGCGGAACCTCACCCAGGGCCGCTGCCCCGGTAGTTTGGGCTTTCCCTGGTCGCCCAGGGGTGACCGTATCGTCTGCATTGGCAGCGACTCAGAAACGCTGGTGCTACTGTTCGACCTGGAGGGCCGCCTCCTTCTCCGCCTGCAGCACGCAGGGCACTTCCGCAGCTTCTTCACCTGGGGCGCTAAATTCGCCTCGCCGTGGTCGCCCAACGGGCGGAACCTCGCCTACCTGGTTGAGGAAAAGGTGACGCCGGTCCCAGAAGGAGAGGTGCCGTCCTCAGGGACGCCTGTCCTCGTCGTCGCCGATGCCGCTGGCGGCATCATCACGTCCATCGCGGGTGGGCAGCAGCCCCGCTGGTCGGCAGACGGCGGGCGTCTCGCCTACTTCAAGCCGCCCGGCGACACGCTAGGCCTGTACGACCTGGCATCGGGCCAGGAGAAGACCCTGGGCGAGGGCTTGCGTCCCCTGGCCTGGGTGCTGGCCGACAGCGCACTGCTGGTGGCCGCCGACTACCAGGAGCAGGAGTTCGGCGTAGACTACGAGGGCAATTTACTGGATCTGGCCAGCGGCCAGATGACGCGGGTGCCAGAGCTCGACAACTATACCGAGTTCTGGCTTTCGCCCGACAGGGGCACGGCCGTCGTGCTCCCTTCTGGCTTGCCGTCTCTCGCTATACTCGACCTGTCGAGTCTTCACATCACACCCGTCGTCGGCTCCATCATCGGCTACCCCAGTGAGTTCATCCCTCAGAGCCAACTCGCCTTTTCGCCCGACGGCTCCCAGATCTACTGGGCCGACCAGGGCGGCTGGGCGCCCCATGCGACCTACAAGGCGAACATCGACGGGACAGGCCTGACGAAGATCGGCGAGGTGCCCGGCTGGTTCGTCGGCTTCTCGCCAGACCTGACGCGGATGCTGTACTTCCCCTCCTCGGGGACTCCGGGCGGACTGTTTGTGGTCAACCCCGACGGCAGCGGCCTGAGGCAGCTTCTGGGGTCCCCTGATGCACGCATTCGCTGGCTCCTCTCACCGGACCGCACCCGCTTAGCGGTGCTAGAAGCACGCACGGCCGGGG
>Ga0315280_10003508_pt1 | contig 24007 bp, 23 predicted proteins | sample YL17G06_40_MG_FD_203697 | JGI IMG/M metagenome (GOLD analysis project Ga0315280, IMG submission 203697) | Sediment microbial communities from Yellowstone Lake, YNP, Wyoming, USA - YL17G06_40 | ecosystem: Environmental > Aquatic > Freshwater > Lake > Sediment | place: USA: Wyoming | collected... | reverse complement strand
CTAGGCTGTTTAGAAATTGGTGTTAAATGGTTTTTATTCCTTTCTTAGGATTTGGGGGCAGATTTCCGCTTCTCATGGTTCTCTGTCCCTCTTGCAGTATCCTTCCTTCTCAAATTGGCACACCTGCCTCGGTTTCTTGAAGGTAAGCGTCACCATTTAGAGGGAGGGATCTGAGCTGACGCACGTTTCTGGGTCTCCCAGCTCTCGATCACCTCGTCAAAGAGGTCAAAATCGTGACCAGAAATGCGTGAGAAGACTTAAAACCATTTTTAACCATTTTCTAAACACCCTAGCGCGCGCTAATCATTACAGAAGAACTTAGGAGCCGTTCAATAATACTGGTTTTAGCATTTAACTTTCTAGCCTCCCTCGCTGGTTGGAGTCTAGGCGTGTTCATCCCGACCTACTTCGTTCAGGATAGACACCTAGTGGTAGCTGAGGCATCGTCCATAATGCTCATTCAGGCTAGCTTCGCCATCTTCAACGGTTTCTTAGCGGGATATATGACGGACTCCTTTGGCTTCAAGATACCTGTGATTGTTTCCATGGTGACGATGTGCCTCGTCAGCCTTCTTCTCCCTCTTACGCCGCTAGGAATAGCAATGGGTGTCCTCCTACTCTTCTGGGGTCTCATAGGAGGATGGTCCTTCACAGCGTTGAACGTCTTCATAACGAAGACTGTGCCAAGTAGGCTACGCGGCACCCTCTTAGGGATATACAATCAGATGGGCTTCATCAGCGCGACCGTCGGTCCCCCGATCTTCGGTCTAGTGATCGATATCGCGGGATTCAGCTCCTTCTTTGGACTCGCCCTAGCCTTCTACGTAGCCTCCCTCATCAGCATATTACTGGTCAAGGAGAGGCGGTAAGACCGCCACTCCCAAGGCGATAATCTTGACGAAAGAAGATTTTGGCGGCTTCTTTGAGGTATCTGGGTTGCCTTCCTTCTGCAAATTCTTCATGATGGATTTGGGAAGTCATTTCCATCTCAAAAATTTTTGTACAGTCTCCTCATACAATCTATTCTCCTGTTGGGACCTTTCGGCTTGCGTAAGTCCCCCTGAGAAGCCCTAGACATATGTCATTCCTTGCAATTCCCTGAGGAATCTTCAGGACTTGCGATGAAGTGCCGAAAACGGCACATCATGTCAGACAAGGGGAGAGCCACTAGACAAGGCGCTCATAGACCGGATGCCGCTTGAACCGCAGGGTACTCGTCGACCTCTCAACAGTTCCACTAGGCAACCGAACGCAGAGGGAGTGGACAATCGCCCCATCGGAAGTGAACCTAACTCCATCAAGGAGCTCCCCCCTAGTGACACCTGAGGCGGCGAAGACGAGTTGATCACCCTTGGCAAGCTCATCCTCGCCATAGACCTTATCCACATCCACCCCCTCCTCCTGAAGCCTCTTCAACCTGTCAGGATCATCCTTCGGACCACGCCAAACATTCACCAACATCGTCCCCCTGAGACATCTGACCGCGGTTCCAGCGATCGTTGCTTCGGGGCCTGCGCCGGCGCCGACGAGGAGGTCGACCCCTGTCTCGGGTAGGCAGGTCGCCACGGCTGGGGCAATATCTCCATCAGGGATGAGGATTATCCTGACCCCCATCCTTCGGAACTGCTTCAGCATCTCCATATGCCTCTCCCTGTCGAGCATGACGACCGTCAAGTTCTCCAAGGCCTTATCCTTCGAAGCGGCGATGATCTGGACAACGGCCTCTAAGGACATGTCCATGGAGATCCTGCCCTTCACCTCAGGACCAGTGGCGATCTTGAAGTAGTAACCGTCGTCAGGAAGGACCTGAAGGCACCCCCTAGGAGCGCAGGCCAAGGCCGAGATGACATCTTTACCACCCTTAGAGGTGGCCGTCGTCCCGTCAACCGGATCCACGACGAAGTCGAGCTTCGGGCCGCTTCCTATTCCCACCTTCTCCCTCTTGAAGAAGGCTGGAGCATTATCCTTAGGCCCCTCACAGGAGATGACTTCCCCATCGATCTCCATCTGGCACATGACGGCGCGGGAGAAATCTACAGCCGTCTGGTCGACGACCCTTGAATCTCCCTGACCTATGTGCAACGCGGCTCCGACGGCGGCTGCTGTTGTTATCCGCGTCAAGGATGGGGCTACGGCTCTTAGAGAGATCACGTTGAGTCCCCTTAGTAACTAGGCTCCATAATGGATATTTGAATATTCTTCGCGGAGTCGACGCCTCAAGAAAAGAGGGTGAAAGGCTTTACAGCTTCCCCGGCTGATAGCCGGGCGGAATAGTGGTGCTTATCCGCTCCGTCTCCTTGCTCGTTATCACCTCTATCAGGGCTGGTCTTCCCGCATTGTTCTCCTTGATCCCCCTCTTCAGGGCGGGTATTATCTCATCGGGCTCCTCGACCCTCTCAGCATAGGCCCCTAACCCTTCAGCCATCTTGGCGTAGCTGATGACGGAACTCGGTGAGACCACCTTCATGTCAATGTCTTGGAGCTGCGACCTCCCACGAGAACTATAGACAGCGTAGCCCGAGTTATTGCTCACGACCGAGAGTATAGGTAGCTTCTCCCTCAGCGAGGTCTCTATCTCCTCAGCGTTATGCCCCATAGCCGCGTCTCCAAGCCAGTTGACGCAGAGTTTCTTGGGCCACGTGAGTTTGGCTGCCATCGCCGCGCCCCATGAGAAGCCGAGGTTCGTGGTGTATCCCCAGCCTAGGTAGCTTCTTGGGACGAGGGCTTGCCAGATGGCTGTAAGCTGTTCCCTGGGGTTGCCTGATTCGTGGGTTATGACGAGGTTCTTCCTGTCGAAGGTGTGCATCATGTCCCAGATGACCCTGTAGGGGTTGATGGGTTTGTCGTTCGAGGTGAGCTTCGGCTCCCATTGTTTGAATTGGAGCTCCTTCTCCCTCGCGATATCGTTCTCAAGCTCCCCATTTCTCTTGCGTCCTTCTCCGCCAGTCTGCTTCTTCACCTCCTCTATAAGCTGTCTAAGAACCAGTTTCGCGTCCCCGATGACAGCGTACTTCGCCCTGTGGAAAAGGTTCACGTCGTACTCACCTATGTTGCAGATGACGATGGTCTTCCCCGGCGGCACCGGCGCGCCAAAGGAGCCTGACATGCTCGTACCAACCCCGAAGACGAGGTCAGCTCTGCCCATGCACAGCCAGAGGGCTCTCCCCCTCATGCCGACTGAGAGAGGATGGTCCTCAGGGAAAGCGCTCTTCCCCTTTATGCTCGTAGCCACAGGCACCTGGACAAGTTCCACGAACTCCTTGAGATCCTCGCAGGCGTCTGCCTTAAGGACGCCGTCACCCACATAGAGCAAGGGCGCCTTGGCGTTCAAGAGCGCTCGAATAGCGACCTCGACATCCCGTGGGTTCGCCTGATACTTCCAACCCTCAACGGGCTCATAACTGAAACTAGCATCAGGAACCTCACCCGATAAAGCGTCGTCCATCATCTCAAGGAGGACAGGCCCAGGCCTTCCAGTCCTCAACCTTGTGTAGGCCACCCTCATGACCTGGCTTATGTTAGCCGGGCTGGCCAGATGGGCGGACCATTTCGTGACGCAGGCGAGGTTGCGGGCTGAGTCCCACGACCTCAAGTCTACCCTGCTTGCCGAATAACCACACGGCATCATTAGCATAGGGGAGAGGTCGTCGTAGGCCTCTGCGAGGCCTCCAAGGATGTTGTGGGCGCCCCAGCCTACCTGGCACATGGCAACCCCGTTCTTATGTCCCATGGAGCACCTCGTGTAGGCGTCCGCCATAGATACGGCCGTCCTCTCGTGCCGCGTCGTTATTACTCTGATTCCCTCGTCGATCAGGTCCTGGGTTATAGAGACGAAAGGGTAGTGTGAGACGAAGTCGGTTCCTTCCATCTTCAAGACTTTGGCTACTGCTCGTCCTCCCTTCAAGCGATCATTCCTCACTCGATTCTTGCGTATTTGGAAGCGAGTGATGGCCGTCGATATATAAGTTTTGATGGGGACGGGCTTGAGGAGGGCTTAAATACTCTCGAACCAAAAAAGACCCTGATGACCCATGTTCACAACACTTGGTGGCAAAGATGTCACAGAAACTTCTTGACGGGATAAGCCGAGACGCTTTAGTATCCTTGGCCCAAGCCCTGATCCGCATACCCAGCGCCGTCAAGGGCATAGATGAGGGAAACGAGCTTGAGGTTGCCAACTTCATAGCTGAGAGACTTGAGCGCATTGGCTTCGAGGTTGAGTTACAGGAACCTAGGGAGGGGAGACCGAATGTCATCGGCACCCTAAGGGGGTCAGGAGGCGGCTACAACCTGATGTTGAATGGGCATCTGGACACTGTTGAGACGTCTGGTATGACCATCGACCCCCTAGCGGGGAAAGTCATGGACGGTAAACTGTATGGTCGAGGCGCCGTGGACATGAAGGGCTCGCTAGCCGCCTTTATCCACGTCGCTGAAACGATGAAGAAGGCGGGCGTAGAACTCAAGGGAGACCTGACTCTTTCCGGATGTATGGACGAGGAGGGGAGGGCCGTCGGAAGCCAAACTATGGCCAAATCCCTGATAGAAATAGACGCCGCCATCGTGGGGGAAGCCACGGGGATGAAGATAGGAATCGGCCATAAGGGTCTGACATTCATCACCCTGAGGACCTACGGCAAGGCAACGCACGGTAGTTCACCCCAACACGGCATCAACGCCATAATGGAGATGAACAAGGTCCTCACCGCGCTCGACAACGAGCTACCGAAGCGGTTCGAGAGGAAGCATCATCCAACCTTAGGTTCTCCAACCTACAATGTCGGACTAATTCATGGAGGCTACAGCGCCAATGTCGTCCCAGATCGCTGCGAAGTCGAGATAGACAGGAGGATGGTTCCAGGCGAGACAATCCAGTCGGTCTTAGGGGAGATCGAAACTATCTTGGACAAGCTCAGGCAGGAGGATCCCAACTTGAAGGCTGAGGCTAAGGCTCTCGACTGGGTCAAGGCTCTTCCAATGGAAATTTCGAAAGACGAGTATATTGTTCAATCCATCTCTAAGAGCTTGAGAGCTTTGGGGAGGGAACCCGAGATTACGACGCTCCCCTACTGGACTGACGCCTCCTCCTTCGTCAACCTCGCCCACATCCCAACCGTCGTCTTCGGTCCAGGGGATGTCCGACAGGCCCACTCCGCAGATGAGTATGTTGATATTCAAGAGTTGCTCACCTATGCCAAGACCATCGCCCTGACCATCCTCGACCTCTGCAATAGGATGAGGACTCCTTAACTCCCATGGAAGTCTAGATCAAAGCCCGAGGAGTCTCGCCGGGTTCCGCCTCGCCATCGCGTCTATCTCACTCTCCGTCAAGCCCATGTGGCTGAGGACCCGGATGAACTGCCTCATCCCATCAATGGGATGGGGGTTGTAGGGCTGCCCCAGGTCAGTAGCGATCACGCATCGGCCTGCGCCGACGCGTCGTATCCCTTCCACTATCTTCTTGGGGTCGAGTCTACTCTCGTAGGGCATGGTAGCGCCATAGCAGTACTCTATCATTGCTCCAGCATCCGCCAGCCGCGCCTGTTCTTCAACGGACCAGTTAGTTGCCTCCCAACCGACATGGGTGATGAGTATCTTCTTGACCCCAGCCTGTCTCGCCGCCTTCACGAGGGCGAAGTCCTCCTCCAAGGACAGGTGGCTCGTTCCTAAGATTATGTCCGCGTCCGCAATCGCCCCAAGAATCTCATGGACCTCTGGGATGAGCGAGCCTTGGGAGTCGAGGATGGTTATGCCTTTGACGCCATTGATCGTCATCTTAGACCTGCTCGCCTGAATGTGGTGGGGATAACCGGCGATTCCGATCACCTTGATATGGTTTGCGGCGTGGAGGGTCGGCATCCACACCTCCTTCGCGCCGAATCCGATGGCTGCCTCGACAGCTAGGGGGTTTATTCCCCCAACAGGGTAGTTGAGGACGACGCCCCCGAAGACTTGGATGCCCGGCACCACCTTCCTAACCAATTGGGCTCGGGCGGCGCTAATGGAGTGATGACATTTTATGAGGACGGCCTTGTAGCCTACGTCGCGCATCTGGCGTGCGAGTTCTATGTCGTCGAAGGGTCTCTCGAAGATCGAGGGCGCGGCGTGGACATGGAGTTCGCTTACACCTTGTAATCTCTCAAGGTCGATGCTTGGAAGCTGAATAGTCATCTCTCAACCCACTCCTTATGGTTGCTTCACATCCCCTAAGAATCCTTCGGCCAATTAGTTACTCTCCTTAAGAGCCCTCTCATACATCTAAGAACTTGTCATCTGATAAAGTATGACTCGGTGAAGACCCTTGAAACTACTACTACTCATCATCGATGGCATGGGCGACCTACCTGCCCCCAAGTTAGGTGGAAAGACCCCCCTAGAGTTTGCGGGGACCCCCAATATGGACTCCCTCGCAAGGCGCGGTCAGACAGGACTGATGTATACTGTCAGAAAGGGGATAGCGCCGGAGAGCCATACCGGAGTCATATCCGTTCTAGGCTATGACCCCTTCAAGTGTACAGCTAGCCGAGGAGTCCTAGAAGTTGTTGGCGCAGGTATGGAGTTCAAAGACGGGGACCTAGCGTTGAGATGCAACTTCGTCACCCTGGGCAAAGGAATGACTATCATCGACAGGAGAGCTGGCAGAGACCTCACGTCGGACGAAGCTAGGCGATTGAGCGAGGAAATAAACAACGAGGTAAAACTAGAGTCGTATCCAGCAGACTTCGAGTTCCGAAGCACCGTCGGTTACCGAGGAGCACTTGTGGTACGAAGCAGAGCGAAGCCCCTATCAGACAATATAACGGGCACCGACCCTGCCTACCGTCGAGAGGAGAATTTGACCGTGGCCAGTTCAGAATTCGAGATGGTCGCCCAAGAAAGTCGTCCCCTCGACGAGACTGAGGCTGCCAAGGTCTCTGCAAGCCTCATAGACGAGTTGGCCCGAAAGAGCCGTGAGGTTTTGGAGAGGAGCGAGGTCAACAAGAAACGCCTCGGGGCTGGGAAACTGCTGGCGAACTACATCCTGATGCGGGACGCAGGGAATCAGTTGCCAAAGTTCTTTAACATCAATGAAGAGTATGGTCTTCGCTTCGCCTCCTTGGTGAATATGCCTCTTGAGAAGGGGATAGCCGAGCTGACAGGCATGGAGAGAATCGAGATTCCTCCCCCGTCAGAGGACTTGGCCAAGGACTGCCAACTCATGGTGGATAAACTCCTAAAACATCTTCGGGCCTATGATTGCTTCTATATCCACATCAAGGGGCCGGATGAACCTGGCCACGACGGAGACTGCGACCGGAAGGCACGTCTCCTCGAAGTCATCGACAAACACTTCTTCGGAGCCCTCATGGATAAGCTGGACTTGAAGAGCCTCATCTTCTGCGTCACTGCGGACCACGCTACCCCATGCATCGCAAAGGCCCACACCGACGATCCCGTTCCTTTATTGATAAGCGGGAACGGAGTGGTTGCTGATGGCTCAGCGGGTTTCTCGGAGAAGGTATGCGCCAGGGGGCGTCTGGGAACTCTACAGAAGGGTATTGAGCTGATGCCCAGACTCATAGCTATGATGAAGGGATAAACGAGCCAGTCGATTAATTGAAATGTTCCTCCTAGGAAACTAGGTCGAGATACGTCTTCACTCCATCAGTCGCCGAGTCGACAAGGACAATCCTTTTCGCCGCTCTCATCGGAAGAGTATTAATGGATACTATAGATTTATGGATTGGAATGAACACGCGATGGGCAACCGCCGAAACGGAGGGTAGAAGTCTGAACGTCATCATATACACAAACAATCCGACTCGAGAGGAGGCGTTGATGCTCGACTCGGAACTTAAGGCACGAAGCCATGTCTCCAATCTCTACACAACTTGGAGTGTAGACCTACCCCATGAAAACCGAGGACTGCCCAAAGCAGACCTAGTTTACGTAGTGACACCGGTTCTATTCAGCGGTACCGCCTTTGAGCTAGCGAATAGACTCGTAACCCTTGAGGAGTGGAATAGCCACTCACTTATCATAAACCCACTCCCATCACTCCTACGATCGACCAAAGCCCATTTCACTGCCTACTGCTCGAGGCTTGGAATATCCCACCCCAAGACGTTGGTCACGGAGAACCCGAAGAAGGCCTTGGACTTCGCCCTCGCCCTCTTCAACCAAGGTCGACAGGTAGTGATCAAGCCGGTGGCCCGAGGTGAGGGGGTTGGGGTACGCCTTCTACAACCCATGGACCCGGAGACGATGCTCAGATACCTCCTTTGGTACTCCTCAGAGTATGGAAGCAGAGTATTCTACCTCCAGGAGTTCGTCGAGAACCTAGGCTACGACATCAGACTCTTCGTCATCAACGGCGAGGTCGTCGGGAGGATGAAGCGAACAGTACACGATGATTTCCGCTACAACCTCGCCCAAGGCGGTCTAAGTGAACCCTTCCAAGGTTCAGAATATGATTCGTTAGCTGTAGAATCGGTAAAAGCCCTAGGAGCTGTAGTCGCAGGCGTCGATGTCATGCCTACAAAGAGAGGAGCGGTGGTCATGGAAGTCAACATCCATCCGGGATTCCGAGGACTCGTCGCAGCAACCGGCATCCCCATACCTAAACTCCTAGTCGACTACTTCGAATCACTAATGTGAAAACTTCCAGAAAGTGAGGGAGACATAGCTCGTAAACCTAACATCCCGCAGACTAGAAGAACATTACGTTCAATCCATGTTGTCTGTCGATATAGACTTCACTAAGGGGTCCAAGAGGCAAAGGCTCCCATTGACGAGCAACACGCCGATACTCTCGTTATCAGGGATAAGCATAAATAGCGGTTGAGGCAACACCATGAAACCTAACTATCTTCCGCAGCGGGCGACCCTAATAAAGCTAGTTTGGATATTTGCAATATTCCCCTTGGACATTGGATATCTGGGGTCTAGACGATCGCGGGATTGAAGAGGCGATCCCAGGTTCACAAAGGCGGATACGTCCCTATTTAGGTGACGAATGTAATGGGTGTAGCGAAACCAACTCTTGAATACGTTAATTCAATTAGAGTAAAAGTAGATCTCTCACGTGCCGGGAAAGCACTTAGAATAATGCTCAATTATCAAAAGAAGTATTATTATTTTCTAATTGCCGTAGCTTTGATATCTGTTCTACGATCCTACTTATTCACACTCGAGCCTGAGTATACCGCTCAGATTATTGACAAAGTCGTTGGTGAAGGCCAATATGATCTACTTCTAGGTTTAGTTATAAAAATAGTGCTTGCTGTAATCGGCTTCGCATTGACAAATTTTGTAATAACATTTTTACAAGGAGCGAGCTCGCATCTAGTAATCAGAGATATTAGAACAAAATACTACGAAGCACTCCAAGAGAAATCGTTTGGCTTTTATGATTCCTCCGCTGTAGGAGACCTCATCTCCAGAGCTACGATGGACTTACAGTCAGTGCAGTCTTTTTATTCAACATGGCTCGGAACTGTATGTGATGCTATCTTCACCACATTCGCCGTATTCATGGTTATGTATTCAATAAGTCCGACAATGAGCCTGATAGCATTCATAACGGTACCGATTGTGTTCCTCTTTCAAGCGACCCAATTCACAAAAACCATGCCTATGTTTAGGAAGATGATGTTGATCCTGGGTCGACTTGGAGCGTATATTCAGCAGAACATAATTGGAATGAAGAATGTTCGAATCTTCAGAAGAGAGAAGGAAATGGAGGATGGATTCAAACAAGTCGAGGAGATATATGTGGACACAGCGATCAACGCTGGAAGGATCCAGTCTTTGTATACGCCATCAGCAGAAGCAACCCTATCCCTTGGGATAACAATGGTATATGTCTACGGTGCCACTTTAATAGCGTCGCCGTCATCAATGCTGACGATAGGTGGAATTATACTCTTTTCAAGATACATGATGAGACTAACTATGCCCTTGAGAAACCTGAGTCAACTCACCGGAACGTTCATAAATGCCATAGCAGGATTCGAGCGAGTCAACGAAATTATGACTATTCCCGTCGATGTTAAAGACGAACCTAGCGCTCAGGAAATAGCAATCAAAAAAGGCGAAGTAGAATTTAGGAATGTGAGTTTCGAATATGTTGAAGGTAGACCTGTACTAAAAAACATAAATTTCATAACAAAACCTGGTGAAAAAATAGCCATCCTCGGGGCTACAGGCTCGGGTAAAACGTCACTCGTATACGTTATTCCAAGATTCTATGACGTAAGTTCCGGTAATATTTTTATTGATGGTGTAGATATCAAGAACTATAAACTATCGTCATTAAGAAAACAAATAGGTTTAGTTCTGCAAGACGTATTTCTGTTTGCGGGTACAATTAAAGATAACATTGCATTTGGCAATCCAGATGCGTCTATGGAAGATATCGTGTCCGCAGCCAAATTTGCACACATAGATGATTTTATAGACTCTCTTCCAGAGGGATACAATAGCCTTGTTGGCGAGAGAGGTGTGACTCTCTCTGGTGGACAGAAGCAGAGGTTGACTATTGCAAGGGCGCTTTTGACGAATCCTAAGATATTGATTTTTGATGATTCTCTATCCTTTGTAGATGCTAAGACTGAACAAGAGATCCAGCAGGCTATTGAAGAAGCAATGAAGGACAGAACCACATTCATAATAGCTCAGAGGCTCTCAACAATAAAGAACGCTGACAGAATATTGGTTCTAGAGAATGGAGAGATGGCTGAGTTCGGAACCCACAGCGAACTTATTGCTAAGGGTGGCATCTACAAGAGAATATATGAAACGCAATTCCTTGAAAAGGCTCCTGAAGAGATCCTTGTAGCAGGGGTGAGGTAAATGTTTAGTGGCGGCGGAGGTATGGGCGGAGGCGGCGGTGGTGGAGGCCAATACGGCGTCTTCTCAACAAGATCCGAGGAATCTCGGAAGAGAACAGTGCCGGATCGGAGATTAATTGCTCGACTATTCGAGTATGCTAAGGATCATCGGAGAAATCTTATCATAGGTGTAGTGTCGATCGTTATATCTTCAGTAACGACATTATGCATACCTTACCTACATAAAGTTGCAATAGATCAGGTGATAACACCCAACAATATTGCAGGATTCGTCTGGTGGATACCAATTTTCGTATCCATAGTTCTGACCCACTACTTAGCCCAGTATACGCAGCTTTTCCAGATGAGAATCCTCGGAGAAAGTGTTGTTGCCAAGATGAGAGAGGAGATGATGTCTAAGCTGCAGATAGTCTCGCTTAGATACTTCTCCGAGGGTGAAATTGGCAGGATAATGTCAAGACCTATAAACGATGCAAACGTAGTTAGGATATTTCTTAGGATGGGATTAACAACCATTATCTTAGACGTGTCCTCACTTTGCGGATCAATAATAATAATATTCTTTCTTGATGCAAGGCTTGCTATCATAGCCGTATCTGTTCTTCCAGTGGCTGCTATATTAGCGTGGCTTATGGGTAACTTCTCAAGGGCGGCCTATAGAAGAGCGCTTACAATTACTTCGGGTCTAATCTCTAAGATGCAAGAAAACCTCTCAGGCATGAAGGTAATAAAAGCCTTTGTAAAAGAGGATAAAGCAGCAAAAGATCTTGGAGAGTCTATCGGTAATGTTGCTAAGGCTAATATTAAAACAGTCACGATCTCATCTTCATTCCAACCTGTCGTCTTCTTTATGAGAGTTATCGGTACAGCACTAGTGCTTTGGTACGGCGCAATAATGGTTGGCACAGGAGAAATAACTGTCGGGACACTCGTTGCATTCACGGAATACCAGTTCCAGTACTTCAGACCACTAGTGGAACTAATAACTGCATACGACCAATATCAGTCGGCCATGGCCGCTACTGAAAGAATGTTTGACTTAATTGATACAGGAGTCGAAGTGGAGGACCCAGCCCCAGATAAAGCAGTAAAAATAGAAACGATAAATGAAGTGGAGTTCAAGAATGTCATCTTCGGATATGATAAGAAGGTTCCGGTAATTAGAAACATATCTTTTACCATTGGTTCGAATCAGAAACTGGCTATAGTCGGACCAACAGGTGCAGGTAAGAGTACAATCATAAACCTTCTCTCAAGGTTCTATGACCCTCTTGATGGTGAAATATTTGTAAACGGGTCCAACGTCAAAGACATTCCAATCGCCTCTCTCCGTGAACATATGAGCATTGTTCTCCAAGACTCCTTCCTCTTCCCCATGAGCGTTAAAGATAACATAAGATTCGGAAGGCCTGAAGCAACTGACGTGGAAGTCATTGAGGCAGCAAAGGCTGTAGGTGCCCATGAGTTCATAATGAGACTCCCTAAAGGGTATGAGTACATTATACAGGAAGGCTCATCGAATATTTCTATAGGACAGAGGCAACTCATAAGTTTTGCAAGAACTCTTCTAATGAATCCTAGGCTTCTCATCCTTGACGAGGCTACGTCGAGCATTGACCCATATACAGAGCTTGTCATACAAACTGCTTTGAAGAATCTCCTAGAAAATAGACTGGCCATAATAATAGCGCATAGGCTTTCAACTATAAGGCTCTGTGATGGAATTATAGTAATCGATCATGGGGAGATTGTGGAAAAGGGAACACATTCTGAGCTTATGAAGAAGGGTGGACTCTATAGTTCGTTCTACAGAATGCAGTTCAGGGAGGAGGCGGGATTAACAGCAGATGTGGCAACACCTTCCTCTTAGAGAATAATGAATTAAGCATCTCTACTTCTCAAGAGGTGAAGATACATTTAGAGAATTGGCGTGCTTAAGTAAATCAATCGCAATTGGATAGAATTATTCAGCGGTCCTCGCATCGAATGATTTTTTTCCTATTTTCTTTCCGAGCACGCTCTGCCCTAGGAAGTGACTTGGAGGAATCTCTTTGCCACATCTAGCCAGTTAAAGTTCATGCTCCTCTCCAAGGCTTTCTTTCCCATAGCCTCCCGCAAGCTCCCGTCAATTATGAGCCTCTCTAAGCACCTCACCATGTGATCGATACTGTCGGTTTTGAAGAGAAATCCCTCGACACCATCCTTCGCAATCTCCGGGACTCCCCCATTGTTTTGCGCTACTACAGGCTTGCCCGTAGCCATCGCCTCCATGATCGCCATGCCAAGGTGCTCGTTATTGGCGGGATGTACATATATATCACAGGCGTTGTAAAGTCCGAGGAGAACCTCATCGCTCGTCGCGGGGAAGGCGAGTACGTGCTCCTTTATGCCGAGTTCCTCGATAATCCTTCCCACAAGCGGGTGGAGACTCTGCGTCCTTCGATCCTTGGAGCAAGTGAGGACACACTTCACCCTATGCCCCTTCTTGACTAGTGTGCTTACACCCCTAAGCAGTATCTCATGCCTCTTCCTGCACCCAGCCGCTGAAGAGTAGAAGAGGAGGATGGTCTCCTCATCAACCTTCAGCTTCTCCCTGTACTCGTCCCTCAACCTTCTCTCGGGTTTGAAGGCTTCATGATCCACTCCAGCTAAGAGAGGCACAGGAGATATGCCTTCATAACTCTCGTGTAGCTTCTGGTTCCATTTGGAGTTCGTGAAGAAGAAGTCGGAGTAGGGCATGAACATCTTCCAGACCGTGTACATCTGCCGACTCTTCTCCGAGACATGCCTATACGAGACCAAACCCTCCTCTGTGAGCCTCCACCCCATGGGCGGCTCATGAAGGATGCATGCAACCTGGCTTCCATGCAAGCTCTTGGAGTAGACAGCGGGAAAGAGGACGTTCATGTGGTGGCAGCAGAGGAGATCGTACTCATCAAGGCGCTGAGCCATGAAGGCACCATTCATCAGGGCATCGACAATGTCAGGCGAAGGGGAGACATTTCCACCCAGAACTCTAAAGAGGTCTTGATGCCCTGCTGCTTTCTCAAGCCCCCAACACACTATATCCGAGTCTATCCCTAACTTCCTCAAAGCCTTAGAGAGACCGATTGCCCAAGTCTCAGCCCCACCGAATAAGGGGGCTGTATACCACAGATGTGCAACTCTCATCGAGCAACTATTCATAATGAAGCCCCCTAAAGTATGTGACGGTGTTTTGCACCTAGGTTCATCGAAGACTCCAATAGGTCAGAGGCAGCCCGTAAGCCTCGTGAGAAAACCCTAAAGTAGAACAGCTGGTCGTAATCGCCTCTCTGAGTATGGAAATGTCTAGACTTTGACATCGTCTCGTAGTCAGCTTCGGCATAGAAGGCTATATAGACCGCCCTGATCGAGGAGTTCCTCATGCGTTCCCTCTTCAACGACTTGGCCGTTGTTGAGGACGAAGATCTTATCCGCCGATCCAGTGGAGAGGCGGTGAACGATTATCATCGCCGTGGGTTCTCCAAAAGCAAGTTGCCAAAGAAGGGCGCTTCGATGCCCTACAGCAAATCAGTCATAGCCAATATTGGACACGATCCCGAATCGTGTTTCGACCTGTGACGTCTACCGACTTCAAGCAAGTGAGAGTAGGACGAGTCGTAGCAGATATGGTGTTGCTTCACCTTAGGCGTTTCTTTGCAAGCCAGAAGTTCACGAGTTCAGCATAATTCTCCGCCACCCCGCGGATCGCTTGTTCTCCACTAATCTTCCTCGCCCTGTAATCGCTCAGTGGGTCCCAGAATATGGTTCTCCCAACGGCGAAACCATTCACCCCCTTCGTCAGGGCGCCAACTTCAAGCCATCTCTGAACCATCTCCTTGCTCTCACCCCTACCCAACGTGACGACGGACGCTCTCCGACCTCCCCGTCTAGCTTGCTCCACAAGCCGCGTGGCATCCTCCCTCCTCTCTACGCCCTCAAGTTTCCAGACGGTGGGTTCCACCCCTGCGTCCTGAATCTCACCCATCGCCGACACCATGAGCCTAGGCCGCATCTCCACGTCGTAACGCCTTCGGTCGCCCAAGGAGTCGAGTTGAGTCTTCGTCGCTGGCACGAGAAGTTCAAAGAGGAGCGGCTTCTTCCTCGATCGGAGGTATTCGTTCAATGTCCTCAGCCTCTTGAGCTGTCGGACATTGACTTCTCTATCGCCCTCGGAGTTATAGCGGACCAGCACCTTGACGAAGGTCGGATCATAGTCCTCTATATGCTTCTGATACCTGTCGCCGTACTCGAAGTCGAACTCATCTTGACCCGACTTCTCGACGGGCATGGCGAAGACGAGGCCTTGAGCCTTCGCCTCTCGAAGAACTCTCGAACCGAACTCCTCGTCGACTAGGATTCCGGCATGCTCCTTCGATACACCCTCTTCAAGAGCCGCCCTGAACCCCCTGAAGATGATCTCCTTGTAGTCTGATACAGTCTCCTGCTCTTCCTTGGTTGGTGCACGTCCTTTTATTCCGAGCAGTCCACCTAGGAAGCTGCTACGGTGGTCGAAGGCGAGGATGAAGAGTTCCTCGCGTTCCCAATCATGAGCCTTCATTGAGCCTAACCCGATTAATTGAGCATCAGTCTGTCGAAATAAGGATGACGTTCACGCATCCTCGCAATCAGTTGGATATCGCATCAGAGCACGTCCTCCTGCCTCAGAGAAGACTAAATACAAGATTTCAATTATACTAACGTAGAGCTAGTTGAGGTTGAAGTCGAATGCCTTTCTGTCCAAAATGCGGGAGTCAAGTATCTGAAGATGCACAATACTGCCCGAACTGCGGCACCTTAATTGGAAAACCTGAACCGCCTTCAGCTCCGCCCACCCCGGAAATCGCAAAGGCCTCAGTCGCCCGAAGCTTCTTCGGAAGGATATACGGGGCCGCGCTGCTTGATGCTTCCGTCTACGAGGAGGTTGAGGCGGACCGTACCGCGACTACTCAGGCTTTGCTCGCAGTTCTCCTTGGGAGTGTGTCTCAAGGGATAGGAAGAGCCCTCTCAGGGATTAAGAGGGTTCGGTCCTATACGAGTCGGAGTCGGCTTCCTAGAAGGCCTCGTCTCCGCCATGCTACTCTGGCTAGTGTGGTCCTTCATAACCTACTCAGTGGGAGCCAGGCTCTTCGGAGGCAGAGCCACCTATGGGGAGCTTCTCCGAACCATAGGCTTCGCCAACTCGCCTAACCTCCTAGCAATCTTCACCTTCATACCTCTCCTCGGAGGCTTGCTCTGGATCTGGGCCCTAGCGGCCATGATCGTGGCCGTCAGGCAGGCCCTTGACTTCTCGACGGGACAGGCCATTATGACCTGCATAGTCGGCTTCATCGCAGCCATAGTACTCTTCTTGGTCGCCTCCCTCCTCCTAGCGATCCCCATCACCCTCTTCAACCTATTGTAGAGAAGTGAGAACAAACGCACCTTACAAAGAGTCTTCATCGAAGCGCCTCGAAGCAGTACCGTGATGTATATGACGCGAAGGAATCTAGATTGTTCCATCCACTGACAACCGTGAAACAGCCTGACATCTATATGAACAAATATGACTATGACGCCAAAATCGATAAGTACTTGTGAACAGAGGAGGATAACGACTACATAAGGGCCAGCTAATGGTCCTGACGAGAGCTCGTAATCTCAGCAGTCCGTACTCTGTTCAAAGCCCTACCCATTATGGTTCATTCAAGGTCCTTGAATCCATCTAAAGCCTAAGGAATTAGGATAATCCATGAAAATTGTTTTCTCTATGCGAATACGACCTTTAAACCTTAAATATTAGGAAGACAGCTAAAGTCTTGATGGATATGAGTAGAAGAGGTAAACGATATTCTCTTATTCCTGAGGAACTTCCAAAGGCACAGATGGCGAGAAGGGTTTCAATATATGACGAACTACTCGATGAGTTTTCGAAAGGTGAAGCCGGGGCAGCTAGGTTAGAGTATCTCGATAAGTCCATCAACGCTCTTATGGCAGGTCTCAGGTCGAGGATAAAGACACGGTGCCTTAACATCAGAGTAGTTCTCAGGAAGGGAAAGCTCTATCTGACCAAGACCTGAAAGGCCCCTCTAGATCCGCTCCCTTTTCCAGTCTCATGACGTAGGCGAAGTCCTTGCTGACAGTCGAGAGGAAGGAGTTTCCAACGAACCAACTAGGGCCTGACAATGAGCTTAAAAACTGCGAGAACGGGTGTACTAATGAAGAGCTAAGATATTTCCGACCTATTATAGGGGAAGTTTGTTTAGGAATTCGAGAATCATGGGGATAGGCTTTGGAGAGAGGCGCGATGATCCCTTTGGACATGGATAGGGAAGGAGAATTGATCGGGGGACCTATGGCGCGTCTCTTGCTCTTGGCCGTCTTCCCCTGGCCGTTGTTTATTGTTACGTTTCCCTGGCATGAATTAGTGGTTGGTAAACCCTTAAATAGTAAGAAGCCGAAGAATACTTCGGCATACAATAGGTTATTTTTCAAGACTTATTGGCTTGAGAATTAATCCCTTTTGTAGAGCTATCTTGAATCGAGGTGAAAAGAAAATGGGTTACGAAAGAAGTGGCTATGGTCCAAGGACAATGCACAAGGCAACCTGCGCCGACTGTGGAAAAGAATGCGAAGTCCCCTTCGAACCGAAAGAAGGACGACCAGTCTATTGTAGAGAATGCTATGCAAAGCACAGACGATTCTAATCTAGACTCTTCTGTCAGATAGCTTTGTAGCCGTTCTCCTTTTCCTTATTTTTTACCAATATTCTTATAAGTGCCCCTCCTATTATATATTAGGATATTCTTTATCTTGCCGGATTTTTTCCGGCAGATAATTAGTTATTTTTCTCGTTAAGGTGGAACGGTTTGGGCAAAAGGAAGGTAATAAGTGAAGCAGAGATCGAACTCAGATTGCCTGAGGAATCCGAGGTTCTAGGTATAGCTGAGAAGCTGCTGGGTTTCGATCGGATCATGGTTAGATGTCTGGATGGATTCACACGATTATGTAGGATCAGGGGTAAGATGAAGCGGAGAACCTGGATAAGAGTTAATGACGTTGTCATCGTTTCCCCCTTGGGATTTTCAGACTGATAAACGAGGAGATATAATGTATCGTTACAAGGCCAATCAGGTAGATTGGCTAAGGAACAACGGTCATTTAAGAAAAGATATTATTGTCTGAGGGATTCAGTCACCTTTGATAGAATTATCAAGAACATGGACATATGAAGAAAAGACTAGGGGCCGCTCCAGTGGCAAGTCCAAACTGCTCAAATCAATCGTTTTAATATCAATAAAGTATGATTTGGATCCAAAGCTTCTAATAGACGCCTTTGCTGAAGCGAGGAGAAATAAGATATATGATTACGGAAGTTTAAAGATCTCTTGTAGAGAAGAAAAACGAGACTCTGTTACTTTTCTCTTAACCAACGAAGATAAAGTGGTCTCACAGTTCCCTGTAAAGTTGGAGCTTCTGAGAAATCCAGATTTCTTAAAGAATCTCGTTCAAAATATTCCAATATCTAGATATCTGAAAATGATGCCTTTCCAGAAGCAAAAGAGGATTGACGAGTTAAAGTTTGGAATGAAAAGAATCAATGTAGAGGCAAAAATAATTGAGATTCCGCCCAAAAGACTTGTTATCTCGGAGTTTGGAAACCAGTTCTATGTCTCTAATGTAAGGATTGCTGATGAGACTGGGACGATAAGACTCAGCTTATGGAACGGTCAGATAGAAAAGGTCCATATTGGAGACAAGGTTGAAATCGAGAATTGTTACGTCTCCAGCTTCGCTGGTGAGCCCCAATTGAGAATCGGAAGAAACGGCATAATGTCGGTCATTTAACAGAACGGTCAGTGTTTCCTTCCCGTGGTTCTTGGCACACTCGCAAACGGAATGCGCTCGTCTTCGAATTAACGCTGGACTATTTTCCATCTATCGCGTTTAACTAGCTCTTTCTCCAATAATCTTGAGGTCTGTACCGCAATTTGGCCTCAATGGCCTAAAGGATGTGCCCATCTCAAGAACTGTACAAGGAGCTCTGCTCGTGCTTTTGGTTTCTTTCGTTTGAGTAACGTGTAATTCCTAGTGTCATTCGATAAGCCTTTTTTGGATTTAGCAATTGGCTTAGTTTTTCTTAGATTATTTGGTCTCTGCCTCATCGTCTATAGTCTTCAATAGCTCAATCAGGATTCTCCCCTTTGTCCTCAACTCGTGCTTAGATATAGTTTCACCCATCGGGCACAGATCATCGATTATTATGACGTCATCATCAACCGAATACATGACGGGGTACAGGTAGCATCCCAACGGCCTGTCCGCGTAGACTCGGCATCTCTTCTCTGAAGCTTCGTAGAAATAGCACCATTCACCAACGTTTCTGAGCCGAGTCACACCGTCTTCACCTGTAACAGCGAATTCTCCTCGACGATAACCCGCTTCCTCTAGTCTTTTGATATCCTTGCCTGAAAGCTCCATCTCCGTCTCTTGGCAGCACTTTCCACAACGAGAACACCGCATAAGTACCCTTCCAGATGTGGCATGGGTCCCCTTTAACTACCCATTTGTTCCTCTCCAACACATATTCTTAAGAGTCGTTTTTATCCTGCTCGCCGTTATTAAGGATGCTAAGGCGAAGATGGTTGACGGGTTCTAGGAAACGCAGTAAGGCCAAGGCTAAGGTGAAGCAGCGAAAGAGGAAACTAAAAAGAAAGAATAGGCGACGCTAATCAATCGCGTTAACGCGCTCGCAAACCCCCAATACTCTAGATTAGTATTCCGGCATTCCGCCCTTTGGAGGAGGCATCGGAGGCTGCTTAGCCGCAGCGATCACGTCGTCGATGCGCAGGATCATGGACGCTGCCTCCACTGCCGACTTGATTGCCTGTATCTTGACGCTAAGCGGCTCGATCACTCCTTCCTTCATCATGTCCGCGACTTCGCCTGTGAAGGCATTCAGGCCCATCCAGACGCCATCGGGTTTCTCGTGGGCTGAACGCATGGCGACCAAGATGTCGATGGTGTCGAGGCCCGCGTTCTCCGCGAGGGTTATGGGAATTATCTCCAGCGAGTCGGCGAAACGTTCAATGGCGAGCTGCTCTCTTCCACCGACCTTCGCCGCGTATAGGTGGAGCCTTCGGGATAGCTCCTGCTCTATGGCACCGCCACCTGCCACGATCTTATTGTCCTTAACGATGTCGGCGACCACGCAGAGCGCATCATTCAGCGCCCGCTCCGCCTCATCGACAAGCCTCTCCAAGCCAGCTCTAATGAGTATCGAGACAGCCTTGGCGTTCTCGCAGCCTTCGATGAAGACCATCTTATCTTCCCCGATCTTCCGTTCCTCGACAAGCTTCGCGGCTCCTAGGTCATTGACAGTCAAGTCATCGAGGATCGTGACCACCCTGCCGCCGGTCGCCTTCGCCAGCTTCTCCATGTCCGAGGCCTTGATCCGTCTCACCGCGAGGATTCCTGCACGGGCTAGAAAGTGCTGAGCCATGTCGTCAATGCCTTTCTGGCAGAGTACGACATTAGCCTTGGCACTGACAACTTTGTCTGCCATTTCCTTGAGCATCTTCGACTCTTCGTCGAGGAACGCCTTCATTTGCAATGGGTTGCGGATGCGAATCTCGGCATCTATCTCCGTCTTCTCAATCTCAAGCGCGCAGTCTAGGAGGGCTATCTTCGCCTCACCGACCCTCTTGGGCATGTCGGGGTTAACGACCTCTTTATCGACTATGATGCCTTGGATGAGCTGGGTATCGAGTAGACTTTTACTTGGCTTCTTGACTATTTGTATATCATCCTTGTCCGCGGTCATCTTCCCAGCTTTCTGCTCTGAAACCTGCTTCACCGCATCAATCGCGATCTCCGAGAAATGATCGCGAGAAATACCGATGACTTTGCCCCGCATCGACGTCAACGCGATCTTCTTCAAGGCCTCACGGTCGTTCAGGTCAATCGGCACCGCCAGTTCCCTGAGGGCTTTGAGAGTTTCATCCGCTGCCTTTCGGTAGCCGCTCACGATTGTCGTCGGGTGAATCCCCTTATCCAGTAGGTCCCCTGCGCTCTTGAGTAACTCACCGGCCAGGATGACCGCGGTTGTTGTTCCGTCTCCGACCTCGTCGTCCTGGGTCTTTGCGACTTCCACTATCATCTTCGCAGCTGGGTGTTGAACGTCTATCTCCTTGAGGATTTCATGCCCGTCGTTGGAGATGGTTACGTCACCCATGGTGTCCACGAGCATCTTGTCCATTCCTCGCGGACCGAGGGTTGCTTTGATCACGTCTGCTACGATTCGTGCTGCGGCTATGTTTGCCGACTGGACTTCTTTACCTGTTCTTCGACTAGACCCTTCTCTAAGAATCAGGATTGGTTGTCCCGTTAATCCTGAAGATGCTGCAGTCATTCACCTTTTCCTCCATAAACTGGATATTCTGAGAAAATCACTTTTCACTAAGAATACTTACTCGCAGGCTTCTAAGTCTTTCCTAAGACGGTTCGGCGATTCTCCCCTATTGAGAGCAATAGGGAGATATGGGTTCAAAAGAGGACACTATACTGCGTTGAGGAGTGGAGAAACGAGACAGACCCACTCTGGGAGAGCCAACGAGCCATGATCCCTCCGCCGACACATGAAAACATGAAGCGCATCCGAGAGAAAACCTGATGGAACACATAATAATAGCTCCTATGAATTCGAGGAAAGAATTAAAGTTGGTTTAGGTGATGATGAGGTTTGGTCGGTGTGGCGGCATTAAACGCACGCGTCTATTCTTCTTTGGCAACCCATGTTTCCACTGCTTCTTCGACTGCCCTGGATAGGTCGCCCTTTCTCCCGCCAAATCTCTCGACGGTCTTGAACCTGAGCTTCTTCTCCAGTTCGTCCGGGAGCTCCACGGTTATTCGACCCAATTCGACTACCTAACAATTTTTGTGCACGATTCGCACGTGTTAGAGGGTCTTCCAATAAGCAAATTGCCTGCTGCCAAGCGTTGCCATCATTCTTGTTGTCATTTTCCATTCACCTTGTATTTGCTTATCCAAGTAACGTACTATATGCTTACCAGCTTATAATGGTATTGGCTTAAGCGTTTAAGCGCTAAAGATATGATGTGGAAACGTGAGTGATTAGAAGGAAACCTAGAGGACTGCTGAATCTGCCTAGCCCGTCCAAGTTCATAGGCCCTCTGGCCTCTCCAAGGACGTCGGTCGCTTCTGCTCTGAGCGTGCTGACGAAGGTGATCTTAAATTCCTCACGTTCCATGTTAAATACGGTTTCAAACACAAGTATGGGTTGGTGGTAGAATGATCTTCATCACCTTGTGGAGGTTTAGGCATAGGGCGACAAAGGAGATGCTCGCTGAGTCAGTGAAACTCGCTGAGCGGCTACCTCGAGAGGGCATCAAGATCATAGGCAACTACTGGACGCTGGGCATGTGCGACCTAGTCACCGTAGCAGAGGCAAAGGATGAGATAGCCTTCATGAAGGCTCTCATGCGATATAGCGACGTGTTCTCAACCGAAACCCTCGTCGCGTTGAGCAGAGAAGACGCAATAAAGCTAGTTGAGCAGCCATCAACAAAGACGCCACGGGTCCTATGAGCCATTTTTCTAACAATACAACAATATTCGGCAGCAGAACTCCAGCGCGGTAACCGGAACAGTCACAGTTACGTACCACTACTAAGTCTCCCCCTTTTTGTTTCATTTAATCACTAGCACCTAGCCTATCGCTTTGGGAAGGGGTCATCGCCGTTGCCGAGCTGTTCACTCCATTTGATTTTTAGCGCGCTGTGGTTTCATCCCTCCGAAGAGGTCAGAGCAACCGTACCCGTGGAAGGCCCTTTCTTGAAAAACTATTCCAAAGATATGAATGGTATTACGCAAGAGCCCATTAATGATTTATTGCTTTAGGGTCAAAAACCTCACTTTCCGTCCAGAGGATGTGGCTATTAAACCTATTCCGAGAACACCTATGATGGCTGCAACGCCTGTTGTCCTTTCTCCCAAAATATGTCCATCCCACATTAAGACGCCTCCTGTTAACGCCAGTAGAATTCCCAATACAAATAACGCTTTGTTCATTGTAACTATACTAAGAATGATTAACCTATTAGCTTTAGCCCCTCCCCTTCTGAGCACCCTTAGGCAACAGTCTGTCTTACCTATTTAGAACGTACGACACCGTTCCGCTACTACCTCGGGTGCGAGGTATCCTGTTGGCAAATGGCAGTCTACCTGTCTTTGACAAGAAGAGACCGAGAAGCCTGCTTTCCTGTTTCTCTGGCTGGTCTGTAGGCAGATAGCCGACTTCGAAGCTCTCATACCCCTTTAATTGCCAGAGCAGCTCTCCTCCCCTGTGGGGACCTTGTTTCGTCGTCTTGCCTTGAGAGTGGCGAATGAGTTCGCTGAGACGCTTCCTAAGAGTACGTCGGTTTATGTCGGTTCCAGCTTTTCCGAGGTAGAGAACCTCGACCCCAAAGACCCACTTCTCTTCTAGTTTCTCCAGCGACCATGGCCTGATGACGTTGTGGTTTCTGCGAGCCTTGTCGGTGCCGATGAAACTAGGCGTATAAGTCGGCGAGCAGACAACAGCGTAGACGCCGCATTGATTCAACTCTTCAGATCGGGTGATATTTCTCTGAAGTTCGCGTATCGTTGTGAATCCCCTGAAGCCTTGAGCTGTCAAATCGGACTTCGTGAGAACATCTGAATCATGCTCCATAATCCAACCTTCTCGACAAGAATGGTTTCTTCAACATAAAAGCGAAGGGCTCAAAGGCTCATCATTGGGAGACCTTGGAGAAGCTGAGGACTATTTTGCCGGAGGAGAAGCCTACTGTTAAGCGTCTTCCGTCGAGTCAAGAACTGTTCGACAGGGCGCTGGGCCAGGGGAAGGGATGGGAGTGCGCGTCGAGAAGAAGGCGAGGACTAGGGAGGAATAAAATATGCCTTGGGACACGACAAAAGCGGCTGGCGACCGAATACTCAAGCTAGCTAGAGCTTGATGAGTAATTATTGTTTTTATTGGTCCACGCCCTCACAGTAGCGAAAAGCGGATTAGAAAGCCTGGTCAGATCCCCAACAAGGCTCACAGCATAACGTCAAAAGGAGAAAAATAAGCAAGAAGATGGAAAAGCCAACAATTACTCATCAGCCTCTAGCTAGCT
>Ga0315280_10003507_pt1 | contig 24007 bp, 25 predicted proteins | sample YL17G06_40_MG_FD_203697 | JGI IMG/M metagenome (GOLD analysis project Ga0315280, IMG submission 203697) | Sediment microbial communities from Yellowstone Lake, YNP, Wyoming, USA - YL17G06_40 | ecosystem: Environmental > Aquatic > Freshwater > Lake > Sediment | place: USA: Wyoming | collected... | reverse complement strand
ATAAGGCGAAATGCCGAAAAAGAGGATAAATGGAGGAAGGATTGGTCCTAAAACGACTATAAAGATTGAAAATATTAACGTAGGAATTTAAAGCTCTGCTAATTGGTACTAAATCAAAACCCTCTATGATATAATGAGTCTTATTAGAGGTATCTGGGGAAACACTTCTAAAATCATCGGAAGATATGGTTCTACAACCTCTACCTTTCATCTGCTCAAAATAGCCCCTCGATTTGACATCCCTCATGAATATTAGGCACTCTAAAGGCTTAATATCCATACCCGTCGAAATCATATCCACAGTAACCGCAATACGCGGGTTAAATGAAATGCGCAAATCGGATATCAATTGATCAGGTGTATCGTCGGTTGCCTTATATGTGATTTTTCTGCAAAATTCGTTTCCTTTTCCAAATTCTTCCCGGACAATTTCTACAATATCCTCTGCATGAGAGTCGTCCTTGGCAAATATTAGAGTTTTTGGAACGATTGTTCTGCCTGGAAATAGCTCTGTGAACAGCTTATCTCTGAAGGTTCTTATCACGGTTTGTATTTGGTTTGGAGCTACTACGTCACGATCTAGCTGGTTTCTATAATACACTAGATCATCATCGAGCATTTCCCATCTTATCTTTCTGGTGAGCTTATCTCTCTTATCAATTAGATAGCCTGCTTCTACTTCGCTGCCACTTTCGGTAATAGCAGTTTTTATTCTATAAACCTCATAATCTACATTAATACCATCAGCGACTGATCTATTATGACCGTATTCCATCACTAGGTTACTTTTGAAGAAACCAAGCGTTTGTTTCGACGGAGTCGCTGTCATGCCAATAATAAAAGCATCGAAATATTCGATCACTTGTCGCCACGTGCTGTATATGGATCTATGGCATTCGTCTACTATAATGAAATCGAAAGCCTCTATAGGAATTTGAGGATTATAGCGGACTTCCATAGGCTTCTTGCTAGCGGGATTCATTTCAAATAAAGACTGCTCTTCGGCCTCTGCATCAAATTCCGATTCGCCTTTTAGTATCGAATAGAGCCTTTGAATGGTGCTTATGCAAATCCGACTTACAGGATCTATTACATTGGAGGTAAGATGCTGAACATTATAGAGTTCAGTAAATTTCCTACCATCATCAGGTGTAGTGTACTGCCTGAATTCATTTAGCGCCTGCTTCCCTAATCCTTTCCTATCGACCAAAAACAGTATCCTTTTTGCGTTGGCAAATTTAGTCAATCTATAAGCTAAGCTGACTGCTGCAAATGTTTTCCCGCTTCCCATGGTCATCTGTAAGAGCGCTCTAGGCCTATTCTCAGCGAGTGATGTCTCCAAATTTGTGACTGCTTCAAATTGACACTCTCTTAATTGGCCGGTTGATAATGGTGGAATTGCCCTTAATCTTGCTCTAAGCGTATCTTCCTGGCGTAACCAGTCATTGAGAGTCTCTGGCTTATGAAATGCAAACACTCTTCTGGATCGATAATCAGGATCTCTTCGATCCACAAAATGAGTCTCTACTCCAGTACTTTCATATCCAAATGGAGGTGGATTCTGCAAATGAACAAACTTTTCGGGTATGGCTCCCAAATAGCGTCCAGTTTGGAGTTCTACTCCACTTAATGTTGTTCCCGCAGGTTTCGCTTCTATAACGCCTACGGGCTTCCTGTTTATAAACAGAGCATAATCTGCATGGCCAGAAGGAACAAATAATTCTTCTACGGCAACGCCAAGTGAAGCACCGAGATTTACATTTTTAGAATCCTGTACATTCCAACCAGCTGCGTTTAGAAGTTGATCTATCTTTTGTCGTGCTTCCTCCTCAGCGGTCATATAGCTGACCATTATTCATTAGTCGTATTAAAATGTATACCGTAAGAAACTAACTTATTACTTATTTTTGAGTATCACTCCTTCTGTGGAACAGAAAATAGGAAATATAAAAATGAGATTAATTTATACCATCTTCTCCCTCACCGGCCTCAGTATCTCGATCATGTACTCTGCGCAGGCCTTCTTGAGATCCATGGGGTGCATGGCCCCGGAGACGAAGTCCGCCTCAAGCTTCTCATAATTCTCGTAGTGAACATCCCCGCCGAACTTGGCTGGCCGCTCCACCGTCATCCCGGCCTCCACCCTGGGGAAGACGTGGTACTTGCATATCGCCAGAATGGGATTGTTCTCCACCACCTTGGCCGGACAGAAGGCATTCTTGATCTTCTTCTCCACGTCCTCCGCAGGCTCGTCCACGGCGATGTTGTTGCCTTTTGAGGACGACATCTTCTCCCCGTTCAGGCCGGGGATCAGGGGCGTGTGCATGCACACGGGCGCGGGTAATCCAAGCCGCGGCAGCTCCTCGCGGGCCAGCATGTGGATCTTGCGCTGGTCTATGCCGCCCACGGCCAGGTCGATATGCAGGTCGGCGATGTCCACCGCCTGCATCAGGGGGTAGATCATCTGCGAGACCATGGGGTTTTCCGCACTGCGGCTGACCTCGTCCATGCTCCGCCTCGCTCGGTTTAACGTTGTGTTCCTGGCCATCTGCAGGATCTTGAGCATGTACTCCGGCTTGAGCTGATAGTCTGTGCCGTAGACAAACTCCGTCTTTTCTGGATCAAGGCCCAGGGCCATGAAGCAGTCCCGATTGTAGTCTGCAGTCTTTCGCACCTCTTCGAGAGTGCCCTTCTCGTTGAGGAAGGCGTGCAAGTCCGCCAGCAGGACCACCACGTCAAATCCGGACTTCTGCAGGTCCAGGAGCTTGTTCGCAGTAAGCATGTGCCCCAGGTGGACCTTTCCGCTGGTCTCGTAGCCGACGTAGGCTCTTGGCCGTGGCTTTTCCAGCAAGCCTTTGAGTTCATCGAACGTAACTATCTCTTCCGTGTTCCTGATCACCAGCTCAAGCCTGTCCAAAGGAATGTCACCACCCCTGAAGAGGAATGGGGAGGTATAATGCTTTTGGTTCCGGAATGGTTCCGGAAAGCCAAAGCTTGAATTGGGCTAGGGAAAAAATTAATATCATCGAAGCCGTTGGGGTGAGTATGCATCGGCGTCTATTTAACGTGCCGAACCTCGCCCTAAGCCGCGAGAAGAACCTGGTTCTCCTACTGCTGGCCATCCTGGTAGCCCTGGTTCTCTGGAACTCTTTCTGGCTGCTTTGGCGGCTGGCGCTCTTCGCTGTCACGGTTTACGTGATCTACCACGTCCTGAAGCACTATCTTTGACCCAGGGCACAGATCAGCCTTGCCTCTTTCAGGTCTTGGGGTGTGTTGAGATTAAAGAATGTCAAAAGCTCAGGGTCAAGCGGCCGCAGCCACTGCACCGGGATGCGGTGGACGCACAGCTCCTGCAGAGGAACATGAATCCTGCGCTCGCCTTTTTGCAGTGCCCTCTGGCAGGCGGAAAGCATCTTCTCCCGATCATAAACAGAATGAAGCGGCTCCAGAAATCCATTGGGCTGCACCGGGACCGCAGCCTCGTAGCCTTCTTTTGCATCCGCCAGATCAAAGAGCCGGTCGATGACCTCCAGATTGAGAAAAGGCAGATCACATCCAGTGGCAAAAGCCAGGCTGCCCTTCGCGCACCTCATGCCTGCGTCCAGGCCCGCCACCGGCCCAAAGCCCACCATGCTGTCCCAGGTGAAGATGGCTTTTGGCTCTGAAACCAGCTCTCCAGCCAGCTCTTTCAGGCATCGGGCATGTTCCTCGTCTCTCGCTACTACTATTACCTCGTCCGTCACCTGCCGCAGCTTTTCCATCGTTTGGCAGAGGAGCGGCCTTCCTGCAAACTCCAGAAGCGATTTTTCCTCTCCCAGGCGGCTGCTGCTGCCTCCGGCCAGGATCACCGCAGACCGCATAGCCTCCAACCATTCTTCTCGCAGTCCTCTTTCAGCGCGCTCAAAAGAGCCGCCTCAGGATCGAGCTGCCTGACAATGCACTTCAGTACCGTGTGCTCCCGGCTCACCGATGCTGTCTTCTCCCCGGCCTCGGCCAAGATGCCTTTGATCAATTGCTCATTCACTCTTCCTTTGGCCCTGCCCACCCCTTCTCCGGCCAGCTTCTGAGTGAATCGGTTTCCTAACACTATGCAGCCTACCTTTCCCCGGCCTGTGATCCTCGCCTCGCCGCCGCTGATATCCACTATCAGGTGGGCTCCAGGGACCAAGTAGATCCGCCGTCTCCGCTCAAAATGGGCGGAGATCTCCCTGACCTCCCCCACCAGCACATCTTTGCTTCTCCAGACCTTCTCTCTTCCGTCTGAAACCTGGCAAGAAGCTCCCAATTCCCTGGCCCTGGCTACAAGCTCCTGATCGTTCCTGATCTGGCCGGAGTAAAGCTCCTCCTCCAGCTTTGGGCAGCTTCCCAGGAAAGCGATGGCCCGCCGGTCTCCTCCCACTACGGCTTCCCGGCTTCCCGCCAGGGCAATGACCAGCGACAGCGTCCCATGCCTCCATTCCTTTTGATCCCTTTGGCTCTTTGCAGCTTGATTTCTTGGCTATCTGCCTTCAAGCGATCTGGCTTTGCGCCGCCTGCACCGTCTGCTCAAGCAGCATGGCCACTGTCAGGGGTCCTACGCCGCCCGGAACCGGCGTTATGGCTGCTGCTATGTCTTTTACAGCATCAAAGTCCACGTCGCCCACGGTCTTATCCCCCACACGACTGATGCCCACGTCGAAGACGTATGCTCCAGGCCTGACCATCTCCTTCTTGATGAGAGCGGGAACGCCTGCGGCTACCGCTAATATCTCTGCGTCGCGGGTGTGCCTGGCCAGGTCCTTGGTGAAGACATGGCAGACCTGCACTGTAGCATTGCGGTTGAGCATCATTGCTGCCAGCGGCTTGCCCACTACGTTGCTATGGCCCACGATCACTGCCTCCGCTCCCTCCAGCCTCTTCCCCAAACGCTCCAGCGCGTAGATGATGCCTCTCGGCGTGCAGGGCACCAGACGCTCTGCGCCTAAAAGAAGAGCGCCCATGTTCTCCGGATGGAACCCGTCCACATCCTTCTCCGGGAGGATGGTCATCATGGCCTTCTGGGGGCTGAGCCCTTTAGGCAGCGGCAGCTGCAAGAGAATGCCGTGGACGTCCGGGCGCAAGTTCAGCTCTCTGATCCTGCCGATGACCTGCTCCTCCGTTGCGTCCTCGGGCAGCATCACGTTCTCCGACCTGATGCCTACCCGGGTGCAGGCCGAATGCTTGAGCCTGATGTACATCTGCGAGGCCGGTTTTGCTCCCACCAGCACCGTGGCCAGACCGGGCACGATGCCCCGAGCGGCCAGCTTCTCCACTCTGGCCTTGGTCTTTGCCTCCACCTCAGCGGCCAGGGCTTTTCCATCGATCAGCATGTCAGATCAGGATAAAGCGGGAACTGATCGCACAGCTCTTTGGCCTGGGCCCGCACGGCTTTCGCAGTCTCTTCATTCTTGATATCATGGAGCACTGTGGTGATCATGTCCGCAATCTGCACCATCTGCTTCTCTTTCATGCCCCTGGTGGTGACGCAGGGCGTGCCGATGCGGATGCCGCTGGTCACGAAGGGTGTGGCCGGATCGAAGGGGATCATGTTCTTGTTGAGGGTGATTCCGGCCCGCTCCAGGGTCTCGTCGGCCAGCTTTCCGGTGATGCCCTCCTTGAGCAGCTTGACCATCATGAGGTGGTTGTCCGTGCCGCCCGAGACCAGATCGAATCTGTTCTCCATCAGCCGCTCCGCCAGGGCGCGGGCATTCCTGACTATCTGGAACTGGTAATCCCTGAACTCCGGGGTCAGGGCTTCCTTGAAGGCCACGGCTTTGGCGGCTATGGCCTGCATGAAGGGTCCTCCCTGGGTGCCTGGGAATACGGACCTGTCTATGGCCTGGGCCAGCTCCTCCTTGCACATGATCACTGCGCCCCTGGGCCCGCGCAGGGTCTTGTGCGTGGTGGTGGTGATGATGTCCGAGTAGGGCACCGGCGAGGGATGAGCGCCCACGGCACAGAGGCCCGCGATGTGGGCGATGTCGGCCATCACCAGGGCTCCCACCTCGTCCGCAATCTCACGGACGACTTTGAAGTCTATGATTCTGGGATAGCTGGAGGCACCCACCACGATAAGCTGGGGCCTGTTCTTTCTGGCTATCTCTGCCATCTCTGTGTAGTCCAGCATCTCCGTCTCCCGCGAGACGTTGTAGGGCACGATATTGTACATCCTGCCCGAGAAGTTTACCGGGCTGCCGTGGGAAAGATGGCCGCCGTGGGCGAGGTTCATGCCCATGATGGTGTCGCCCGGCTTGAGCACGGCGAAGTAGGCAGCCATGTTCGCCTGGGTGCCGCTGTGCGGCTGCACGTTCACGTGCTCTGCGCAAAAGAGCTTCTGGCAGCGTTCCCGTGCCAGCTCCTCGGCCACATCCACGAAGGCCGTGCCGCGGTAGTAGCGCTTGCCAGGGTAGCCTTCTGCATATTTGTTGGTCATGACACAGCTCTGGGCCTCCATGACCGCTCTACTTGCATAGTTCTCGGATGCAATCAGAATGATGGTATTTCGCTGCCGCTCCAACTCGGCGTGAATGGCGGCCGCGATTTCAGGATCTTCAACGCTCAAGGGTCTCAATCAAATCACCGGCATAATCAGCGAGATTGGTGGAGATGTAATGAGGAGGGCAAAATAGATTATGGTGAGACTCTATGGGAAATGGATGCTAAAGCGAGCCAGGACAATCGCCGACTTCCAGTTTGGCCGGGGTGCGGGAGCCATCCTCTTCTCCGATGACACGACCTTCAGCCTCTCCAAAACAGGCCGGCTGAGATACCTCTTCTCCGGAAAGGAGAGAATAGCCACAGTTCGAGCCAGCGACGGCCTACTCACGCTCAGCATGCTGGGCGCGCGGCGGTTGCACGGCTACTTCCCGCCTCCCCAGCTAAGAGTCATAGCCTCTGACGATGCCGCGCCCTTCGTGGCCAAGGGCGGCAATGTCTTCGCCCGCCACGTCCTTGGCGTAGACCCGGAGATCAGGGCGGGCGAAGAGGTGCTGGTCGTGGACTCCAGGGATCGGCTGCTGGCCACGGGCACCGCCGTGCTCGCGCCGGAGGAGATGCTGCAGATCAAGCGCGGGCTGGCGGTGCAGACCAGGAAGGCTGCGGAGCACTAACTTGGGCCTGCACTGAGCCGAATCTGTATCAGCTATTTCTTCAGCCGCATTTCGAAATAGCTCAATAGTTTCACTTAACATCTGATTCCCCTTGATCTGTCCCTTTATGCCAGCAATAAGGCCAACAAAAACCTAGCCGGTTACAGGAATATCATGGATTCCATCGCAGAATCGAGAGGCTCCACAACCTCAACTGCGAGCGGGGCATCCGGTGGCGGCTTTGGGTACGGGTAGATTATCCCAATCTTTTTTGTATAGTAATCCTCGAATGAATGAACAAGATATTAATGCAATATAATTAATACTATTATTTCGATTTTATCAATGCCTGCAAATAACTTTAAACAATGGAACTTATTTAGCCCTTAAGGAAACTGTATGATCCTCCCTTGTAGACATGAAGACCTGGTGACAAAACAGGTACAGCCTGCAATTGAGCTGCTTACCAACATGGACATGGCACATCCCGATGTGTTGCTGCAGCATGATATTCAGCCGAATGATTACAAAAATGGTCTCGTGTTCAGGTCGGCAATCGAGAGCATTCGTGGCACATTCATTGCCTCCTCCACGATGGGCCGTGAGGGTTTAATTGGCGATGTACTTGAGAATATGTTAAAGAAAGGTCAGATAGCTGATTATGAAAAGGCAGGCAGCAGTAGAAGATACGATTTCACTATAGCAATCCAACGGGACCCAGACTATATAGTAGTTCTTGAGGTCAAAGGAGGAGAAGGCAATAGCGTTAATATCTCTGAACGTCCTTTGTGGGCAAAAGAGTTTTGCGTCTGGTGTCATTTAGATGGAGCGATCGTAAACCAACCAGCACATGGCGCCCACTCCATCCTGAATCGTCTCACCAACGAGATGGTCAGACGTCATAAATCCGTGGATGCACTTTTCTTCAAAGATATATTATGCGGAACGCGGACGAGGCCCTGTCCCAAATATCCCGATCAAGAAAATACGATTGGGCTTCATGCTGCGCCGGACATATTTCTATTTCCTAGACGTATTCCGTCACTGGAGGACCCAGAGCCGCCAGTTCACACGTTAGATACTTTGAAGCTACCTGGACATATCCTTGAACTATTCGGCGTAGACCGAAGATCAAGGGATGAGCATGTTTGGGAGGTTCACGTGGGCCTTGAGGAACTTTCGAATAAGCAAATTCAAAGAAAGGTGATTGTTCAGCACAAGGGAGACGTAGTCGATGAGAGTAGATCTCGAGCTTGGCGACCGTAGGGGGTTTTAGTTTTGGCCGATATCGCAAGAGACACAAGGCAGTTATTGCTTTTCGACGATTCAGATGCTTTCACCTGCCTGGATGCCCAGCTCTGGCGCGGGTCCTTCGGCACGCGAGAGAGTACCTTGCAGCAACTATCTCCCTACGTAGGCAAAATGAAGTCTGGGATGGCCAAAGTCCTGATAAACCTTTATTCGAGGCGCGGAGATACTGTGTTCGACCCGTTCTCTGGCTCAGGCGTTGTGCCTCTGGAGGCTGCTCTCTCCGGCCGGATTGCATGGGCAAATGACCTCAGCCCTTACGCATACGTTCTCACCAAAGGCAAGCTGGAAGCTCCTGGAAGTGAGAGAGTAGCCATTGAGCATGCCCGGTCCTTGGCTGATGCAGTCGAGCAAGAGGCTAATTCAGTAGATTTGTCCGTAATTCCCGATTGGGTAAGGGAATTTTTTCATCCTGATACTCTCAAAGAGGTTTTGTTGGCGTTTCGGATTTTGAATGAACAAGGTGACTTCTTCTTGACAGCCTGTCTTCTGGGGATTTTGCATCATGTTCGTCCAGGGTTCCTTTCTTATCCCGCCAGTCATTTAGTTCCGTATCTTCGAAGGGAAATGTATCCTCCTGAGAAATTTCCGAAAATGTACGCATACAGGGATCTCAGGTCTCGCCTGGTGGCCAAGGTCAAACGAGCCTACAGTCGCTCCCTGCTTCCGTTGGACTGGGAGGACCGCCAGTACGAGGTATGGAGGAGCAATTCTATGTGTCTCCCAATTGGTGCTGAGACCGTGGACGTAATCGTCTCCAGTCCGCCTTACTTTGGTGCTCTGGACTATGCTCGCGATAATCGCCTTAGGCTGTGGTTTTTGGGCTGCGAGGACTGGAAGATACTGGATGCGTCGATGACCGCAAACAGCAAAGTCTACTTGCCGCAAATGTCTGAGTGTCTCAAGGAAATGTATCGCGTATTGAAGCCTGGGAGCCATTGTGTCCTTGTTCTTGGGGACGTAGAGCGGGATGGACAAGTCAGGCGAACGGCAGAGATCCTGGCAGATCTTGCTCAACATGTGACCAATGATGGATTTTCCGTAGAAAAAATCTACGATGATCGGATTCCGGACGAGCGACGCTCCAGGCGTAGGACGAGGACGACAAAGTTTGAGCGGGTCCTGGTTATGAAAAAGCCCTAGTTGAATGCAATCTCCTTCCACTTTTTTAATGTATTTCTTTCAAATGCTCTTTGACGTTATCAAAAAAATCTTGGGACTTAAGAAGCCAAGGCCAAGCTTTGGATATTTTTTCTGGTTTAATTCTGCTAAATTCAACGATATCTTTTAGAGATTTAATCTGAATATCAAAATTTGTCTCCAATTGTTCGATTAGCTCATTAATAGGTTTACTATTTAAATCAACATGTTTCCAATATATAAGTGCACAAAGAAAGAGCGAACTCTGAGGTATAACTTGGTGTAAAAGGTCATTTTGGGACGGAATTAAATCATCACCAAGCAATTTGGCGTATTCGATCTGCCAATTACTCATTTTCGATTTCTTTCTTTTTAGTTTTCCAAATTCATCTATGAAATTTTGAACAGCTGATCGAATCCTATATGAATTTATGAATTTCTCAGCTGTGAGTTTATCGTCGAATATACGTTCAAATACTCCGCCGCCTTGCCGCTCTTGAAAGATCCGTTGAGGATTCTTCTTTGCTAACTCCAATTCACCCAAAAATATCGCGACATAACTTTGAGCTCCTTCCTTAAGCGGAATTACTCTTGTATCCAATGGTTGACCTAATTGTTTTTCGAGCAACTCTATCTCTTCTTTAGGAAGCTGACTGACCTCATCTTCGCGACGTTCAAGATACCAACCAAGACTGAATATCGAGTGATATAGCTGTAAGATACGCGGATCATTCGATTTTAAAAAGCTAGGGTCAATGGTCGTCTGGTTGTTAAGATTTACCGCAACGTTATTTGCAAAATCCTTATGCCCTGACGATGAAATAACTCGAACTAAAACCAGCACATCATCTTTTAATTGTTTCTCCGAATAAGCCTTGTGTAATACTCGAATTGTCTGGCCACCATTCACAATTTGAGCTTTATCCAGGATGATTGTATTCGTAAAATCATCAGATCTTGCAGATTCGCATAAAAAAGTTACTCCATTATTGTAATGGAAAAAATTTGCAGAATCGGATCCGGTACAAGTTTGCTCAATCGACTTGTTGGCAGGCTTGTTACCCTCAGAAACTCGGATATTTTGTTGAAGAAGCTTCTCTCCATATTTTTCATACAATTCTGCTAAATTTTTTCCTAGTAAACTAAATATATATGATCCGTGATCTGACGACTTTACTGGGAGAGTTCGCATAACATCTTTAACCTTAACTCCGCAAGGGTGGGGGATAGTTTTCCTAGAATTAAGTCGTTCGCTATCGATAACTCAAAAATCTATATTCTCTACGTTGGGGATTATGGCATTTCTTAAATCAATATCCATTGGTCAGGTCACAACTAGATGTTCCCCAATTTAGCGGAGTTAAGGCTTTAAATAAAATTTGTTCATCTACAGTTGGAAGGTGCTTTGTATAGAATGTATCCCAAAGCCATTTTAAATTTTCTAACTGCCAATCGAAGTAATCTCGCCCACCTAATCCAGAAAAAAATGATTTAAGTTTGGTCTCAGCCTCGTCTCCAAGAGTTGTATTACTGCTGACTACTAAATGCAATAAATATGAAGTTGGAACTATCTGAATGATTTCATCAATGCGTCCTCTTAAATCTTCATTTGCAACCTCACTATATCTTTTGCTGATTATTAAATTTAATCCAGTTATGACTTTATCAATATTACCGCCTTCGAATGGTTTGTCAATAGATTCAGGATTCTTAAATTGATAAAAATGGACACATTTATCACTATCTATATCTATGGCATCAATACCAAGGTCGCCATACCCATCACAAAAAATTTCGTTTATTTTATCTATAGAATAATTCTTTATATTTTTAAAATACCACCATATCAATCGATGACCAATTTCTTCAAGATCTTGATCACGCGCTAATTTATCCCCTTCATTATTCAATTGCTCTTTAAATAGATGTAACGGCATCTCAGATTGAGTCATTTGTTATTCTCCCGCTGATCTGAAAGTAAGCTAAATATATAAATTCTTATTCCGTCTCCCCCTCTTCCACTGGCTCGCGCGGCGCAAGCATAAGCTCGTTGAAGAGCAGGATCTCGATCACCTGGGCGACGTAGCGCCTCTGCTGGTATCTCTGGATATCCTGGTTCATCCTCAGCTCGGCATCGACCTGTACCCTGATCAGGGAAAGCCGCATCTCTCTTTGCTCATCCTCCTTCAGGCAAAGACCGCAGATCTCCTTCAAAAACCAGGGCAGCCTCATGGGATTTCGCAGAGCTCTGGCCAGGAGGAGGATGTGGCCCTTCGGTTCTCCGATCTCGTCTTCTCCCGCCAGCAGCCTGAGGTCGTCGGCCGAGAACTTCTCGCCGTTTATGGTTACAGAGTCGTTCAAAGGATACCACCTTGCATTATCTTCTCGCAGAGCTTGAGGTCCTCGACCACGTTCACATTCACCGCCAGCTCCATCCTCTCCAGGATCAAGTGGTAGTCCTCTTGCTCCCTTTCTATTTCTGCTCCATCCAGGACATTTATGCCCGAGGGAACGATGAGCTGGCCCTGGTAGTTGAAGAGGGAATCAGGCCGACGCCCGAGGAGGCGGTGCAGGCGGAGGGGCGTATGCGTGGAGAGCGCGGGCTCTGGCCTCTCTTCATAGATCTCGATGATCTCATCGATGAGATCCGATGTGATGAGCGGCAGATCGGCCATAATGATCATTATGGGCTTGGTGACTCCTGCCGCCTCTACCGCACTGATCATATCCGCCACAAATCCCCTCCCCGGCGTATCCACCGCCTCCAGTCCTCTCTCTTCGGCCCACCTCCTGGTCTTAGGCACGTTCTCCGTGGTAGCCAGGAAGATCCGCTCTATGGAGCTGTCCTGCAGGGCTCTGGTCACGTAGTCGATGAGCGGCCTTCCGAAGATCGTAACCAGCGGCTTCTCACCCATCCCAAGCCTGCTGCCTCGTCCACCGGCCATCACCAGGGCATCCAGGAAAGAGCACCTCCCAGGATCAGAGCAGCCGCCAGGGCCGCCACCCTGGCCACCTCATTGGTCGCGCCGATGCCGTCGCCCGTGGCACCCCCGAAGTTCCTCTTTGCCACTACAACCATGTAAAGGGCCGCTCCTTGAGAGACTGCCAATGCGGCCAGGCCCAGGGGGCCTAGAGCAGCAGCGCAGATGATCGCGGAAATGGCCAGGCCGATGGCGAACTCCTTTGCGGTGGTCTTCTCAATCATGATCTGCCCAAATCCTTTCTGCAGGGCCTGGGAGAAGGCAGCAAAGGCGATCATGGCCTCTTTGGCCGAGACCTCTGCAACCAGCAGGGCCGGGGGCAGAAGCGCTGCGGGAAGGTCGGAGATGATAGCGAAGGTGGCCAGGAGAAGCACAGCTATGAATATCGCACCCCCTGTGCCCAAGGAAACGTCCTTCATGGCTGAAACTTTCTTCTCCAGGGTGCCGTGAGCTATCACCCCATCCCCAAAGTCCGCCAGCCCGTCGATGTGGTTTATGCCGCAGAGCTTGTAGATGGCCATGATTACTATTATGGCCACGAGATTGGAGGGCAGCGCCAGCGTCGCGATATATGCAGCGGCCCCAAGGATCGCCCCCAGCACCAGGCCCACCAGGGGAAATACGTAAACATGCCTCATGAGGGCATCAACGCCCTCCATGGAGATGCCTACCGGTATGGTGGAGAGCCAGCCGAATCCCGACTTGAGCGCGAAGAGCAGGTCCCTCAGTCCAACACCGCCCTGGTGTACATATTGGCGGAGACGCCGCCTATAAGGCCTGCTATCACATCGTCCATGAAGGGGCCCAGGCGGCCCAGTATCCCCGGCTTGGCCTTGTCGTAGCGAACATAATCGAACAGGCCCTTGTAGCCGCCCACGTACTTGGCAACGGACAATCCCAGCACCTCATCAGCGATGAGACAGGTCAGGTCGTTCTCGTAATCGGAGGGCTTCAAGTTGGGCAGATTGGCCCTGGCCCCTTCTGACTCCAGCAGGACGCCTGCGTAAATGAGAAGCGCGAGATTGGGATCGGAGAGTGCAAGCGTCATCTCCTTGCGAAACATAGCCTCTGCCTTCTCGCGCGTTTCCACACCTGGATGGGGGAAAAAGAGCTCCAGTGCGGCAGTAACGATCTCGTCTTCAGTTATTCCCATGCTCTTCAGCACGTTTCTGATGTCTCTATCGGCCATGATAGGGCTTGAATAGTCGCGGAGGATAAAAGAATATCTGGATCTCGCGAAGTTATTTAAGGTCCAATGGTCGATATAGATCTGGGGAATCCCATGAAGACCATGGTCAAGATCTTCGTCGATCACGAGCATCTCGTTCGCGTCATCAATACATTGACTGAGCTGGGAATCACTGGCTTTTACCTCGTAGAATATCATGGAATGTCGCCGAAGACCTGGAAGAGTTTCCGCCTGAGCGAGGATCCAGAGATGGCCCTGACGGCGATCAGGAACCAATCAGAGCCGGGAGTGATGGTGAATACCGTGGTGAACTCCGACAAATGCGATCGGCTCATAAAGCAGCTCGAGGAAGCTTTAAAAGGGATAAGGTACACGATCATCGGGCACAAAGTTACATCTATAAAGGTGAAAGGGGACTGAAGTGTTTATGCAAAACCTCAAGGATGACGTGACAGCCGCCCTGGAGAGGATCAGGACCGGCCTGCGTGTGGATGGCGGAGATGTGCAGCTCGTCGATATCGAGGATGGAATCGTCAAGGTAAAGCTGCAGGGAAGCTGCGCAGGTTGTCCTTTCTCACAGATGACTTTAAAGAATTTTATCGAGAAGGAGCTCAAAAGGAGCGTAGTGGGCGTAAAAGGCGTTATATCCGTTTAAAGGACGCTCAAATTTAGATCAAACATGGAATTCAGCTCAAATAAATGAGGGTTTGATTATGTTTCCAACTAAAAAGGTGCAGAGTCTGGTAGGCAGCAAGGTTCAGGTGGAGATGAAGGGCTCACCGCGCTACGTCCTGGAAGGAGTTCTCAACAGTGTAGACGAGTATCTAAACCTTCACCTCCTGGAGACCGTAGAGCTTATAGGCGGCGAGAGGACCCGTTCTTTGGGTTCTGTTATCCTGCGAGGCAACAACATAATTCTCATAAGTCCTGTTGAGTAAAGGGATCTGGAATGTCTGTCGAGGAGGCGCTGGATTACATAAAGTCGCATCCTGAGGGTGCCCTCCAGAGCAATCTATGGAAGATTCTAAAGATCGATTCTCGCAAATGCTCACGCATTGTGGCCAAACTCCTCAAGGAGAATCTCATCACCCGAGAGGCGGAGTCGATCGACGGCATAAGAACCTACAGGCTATATTATGTCGAGAGCGCGCACGACAGACGTTTTAGTCCCTTACTGGCCGAGGAATTCTTCGAGCCCTGTGCAGGCTGTATCGAAGAATGCACCCCAGAGCATTGTGCCAAGCTCAGCGAGTGGATCTTCTCTATTGTGATGGGCCCGGCGGGCGAGATGGCGATCGAGAAGGTCTACCACCAGGAGAAATACAGCGAGATCTAGATTTAAAAAGGAAAATAAGCAGACGCTAGGATCGGCCTGCGGATCTTTGGTGATTAACCCCGTGGGCTTCAAGTACTTATCTGATCTGCGCCAAATCCCTTCTTCACCAAGATATCCTTTATCCTTTGAATGTGGTTGCCCTGCAGCTCTATCAGGCTATCCTTGACAGTCCCACCGCAGGCCAGCTTGGACTTGAGATGAGTGCACAGCTCCTGCAGATCAATCTCATGGGGATCGATGCCTTGGATTACTGTCACCTCTTTCCCGTACCTGCGTTTCTGAACTTTCACTGCTATCCTCTGCTGCTCCTTGGCAACCTCCTCGCAGATGCAGAGCTCCTGGGGAAGGCCGCAGACGGTACACATTTGAGAACTCATTTGGTGGCAGTTACCTCCGCAATATACCCTCAATAAAGCTGATTATGCTATTAAAATCTAATGGTAAGCTCTCAAGGCGCAAAACGCCTTGAGCGGCCACGCCTTCTTATCTCGCCTGCCTTTCTCACGACCACATCCACAAGGAAGATAGCCAGGGCCAAAAGGAGCAGGAGGTCCCTTCTGGAGACTCTCTCCTGCACCGTCCTCTGGCTGAGCCGGCCCGCCTCGGCGATCAGGCTCTGTCGGGCCTCATCTTCTGTGAAGACCTTTCCTCCATTGGCCATGATCAGCTTGGTCAGCTCGGGATTGAAGCCGATATCTCTGTACTCCAGGGGGTAGTTGACGGCAACTCCATAGTCACCGATGTAGTAGATACCGGTGCTGTTCGGGATCAGGGTGGCTACATACCTTTTATCGCCCACCTTCTCGACGCTTGTGCCGGGCAGGCTGGGCCGGGCATTGCTATCGATGGTGATCTGCAAAGGCGTCCCCTGCCAGCCATCCTCAGCCTCCACACGACCGTCCTCGGGACGCGGGTCACCCACGGCCCAATTGACCATGGACGAAATCAGCTGCGAGCTTGGAGTCGCATAGAGCGAACCCGCCCAGGCGCTGCCGTCGTCCGAGGTGAACGCTGCCACTCGGCCCAGGCCGTACCTCCATGTCGTCAGAACGGGCTTGCCATCGGCCATGACCACCAGGCGCTGAGCACCAGATCTAGGCGTGACATCGTTAAAACCGGAAATCGTGGCGTTCAGCTCCAGGTCGGCGGTGATATAGTGGTTCTTATTGGCCACAGCTATGGGATATCCTGCGAGAGGTTTCTCCTGCGGGGTTTTTTCCCCTGGCGGCATAGAGACCTTGGTGGTCAGCGAGGCGGGATAGACAAATGCTGCATACTCTGATCCGGTCAGGCTCGCCAGATCATCAAATCTTCCCATCCTTCCCGGTATTGCCTGCACCTGGATCAGTCGAGTGGTGGTGTTCATCTCCTTCAGCAGGCGGACCGAATGCTGGAAAACGTCCTCGTAGTTCCAGAGGTTTCCATCAGAGAGCACTATCAGCTCTCCCTTGCCGCCGCTGGCATTCTGCATATCCCAGGCCAGCTGCAGGCCGTTGTCGAGATAGGTGTCTTCCGTGCCTGTGGGTGCCAGGCTGGCAATCCTCTCCTCCAGTACACTTCTGCTTCTGGAGAGAGGTACGGGATCTTGCACATCGTAGGCCTTGGTGCCGAAGACGACCAGGCCCACCTTGTAGTCCTGGAAGTCGGGGGATTTGAGCAGCTCCATGGCCAGGGCCTTCTCGTAATCCAATAAAGGTGTGCCGTCACTGGTACGGGTGGAGAGCAGGCTGAAGGATATGTCCAGCACGAATACCAGGGTCTTGCCGCCCTCGAAGGTGCTGGGGAAGGATTGCACAGGCAGGACATCCTCCAGAGGGGAGTGGTAGTAGCCGCCAAAGTCAAAGGAATCCTGGCCTCCCACCACTACCAGCCCGCCGCCTTCGCGCACATAATTTTTAAGAACATCCAGACTGGAGCTGTATATCTGGTCGTCGAGGACTATGGCCTTGTAGCTTTGCAGGCTGGCGGGGAGCGCTGAGACCAGAGTCAGCTTGTAGAGGCTCGACAGATCCTTGGCCAGGGGTGAGTCTCTATCGGAGATCAGCAAGACCTCGGGCTTGGGGACGACGTAGATCGCTTTCTGATAGTCGTTGTTCATGGGCTGGATGTCCGAAGCGATCGTCGCTCGCAGGATGTGATTTCCCGTCTCCAGGAAGGCATGAGAGATCTTGATGGAATGGGTTTCGTTAGCCGACACATCGCCGGAATAGATCGGTCTATCGTCCGCAAAGACAGACAACGGTCCCTGATAGCGGCCCGAGGATCTGACGATCACCGCGAAGGGATAATCTCCTCCCAGGACGGCGGTGTTCGTCCCGGAGATCTCAACGCTGGCGTCCTCTTTGATGGGATTTTGAGAGATGGCGAAGACGGTTGCATTCGAAGCCCTGGCCAGGGCCAGCGCGTCCGGTAGGGCCCGCCCGCTGTTACTGTAGCCGTCCGAGACCAGGACCAGGGTCTCGCTCGGCAGGGAGTACTGGAGGATCTTGTCGCCCAAAGGCGTAGAGTCTCCCGAGAAGGAGCGCACCTGCGCATCTGCAAAAGCGGACACGCGCGCCGCGACATCGGGATCGAAGACCTCCATGGAACCTGTGCTGTCCTCCAGAATGGTGATGCTCGGCTTCTCCGACTGCACGGTGTGTGTCTCCACAAAGTAGGGATTGGCAGCCGCGGCGATGATCAGGCAGAAGACGGCGAGCCTCGTCGCCGCCAGGAGCTTGTTCTTGGCGCGGGTGCGAAGGTAGAGGGCTCCCAGGATCAAGAGCAGGGGGATCGCAAAGAGTAGCTCGGGCCTGGAGAAGTAGAGATCCAGGATCATGTCTCTCGCCTCCAGCGCATGATGGCCAGCTCCAGCAGAATGGCCAGGGCCGCCAGGGCGATGGCCCAGTTGGAGAGGTCATTTTCCACAAGCGTTTCCCGGCTGCCGCCCTGAAACTGGCCCGCCAAGACGCCGGAGCTGCGGCTCAAGGATGACTCTCTGGCGTCGTACATGTTTGCCGCCACCGCCTCTTTGCGGAAGCGATAGATTCCCACCTCGTCCAGCAGCAGATTGGCGGTGGTGACCGTGCCGGAGGGGGTCTCGACCGTTACTGTCTCGCCCAGAGGTATGAGCTCTCCCGTTTTGTGGTTGGACGCTTCGATGTCAGGCGCTCCTGTGATCCAGTTGACCATCTGGTACCAGAAGATGGGATACTCCGGCCGCTGGTAGAAGTCCGAGTCCGCTTCCAGGCCGTTGTAGATGACGGTGCCTTTTCCGAGCCTCCAGTAAGTGAGGACAGGAACGCCGTTGGCCTCGACCAGGGTTAGGGAGTTGCGCCGGGGCGTGGCCTCCAGGTAGCTGAAGATGCCGATCTCATCGAAGTGCAGGCCTTCGGAGAAGCCCTGATTGCGCACCCAGAGGCTGCCCGGGCCCTTGGCCTCGCCCGTCACCCGCACGGGCAGGTACTCGGGGCTCTCCTGGTCGGAGGCGATGAAGATCACCTTTCCGCCGCCGTCGATGTAGCGGTTTAGCTTGCCGTCCTGGGAGGCGTTCCTGGCTGCCACCACCAGGTCGAAGCCGCTGTAATCGCCGGAGGTCTCGGTGCGCACATTGGGCAGGGAGCGCAAGGCGGACAGAGCGGACCCTGGCTCGCCCAGGTAGAGCACCCTCTTCTCGCCAAGCACAGGCACGTAAACGAAGGCCTGGTTGTCCCAGGAGATGGCGTCCTGAAGGCCCAGTGAGATCTCATTGACTCCCGGGTAGGCGGTGAAGGAGAGGTAGTAGTCCCCATCTTGGGGAATGTCCGCCGTCTGGCCGGAGGATCCGCCCGGGCCGCTTATGGTGACGGGGACGGTTCTGGCAGGACCATAGTTATGCACCAGAACGGTGTGGTTGACGTATCCTGGGCCAGCCACATTCCAGCCTTCCACCAGGGCGACGTTCTCCCCGCCCAGGCGGGAGTCGGCAAAGACGATGCTCACTTTTCCGTCGGCTTGCAGGAGCTTGCGCGTGGCCTCGGGATCGTCGCCCGTCCAGCTTATGAAATCCGAGGCCACCAGGATATTCCCGCCCTGCGGGCCGAGGAGGTTGCTGGCCAGGATCATGGCGCTGGATAGATCCGCAGAGACGGCTTTTGGCTTCAGCCGGGCAAGGGTGTCTCTGGCTTCGGCATTGCTGCCCTCCTGGAGAGCGGCTATGGGGATATTCTCGGCCAGAACTATGCTGATCTTCTCGTAATTGTCCAAGTGAGTATCGATCAGGTCTTTGGCCCTGACGAAGCTGTCTTGCATGCTTGCCGAGGCGTCCAGGACGACCACAAGATGGCTGCTCGCCACGCCCACCTCCGTGGTGTAGGGTCCGGCCGCTGCGACGGAAAGTGAGCAGAGCACCAGAAGCTGGATCCAGAAGAGGGGATCGCTGATGAGGCGGCTGAGCACGGCAGAGCGCTCCGCCTCGCCCTCTCGCAGGAAGATGGTGGAGGAGAAGGGGACTTCTTTGGGCCTGGGCCGGATGAGATATATTATTATCAGGGGAACTATGCTCAAGAGCCCCAGGAGGGCCAGGGGATTTCGGAAGGGCATTGGGGTTCTTTTTTGGATTAAGAACTATGAAAAGGTTTGCGCAGGCAGTCAACTACCACGGCCTGAAGGCGCGGGGTCTTCTTGGCCCCTTTACCCCAGGAGATAAATATAATCGAGGAAAAAGGTTAATCCGCATCTTTCCAGATCGAGGTATCAGTTTATGGTCAGCGCCATGGAGATCTACCAGCTACTGCCAAGGGAGGCCTGCAAGGAGTGCGGATATGCCTCTTGCATGGCCCTCGCCGTAGCCCTTCTCACCCGGGAGAAAAAGCTTGAAGATTGCCCTTCTCTTCTTAATCCCAAATACCTAGAGAAGTTCACGAAGCTGAAAGAGCTGCTAGCGCCCCTGGAAAAGGCTTCGGAGACGGGCCTGATCATACATCCCGAGAAGTGCTTTGGCTGCGGCAACTGCGTGGTCGCCTGCCCGGTCAATGTGGCGGCGGAGCCGACAAGATGCGCCGTGGGCCTGGGACCCCAGGGCGACAGGGTGATTCTGGCCGTGGAGGACGGAGTGGTGAAGTGCATGAATATCAAGGAATGTAAACGCTTCGGGCCGGACAGGGTCCTCTGCAACGCCTGCACTGTCACCTGTCCGAGCCAGGCCATAGAGTTTGTGTAGGTGACAAGGGCTGGTGATATTAATGGTAGTATGCACAGGCTGCTCTTTGCTATGCGAGGATATTGAGCTGGTTTTGAAGGATGGAGCCATCTCCCAGGCCAAGAACCTCTGCCGCAAAGGGTACGGCCATTTCCAGGCGCTCTTCATAGAACGGACCCGTCCCATGATCGACGGAAGAGAAGTCTCCCTGGATCAGGCCATAAGCAAGGCGGCGGAGATCCTGAAGAGCGCCAAGAGCCCTCTGCTCTACGGCTGGTCCAACTCCAGCCTGGAGGCCCAGGCTGCTGGCATAGACCTGGCTCGAAGGCTGGGCGCGACCATAGACGACACCTCCTCCTTCTGCCAGGGAATTCTGATGGAGCTGGTTCTGACGGGAAAGGTTCCCACCTGCACCTTGGATGATGTCCGGAACTATGCCGACACCTCCGTCTTCTGGGGCGCGGATCCATCCAACAGCCATCCCCGGCATCTGTCCCGGTTCGCCTACTATCCGCGCGGCGAGAAGAGGCAGAAGAGCTATGAGGAGGAGAGGATCTGCATTGCGGTGGACGTGAGAAAGTCCGCCATGGCTAGGCTATGCAGCAACTACTACTTCCGCGTGCCGCCAGGGCAGGACGCCGAGTTCATAGAATCGATCCTGGCGGTGCTGGACGGCAAGATCCCCAGGTTCGGGGACAAGAAGCGCATGATAGAGCTCGGCAGCGTCCTGAAGAAGACGGAGTACGGCGTGATCTTTCCGGGGCTTGGTTTGGTCCATTCTTTGCAGGAGAAGATGGATCTCCTGGTGGGGCTGGTGGCCAAGCTGAATGAGATCACCACCTTCATGGTGTTACCCATGGTGGGGCACTGCAACATGCGCGGCTTCAACCAGCTTCTGCTTGATGAGACGGGCTTCATAAATCGCGTCTCGTTCCAGGGCAAGACGGCAGTGCACGGCCCGGAGCAGAGCGTGATGGCTGCAGCGAAAAGCTGCGATGCGGCCCTGGTGATAGGCTCAGATCCCGTATCGGCGCTGCCGTTCGGCACGGCCCGCGCCCTGGCGAAAACCTCGCTCATCGCCATCGATCCGCGCCGGTCCCTGACCACGGATGCCGCTAAAGTGGTCATTCCGTCGGCCATGTACGGACTGGAGGCTGGCGGCACCAGCCTGCGCCTGGACGGGGTGAAGATAGAGTTCGAGCCGTTCTTCAAGTCGGAGCATCTCTCGGATGAGCAGATACTGGCCAGGATAAAGGAGGCGATCTAGAATGGAGGCAGAGGTGACGATCGTGGCCTTCCAGGATATCTTCCAGAACGAGGCCAGGAAGAAAGGAATATACACAGACGAGTACCGTCAGCTCAGCGCCCAGATCATCCTGGACAAGCAGGACATAACCCGGCTGGGGGTGAAGGACGGCCAGAGGATTTCAGTCAAGAACGAGGTGGGTGGCGTGGTTGTGGCTGCCAAGATCTCCGATGACGACCCGCATCCGGGCCTGGCCTTCATGATCAACAGCCCCTGGTTCAACCAGCTGGTCAGGGATGACGTTTGTGATACGAGCATACCAGGCTTCAAGAGGATCGCGGCTCGCGTCTCTCCGTCGGAGGAGAACGTAACCCAGATATCCGAGATCTTGCAGAGGATGCGAGCCTAGGGATAAAACATGAATCTCATCTCCATCTCTGATCTCGGCAAGGAGGACATCATCCGCCTGCTGGACAGTGCCGATGCCTTCCAGGCGCGGCGGGGAGGTCACGGCGAGCCGCTGAAGGGGTTGAGTCTGGCCATGATCTTCGAGAAGCCGTCCACCAGGACGCGGGTCTCGTTAGAGGTAGCCTGCGAGGAGCTGGGCGGCCATGCGCTCTACCTTTCTGCGAGCGAGCTGCAGCTGGGCCGCGGTGAAACTATTGCAGACACGGCCCGCGTGCTGTCACGCTATGTGCACGGAATCACGGCGCGGGTCTACTCACATCACACTGTGATGCAGCTTGCCCAGCACGCGCGCGTGCCCGTGCTGAACGCCCTCTCGGACTGGGAGCACCCGCTGCAGATTCTGGCGGACCTGCAGACCATGCGGCAGCGCTTCGGCCGCCTGGAGGGCCTGCGGGTGGCCTGGATCGGGGACGGCAACAACGTCTGCAACTCCCTCCTCCTGGCCTCGGCCATCCTGGGGATGGCGATCACTGTGGCCTCGCCGCCGGGGTACGGGCCAAAGGATCAGATATTGGAGCAAGCGAATAAACTGGGCGGCTGGCCCAAAGTTGTAATAGAGCCGGCAGACGCTGCAAACGGTGCGGATGTCCTGGCGACAGACACCTGGATCTCCATGGGAGACGAGGGCCAGGAGGCCGAAAGGCTGCGCGTCTTCGGAAAGTACCAGGTGAACGAAGGACTGATGCGCCTGGCGGCCCCAAGGGCCGTGGCCATGCACTGCCTTCCGGCACACAGGGGCCAAGAGATCACGGACGAGGTCATGGACGGGCCGCAGAGCGCGGTCTTCGACGAGGCGGAGAACCGGCTGCACACCAGCAAAGCGGTTATGGCCTGGCTGATGGGACAGAAATGACAAAAGCCTACGTTGCGCCGATCTTTCGACGCCGATCTTGATCTTTAAAGGATTGAGATGAAGACAGATAGGCGACTAGATACAGGGACGATATGAGAGAATCCTCGAATATGGAGAATGCATATTCTTCGTTGTTTCCAAGGCCTCCCACTGTCAACAATCACCTTGGGGCGTGGAGATGGCAGCCGGAATGAGATGCGATCCATGCTTGGGGCAGGCAGAGCCGGGTAGCCCAGGTCCGTGTGTTCTCGCCATCTTCGATTCGGTCTTTCCAGGATCGCAAAGTTCTAGTACAGCCCTCTCCTCTACTGTGGGCTAGCCCGAAAATATGGCGCGGCTCAGAGGGCAAAAAGCGGGGGTTGCCAAGAGGTCAAAGGCACAGGGCTTAGGACCCTGTCACGAAGGTGTTCGCGGGTTCGACTCCCGTCCTCCGCATAACTTTACTTTCCCGGTAGCGATTTCGGGGTTGTACTAGTTGCCGCTTCAGTTACTCTTATGGGGTTCCCGGTATAAAGAAATTCCCGATACCTTAGCTCCAGCCCTGTCACCCTGTGATCAGTAATAACTATTCGGAAGACCAGTACACAAGCCTCAAAACCAAGAGCTTCGAACTCGACCAGAAAACCGGAGATAGTAAACCCAAGGCAACTTATCGCGGCAAGCAATAAGCCATGCGGGGGTGTGTGTGATTTTTTGAGTTGCCGGGATGCGTCAAAAACTCAACCCGGAAGCCGGGGATAGTAAACCTTTACCAGATAGAGGGCACCCAAAGTAACAAAAGGGTCCGGGTCTTGTTTGTTTTGCCCTTTAATTGAATGCTTGATAAGGTTTTGCCGGATGCATGTTAAAGGATGGGTTCCACCAGAGCAAGTCCCAAACCAGGATGTTCCAAACTCAGCCCGGTAACCGGTTGCTGTGGCGAACTCAAGGCCGACTTGTGTCCACATGGGTTCGTAAAATGCCCCAGGTTCGAGGATCTCCCCGGCCAAAAGGAATTAGGTTTTTCTCGCTATAATCGTGCCACCAGGAGCCTCACAGCAAGCCCGGCCTTTGTAATCCGCCTATCCTAGACACAGCCAGTGTTAAATCTAGCTATCGTGCCCTGATTCCGGGTGCTGCCAACCCGAACTAACTTTCCGGAAAAACCCAGCGTGGTAACGATTCTCTGCCGGGGCCGGGGTTTGTCTTCGGTCTCCTCCGTCTCGGTCTTCATAAGCGTCAC
>Ga0315280_10003506_pt1 | contig 24007 bp, 22 predicted proteins | sample YL17G06_40_MG_FD_203697 | JGI IMG/M metagenome (GOLD analysis project Ga0315280, IMG submission 203697) | Sediment microbial communities from Yellowstone Lake, YNP, Wyoming, USA - YL17G06_40 | ecosystem: Environmental > Aquatic > Freshwater > Lake > Sediment | place: USA: Wyoming | collected... | reverse complement strand
GGTGAAGTGGCCGTCCGGATTGAGCAGTGGATACCCGTCGAGCTCGATGCTGGCTTCGCTGTATAAATAGTACTGATTAGCCTTCCAGCGCGCGAGAAAATCTATTTGGCGCTTGATTTCCTCCTCGGTGGGCAAAGGTCCGTGGCTCATATCCACCATGGTTCCCCGGTACGCCATTGCGGGCCAATCTTGGATTTCCACCTCTGGCAAGACCGCTCCCTCGCCCTCCCCTTCAACCAGTTGGCGGAGCGTCTGGACCGCGTAGAACACACCCACGGACGATCGCGCGCTGATTTCAACACCCGCCGGGGTAACCTTGAGCTGGTAGGCTTCACGAGATTCGGGGCCGGGCCGCTCACCGGGCATCGGCAATGGATCCACCGCGCCAGTGCGGTTCAAAACGATGGCGGAGCCGGACCCCGGCGTTTCCCTGATTGGAACCCGTATTCCGGCACGCTCAGCCAGCGCCCGCGAAAGCTCTTTAGCGGCGAAGCGATCCTCGCGGCTGGGAGAAGGAGCGAACTGGATGCTCAACCCCTGGACCGCGAGTTGCCCCGCCCCATACTGGACCTTCTGCGGCCTTGGGAGCAGAGGGTTGTGTTCAGCAGTCACCCAAGCAGACAGCAGGAGCATTTCGATCAGCAAGAGAGCACATCGCACCAAGCGCATAAGATCCCTCCTCCTTCTGCGCTGCAACCTGGCGGGTAAGTTGTCGGACTTCAAACCTGAATCTGCATTCGCCTATCGCACACTTTACTTCACCTTGATTAGGACCACGCCGTGCCCAGGCACCTTGGCGGTGTACTCTGCCTGAAAAGTGCCCAGGTCTTTCCTGGCCCACAGGTCACGAATCGTCGCCGAATCCCCAACACCGATATTGCGGAAGCAGACTGTAATTGAATTCATACCAAGCTCGCGGTTAAACAGTCCAACGGCCTTGCTGCCGTCAGCGAAGGGCTTCATCCAGACTTCCAGTGGGCCCTCTTGAGCGACGCGGTGCCCCTGTGTGCCCAGGGCATCTTGGTCCACAGCGACCACGTCCAGATTGGTTAGAATGGCCAGCGCCGCTGGTTTCAGCTTGGTGAGGTCATTTCCAATGATCAGTGGTGCTGCCAGGAGGCACCAGAGGCTCATATGGGTGCGGTATTCCCCGTCACTCATTCCCTTCCTGTAGAGGGGAGCTTGCACCAGGGTCGCATCACGGGCGACATTATCGAAGCCCGCGTTGCCGACCTCGAGCATGTCGGGGTCATTCCAATGCCCCGGCCCCGCAAAGCGCTCGAGGCCACTCTGGCTGAAGCCAATGTTCGACATGCGGTCCCAGTTGTCCTTGATGTCAATAGACGTTCGCCACAGGTGAGCGCCCACCAAGGTTCCCCACCTCCAGGCACTGCCAGGAGCCGAAATGCTGTACACAATCGGCCGGCCAGTTTTTCGCAGGGCCTCACCCATCTTCTGGAGACGACCGCGCGCAACGGCATCGTCGCCTGAGAACCAGTCGTAGTTCTCTTCACACCAGTCAACTTTCAGGTAATCGACGCCCCACTCAGCGTAGGTGTGGGCGTCCTGCTCTTCGTGACCTGCGCTGCCTATCAACCCGACGCAAGTCTTCGAACTCGCCGCCGTATACAGGCCGAACTTCAGTCCCTTGCTGTGGACATAGTCGGCTAGAGCTTTCATGTCGGGGAATTTGCCATTGGGATGGATGAAGCCCTTCTCATCTCGTTTGCCCGCCCAGCCATCGTCGACATTGACGTAGGCGTAGCCAGCGGCCTTCAAGCCTGTCGCGACCATGGCGTCTGCCTGGGCGCGCACAATGGGATCGCTGACATCTTCTCCAAAATGATTCCAACTATTCCAGCCCATCGGGGGTGTGCGCGCCAGAACTGACTCCTCGGCAGGAGCAAGCTTGGTCATCCAGCACAAAGTCATGGCCGCGAGCGCCAAACCAATGCGAGTAACCGTCGTCATGAGAATTCGCCTCACACCCTTGCGGTTTACAGTTGAGGGGTCCCTACGCTCAATTCCGCCACTCCGTAGACCTCAACAGCCGACCTCTTTCGCAAGCAGCATTTCAGTTAGGCAGCACAGCCGTATCCTTCAGAACACTCCGCGCGGGAAAAGGAGGGACACGACTGTTACCTGCATTATCTACACCTTGAAGAAGATCTTTCGTTGGTAGAGCCAATAGCAGATATACCACATCACGAAGAAGACGGCCCACGCCTGGGCCACTGGGCCAAGCACCCCGAGAAACTTGAACCGCTGCGTGAATACTCCCACCGACTGGTCCAGCCAGGGGCTCTTTAAGCTCTGGTTGATCAGATAGATGAAAATAGAGTTCATTCCCACCACAACGAAGGGATAGGCCAGCTTGTGGTACCGCTTCACATCGAAGAGCCAGAAGAAAAGGAGGATCATGAGCAACACAAAACCCGTGTGGCAAACGGTAAAAGAGGCCGTCCAGCATTTGTGGATTATGGGATTGACAGGCAGGAGCACGAACGTCAACACGAAAGATGTCACCACTGCCGCGGTGAGGATCTTCACCTTATCGGAGGGCAGCTTAGTTTTGTCCTTCAAGAGTGACCCCGTCCATGCTCCGAACAGTACCGTAACAGTGCTGCCGATGAAATTGATGCTCGACCAATCGTAGGTATGGTCCAAGCCGAACACGGCTCGATCGATTCTCAGCCCAACGTTGGCCGTGGGCGAGAACGACCCGCCCGGCCCCGGGAAGATGACGAACAGCGCCCAGTTGAGCGCGGTCAGAAAAGCGGCTGCCACAATCTGCCATCGGAATTCAAGCTGCAAAACAAGAAAAGCAACCCAATAGGACAAGCCTAGCTGCGTGAGCGTTTCAATGGGATCGAAATGATAGCGTCCCGCGTACAGACTCCAGAGCACTTGGCCGAGCACAATCAAGGCGAGCACGCGGCACCCGGCGTGCCGAAACATCTGACTACAGGTTTGCCCCTGTTCCCGACGGCGGGCCAGCGCGAACGGCAGGGATGTGCCCACCATAAACATAAAGGCGGGCATGATCAGTTCCCAAGGAACAAACCCGTCCCACCTCAAGTGGCGGAATTGGGCCGCGACGCGTTGCAGAGTTGGGCTCCCATCAAGTAATCCCAGACCCAGGCCCCCCGTGCAAAGTACGACCATGACGAAGCCCCGCGCCGCATCGAGGGCAAGATAACGCTCTGGAGGGCCCGCTTTCGGAGACATTCCCTCTTCCGACTGCGAAAGTGCGACGGATCTCGACATGATTCCACTCTCCTCAACTCTGATTTGCTGAGTGAGCCCCTATCACGTGAACATTGCTGGCCAGGCTTGCCCCAAGGCGCCGCGCTCACAGTTCCCTTGCGTGCCAGCAGGTCTAACATCGATCAGTTGAAGGAGTCTCAAATGTTGATTCCAGGATCGCGTTTTGCACTGCAATACGGTTTCCGATCACCGGGGAGGGCCGGAATCTATTCCGGCTCCGCGGCGCTGTCAAGGCCGATTAGCGATGTTGCTTCTTGACAGCCACATGGTACGGTGGTAGCAAGGCGACTCGTCCCAATCGAGAAGTCTTCGAGAGGAGAGCAGGCATGCCTTCGAGACAAGTTCAGATTCTGGTGCTGTTGTTAGCCTTTACGCCGGCGCAGGCGGGAGATTTACGGGTAGGCCGGGCTGCAGTCGATATCACACCGCGCCCCGGCATGCCGATGGGCGGTTACTTTGAAATCCGGCTGAATACAGGCACGCATGATCCCTTGTATGCGAAGGCGCTGGTTCTGGAGCAAGATGGCGTGAAGGCTGCCTTAGTAGCTTGCGACTTAGCGAGCGTGCCGACCTCCTTTGTGGAGGCGGCGCGACAGTCGATTGAGAGAAGCACCGGCCTGCGTGGGGATGCCGTGATGATTAGCGCTACCCATACTCATACTGGGCCGGAGATGAGTCCCCTGTTCCTCGCCGAGGTAAAGGGCACGCCGGCCGAGGTGGCCAGGGAATACCGTGCGGCCCTCGCAGGGACGATTGCTGAAGCCGTCAGACTTGCCGAAGTTGATCTGAAGCCGGCGCGCGTTTGGGCGGGAATCGGTCAGGAAAGCTCGCTTTGCTTCAACCGCCGTTTCCTTATGAAGGACGGCTTGGTGCGGTTCAATCCCGGCAAACTGAATCCCGACATCGTGCGACCAGTGGGGCCGACAGACCCGGACGTGCCTGTGGTCTATTTCGATTCCCCGAAGTCCAAGCCCCTGGCCACTTATGTGAACTTTGCCTTGCACCTCGACACGGTGGGAGGCACCGATTTCTCTGCCGACTATCCTTACACGCTGGCAAAACTACTGGCGGATATCAAAGGCCGCGAGATGTTGACCCTTTTTACCATCGGGACGGCGGGAAACGTCAATCATTGGGACGTGAACAATCCCGATCCGCAGCACGGCCCTCAGGAGGCGAGCCGGATCGGCACCATCCTGGCGGGCGAAGTGCTGCGCACTTACTGGAAGCTTTCCCCGGTGGCGGGGCCTTTGCGCATCCGGCGTGAAATTGTGAAGCTCGCCGCGCAAGAACTGAAGCCGGGCGAAGCGGAGGGAGCGCGCCAACTTGTGAATCGTGCACTTCAACGCGGCGCCAGCGACATCCCGTTTCTCGACTTGGTGCGTGCCGTCAAAGTGCTCTCCGTGGCGGGGTACCAAGGAAAACCCATCGACGCGGAAGTACAGGTGATCGCGTTTGGAAATGACCTCGCGTGGGTCGGCTTGCCGGGAGAGGTTTTTGTCGAACTGGGAATGGCTATCAAGCTGGCTTCTCCGTTTCGGTACACCATCGTCAGCGAATTAGCGGGAGATGACATTGACTACGTGCCGAACCGGAAGGCTTTCGCGGAAGGGGCGTATGAGGTCGTCAACTCCCGATGCGCTCCCGGCTGTGGTGAGCTTCTGGTGGACGCCGCGACCCGTTTACTGGTGGAGGCCCATCAGGCCAAGGCAGCAGATTGACAGAAGTGCTTTCCAGAATCTCACTAAGCGACGGCGGTGCCTAAAGCTGAGAGAGCGGGGTGAGGGATGATGCAGCGTCTTGAGTGCACACGACGGTGGGAAGAAGGAGTGGCGAGGAAGGTCATCTTTGGAGATACGGAACAGACGGCATGATTGAGAGGGAGACGTCTGGCCTGCAACAGGTTGGGGACATCAAGAAAGCCAATTGCATGTGGCGAAGACTCTTGGCCTGAGTCAATGAGACAGATTCGGAGTGAACCAGAGACCTGACGACAAGACTTCGAAGGCGAACTTGAGCGCCAAGGAGGCAGGACACCATGACTGACGATTCAAAGCACAGGATCGGACGGCGCGAATTCATCGGAACGGCCGCGGCAGCAGCAGGTCTGATGATTATCAGGCCCGAACTTGTACGCGGCACAGCGGCAAACTCGGCCATACGCCTGGGACTTCTAGGTTGCGGGGGGCGCGGGACCTCGGTGGCAACCTCTTTTGCCAACAATACCAGCACGCGGGTAGTTGCGCTGGCCGACCTTTTCACCGACCGCCTCGAAGCGGGGAAGAAACACTTCGATGACCGCGCGCGAGCCAGAGGCTATGCCGGTATCGACGCTAAGCTGATGTACAAAGGGCCGAAAGCCTACCAGCAACTGGCGAACTGCCGAGAGATCGACATGGTGCAGATCTCGACCCCCGACTACTTCCACCCCGAGCACCTGGAGGCGGCCCTGGCGGCGGGAAAACACGTCTATTGTGAGAAGCCGGTGGCCGTGGATGTTCGCGGGGCAAAACGCGTTATCGGGTTGGGTAGGCAAGCGGAGGGACGCTTGAGCCTGGAAGTGGGTTTCCAGATCCGGAGCGCGCCCCATTACGTAGAACTGGTCAAACGCATTCATGATGGAGCGCTGGGTAGAATCGCGTGCGCCACAACGTATTACCATGCCACGGCGATCGAGTACCCACCGCGGCCAAACGCCTCACCCCTCGAGCTGCGAGTCCGCAATTGGTATTGGGACCGCATCTTGTCAGGAGACATCATCGTGGACCAGAACGTCCATGTGATTGACATCTGCAACTGGGTGCTCAAGGCCCATCCCTTGAAGGCCGTGGGCACAGGCGGCCGTGTCAACCGCAAGGACTTCGGGGATTGCTGGGACCACTTCAACGTGGTGTTCACCTATCCTGAAGGGGTTCACGTCAGCCTCAGTTCCTACCAGGCTGGTGACGCACTGTGGGACGTTGCCGAGCGTTTCTTTGGCTCCAAAGGGGTTGCCGAGTCGCACTATTCCGGCGTGGTTGGAATTTATGGGGACGAGCCGTGGGAATGGGAAGGAAGCTCCTGTCCTCCGTCTTCCCAGTTCGGTCGGGCGAACATGTACGCGCTCGGCAGGCAGGGTGGCGCCGAAAGGGTGAGCGGCGTCTTCCACGATGCTCTTGAATTCGCCGATTCAGAAAAGGAGAAATCCTTCATTGAAAGTATCACCAGCGGGAAGTTCCATAATCAGGCTGCCACAGGTGCAGAGACAGCATTAAGTGCCATATTGGCACGCACTGCGGCATATATGGGCAGGGAGGTTACCTGGGACGAACTCCTGCGCTCAGATGAGGCCTATGATGCTCAGCTCGATCTCGACAAGCTGGGCTGAGGAACGTCCGAAAGAACAGTAAGCCCCCGCAGCCTTAGGCGAGTTACAGCCGCGAACATAGGCTCGGATTGCGTTCCCATAGGCCACAAGACTCAAGAAATTGCCAAGATGCAAGTCGAACTTGCGGCGGTGCTTCCCACCCTCGCAGAGGTGCAAGAGGTCTTGGGCCTGAAACGAGCAACTACTTCGCCCAAAGAAGACGGATCATAGTCGCAACGGAAAAGTGAGGATCAAGCCATGAAGGACAAAATACTTTCCGTGGCGGCGGTGTTGGCACTTGTCACGCTGACGATCACAACCCGTGCGCAATACCGAACCGGGGTCTCGTGGAGGCACCTGTCCAGCAAGAGCGGAGACTTGCCGGCCCCTAACTCCGGCACGGAGCAGACCTCAAGCCTCGTATTGGATATCGATCGAGACGGCACGAATGACTTTGTCATTACGGAGAGGACTGCTGCTCCTTCGGTGGTCTGGTACCGGCGCAGCCAGATGGGATGGACAAAGTATGTGATTGACGTCACGCCATTGCATATCGAAGCTGGCTCGTGCTTCCTGGACATTGATCGAGATGGCGACCTTGATATCGTGGCCGGGGGCGACTGGAAGAGTAACCAGGTATGGTGGTGGGAGAATCCCTATCCGAACTACGACTCCAAAATCCCCTGGGTCAGGCACCTCATCAAGAACTCGGGGGCAACCAAACACCACGATCAGATATTTGGGGATTTCGACGGGGATGGCAAAGAAGAGTTGGCCTTCTGGAATCAGGGAGACCAGAAGTTGTTCCTGGCCAAAATCCCGGGTGGCCCGAAGAGGACCGAACCGTGGCCTCTCACAGAGATCTACTCTTATAGCTCGGATAGCGAGCCGGAGCAGCGCGGAAAGCCGGCCGATTTCAAAGCCGTGAATGAACACGAAGGACTCGCTAAAGCGGACATCGATGGGGATGGAAAGCTCGATATTGTGGGCGGCGGTCGCTGGTTCAAACACCTGGAGGGCACTCGTTATATGGCGAATATCATCGATGCCAATTATGCGTTTTCACGGGTGGCGGCGGGGCAACTGAAAAGAGGGGACCGTCCAGAAGTGGTGTTGGCAGTAGGAGACGGGGAAGGTCCATTGATGTGGTACGAGTGGGTGAAAGGCACGTGGATCGGCCACAAGCTGCTGGACATCACCAACGGACATAGCTTGAGTATCACTGACTTCAACAATGACGGAAATCTTGACATCTTCTGCGCGGAAATGCGCCTGAATGGAGGGAATCCAGACTCCAAGATTTGCATTCTGTTGGGCGATGGAAACGGCAATTTCAAAACCACTATCGTTGACCGTGGGTATGACCTGCACGAGTCGAAGATAGCCGACTTGGATGGCAACGGGGCGCTTGATATTCTGGGCAAACCCTACAACTGGGACACGCCACGCTTGGACATCTGGCTCAGCCAAGGCGCGACCGGCGGAAAGAAGGAGGAGTATTAATCAAGAATTCTCTGCTGGGGGCATTGGGACTTTCGCGGTCAAGCCTGCAACACCGGGTTTGGGTTACCGGAACCGTCTTTCCTGTGCGCGAGATGTCCCCGCCGCAGGGTTGGGTACCCTGTAATGCAGCGATTGTAGTTGCCGTCAGATCGCACAAATAACCCGTGAAGGAGAAGCCGATGCTGCCAAGCACTTACAGGAGTGTGGGTGGAGTCCCTCAAGATCAGGCCTGTGAGATCTCACTCGAAACGCGTTAGGCGATATTGAGACAGAACGCCCATCACCAGCGGCAGCTTATACCGGAGAAAGGGGAGCGTAAATGGCAGCGGTTTACGCCAGCGTTGATTTGGGAGGCACAAACGTCAAGTGTGCCTTCGGTACCGAGTCGGGCGACATTCTGTGCTCCGATTCAACGCCCACTCAGTCACACGAAGGCCCGGAACCAGTCATTGGCCGCATTGCCGCGCTCGTGAACGCACTTGCTGGGAGGGCAGGCTGCAAACCCGCCGCACTGGGGATGGGCTGCCCTGGTCTCGTAGACGTCAAGAATGGCGTAACGAGATTCTTCCCAAACTTGCCGACGCAGTGGCGTGACGTTCCAGTTCGAGAGATCCTCTCGCCCAAGGTCGGCTGTCCGGTCTATCTGCTCAACGACGTCCGCACAGCCACGCTTGGCGAATTGACGTTCGGGCATGGCAGAGACGCAGGCACCATGGTGTTCTTCGCGCTCGGGACCGGAATCGGCGGAGGCGTCGCTATTGACGGCAAGCTGCGGCTCGGGCCGCTGGGCGCGGCAGGCGAACTGGGGCACCAGATCATAATCCCCGACGGGCTGCGCTGTGGCTGTGGCAATCGGGGCTGTCTGGAAACACTGGCCAGCGGACCCGCCATAGCCGCCGAAGGCGTGCGTCTGATGCAGACCGGCCTCGCGCCTAGGCTGCATGAACTGACCGGCGGAAATGCCTCGCGCGTGACGACAAAAGAAATGGCGGAAGCTGCCCGTGCTGGCGACGCGACTGTGAGGGAGGCGATCGCCCGTGCGGCACAATACCTCGGTATCGGCGTCGTCAATGTGGTCGTCGCGCTTCATCCCGATCTCATTGTCCTCGGTGGCGGCGTCGCTCAGATCGGCGATTTGCTGTTCGAGACCGTCCGCGAGACCCTGCGCGAGCGTGTCCGCATGTTCCCGACCGATGGCATCGCGGTCAAACCTTCGAAGTTGGGTGACAATGCAGGAACGCTCGGAGGGATCGCCCTCGCGATGAAAGGGGGCCTCTTGGCCGAGTTATAGGAATAACGCGGAAAAGCGCGAATCAAGACAGGAGAGTAGTATGGATTACACCTACGATGACATCGCGAAGATGATCGACCACTCCTTGCTAAGCCCTACGCTGACAGACGAGGAGTTGGAAGAAGGATGCCGGCTCGCGCTGGACTACAACTGCGCCAGCGTGTGCATTATGCCGTATTACTTGAAGCGATGTGCAGAGATTCTGAAGGGTAGCACAGTCAAGGCAAGCACGACCGTCGGCTTTCCCCACGGCGGCCACACCACCGCCATCAAGCTCGCCGAAGCGAGACAGGCTCTGGAGGACGGCGGTGAGGAGCTGGACATGGTTGTGAACATCAGCAAAGTCCTCAGCGGTGATTGGGATTACGTGCGTGCGGATATCAAGGCCGTCATTGGGGTGGCGCACGGTCGCGGTCAGAAGGTCAAGGTCATTTTCGAGAACTGCTACCTCGATGACGCGCAAAAGATAAAATTGTGCGGAATCTGCGGGGAACTGAGTGCCGACTGGGTCAAGACCTCGACGGGCTACGGCACAGGCGGCGCAACGATGGAAGATCTAAAGCTGATGCGAGCGCATTCGCCCGCTCACGTGCAGGTAAAGGCCGCCGGCGGCGTGCGCGATCTGGACAAGTTGCTCCAAGTCCGCGCCCTGGGGGTGACCCGCGTTGGTGCCAGCCGGACCGTCGATATCCTCGAGGAGTGCAGACATCGGCTCAGGCTGTGAGTTTCGAAGCCGGACCGCTGGATTTTTAGCTTGCAGAGAACGTTGACTTCCTAAGCCGGTCGCGAGGGGAGACAGAAACGCGGGTAATGTTCGCGAAGTGTTGAGGTGATTGCCTCGAGGAATAGCTAGGAATCGCTTGGGGAAACGTGAGATCTTTCAGACCGAAATCCCTCAACCGCAGCTCGTCACCTTCCGCTTCCCAAGGGCGCACGAAGCCACGGTGTAAGGTGAACCGCGTGGTGCAACTGAAACTCCGAGGGGGCTCGGAGGCTGCTTGGTGAGAGTGACTCAGATAGGGATTGAGACCCGCGTCCGCGATGTCTTTGAGATGGTTAGCAGTCGCGGAATTGCCTCCGTCGCGTTCGGAGCGGAAGAAGAACTTCCGCTTTCCGCTGACGTATTGGTTTTCGTTTCTGGTGTTCCCGCCCCTGAGGACTTCAGGGCTCTCCTTGTTGGCCGCGCTCAGGTTATGCCGACCGAGGACTCAGTCTGTGCTATAGGCAATGACATTATCGATTTGCGGTAGTAATCCTCCGTGTTTGCCACCTTCTGTTCTTAGTTCCCATGATTAATGCTGGAGGTGGCAGCGATTCAGGCGCGCCCTGGGTGTGTTTGGATAGCCCACCGCAAGGTCCTGAGCTGCGAATCGAGTTCTTGGTAGGAACGTCTTCCCGCATGGCCACGTTCTTCAGTACGCCATGACAGGCGTCGTGATGTCCTCGGGGGCCTTCGGATCCCCCGCTGCCGGGCCATACCACACGCTGCCACCAAACGTTGTAATAAAGATATTTTCCGGATTCTTGGGATCGGGAATAACGCGGCGCCCCCACTTGAAGTTGAATCCCTTGATTCTCGTCCAGGTCTTGCCTCTATCGGTCGTGCGGAAGGCACTGGATTCAAATCCGCATGCGTAGTAGACGTCGTTTCGCTGGTCGATGGTAACCTCATGGATGTGCTGGTCCTTGTCCAGTACTTGGCGCCATGTATCACCAGAGTCCTCGGAGATGTAAATGCCTCCGCCCGTATCACCGCCGATACCAGCTACTCTGCCCCAAGCCGAGAGGATTAATCTCCTCTGGTCATTGGGGTCAATGGCCAGGCTCGTTGGCCCATTGCAACCCGCTGGGAGTGTAATCTCCTCCCAATGCTCGGCCCCGTCGGCCGAGCGATAGAGCGCGCCGTCGTTCTGAGTACCAATACTGCCATCCTCGCTGCGGCGCGCCACCACTAGGTAGAGCGTTCGGTCGTCGGCCAAGGTCAACGCCCAGGCGAAAGGCTCCTTGCCTTTGATGCCGTTGTTTTTCAGTGTCCACGTCGTGCCGTTGTCGGTCGACTTGTAGACGCCTTTGCCAAAAGCGCACACATAGAGTGTTCGTTTCCCTACTGGGCTTGTGGGGTCAAGAACAATGTGTGTGACGGCCGCCTCGTTGATTCCCGCGTTGCTCACCGCCCAAGCTTTGCCGCCGTCCTCGCTGGTGACTACACCGCCGTTGTAGTGCGCCACACCGCGCCCGCGCCACATTTTCGGACGGGGCAGATCGTGGATTCCACTCATCACAGCCCAGATGCGTCCCTTTACTTCGGGATCAAACACGAGCCCATAAGTGGTGTTCACCCATTCCTACGGTATGCCATACTTCGAGGCACTCTCCCAACTCCGTCCGCCGTCTTCACTGAGGAACAACCCGATGTCTGTATACGAGATGAACATCCGGCTCGACTCAAAAGGGTCGAAATGGACCCAATAGCAGGTGGTAACATCGATCCCAGCCGTTGACCAGGCGCCGTGTGCCATCTTTCTTGAGTAGACTCCTTCCCATGTTTTGCCCCCGTCGACTGTGCGTATGGTCCGGCCGAAGTCCGTGCCAAAGCAGATGTCGGGATTGGTTGCTGCTACTTCGAGGTCGAAAGGATTCTCGCCCCATTCGGGTCCGAATCGCGCATTTATCCAGGCATCTCGGATATTCGCGCCGGCCTGGTTGTTTGAATCCTTCCAGATAAGCTTCCAGGTTTTGCCGCCATCGACGGTCTTGGCCACGCCAAGGTAATTCTCATCCGGCGAGGGGCCGACGCTGAGATTCTTGTAGGAGACGTAAACAATGTTGGGCTGGGAGAGGCAGGTCGCCACGGCTCTCCATTCTGGAGGCTGCGTTCCATTTAGAGCCATGGCCAGGAGGCCTTCGTCAATCTTCTGCCAGGTCTCCCCGCCGTCACCGGATTTGTAGATTCCTGTTACTCCGTTGCTGCCGCCTCGCCAAAAGCGCCCCGCAACGCAATAGATAACCAGCTTGCCGCCATCCGTTTGAAATCCCGCGGAAACACCATTGAAGGCCTTCACTCCCTCCGGACCTTGGTAGTGCGACCACCCGCCAGCCTTTCGCATGCTCACGGAATTCGTGCCGATGGCGTACAAGGTACGATCTTCTGGGGGCGACTTGGGATCAACATATACCTTGCGGGTCCCAGCCGGGAGGGTGCCGGCCTCCTTCCATGTCCCCCCCCAATCGGTGGAGATGCTGAGAACCCATCTCTCACGATAGTTCATCGCCGCATAGAGGGTCCGGGAATCGGCAGGGTCCACCGCCAGCGCATCGATATCTTCGCTCGAACCGTCCTTGGTGACGATCCTCTCCGCGGCGTGATCCCCCAGGGCGACGACCTTCTTGACGTTCGAGGGGGCAGGATGAACGAGGTTCCACGTCCTGCCTCCGTTAGTGCTTCGCCACAGGCCGATCGTCTTGGCGTAAACAAGGTTGGGAGAGACCGGGTCGCATACGAAGAACCTCACCACACCACGAAGATTGAACATCCGCCAAGAGTTGCCGCCGTCGTCGGATGCAAAAGCACCGGTCATGTCGGTGTTGACAAAGACCCTCTTAGGGTCCAGGGGGCTGATGGTCGGATTGAATTGGGCGCCTCCGCCGCCGGGGCCGATGACCTTCCAGGCATCACTGCGCCGGGCGGCAAACGGTGCGTCTGGAGCGGGCTGGGCGCTCAAACCGCCTGCCAGAGCAGTTGTCATCAGAGCCGACAGCAAAGCGACGTACTTCCAGCGGTATGAGAATTCACGTGGCAAAGGCATGATTGAGTGCTCCCCGTTAATCACGAATGGCAGGACATATTAACCTGCATTTTCAGTTTGTACTTTCCGTGTAGACTCTAAACTCCCCACGTCCGCGGTGCAATCTGAATCGCGGCGGCGAAGTTGCGATCGGCGCGTCAGCCTGCGAATTCTGCATCTATCCCCACCAAGAACCTGTCGCGCTGAAATCATTGAGGTGGGGTGCGTGCAGGTAGCCTCAATCTCAGCCGCCTGGGGCGGCGTCAAAAAAGAAGTGGACCGGACGGCCACCATGCGAATCGACGTGGTGAACGATCCGCATCTGGAGCACGTCGGCAATTTCTTGGATCGCAAGCGGGCCATCAGCGACATCCAGACTGGCCAGCGGTCCAACACGACCTGCCATCTGGGAAATGTCGCCTACCGCAGCCGCGAACCCACTGCCTGGAAGGTGGCTAACCAGCGCTCGGCTCTGAGTAGTGGCATGCCCGGCGAAATGCTATCAACGCAGGAGGGATGGGGTTGCGCTTTGCGTTGCTAATCTTATCCTGAGGACCCTCGCTCCAAAGCCGCCACATAATGCTGAAGCCAGCAGTGGTTTAGAAGTGCCGCGAGCGTGCTGGCTTAGTTTTCCGCAGGTGTTTGCTCGGCGCATCGACGTCTTGATGAAGGCTGCGCTCTCAACCTCCCTAGCGGAGCATTCCCTTCACGACGACGTCTACCGCTTCGCTTTCTGTAAGCCCCCGAGACATTAGCGTTTCGACCTGCTTCTTGTCCACGCTTCCTATGGCGGCTTCGTGTGTCAGTTTGGACCGGTCATCAGTCACCAGCAGTTTGGGGACTGCGCTGGCCCGTGCGTTCTTTCCCTTGATGATCTCGACACAATCCACGTGACCGCGCGTGTTCGGCGCATTCCCCACAGCCTCTCCAACCACCTCGCTCGCGCAGTGGTCCGAGGCAACGATGCGGCTTTTGGCCAATCCTCGCGCGTTCTCGCCGTTGAGGAAGAGCGACTCCTTCACTAGAATCTTATCCTGTTTCTTTCCGTAGACTTTGGCATTGAGCTCGCCCACTGCGTCCTTTTTCAAATCGGCCTCGTAATCCAGACGGACCTCGCCCGCAGCGCCCTTGATCAGTTTGAATTCATTCTTGAAGATGCCACCTTCCTCTACCACAACTTTGGCCACCGGCAGAACTTCAACCCCGCCGTCTTCCCCGTGGTAGTGCGTTTCTGAGTATGTCATCTCGGCATGTCTGCCCACGTGGATCTTGGCATCCATCACGTGCTTCACCTTGACGGCGTTGGGGAAGGAACAATGCGCGAGGAAGTTCACCTTGGCGCGCTCGCCGATTTCGAATTCCGAGATGATTTCCTGGAGGCCCTCCTTCGGGATGACGCCGAAACACAAATGTACGGGGTTAGCCACCATGGCGCCCGGCTCCACCGTGATCTTCGCTCTGGCACCTGTTGGCATCTCGGTGCCTTCAATGCGCACGCCCGGAAGACTGTTTCTGAATAGGATGCGGTTGTGGCTGACCACCAGGCCTGCGAACTTGTCGTTGAAGAGCGCAGCGGGATCGCCACCGGTCGCCTCGTAGGCCTTGGCTATGGCCGCAAACTCCTTGGAGTAATCAGACATAGTTGGCTTCCTCTCCTGCCGGCTGGTTGACGTGCGGGCACTCCTGGCAGTGGTTGCGGAAAAAGCGCGCGATGGTCGGGGGATCGCCGGTTTTTAGGACGGTTCCGCCGCAGAGCGAAGACGCTCGGTCGGCAACGGCGGCGACATCCTCATGATGGGTAATCAGGAGAACCGCTGTCCCGTTTCGGGAGAGTGTCCGGATGACATCAACGATGTTGTCGATTGAGAGGGGATCGATGCCGGAATCGGGCTCGTCGAGAATAGCCAGCTTCGGGCCCATTGCCAGGACCGAGGCCAGTTCCACCCGCCGCCGCTCGCCGCCGCTCAATGTCGCGTCGACCGCGCGCCGCAAATACTTCTCGGGGTGAAGCCCGACCTTTTCCAGACACTCTCTCGGACTCACAGAACCGTTCCACGCGAACCGACGTCCGATCTCCAGGTATTCGGCAACGGTCAATCCCTCGAATCGCGCGGGCTCTTGCCAGGCAAGGGTTATGCCTCGTTGTGCCCGGTCGGAAACCGGCAGCCTCGTAATGTCCTCTCCATGAAATAGAATCCGTCCTGAAGTTGTCCCATATCCAGTCAAGCCCATGATGACGGACGCCAGTGTAGATTTCCCCGTGCCGTTCATGCCCAGGATGCTGCGGATTTCCGCTTCGTCCATCTGAAGACTGACATGCTGGAGGATCGGCTTACCACTTAAGACCAGTCCTATATCGATTAGCTGGAGCATAGGCTACCTCCCCCTCGGGACTTGGCAACTGGCTATCCGTGCTATTTTGTGTCAATTTCCGTCGGCTGGACGAGATTTTTTCGTGCGCGGCTTCCAACCCGCTCGAAAAGAGAACACGAGTCTTCTCTTTCTTTGACAGTATGGTTATCAGAATCTCGGGCAGTGCTGCATATATTGACGTTGCTGACTCTGACAGGAAGTTAATGCCGTCTCGCGCCTTATTGGGCTGCGGCACGGGCGTCTCCGTTGGCGGCGCTACGCCTGCAGGTATGAATCCTTAGCGAATGGCCTCGAAAGGGGCGGGGAGCTCGGTGAGAACGCACGAGATGGGCCGCTAAGAGATCATCGTGGAGAGCGCGAATCACCTGGACATCGAGGCGATGGAGCTGCTGAGAAACGTGTACGACCTGTGTTACACCGGGGGTAGTTCTTGTCGGAACCTTGCGGCTGCACGAAATCTTCGCGGACGGCAGCCGACCGACACGGGAACTGGAATCCACCGCGGCTGGGCAACCGGGTGGGAATCTGTGAGCCGCTGCCGGGGCTGACAGTGTGCGAGGCCAGGCAGATAATTCAGGGGGCGCGGGGAGGACTAGCCGAGATCACGGTGACGCAAATCCTTATGCAGACAGGGGATTTGGCTCACAGCCTTAGCAAGATGTTGGAGCAGCTAGGGACCTGGAAGAAATCCACCCCGACAGCGACCTTTCTGATCTTATTCCGGTGGCAGGAGTGAGCTTACCGGGCCGGGCACAGCGATCCGCTGGAGTTTCGACCGCCTGCGCAAGAGGTGGGCCAATTCAACCTATCGACCCAGCACAGGTGTTTGACGGGCAAAGCAGCCGCACACACGTCTCTTGACCGAGCGGAAACAGGGCGCGGGGTCGTGGGCCAATTCGTGGCCTGCCGGGCCTTAGTGCACGGACACTCGTGGGTAATGCTGAAGCGAACGGCGATTCAGAGGTCGACTGAGTCTGCTCATGCTGCCTACTGTAGGTCCTTGGAGAAGGGGTTGAGTTCTTGGCAGGGACGGGTAAGCCGCGGCAGAGCGACCCGCTGCCGAAGGGCAAAATCCGATTCCTGCCCACCTACTGACTTTTCAGGCGGGGGTGCTTCCACTCGAAATCGCGCGCCACTTCAATGAACGCTGCGACTGGAGTGAGGACGTGGCTGGACTTCCTCCTGACCAGGTCAAGCTTGGAAAAGAGCGGGTGTTCCCGCTGCTGGATCATAGAAAGGGATCCCTTCCTCAAATCCGCATCGACGACCCAGAAGGCAGGCATCGAGACTCCGAGATCTGCTCGAATCATCGCCTTGATGGCCTCGGTGTTGTCGAAGGTCATGATAACGGTAGGGTAGAAATTGATCCCGGCGAAGTGGCGGTCGATCACGTTCTCCATGCGCGAACCCCTGCAAGAGAGGATAAACGGGGACCTGCTCAATTCGGAAATTGGGCAGCGCCGGACACGCGACTCGCAGGGCCGGCGTTCACTGTCAGAGGCACCGTCAGTTGTGAACGAGATGAAGCCGGACGACATACTCGGTTGAGAATGGTCTACAAGATGAGCTACCCTTGCATCGAGGTACGCGATCGCGGCACTCCCTTCAACGTGGCGATTTACGGAGAGGTTGGTGCCACGGCAGCCCGGGCGCACGGCGCCGTCGGTGCCGTCATTGATGGCGAGACGCGCGGCACTGGCCGGCTCATCAATGTGGGCTTTCCTGTGTTTGCCAGGTATCGCAGCCCTGTGGAGGCATTTGGTCGCTACACGATGCTGAACTGTCAAGTCCCCATCCTAGTCTCGGGGAGTTAACGGAGACAGTTCAAACAAACCCGGTAGACTTGATTTTCGGCGAGCCCGATGGGGTGTTGGTGATTCCCAAGGGTCTCACCCTTCGGGTTCTCGCTGAGTGTGAGCGAATCAAAGGAATTGAGGATCTGGCCGGCGCGGAATTCGCTCGCGGGGATGACCCGGCGGAGCTTTTCCAGCGACACAAGCGGCTGTAACATGGGCAAGCCGACGAGCTTACCCCGGGTCTGTCGCGCGTGACAGTTGTCCGGTGTCCAGGGGCGACTCTGACATGGGTCAGGCTGAACTGTGTTCCTGCACCGCAGGAATCGCTATTCGCTATGAGCTCGAGTCTCCGGTTTGAAAATCGCTAACAGGAAGCGTTGCGGGAGCTACGCAGCCTGCGGTCAAGGGGTCTCTGCCAAAGCAAGGTCCATCCAAACGTTGGAAGAACACGGGGTGAGCTGGGGTTAGCCGACCCGGACCAGCCGACATACCTGGGAGTTGTCAACTGCTCGAAGGGGGGCAGCGTGCTGAATGCATTCAAACTGGATCATTGCGTCGCGCTCGTGACAGGAGCCACGAGGGGAATAGGACGGGCCGCAGCCGTGGGATTGGCAGAAGCAGGCGCCGATGTCGTTGTGCTTGGCTGTACGCACAATCCCGAGGAAACCCGCCGGGCCGTCGAAACGCTGGGTCGCCGTTCCCTCGCCTTTCGTGGGGATCTGAGCGACGCTGGTTTCCGCAGTCAGGTGGTGGACGAAGTCCTCGCGCAATGGGGTCACATCGATATCCTGGTGAATAACGCCGGCACGATCAGCCGCGCCCCAGCCGTGGATTATCCCGAGGCAGACTGGGAGCGGGTGATCGAGCTGAATTTGACCACGGTGTTCCGCCTGTGCCAGCGCGTGGGCCGGGTGATGATTGAGCAGAAGCGTGGGAAGATCATCAACGTGGCGTCCCTGCTGGCGTTTTCCGGAGGGATCGTGCTGCCGGCCTACGCGGCCAGCAAAGGTGGCGTGGCGCAGATCACCAAGGCCCTGGCCAACGAATGGGCGCGCTTTCATGTGAACGTCAATGCCATAGCGCCCGGCTATATTCTGACGGATTTGACGCGGCCTTTGTACGGGGACCCCATTCGCTCCCGGCAAATCAATGAGCGAATTCCGGCCGGGCGGTGGGGCTGTCCTGACGACTTGCAGGGGGCCATAGTTTTTCTGGCTTCGCGCGCCTCAGACTATGTTCACGGGCACGTGCTGGTCGTGGATGGTGGTTGGATGGCCCGATAAATCCCAAGGGGGAGAAGTCGCGACCATACACGCGGCCGTCTATTTGGGAGAGGAAAGCCTCCAGGTGCAGGAGTGGCCGACGCCCGAACCCGCCGCCAGCGAAGTTCTGGTTCAGGTGCGCCACGCCGGTATTTGCGGCACGGACAGGAAAATCTATAGCGGCAAGCATCCCGGCGCGCGACCACCCCGTGTTTTGGGGCACGAGGTTTCGGGTCCGTCATGGAAGCAAGGACCCCGGCTGACACCAGGGGGAGGAAGGGCACGCGGGGTTGAAGCCTGCTTGAACTCTACGTATTGACATCGCTTGACAAAGCTGAACCCCGCTGTGGTTCAGAGGGCTGTTTGGTGGATGACCAAAGTGCTTAGCTCTGCGAATCGAGTTTTCGGTAGAGACACCCGGTCGGAACCGCCACTAGAGCACCCGATACGTGTCGTATACTTGGCGAAGTGTCTTCCCCGCCAGAAGCTCCTTGCGGGAGAGATTCTCCTTTCCGACTTTCTCCTGTGCTAGACGCAATGCCTGCTGTTCCACCTCTTTTGGCACGACAACAATCCCATCGAAATCCGCAAAAAGCAGATCACCCGGATGCACCAGGACATCTCCGCACCGGACGGGTACGTCGTAGGCCATCACAATCGCGCGTCCCTTCGAGTCGAGGGGACGGATCCCGGCGTAGTAGACAGGAAATCCCATCTCGATGATCTTTACGCAATCGCGAATTTGGCTATCGCAGACGCAGCCCACAACTCCGTTCCTTTTCGCCACAGTCGACATTAGTTCCCCCCAGGGTGCGTTTGTTCCCCCCGGGTCTGTCGAATGCACAACTACGTCACCCGGCCTTAGTGAGTCAATCGCCTCAATCTCACGGCCGTAAGGATTGTCTTCCACCACGTAGTCCGTTTCCATCCAACGAATGGTTCGCGCCCGTCCCGCGAATCCGCAATTCTTCCTGTCCGGCAAGAGCGGGCGCAGGCGTTGGTGCATGCCCTGATGGCGATAGCCGAGCGAATCCAGAATGTCGCAGACAACCGCGACATACAGGTTCTCTCTCACAAACGAGAAAATCTCCGAATCGTTCTGAAACACGGAACTCTCCTCCTGGCTTTGTTAGCAAGAACATCCCTTGGGTCTCCCGGTGGCCTCTGTGATGAGGCACCGCTGGATAGCATGGTCACCAGGGGAGAATAGAATGTCTCCGCCTGAACTTCAATCTTATAGCCAGCCGGTTACTTCCGCGTGGGCTGCTTCACGCTCCATGCTGGTCGGGGCGGAGGTGTTGATTTGTAGATGTGGCCGCTGTGGGTCGCCAAAACCCCGTGCCGCCTAGGAATTAACGGTTAATTCTCCGCAGATCGGGCCAAGATCCGATTCCTGCCTGTGTGTCTGATCAAGGCCACTAGCTCCATTGAGTTCAACGCGAACGGAGTTTTTAGTGCGGACAACTGTAGCGACCACGTTCTTCTTCTTTGCGATCGTAACGGTTGCCCCCGGGCTGTGACTGTCCCAGCGGATGGTGTACTCACCAGGTTCGAGATGCGTGGCCTTCAGCATCACATCATGTCGTAGGGTCAGCTTGTGGGAGTTGTTCGCAAAGGCTGCAGCGCTGGCGGTCATAGCAAAAGCCAGCACCAGAATTGATGTCCCCAGATAATCTCTCCTAATCATGAAAGTCCTCCTCGTCGAGGTTTTGAAACGACCTTCCAAAGTCATTAGCGCACCGCCGTCCTGGTGGATCAGTTCCTGGCTCACGGCGTCTTCCTCCACGGCTGGCGTGGCGAGTCCCACTTTCGGCCTAGCGAGCAAGGACTTCAATGCACTGCTACTTACATCCGCGTCATATGTGTCTGACGCGCTAATTCCTTGGCAGGAAAAGGGTTGCGGCGGCACATGTCGCGCCACGGCGGGCTTTGATCGGGCTTGGTTGAAGTGGTACTCTATGCACAAGATTATTCTTGCGGCAGGTTCGCAACGGAAGGAGTCATTCGAGTGCCACGAGTCGCGCGTTTCGGGGTCTTTGAACTCGATCTTCGGGCAGGGGAACTGCGGAAGCACGGCCTCAGGGTTAGGCTCCAGGAACAGTCTTTCCAGATTCTGGCCATGTTGCTGGAGCATCCGGGCGAGCTGGTCACGCGAGAGGAAATCCAAGCGAAGCTGTGGCCCAACGACACCGTCGTAGAGTTCGACCACAGCATTAACACGGCAATCAAAAGACTCCGCGACGCCTTGGGTGACTCAGCTGATAATCCCCGTTTTGTGGAAACGTTGGCCCGCCGAGGTTACCGATTTGTGACCCCAGTCGAGTGGGTACAGCCTACTCCCCCCCGCGAGGTGCCCGCGGCCGAGCCCATGCCCCCTTCGACGCCCAGGGAGGGATCCGAGGGTTCGGAAAGAAGGATGGTTTCTCACTATCGAATTCTCCAGGAGTTGGGACGCGGCGGCATGGGCGTGGTGTACAAAGCCGAAGACACTCGGCTGGGGCGCCTCGTGGCGCTCAAGTTCCTGCCCAAGGAGCTTACCGAAAGCCCGCAGGCCATGGAACGGTTCAAGCGCGAAGCGTGTGCCGCCTCGGCCCTCGACCATCCGAGCATTTGCACCATCTACGAGATTGACGAGGCAGAAGGACAGCCCTTCATCGTCATGCAATTCTTGGAGGGCCATACGCTGAAGGAGCACTGTGCCGGCAAGCCTATGAAGACGGACGAGCTACTGAATATCGCGATTCAGATTGCCGATGCATTGGAGGCCGCGCACGCGAAAAGCATCATTCACCGAGACGTCAAGCCGGCGAACATCTTCCTAACCCAGCGCAGACAGGCAAAGGTCCTCGATTTCGGGCTTGCCAAGCTAGCCCCGGTAGTACAGCGGGTTGCCGAAGGAGTCGAAACCGCCGCTGCGCCAACCGCCGGAACGGGCAAGGAGTTCATCACTCGTCCTGGCGAGGCAATGGGGACGGTGGCTTACATGTCCCCCGAGCAGGCCTTGGGAGAAGAACTCGATCCGCGCACTGACTTGTTTTCCTCTGGACTGGTGCTTTACGAGATGGCAACAGGGAAACAGGCCTTCACCGGCAATACGACTGCTGCCATTCTCGATGCCATTCTGCATAAGGCTCCTACCTCGCCAATCCGTCTCAATCCGGAGTTGCCTATCGAGTTGGAACGAATCATCAACAAGCTTTTGGAGAAAAGCCGCGAGATGCGGTATCAGGTGGCCTCCGACCTGCGTGCCGACCTGAAACGCCTGATGCGCGACACAGAATCGGGACGAAGGTATATAGACTCGGCACTCCCCGCGGCTACCTCGGGTCATGTCGCTCCGTTGCCCGCCGCCGTTTCTGACAGGCGCGGGGCAGGAGAAGCTGCCGTTAGCTCTCGTGCTACGACCCGCCGAAGGTGGCTGATCGTTGCAGCCTTGGCGGTGGTCGCTACGACCCTCGTGGCAACTTTTCTTCATTACCGCCGAGCGCCGGCGCTGACGGAGCGGGATTTCATAGTCCTGGCGGATTTCGTCAACACTACTGGCGACCTCGTCTTTGACGATGCCCTAAAGCAGGCCTTGGCCGTGCAGTTGGGACAATCGCCATATCTGAATATTCTCCCTGATGACCGTGTGCGGCAGACGTTGCGCTTCATGGGCCGGCCTCCCGATGAAAGGATCACGCGCGAGGTAGCGTGGGAGATTTGCCAACGCGAAGGAGTCAAGGCGCTTTTGATCGGGTCAATTTCAAGCCTGGGCAGTAACTACGCAATTCCCCTGCAGGCTGTGGATGCGCGGACGAGTGATTCTCTGGCCAGCGAACAGATAGAAGCCCGCGGCAAAGAGCAGGTTCTGACGGCACTGGGCAAGGCGGCCTCGAGATTGCGAGCGAAGTTGGGGGAATCGCTGAGTTCGATTCAGAGGTTCGACGCTCCGCTTCAGCGGGCGACCACCTCGTCGCTCGAGGCCCTGAAGGCTTTCAGCTTGGGGGACGCACAGCGAGCCAAAGGGGCGGAGTTTGGATCCATCTCTTTTTACGAGCGCGCGGTCGAGCTGGATCCTAATTTTGCGCTCGCTTATGCCCGACTGGCAGCGACTCACAACAATATCGGAGAAACCGATCAGGCCGCCGAATATGCCCAAAAGGCCTTTGAATTGCGGGATCGTGTCAGTGAACGAGAAAGGTTTTACATCGCGGCACGGTATTTTGACTCGGTGACAGGTGAGGCTGACAGGACGATAGAGAATTATGAGACGTGGAAGCGAACATATCCGCGGGACTCTACGCCGTCGACCAATCTGGCCGGTCTCTACTGCGGCCTCGGGCAGTTCGACAAAGCGCTCGAAGAAGCCCGTGAGGCTGCGAACATCGACACAAACCAGCCCATCGTATTCATAAACCTCGCCGCTGCTTACATGGGTCTTAATCGATTTGTGGAGGCTAGGGCAATCCTGGAAAAGGGAGTCGCCGAGAAGCAGGGCTCTTCCAGCGCTCGCGTTGTGCTCTTCATGATTGCATCCGCTCAAGGCGACAGGGCGGCCATGCAGCGCTATGTTGATTGGTCAAAGGGGAGGCAAGGCGAAGATGCGATGCTTATCATGCTGGCTCAAACGGTCGCATCATCGGGAGAACTCAAAAGGGCTAGAGAAGTCTTTCGCCGCGGCATCGAGATTGCGGAGCGCAACAACCTTCACGAGTTGGCGGCGGGGGGGGCGCGCGTGCGGCTCTGATTGAGGCAGAATTTGGCAACTTCCGTCAGGCCCGCGGTGCAGCCGGTACGGCACAAGTCGTGGCTGGCGGGAAAGAGTCGGAGTCTATTGCCGCAGTAGCCCTCGCTCGCACGGGAGACATCGTCCGCGCGCAGCGGCTGGTGGACGAACTAGGGAAAAAGTTCCCGCGGAATACCTTTCTGACCGCCATCTCCCTGCCTACAGCTCGAGCCGCCATTGAAATCCAAAGCAAGAATCCTGAAAAGGCAATCGAGTTGTTGCGTGCCGTTTCTCCTTATGAACTTGGGTACGCCGCAGGTTTTGGAACGATTTACCTTCGCGGTCGGGCCTACTTGCGGATGCGAGATGGAGCGAAAGCTGCCGTCGAATTCCAAAAAATCCTGGACCACAGGGGCATCGACCCGATTTCGCCATTGCATGCGCTGGCGCATTTGGGTCTGGCCCGGGCGACTGCGATGGCCGGGGACACCGTGCAAAGCCGCGTTGCCTACCAGAATTTCCTTGCCCTCTGGAAGAATGCCGATCCGGTGCTGATTCCGATGAAGGTGGTCAGTGATTCCGATTTGATCCCGGTCACTCGTTCCGACACCATGCCGGTCACGATCGGAGCGAAGCGACGCTGGCGAGACCATAGTGGTCGAAGTGACCGGCATCC
>Ga0315280_10003505_pt1 | contig 24023 bp, 23 predicted proteins | sample YL17G06_40_MG_FD_203697 | JGI IMG/M metagenome (GOLD analysis project Ga0315280, IMG submission 203697) | Sediment microbial communities from Yellowstone Lake, YNP, Wyoming, USA - YL17G06_40 | ecosystem: Environmental > Aquatic > Freshwater > Lake > Sediment | place: USA: Wyoming | collected... | reverse complement strand
AATTGGGAGGTTGTGGCAGAGTTGCCCAACCTCGCCAGTCTGCTCGACGTGGTTCGTGTTGCCGATGTCGATAACGACAAAAGGAATGAAATCCTTGCCACAGGAAACAATGGAATGCTAACGATCTACAGATGCGCAAAACGGCCTTCTTCGGGAGACTATTCGTGTCCGGTGATGTGGCAGAGCGAGTACCTCCTCAGCAAGGAGTTGCGACCACCAGTTTCCGGTAGGCTTTCCACTTTTACACAGGGATTAGCCGCTGCCGATATCAACGGCGATCAGAAGCTGGAGATTCTTGTTGGAACCAGAGAAAACGGTGAATTTCCACCTGGAGTCGACAGAACGAAAACCGGCCATATTCATGTCTTTGCATTTGATGGTCAGCAAGGATTCGTTGAAACATGGCTCTCCGATTGGACTTTTGGTGCAGCTATTCCCGCCTTCTCAACCGGCGATCTTGATGGCGACGGCATTAACGAGTTCATCTATAATGGAAGACAGATCTACGGTTACAACCGACTGAGCGGAAAATACGAACTGGAAAATACCATGCAGATCACGGGAAACGCAGCAGTGACAACAGCGGTCGGCGTTTTCTCAGCCTTTAAGGAACCATCCAATGCCCTTCGGATCGTCCCTGTAAAATGGACTCTTCCCTCCTCACAAATTCGCCTCGGCGAGAGCGCAAACGTTTCTATCTCTCTAAGAAGTGTATGGGCTACGGCGAAGGATGTAACAATGAAGGTGACCAGCGACACGCCAAAACTGGTCGTCAAAAACGTGGTGGTGCGCATAGGAGAAATCCCAGGCGGGACAATTGTCGCCAGCCCGACCATCACTCTGGAAGCTGCCAAGCCCGCACAACCGGCGCAGGAGAGCGAGTGGGAACAGTTGGCACCTCGCCACATCATCCTGACCATTACAGCCGCCGGTGGCTACCGGCAGTCAATCCCCCTTCGTGTCACGATTGCGGAAAAGTAACAAGAGCGAGGCTGCGCCGCGGCTAGTGAGGTAGACTTCCCTCAACACTTGGGCAGACCGCAACCTTCCACCTGCGTAACGTCGAAAACACTCCCGCCTGCGTTCGGCATGGCCACTTGGCAACGGATCTCCCTTCACCGTCACTTCCCATTGAACCAGGCAAGTATCCGCCGAACCAGTTCCCTCCTTATCTCCAGGGATTTGACATCCTGTAAAGCAAATTCGAGATAGACCAATTTGTATTTGCCATCAATACGAATTCCAGCTACATCGCCATTTGGGTAATAAAAGATCGGAATAGCTCCTTCTAATGGTTCCAAAACGGCGGACTGCAGGTTGTACCTGTTTTTCTGCAGCTCGATGCTGAGACCGTCGCCAATCAGATCGCCCTTGGCGCCGGTCAGTTTCCTCTCGCCGACATAATCCTTAGAACACCTTGCATGCAAGTATTTGGCAAAAAAATCGCGCTCAGCCTGAAATCTTGGGCCATCGTATCCGCGAATCACCCCATATCCGTGGACAAAATAGTTGCCTCCCTTATCCAAAAAGGGCTGGAGATAATCTCTCATTTCGACGGTATTGCTTAGTTCGTCGAGAACAATGTAGTTCTTGTGCCTGAGGATCGCGTCTTTTGGGGGCCACGCCGTGCCTCCGTTATCGTTAAAGAAGTCATAGGAGAAATTCAAATCTTTGTAAATATTGGGGTCACTGACCGCCAAGGTGTCGGAATTGAATGTAAGTTCTGGAAATATACGGAGGAAACCGCTGACGGTCCGCGTTACTTGAAAGCCTTCTTCAGCGGTCAATCTGGCCCTCAGGTTGATTCTCGTTGGATTGTCGACCTTCCCGGCTCTGATGACAAAAGGTTGCTCTTTGTTGTCCAATACCTGTCCTTGCTTGATTGAATCAATACGAAACGCCTTCTTTTCGATCTTGATTTCCTTGTTTTCGGATTCCAAGGTGATCTGAACATTTTTCAAGTCTGTCCACACACTTGTCGCGTTCAACCAGCACTTATATTTACCTCCCGAAAAAACGTGACCATCTTCAGGCAGTTCGACGTTGATCATGCCTAGAATGGCACGCGGTCCAGGTACGGTGTCAGCACCGGCCGGTTCAAATGTGCCTACGACAGCTCCAATCCCGTAATCGGTTATCTTTGCCAGGACCTGACACTCGAGGTTGTCAGAGGCATCGCGGCTGAATTTGAGCACATGCTTGCTGTTATAGATGATCTCGGTTTTCCCATCATTGTCAACATCGCCTGCGACGAAGCCGGGAATTTGGGATGAATCGTGCGGCATGCCAAATATCTTCCTAAAACGCATCCTACTGGGATTGCTGCCTCTTTCGATCTCAAACACCAATATATTTTCTATCTGCTTGCCAGTCAGGCCCACCAACACCTCATTCTTGCCGTCGCCATCTATATCCGTGACCAATAGACCCTGTGTGTATGCCGCCGAAGGCCCCTCTCCCCCAAATTGTTCGCTTTGATATGCCACCGGATAATAGGTTACGCCATTGAGGGATCGCGCTATATGAATACTGAAGGCTCCGCTGTTCCCAGATGCGACAATCTCATTCCGCCCGTCATTGTTGGCATCCGCCACGCGGATCACATCGACTAGAGAAGAAGCGTTCGCAAAGCTGGCCTGTACGGTTAATCCCTTTGAAGCATCCCATTTCATAACGCTGATCAAATTCGAGGAGGAAATCAATTCGGGGATGCCATCATTATCGCAATCCGCATAGGCAAGAGACCAGGAAATATCTCTCTGAAGAGGAATCTCCGATAGCTTATGCAGCCGATTCTGTGAAGGCTTCCAGATGGTGATGAGTCTCTGAGAGCCATAGTCTTGCCAAAGTCCTTGCGTGATGAACTCAACGACAGAATCGCCATCAATATCAATAGGAAGAATTTGAGAATCGCTGCGTCCAAACATTGAAGAGTCGAAGTTGTAATACTGGGGATATTTGCCGGTTTTGCCAAAGATCATGATTCCCATCGGATCAATGGCAATCAACTCATTTTTGCCATCTCGATCCAGATCGGTCAGCACAGGCGCTTTTATGCCGCCCATTTTTTCTGCGATGCCAGTGTTTGCGCTCTCCCAAACCTGATCGAATTTCGATGTCACTGGATTGAACTCAAAGGCCTTGAGCTTGTTCCCCTCGGAAATAATGACGCGGTTCTTCTTGGCGGCTTGAGGACGCAAGGTGGATACATAAAAGGTCGAGACCAAAGCCACAATCAAGTATCCAAGCAGGGCGCGGCGTTTTCCGCTGTCACCAGGTCGTAATGAGCGCAAGGTTAGTCGTGTCATCGGCGTCTCCGTTTGGAAATATGGCAGCGATCTTTCCTTATAAGCGTTTCTATCTGGGAGCACAAGGGGAAAGTGGGGAGGTAAGTGAGGAAATCCAGCGAGAACTCGGGGCAGGCAGCGAATTGCCGGGCGGAAGTGGCCTCCCGGGGGAGAGCACCCGGCAATTCGCTGCCTGTCCCGAGTTCTGCACTCATCGTTCGAGATTTCGCCGGCGCTCGGGCAGACCTCGAGCGAACGGGCGCCTGGCCGGCGACCGGACGTCGTACGCTAACGCTGGCATTATTGCCGGGAGCGGGCATGCAGCCGCGGAGGAGCGCGCGGCTCGAATGGATCCTGCGCCTGGCAGCGGTTGCTTTCGCGATGCCGCAGGATGCGGCCGGCGATTCCTCAATGATCCATCCGCCGGGGTCCTCGCCCGGACTGAAACAGGGCTCGACCGCATAGGGCCAGCCGATGATCCTGCGGGGGCACACGGGCATGTCAGGCAGTAGACCTCCCGCGGCCTGAGGACCGCAACAGATCTAACTGCCACAACGGGATTTGAGCCAAGTATCGCAGAAGCGCTCGCGCCTTCAGACTCCCGGGGAATCACCTGACCGCGAATTCCCCCCGCAGGCGAATGTCCTTCGACCAGCTGCCGACGAGCACGCGGAACGTGTCCGGCTCGACCAACCACTCCATGTCGTAAAACCGGGGGCGCCTCCCTATTTCTGGCATCTCTGCGTATCTGCTCATCGACACTCTCGACAGAAATAGGGAGGCGCCCCCGGTTTTAAACGCCACGGTCGTGCGCTCGCCCGGCGCGAGGTGAACGCGGCGGAATCCTCTCAACTCGATGACTGGCCGCGCAACCGACGCCAGCACATCACGAATGTACAGTTGCACGACTTCATCCCCGGCGCGCGTGCCCGGGGGATATATATTCTTCCATCGTGTACGACAAACCCGGCGATGTCATCGATGTCAACATGCCCGTGCTTTTCCGTGTGGACACCAAGAAACAGATCAATTGAGCTGGCCAAAGTGCTGAAGTCAAGCCAGTCTCGCATTGCAAAGATGGAGGCCGGCGATCCTTCAGTTTTCCTGGATCTCTTGATTCGGTCCCTCCTAGCTCTTGGTACTTCAGCCCAAGAAATAATCCGCATCATCAAGAAGCGCAAGTCTACTCCGGCAACCTAACGACGACGGGTTCAGCCGCGCGCGGGGTAGCAGTCGGCGCTTCGTTATCCAAAACGATTGATACTCAAGTGCCACTGAAATCAGCGCGCGAAGCGCGTGGGCTGATAGGATTTGTTTTTCAGTTTCCGAGTCTGCTGCCATCCTTGACGGCCCTGGAAAATGCCGCGTTGCCCAGGATTTTTGATCATGGCCGAGCCCGCCAAGGGGCAAATGAGCGCGCGCGGGCGTTGTTGCGCTCCCTGGCTCTTGGCGATAAGCTTGCAGCTTACCCGCGCCAGCTGTCTGCCGGTCAGCAACAGAGGCTGGTAATAGCTCGCGCCCTGCTGAATGAACCCGAAATCCTCCTGGCGGATGAACCAACCAGCGATCTGGACGAGCAGACGGAGTCCGAGATCATGGAACTGTTCCAGCAACTTCACGCAAGTACCGGGATCACCATCGTCCTGGTGACGCATTCAATGCAGCTGATCCGCTATGGCACACACTCGATCAAAATGGCGGACGGGCGAATCCAGCCATGTTCACGGCTTGGAAAGTGATTCCGGAAGACGACGCTGTTGCTGACTTGCCGGCATGACGCTCGGCCGCGCGCGGTTCGCAGCTCAGTCAAATGGCTGACGCTCACTCGGATGGGGCTTAGTCCGGATCGAGCAGGAAAGTCGACCGGGGCCGAGCGATGCTCTTTCAAGCTGGAACGATTTTTGGTGATGTCCAGCCGTGTGGCAAGCGATAATCAAGTGCCGGACCTCTCTCTTCGGCAACCGGTGATTCTCCGATTTGAAATGGAAAAGGAGCCCGATAAATGGCCGGCAACATTTTTGAGTTATTCGGATACTCGCCAGACGACCCCAATGCGGTGGCTTCTGCCGCACGGAAGAACTTTTTCTGCCCCTTCCTCAAGAGCTCGTGCACCAAACAACTCAGGGATGGCGCAATTAGCGGAGTCTGTTCGTTTAAGCCTGCTACCTCACCTCCGGTCATCTGCTGTCCGAACCGACTCTACGCCGATAGTTATCGGATTTTGCACGATGTAGCGGTGACCGCCTTTGGGCCTCAGGTTCGATTGATTAGCGGCCAGGAGTCAGCGAGGGCACTCCACGACGGGAATAATGTTGCGGTCTTCGGCAAGCGTTGGGGGAAGGAACTCAGGCTGCCTCAGAGGGGGCATCGAGGTGGCTACTTTGTGGATTGGATTATGGCGCTGCTCGACCCGGAAGGTAAGCTGAAGGAGTTTGTTGCTGTCGAGATCCAATCCATTGATACGACTGGGAATTACCGCGAAGAGAGAGAGTCGTATCTGAAAAATCAGAGATTCCAAGGTACAAGCAAGGCGGGCCTTAACTGGGAGAACGTTTCTAAACGAATACTGCCTCAGCTCATATATAAAGGACATGTCTTGCGGCGGGAACCCTTATGCCGGCAAGGGATGTTCTTTGTGTCTCCAACTGCGGTATACGATCGAATCCTTCAACGCCTGGGAGGGAGACTGCTGCAATATGCACGCCAGCCGGGATCGCTTACTTTCCGATGGTACGGGCTCGGGAAGATGCAGGAGCATGGCGCACGCAGGCCCTTGGAAGCCGAAGGAGAGTTCACGACGACTATAGATCAAATCGCAGTTGCATTTACGTCGCCCACCAATCTTCCTCCCGAAATCGTGTACGAAACTGCAATCCGAGAGGAGCTATGAGGCCGCACCGCCGGAGAATCATCAGTACCCCGCGTAAGGACCGGCTTTCGGTGGAACAACGCAGCGAGAACATGCGTGCTATTAAGGCGTTTGGGACCAAACCGGAGAGGGTGGTCGAATTGTGGATCCGAAAGCTTGGATTGCATCACAGAAAGCATGATCACAATCTTCCGGGCCGCCCAGATTTTGTGTTTGGCCGACTCAGGAAGATTGTCCTTGTCCATGGGGACTTCTGGCACGGCTGGCGCTTTCCCGCCTGGGAAGATCGATTACCAAAAGAGTATTGGCGGTCTAAGATCGAACGCAACCGGAGAAATGACCTCCGAAATCGGCACCGTCTTCGAAAACTAGGATGGCAAGTGCTGATCCTTTGGGAACATCAGATCCGCAAGGCTCCGGACATTGCATTCGAGAGACTCCGCAGGTTTTTGTGCTGTAGGAGGTCAACAGAAGAGGTCGGTTCCAGATAATAGCGTATCCTGCCTGCGATCGCCTTGCCCAAGAGCGGCGGCACGGCATTCCCAACCTGGCGGTACTGGCTGCCCTTAGATCCATAGAATACGAACCAATCGGGGAAGGACTGAAATCTCGCGGCCTCACGCACCGAAATGACCCGGTCTTGGGAATAGTGAACTACGGTGCCCCAGTGGGGATCGCACTTCGTCATTACTGTAAATGCAATTCCAGTGGGATCGAGCCGCCCGTATCGCCGGGTATGATCGCTTCTTCGAGCACGCTTCATTCCCTCCGGCAGGAGCTCTCTAGGAATATCGCGCCATGACCCACCTGGCTGCACATGCTGCATGCGCCGGCGATTGATGTCGGACAAATCAACGCAGTGATGATTGTGAACCCGGTTCGATCCGTTCCTCGCCCAGTGCTGGTAGTCACACAAGCTTGCGCTCACGTACTCCATGATTTCAGCGCCGCCACCACTCTTGATAGGCGGGAGGTCTGAGATAGCTTCCCTGACCTTGACGGGATCTCGCAACCCAATTGCCTCATCAAACAGTGTTTTCGCCGAGGAGCGCCGGGCGGCATAGCTGTAAGTTAATGACCTACCCCCTGAGAAATTCGGCCGTGAAACGGAATAATGAGTCGGCTCAGGAAAATCGAAATGGATGCCTATGCGATTAGCCACTATGACCAATCGCCACCGTTCCTGAGGTACTCCATAATGGCAGGCATTCAGAATTCGAAAGCAAGGCTCATAGCCTGCTTGCCGAAACTCGTGACATACTGCTGCCAGGGTTTTTCCACCATCGAGCGAGACCAATCCTGGTACGTTCTCGAAGACAATGAATTTGGGCCGGATTCCCTCAAGGACCAGCCGAGCATAGTGGCGAAATAGGTGGTTCCGCTCGTCGCTGCTGCTTCTCGATGGCGCATTAATGGAAAACCCCTGGCAGGGCGGCCCGCCGACAAGTACATCTAAATCCTCTGGCCCGATCCCTGTGGCCGCGAAAACATCCCGAGCCGAAATCTCTTGAATGGGAGCAACGAGCGGCTTGGCATCGGGAAAATTGCTCTGAAAAGTGAGGGCGCATTCTGCGTCTAGGTCATTAAAAAATACAGACCGGAATCCCTCCAGGTGAAATCCGAGGGAAAGGCCACCCGCTCCTGAAAACAGATCTGCCATCAGCAATGGGCTGACGCCGTAATTCGATGAATGCTCTGCGATTGCTGTTTGCACCTGATCGGGAGCAAATCTCCAATCTCTCCCGACCTTAACTCCGTAGAGTCTGCCCGCCTTTAGCCATCGGTAGGCAGTCTCCCGTGAGATACGGAGACTTCTGCAAACTTCGGAGAGAGTTAACATGTTCTCAAGCTTCGTGTTCATGCGACACCAAAAGTCTATGGCAGAATATGACAGACTATGACAGAACGTGCAATCAAATTCCACTCCATTCGAGGCGTCTAGCTGCCTGAATTTCCACTTTTGCGAAAAAACTGCTGCCCAATCTGGCGCGCTGTGGCAGAGGCCCAAATGAGCGATGTGTGTTGGCGCCCGGCCACCAGACACGCGATCTGTTTCGCCAAATCTGCTTGCACTCAAAAAACGAAGATGATTTAAGTCGATGCTTTCTGAATACCCTGAAAAGGTTCGCCCTTATAAGCGTCTCTATCTGGGAGCACAAGGGGAAAGGGGGAAGGCAAGGGGCGGAAATCCAGCGAGAGCTCGATTCAGGCAGCGAATTGCCGGGTGCCCTGGCCCCGGGAGGCCACTTCCGCCCGGCAATTCGCTGCCAGCTCCGAGTTCTGCGCTCACGGCTTGAGATTTCGCCGGCGCTCGGGCAGACCTCGACCGGACGGGCGCCTGGCAGGTACCGACATTTTGCCACACGATGGGGCGAATCCTGGCGTGCGGCTCCAGGCCGTGCAGTCAGATAAAGGATTTTAAACTATTGAAATGATGGTGATACAAAATGTCGGGAGTTGTGAATATTTCCCTACATTATGTATAATTGAGATCGCTATGTCCCGGCGAAGTGAAAAGCAGGTTCTCAGTTTGATCAAAAAGCTCGGCGTGGTCCGTCCCATAGATTTGCAGGACCGCGGAATCGCTCGTGGAGTTCTCTATGAGCTGCAGCAAGAGGGGCTCGTCGAGCGCAAGGCGCGCGGCCTCTACGTCGCCATGGATCATGACATTACCGCCGAACATGCGCTGGCGCAGGTGGCAAAGCGGGTCCCAAACGGGATTGTATGCCTGCTGACCGCCCTCCGTTTTCACGGGCTGACGACCCAGATGCCGCGCGAAGTCTGGATTGCCCTGCCGGAAAAAGCGCGCCGCCCCCGGCTTGAATACCCGGCCCTCCGTGTCGCCCGCTTCTCGGGCGCCGCTCTACGCGAAGGGGTTGAGACGCACCCGATCGAAGGAGTGGCCGTGCGCATCTACTCTGCCGCAAAAACGGTGGCGGATTGCTTCAAGTATCGCAACAAGGTGGGCATCGACGTTGCCGTCGAAGCGCTCAAGGATTTCAGCCGGAGGTATCGCGGCGGCGCCGGCGAACTGGCTCGGTTTGCCCGGGTTTGCCGCGTGACGAGGGTGATGCAGCCATACCTGGACGCAATCGCATGAGCCCCAAGGAGATTCGGAACCTGTCCGCATCTGTTCTGGCGCGTCTCCTGACACGCGCCCAGCGAACCGGGGACGATTACCAGAACCTGATCAACGCTTTTTTGCGAGCGGTTCCTTTACCACCTCGGGGCATCGAAAGTCCGCGGCCGCTTCGTGCTCAAAGGAGCCATGCTCCTGCGGCTGTGGGAGGATTAACCCTATCGGGCGACGCGAGACCTCGATTTCCTGCGCCTGGGAGGCGGCTCCGCCGACGCAATCCGGGCGGATGTGGAGGAGATCTGCGCGACCAAAGTGGATCCGGATGGGGTCGCGTTTGAGCCATCCTCGATACGTCTCGAGGCGATCCGGCCCGAGGATGAATACGCCGGCACGCGTCTCAGCCTTGTTGCCCGGTGCGGCTCCGCGCGCGCGAATTTTCAGGTTGATGTCGGAATCGGTGACACGCCCTGGCCGTCGCCGCAGCCTCGATCCTATCCCGCGCTCTTGGAATTTCCGGCGCCCACCTTGCTCGTCTACGCGCCTGAGTCTGTGATCGCCGAGAAGCTCGAGGCTATCTTCGTCCTCGGGGATCGGAACAGCCACATAAAGGATTTCTTCGACCTTTGCCATCTGGCCAAGGGATTCGAGTTCGACGGCGCAACTCTCGCGGAGTCGATCCGGAGGACATTCCAGAAACGGCATACACCCATCCCGATGGAGGAGCCGATCGGCCTGACATCGGCGTACTGGGAAAATCCCTCGCGGGCGCCGCAGATCCGCGCCTTCGCCCGCCGTGCAGGTCTTCACGTCGGGCCAAATGCCGGTGAGGAATTACTTGCCGTTCTCAGGCCATTCCTCCTGCCAATTCTGCACGACCTCCGGCGCGGTGTCTCAACGAATGGGAAGTGGATGCGCGGAGGGCCGTGGCGATGAAGTTGCAGCGGGCCAAGGACAAAGGTGTGCCAAAACGGTTCAAGCCGTATCCCGAATACAAGGACTCCGGCGTCGAGTGGCTGGGCGAGATCCCGGCGCATTGGTGAGGCCATCGACCGCCTCAAAGAACTCCGCACAGCACTCGTCTCAGCAGCAGTTACGGGCAAGATCGATGTTCGGGAAATCAGGGTTGATGTCGATCGATAAAATGCAGGTGGCATCATTGATCCGGGTAACCGCATGAGCAGAATAGCCGTCAACAAAGCAGTTCTGCAATGACGAACGCCTTATTGACTTGGCTTTCGATATTAAGACTTGGCGCGCAACTCTTAATATCCCCGGCAGCTATTAAGAGAAACTGAATAAAGCACCGGGAGGATGCAGGACCTATCCTCTCGGACGCCTTGACCTGAACCATGAAAATCGAACTCTCTACGTTCGATTTTCATGGTAGAGTAGATCCATGATTCAGCGACCTCGATGGCTGGCGGAGATCCGTGCCGGGCTCGCGCGGAGCCGAGTGACCGCGCTTATCGGCCCGCGGCAGTCGGGAAAGACTACGCTGGCAAGGCAGATCGTGCCTCCCGATTCGCCCGCATACTTTGACCTGGAAGATCCAAGGAGCCTGGCACGTCTGGCCGAACCTATGACGGCCCTGGCGCCGCTACGCGGGATCATCGTGATAGACGAGGTCCAGCGGCGTCCCGACCTGTTCCCGATTCTCCGGGTTCTGGCGGACCGGCGCCCGCTTCGGGCGCGCTTCCTGGTGCTCGGCAGCGCCGGGCCGGATCTTCTGCAGCAGTCCTCGGAAACCCTGGCCGGCAGAATGGAGACGATCACGCTGAGAGGGTTCGGGCTCGATGAGCTGGGCGCGAAGCAGCTTCAGAAGCTCTGGCGACGGGGGGGATTTCCCCCGGCATATCTGGCTCGATCGGAGAGCATGAGCTTCAATTGGCGCCGCCAGTTCATCCAGACCTATCTCGAGCGTGACCTGCCGCAACTGGGAATCACCATCCCGGCGGCGACCCTGTTCCGGTTCTGGTCGATGCTCGCCTACTACCATGGCGGCCTCTGGAACGCGGCCGAAGCGGCCCGCTCTCTCGGCGTCTCCGAGCCCACGGCTCGACGCTACCTGGACTTGCTGGCCGGCTTGTTCATGGTCCGGCAGCTTCAGCCGTGGCACGAGAACCTGAACAAGCGCCAGGTCAAAGCCCCAAAAGTGTATGTAAGAGACAGCGGCCTGCTCCATACCCTCCTCGGCCTCATCTCCGATCGTGAGATATTGTCGCATCCGAAGCTTGGCGCCTCATGGGAGGGATTCGCCATCGAAACGGTTCTCGAACTGGTGCGGCCGGAAGCAGCATATTTCTGGGCCACGCACACGGGCGCCGAGCTGGATCTCCTCTTTCTGAAGAAAGGCCGCCGCTACGGCGTCGAGGTGAAATTCCAGGATGCTCCGCGACTCTCGCCATCGATGCGGATCGCCTTGGAGGATCTACGGCTGGACCATTTGACGGTCCTATATCCGGGGGATGTGCGATATGCGCTCGGCGACCGTGTAACGGTGGTTCCTTTGGCCGAGCTTGCGGCTAGCGACCCCAATGTGGTTACGGGCCGTAAATCCCGCGGGCATAGGCGATGATAGGAGCGGTCTATGGTGAACATTTCGGAGCGCAGTTTCGAGGAAGCGATCGAGTGCGCCCTGCTTCAACACGGTCCGGACGCCTGCCCCGGAGACGCGACCGTCGTTCGTGAGGCGACGGAGCCCTATGGCGGAATGGCGCCGGGCGGATACCACAAACGCCGCCACGAAGACTACGACCGGGCGCGCCATCTCCTGCCGCGTGATGTCGTGCAAAAAACCGGGGACGCCTCCCTGTTTCTGTCGAGAGTGTCGATGAGCAGATACGCAGAGATGCCAGAAATAGGGAGGCGTCCCCGGTTTTCGTAAAGCTGCTTCAGGCGGGCTTCTTTGCGAGATGTAACTTGATCGTGAGATGTTTCCCTGAGATGGAGACCACTCCGAATTCGTTGTTGAAATCCTTGAAGATCAGTCGCCGATCATTTTTCTCCTGGACTTTGAGGTAGCTGTCCAGGTTGCCTTGCACATTTGCCAGTGCTTTCTGCGCTGCCTGCTCATCAGGATAATCCACCAGCACGAGGGAATACTTGCCGGTTGCATCCTGATAGGTGCCGGAGACAGCCGTCAATTTACGGCCGAGCTGAAGAATGTCACCGGCGCCGAGGGTATAGATCGACTGCAGCGCATACGGGCCGCGGATCAGCCGGATTGAGGCTTTGTTTAATCCCTTTCGCGGCAGTAGCTCGTCCAATTTGACCGGTGTCTCCGCGGGCAGGCGGGCCGCGATGTAGCGTGCAAAATCCAGCATGCCGGAGCGGAGTTTCTCGTTGCCTTCGGAGTTATTGACAATCACATAGTAGCGGTTCCGCTTGAAAATGAGCTGGAACTGGTTCAGGTTGTGCCTCTCTGCAAAGGAAGGATCGGCGGACTCCTTTCCGCAATTCATCAAATAGATCCCGGTTGCAGCAACCGGATCGGCCATGCGGTAGATCTCGACCTCGAACTCATCAGCCCCGGATTTTGCCGCCGCGCCAGGCGTATAGGACTGGACGGTGAGCTGTTCGAATCCGAACTCGAGGAAAATCTCCGCTCCTCCGTCGATGTATCCATAAAGATCGCTGGAAGTGAAGATGCGGGAATTACCGTTTTTCTTCCAGATTTGCAGAAAACCGTTCGGAGGCAGCAGATCCGTGTCGGCAGCCAGTGCAGGCAGCGGGATTGAGCCCCCGAATAGAAGAAACCAGAGAAGGGCCACGGCCATCATATTTGCACCAGCTTGATTTTCTCTGGACTGGCCACTCCGAGGCCGAGTTTCTCAGCGTAATAAAGGTATTCCGTCCAGCGCGGACTCTCGTTCACTTGGATCCCCATCTCTTTGCGTTTGGCTACGAGCTCGCGGTGACAGATCATATCGAGAGCGAAGGGATCAGTCGCGAAATAGAGGGAGTGATTGGGATAAACGAACTGGGCATTCTTATCGGGGCCGCCTTCATACTGCGCACGAATGCCATCCGTAATGTTCAAAACCAGCTTGTCCCTTACTACCGGGGCTGCCAGGACCTCGGTGCATACATTGAAGAACAGGGGATCGTGCAGGCGGCCGGTGTTGCAGATGGAGCCGTATCCCATGTTTTTGGTGGCCATGGAAATGCTGTTACCCGTGTTCTTATAAGCCGCCAGGTTGATGATCTTCGTCAGCTTGCGCGTGAGCAGCTTGCCGAAGTAGGAGTATTCCCCGTTAAAGACGTGCTGGTTCAGGTAGAATTGGTCGTCCTTGTAGCCCCGCACATTTTTGCCCACGACACCTTTGGCGAAGTAAAAGACTTCCTGATCGAAATTGTCAATGCTCAGGTGATTTCCGTTTTTGTCGCGCCAATTATTGCCATTTTCATCCATCGTCTGCAGGCCTTCGATTCCTACGCCCGGGAAGCGCTCGGCGGTGAATCCCGCATCCTTGAGCATGTAATCGAAACGGTCCCAGATAATGATGTTTTTCTTAGGCACGCCGTTGCCGGCCAGCCAGGCGATGACGGCTTCGACAAGCTCCGGATGAGTGTTGATCAAAGGAGGCCCGACAGGATTAACCTTGAGACCAATGACGTCCTCCTTTTTGAAGAACAGGCCGAAACTATCCTTCATGTCCTTTCCGGTAAGACTTGTGATGCCCTTTTCCACCATTGCGGCGATCACCTTTGCGTCGAACCCGTCTTGCTGCAGGGATAGCTTGTCTGTGACTCTGATAACCCGGCCCGGGAAAGGGCCGGGAAGAGAATTCTTGGTTCTCGGCACCTTCATAAAATCGCCGATGTTGGTTTCAACCTTGGCGGGGGGCGTTTTCTCCTGTCCGAAAACCGGGACTCCCAGGACGATGCCACCTGCGGCCACGGAGCAGGTTCCCAGGGTTTTGACGAAATCCCGACGATTCAGATCGAGAGGCGCGTTATTCATTGGGGTATATTTGTTTTTTTCATATCTTGTATCTATCACAGGTTAATGCAGGACGCCAAAGGGAAAGGCATCAAAGCAGTCCCGCATCAATCGGCATCGAAATGGCCGATGCTGAGCCTCTTCTCTAATGCCTAGGCCGTCGCTGTCCCGTGATATGCGCTTCGGCGAGGAGGACGATGATGAAGAGAACAGCCCTGATCGTGTTTTTTTCGCCTAAACCAACTTGCTGGCTCAGCATTGCCGGGAGCTTGCCTGCGACCGGGGAGGAGCGCGGGGACCGAATGGATCCCGCGCCTTGCAGCGCTGCGCCAACCGTGCCTGATGACGACAGACATCGGAGAATAAACGAGCAAACTCAAACCATAACGAAACTCAGAACATAAGCGTATACTGACGGCTGCCGGGAACCCAAAAAGGAATTCCCGGATCAATACGTTCACGATCTTTTGGCAAGGGTGTGTTGCCGGCGCTCAGCAACGGTGAAAGACAAACCGTTTTATCTCACCACCGTGAGCACGGGCAGTATAGATCACCCACAGAACCCGTCCAGAGGGGGTAGAGGCAGGCTCCATGGCTGACCCGGAACACCTCAGCATTCAGGAACAGCTCCAGCGGCTGCACGGACGCTACGATCGGCTCATCAGGGCCGTGGAGCAAACTGCGGACAGCGTGATAATAACGAACAGGCAGGGAGTCATCGAGTATGTAAACCCAGCCTTTGAAGAGACCGCAGGTTATTCCGCAGACGAGGTCCTGGGCCGGACGCCGCGTATCCTCAAGTCCGGACTACACGACGAGCAGTTCTACAAAGAGCTTTGGGCGCTACTCATGGCAGGCAAACCATTCCGTGGAATCATTATCAACCGGAAGAAATCCGGCCAGCTCTACTGGTCTGCACAGACGATCAGCTCAATGAAAGATGAGAATGGAGAGATTACTCACTTTGTCTCCGTGCTGAAAGACATGACCGAGTTGAGGAAACAGCAGGAGCAGGAGTTTTACCTGCAAATCGCCCATGAAGTGCAGCAGCGCCTCAACACCACGGCGGCATCGTTGCCGGGTTTTGATATTGCTGGAACCGTTTGCTCTGCAACGCTGACAGGGGGGGACTACTTCGACTTCATTGCGCAGCCGGACGGGTGTCTCTGTATCGCCATTGGCGATGTCAGCGGCCACGGGTTCGGCGCTGCTTTGGTGATGGCTGAAACCCGGGCGTATGTGCGGTCCTATGCGATGTTGGAGTCGGACATGGGTGCTATCCTCAGCCGCGTCAATAATGCCCTTGTCACGGACCTCGACGGCGGACAGTACGTTACTTTGCTGTTGGCCCGCATCGACCCGCGGAACCGCTTGGTCGAATACGCCAGTGCCGGGCATATACCGTGTTACTTACTGCGCCCTTCTGGAGAGATCGGGCACGTTATGGAGAGCACGGGTCCACCGTCAGGCCTCTTCGCCGGCACTCAGTTTTGCTCCAGTCCGGCCATTCCATTGGACTACGGTGAAATCCTCGTCTTGTTGACCGACGGGGTCACGGAGGCAGCCGACAACGTCGAGGCTCAGTTTGGTGCGGACAGAGCCCTTGAGTTCATAAAATGCCATCTGCAGAACAGCGCGGCTGAACTCGTCCGAGGCATCCACGAGACGGTGCGGGCCTTCACTGGCGGCGGGCCTCCGTCCGATGACATCACCTCGGTTATCTGTAAGGCCAGCCTGGCCGCCATGGAGGCATCGGCCTAAGCTATTCACTGGGCCTTTCAGTTTGCTCCCTGAGAACGCAAGACACGCATCCGGCGTACCGCATCTCCCTTCTTTTCACGAAATTCCGGATACAATGTTTTTAGAGGTAGATCTTCGTAACGGACATACCCTTTACGCTGTAGCTCCTTAAACGCCGCTTTGCTTGCCTCGATGTCTTTGAAAGCACCTATCTCCCAGAGCTTCGTTCCCAGGAATTCTCTGCGGATATAACCCAACAAAAACCGGGGACGCCTCCCTATTTCTGTCGAGAGTGTCGATGAGCAGATACGGAGAGAGGCCAGAAATAGGGAGGCGTCCCCGGTTTTTAGAACGTGGATGGCTCGATCGCGAGCCGTGCAGCAGTCTAGCCTTGCGCTTCAGCGCGCGTCGAAGGATCTTCGACCCTCATAAAAACCAGGTTCCTATAGACAAGGCCGCCGAAACCATGCTAGAGAGTCTCTTGAAAGGAGGCACATGCATGATTGCAAAAGTAAAGCTACATTACGAACCCGATGTCCGAAAGATTCCAGCTACGGATGTAAACAAAGAGGAGAGCTTCCTCATCATCCGAAATGGCGAAAAAATCGTCGGAAGATTTCCTTTGAGCCAAATAGAGCATTGGTCATTAGACCAGGATCCCGACGCTCGTTAGTCTCTCGGCACCCCGGATCGCCGAGAAATCGACTTGTCTTACACGGGTGCCTGCGCTGTCCTGTCTCTGAGAACCTGAAGTCTTGGCTTTATCCGCGATCTCGTCTGCGAATCTGAAGGCAAACGCCCACCTTCCATATCTCCTACCCGTTATTGTTTTGATCTCCCCAGAGTCATTCTGTGTTTTGTATATGATTCGCGGCTTCTGATAAAAACCGGGGACGCCTCCTATTTCTGTCGAGAGTGTCGATGAGCAGATACGGAGAGAGGCCAGAAATAGGTGAGCGTCCCCGGTTTTTGAGTTCAGCAAGTCAGAGCCGGAAGGATGGAATCGTTTTCCGAGTGGGTCCTGGCCCGCTGACGCTTGAAGTCCGCGTATGCTTTGCAGTCCATACGGATGTTGCTCCTGTATGAGAGATTGCCCACAAAGCTGATCAGCGGCGCGCGGCGTTGCCACACGTTGCTGCATACCCTGCGCAGAATGCGCGGCATGGAATAGAAGTTCCGGTTGCAGGAGATCATTTCTCGGATGACGCCGTCCAGAGACAAATGCTTATACCGGGCCACCGGGTAGGTCAGCGTGTAGTATTTCCAGTCTTCCGGGAAGGCATTGAGGGCGATGCGGTCCTCCGATTTCATCTGGTCCCACAGGCGCGTGCCGGGCAAGGGCGTCAGAAACAGCACGTTGAGGCTGTCCACGCCGTACTGGCTGGCCACCTCGGCGATGCGTTTGCCGATGCCCGGTTCGTCTATGTCCAAACCGATGATAAAGGAACCCACGACCAGTATGTGGTGCCGCTGTATGCGCCGCACGGAGGCACGGAAGTCGCGGCCCTTCAGAAGGTTATATTTCTTACCGAGCTCGAGCAGCCCTTCAGGCTCGGGGGATTCAAAGCCGATGAAGACGCCTCTGCACCCGGCCTTCGCGGCCAATGCCGGGAGTTCTTCGTCATCGGCGAAGTTAATGGTGGCCTGGCCAACCCATTCTTTTCGCAGGTTCGCCTGTGCCATGGCGCGGAACAGGTCCTTGGCGCGTGCGATGTGTTCAGGGCGCGTGCCGATAAGGTTGTCGTCCACCACCAGAACACGTTTCTCGCGGACCGACTGGAATTCCCGCACGACGTCCGGAATGGGTCGCTGCCGGTAGCGAGCCCCGTTGAACGCCGTCACGCTGCAAAAGCTGCAGTTCAATGGGCAGCCGCGTGTAGTCTGAATGGCTCCGAAGGCATATCCGGTAGCCAGCAAATCATGACGGGCGGACGGGACATTGTTTATGTCGGCTAGCCCTCCATCATACCGGCGCTTCAGGCTGCCATGCCGGGCGTCCTCCAGGACCTGCGGCCAGACGCCCTCGGCTTCCCCCGTGACGACCGAGTCCACTCGCTCCATGGCCTCGTCCAGGCACATGGTTGCGTGAATGCCGCCCATGACGACGGGCACGCCTAGACGCCGGAAGTGAGTGGCCACTTCATAGGCGCGGTTCGCCTGCGAGGTGAAAGCGGTAATACCCACCAGGTCCGGCCGCGGCATGGCCGGATAATCCGGGGCGCCGAAGTTCTCGTCCACGATCGAGATTTCCCACTCCCGCGGTGTCAGGCCCGCGAGAACCATGAGGCTGAGCGGTTTCCACACGCGGTAACGGTTCCAGCGGCTCTCCTTGACTTTGACGATGGTGACAAGCGGGTTGGAGGGATTGATCAGATATAATCGCATGCCGTGCATTCACCCATGGGTAGTTCGCTTTTTCCTGGTGGGAGCAGAATAGCACCGGTCGGGGTGGGAATCACCCGGAATTATCCCACCCGGCAAGTGAGATGGAGGGTTTTGCCGGTGCTCGGAGACCCAGGACCGCTGCGCCCGTTTCCGATGCCCGTGCCAGGAGTGGCAGCCAAAGCCCATTTCCGACGTACCATCCATCGCAATGCTGTGTAATCCCAGGATCTTTGTGGTCTTGGAGGTCTTTGAGGTTGCAAAGGTATTCGGATGATTGGCATACAACGTCTGAATCGCTGGTGTACTAAGAATCGGCGACAAGGTTTGTCTCCCTTCGTGTTATTCTTGGCAGCTGCTAAGAGATCCATTTTTGATGCGCACGGGTGCGCCCCACAGACGAGCGCCTGCTAAGGATCTGACGAACTGGTTGACCGAGGGAATATGACCATCAAAAAAATATGTTTGCTTGTATGCCTCTGTTTCTCCATCAACTGCGTCCAGGCACCGCAATATGACCTGGTCATCACCGGCGGCACGCTTTTCGACGGAAGCGGCAGTCCGGGGTACAAGGCCGACATCGGCATCCAGGGCGGCGTCATTGCCGCCGTTGGACAGATAGCGACCTCACAGGGCAAGCGAGCGATTAACGCCCAAAACCTGTATGTGGCCCCCGGATTCATCGACATGCATACGCACGGCGACCGCGGAATAGTCAGGGAGGAGAGCAAGGGCGCACAGAATTACGTCATGCAGGGCGTGACAACGCTGGTTACCGGCAACTGCGGCGACGGAACTTATAATGTCACCGACTACTTCGCCAGGCTGCAGAAGCAGGGCGCCGGGGTGAACATCGTTCACCTGGTCGGCCACGGCACAGTTCGCTCAGCCGTGATGAAGAATGCCGATCGGGCGCCAACTCCCGCCGAGCTGGAGGAGATGAAAAACCTGGTCGACAAGGCGATGCGCGAGGGAGCGTGCGGGTTGTCCTCTGGGCTGTTCTACGCTCCGGGCAGCTTCGCCAGGGTGGACGAGGTCGTCGAACTCGCCAAGGTTGTCCGCGGCTACGGCGGCTTTTATGCCAGCCATATACGCGACGAGAGCAACTACACTACGGGGCTCAAGGCGTCAATTGCCGAGGCGATCGAAGTCGGGGAAAAGGCCGGCGTGCCCGTGGAAATCTCTCACATCAAGGCCCTGGGCAAACCAGTATGGGGACAGGCGGCCGAGATTTGCCGGGTGATCGAGGCGGCGCAGGCGCGCGGCGTGAAGGTGCGCGCGGACCAGTACCCCTATAATGCCTCCAGCACCAGTATGACGGCCGCAACCTTGCCGCGTTGGGTGGAAGCGGACGGCAAAACCAAGGAGCGCCTGACCGATCCCAAGCTCCTGCCCCAGATCAGGAAAGAGGTCGCCGAGAACATCGAGCGGCGCGGCGGCCCCGATACCCTGCTGATTTCCTCATGCCGCGCCCGGCCTGAGTGGGAAGGCAAGAATCTCTTGGAAGTAAGCCGGATCATGAACAAGACTCCAGCAGACGCCGCCATCGAAATCGCGCTCATGGGCGGGGCAAGCGTGACCTCATTCAACATGTCCGAGGGCGACATCGAATACTTCATGAAGAAGCCTTACGTGATGACAGGTTCCGATGGCGACGTTCTGCAGTTTGGCCAGGGCTTGCCGCACCCGCGCAGCTACGGAACCTTTGTCCGTAAGATCCGCCAGTATGTCCTCGAAAAGAAGATCCTCACGATGGAACAGGCGATCCATGCCGCCACCGGCTTGCCTGCCGAGGCGCTGGGCTTCAAGGACCGAGGCCTGGTAAAGCAGGGATACGCTGCCGACGTGGTTGTGTTTGATCCGGCCCGGATCGCAGACAAGGCGACCTATACCGAGCCGCACCAGTATGCCGAAGGCGTCTCTTACGTCCTGGTCAACGGCAAGCTCGAAGTCGAGAATGGCAAATTCACCGGGATTCTCGCCGGCAAGCCCTTGCCGTTGAAACCGGAGCTGCACGCGGATGAGCGCTGATGGTATCTGCGTGCACCTGCGTCCGTCCGCGGTTCCGCTTTTGGGGAATCTTCTATGAAAAAGACATGGCGTGCTTTTGCAACTGCCCTGCTACTGACGTTCACCCTCATTTCGCTTCCGCAGCCGTCGACTTCCAAAACGCCGGAAGCTTTTTCACTGGCCGGCAAGGTCACCATCCGGCGGGACGTGTACGGCATCCCGCACATATTGGCCGAGACCGAAGAGGCAGCCGCTTTCGGCTTCGGCTATGCTCAGGCCGAAGACCACTGTCTCACAATCGCACGGGCGCTGGTGAGCGCGCGCGGCGAGGAGGCGAAGTACTTCGGGACCGGGATCGAAAGTGACTTCCTCCTCGGGCTCTACGACAATCTGCGCATGTCCGAGCAGGACCTCCGGCGGGTCGGCACGCTCTACCGGAAGATCGTGAACGCCTACGCTGTGGGCATCAACCTGTACGTTGCACAACACCGCGACGCACTCCCGTCTTGGATCCCGGTTTTCACCGGCCTCGATGTCATGGCCAGCCGGAGGTCAGGAGCGATCCGTTCGACATTCTCACAGGCAACCATCAGAGCCCTGCAACAAAAATATCCGCCACCGACTAAGGAGTCTGCGGCTTCAACGGGCGCATGGAGTGCCATCCCCATCGAATCCATTTCCGATTATCCAGCAGAAGCGGAGGGACCGGGCTCCAACGCCTTTGCCTTGTCCGGGAAGCGGACAACTTCCGGCAGCCCCATTCTGCTCGGCAACCCTCACCTGAACTGGTCTTCGCTCTATTGGGAAGCCCAGGTGACAGTGCCCGGCAAGATAAACTTCTTCGGTTCGACCCTCGCCGGAATCCCTGTGCTGCGCGCCGGATTCAACGAACACCTCGGGTGGGTCACCACCAACAACTCACCGGACGTAATGGATGTCTTCGCTCTCCCGCTTGACCCCGCAAGACCCGATCATTACCTCTTTAATGGAAAATCACGCCCTTTAGTCAAAAAAGAAGTCTCCATTGAGATCAGGGCAAAAGACGGAACGGTCAGGACGGAAACAAGGATGTTTTGGGACTCGCACTTGGGCAAGATCTTGTACCGCACTTCTGACAAGGCCTTCGCGGCGGATTCAACGCAACTGGACGCCTTCCGCTACTACGAAGGATTCTACACGCTGAGCAAGACGCGCAACCTGAAGGAGTTTCTCCGCGTCATGGAACGCAACATGGTGCCGACCTCGAACTTCACCTACGCCGATGCCGAGGGAAACATCATGTACATGTGGAACGCAAGAATTGCCCGGCGTCCCGACGACGGCACCGATTACGGGCTCGATGTCCCGGCAGGCACAGACCGATATACGTGGAAGAAAATGATTGCGCCTTCAAGGTTCCCCAGGCTGCTCAATCCTGGCGGCGGATACATCCAAAACTGCAACAACCCGCCCTGGTACACATCGCTCCGTGATCCCATCGATCCCAAGAAGTACCCTGGCTATCTGGAGGAAGAACGCACTCTTGCGCTGAGACCGCAAATGGCACTGGAAATGCTCAATGGACAGGAGAAGTTTTCGTTGGAGGACGTCATCCGCCTCAAGTTCAACACCAAGATGCTTCTTGCCGACCGCGTCAAGCCGTCTCTTATCGAGGCGATCCGAGGATCGCAGGCACCCTCCGCAGATCTGCAACGGGGCCTCGAGGTAATGGAAGCCTGGGACAACCGCGTGTCGGCCGAGAGCAAGGGAGCGGTGCTGTTTCAACGTTTCTGGGACACTTACAGCCAGGGCAACGCGCAACCATTCCGCGTCCCCTGGGACCCGCAGGATCCCGCGGCCACACCATCCGGTCTGTCCGACAATGCTCTGGCTTTGCAGCGTTTTGAAGAAGCGGCGCGATGGACCCGGCAGAGGTATGGCTCCGAAGATGTAGCTTGGGGCGAGGTCCATCGTTTTCGCTTCAGCACACTCGATTTGCCCGCCGACGGCGGCAGTGGCAGCTATGGGCTATTCCGCGTGGTCCGGTTCAATGAAATGCCGGACGGCAAGCGAGTAGCTGGACAGGTACAGGATAACGAACTTCCTGTCGGGTTCGGCGATGCGTGGGTGCTGGCGGTGCAGTTTTCCAAGCCGATCAAGGCGATGTCTTTGCTGGCATACGGCGAAACCACACTCTCATCATCCAAGCACAGCAGCGACCAGATCCGCCTGTTCGCAGATCATCTGCTCCGGCCGGTCTGGTTCAGCGAAACCGAGATCAAGGCTCACCTGGAGAAGGAATATCATCCTGGTGGCCAATGATCCGGGCGAAAATTCCCGAGATTCGCCAACCCTATTAGAAGTTGATTCTCAGGGCCAACTGGACAAGGCGTCCGCCCGGATCCTGCGTGTTCCAGTTGTCGATGTAGGCCGACTTCACCTGGCCGCAGCTTGCGCCACTGCCTGCGCACGTCGTCCCGAAGAAGTTGATGTTGTTGAACGCATTCAGGAATTCGCCGCGCAACTCGAAGTTCTTCGTCTCTGTTAGCCGGACCCTCTTTACCAGGCTCAGGTCGAAACGCTGGAATCTCGGACCTCGGACAAAGAGAGTCAGCGGCGCGCAATCTCCTGCCACCACCTGGATGCACCCGTTGCTGTGCGCAGGTGCAACATAGCGGCCCGTCGGCACGCCGAATGCATCGCTGTAGCCGGTCGGCGAGGTCGCGCTGTAATTGTAAGCCGCGATCGTGTTCGCGCGGATGTCCTCAGGCTCGTAATAGGCAAGCTTGTTCACGTCATCAAATCGCAATCCCACCGTCTTGCGCAGGTCATCCGGCGTCATGCCCACCAACTGGACATTGCCGAAGTTCAGCAGGTTCCCGCTTTGCCAACGGCCCGTCCCCAGGAATTCCCAGCCGCCGATGAGGCGCTCGACGATTCCGTGCGAACCGGCAAACAGAGCCTTCCCGGCCCCAATCGGCAGTTCGTAAACAAAGTTGAACTTAAAGGCATGCGGCAACGTCGAGCCAAGAACCTTGACATAGGGCGTGCGGAACGACGGACGCGAGGAATTAATCGCCTTGGCAAAGACGTAGTTGGCCTGAACCGACAATCCCCTGGAAAAGCGCCGGCGCAATGCCACTTGCAGCGCGTCATAATGGTTGAACCCGCCGTTTGTGATGAACCACGCGCCGCCCAACCCTACCGCCGGGTTGACCACGAATTCGTTCGCGGGTAACCCTGCGGTCAGCGCGTTGGTAACCTGCGCCGCTGAGGAAGCCCACAGGCTGTTCGCATAACTGGCCGGATTCGGGTTGAATTTCGCCAGAGTGTTTACATAAGTGCTGCTGCTGAAGTTCGATGACGTGTATTTCGACGGATCGCTCGCCTGCGAAGCCGGCACGGCGCTGAAGTATGCCAGCGTGATCGGTAACGGGTACGTGCCCGTGTTCGCGCCGTAGTACTTGAAGTTGGGACTGCGTCCTGCCGCGATGTTCGCCTGCAGGTTCGCCATCGCATTCTGGAATTCCGTCAGGAATCCATTCTCGACAATGTTTAGCTCGTCGAGATTGCACATGTCCCATGGCTGCATGTTGCGCGTCGCAACATACCGCGCCTCCAATACCATATCCCTGGTCACTCTTGTCCAAATTAGCTTTTCAGAATCAAAGATCCTAGCCAGGGTCTGACCGGGTAGGCGAAGCAGCGAGACGGCCGGACCTTTCTTGGGTAGAA
>Ga0315280_10003504_pt1 | contig 24026 bp, 18 predicted proteins | sample YL17G06_40_MG_FD_203697 | JGI IMG/M metagenome (GOLD analysis project Ga0315280, IMG submission 203697) | Sediment microbial communities from Yellowstone Lake, YNP, Wyoming, USA - YL17G06_40 | ecosystem: Environmental > Aquatic > Freshwater > Lake > Sediment | place: USA: Wyoming | collected... | reverse complement strand
CCGCTCCTCGCGGTCCGAGTAAGGCTCGAAAAGAGAAAGAGGCCTGGCCCTGACCAGGTCCGAAGCCTTCACGCCGACGAGCCGAAGCGAAAGCCGCGACGAGGAAAAAAGCTTGAGGAAAAGCTCCTCGGCCACCTTGTAGATCCCGGCCATCTCCTGGAGGGGAGTCAAGAGGAGGTGGCGCCGCACCTCGGTCTTGAAGTCGGAGTAGCGGGCTTTGACCTCGATGACATGGGCGAAAAGGTGCTCCTGCCGCAGGGCGAGGGTCAGCCTGTCACAGAGATAAGCCAGGTGGGCAAGGAGCAGGCGCCTGTCCCAGAGGTCCTCGAGAAAAGTCGTCTCGCGGGAGACGGACTTGGGAACGGTGCGGGTGAAGACGGGCCGGCTGTCGATCCCTCGCGACTGGAGATAAACCTCCTCGCCTTCCAGGCCGAAGAGCGAGCGCAGCGTGGGCCGCGGCATCCCCCACAGGTCGCCGATTTTGTGGATGTTGAGCATGCGGAGGATGACCTGGGCCTTGGGTCCTATCCCGGGAAGAGACTCGATCCCGAGGTCGCGGAGAAATGTCTCTTCGTGGCCCACCTCGACCTCGAAGAACCCGGCTGGCTTGGCCCGCTTGGTGGCCAGCTTGGCCAGGATTTTGTTGGGGGCGAGGCCGACAGAAACTTTAAGACCCAGCTCTTTCTCGATGCGCGCTTTGATCTGGCGGGCGGCAACGGAGAAGGAGGCGTAGAGCGGCCGGCAGCGGGTGAGCTCGAGATACGCTTCATCGAGCGAGGCCTCCTCGACGTCCGGCGTGTATTCGTAGAGGATGCGGAAGAACTTCTCTGAGAAGGCCTGGTAAACCTGGTAATTTCCCCGGATGAAGAGGCCGTTCGGGCAGAGCTGGTAGGCTTTGCGCAGGGGCATGCCGGCGTGGACGCCGTAGCGCCGGGCCTCGTAGTTGCAGGTCGAGGCCACTCCTCGCTCGTGGGGCAGACCGCCGACAATGACCGGCTTCCCCTCGAGGCCGGGGTTGAGGAGCTCCTCGACGGCCGCGAAAAAGGCGTCGATGTCGATATGGACGATCGAGCGGCGTTTCATCCCGGTCTCTCCTCCATTTGAATCACTTTTCAGTCCTTCCCTTCTTTGTCTAACTGTCATTGCGAGGCTGGCTACGCCAGCCATGGCAATCTCATCGGCTTTTATTGAGATCGCCACGCCTCCTTCACAGGCTCGCGATGACCTTGTCAGATTACTTCACTTCGTTCGAAATGAAAAAAAGCCCCGCCATCACGATAGCACCTTGGGGACCGTCCCTCAGTACTTCCGCAGCAGGCCGATGACCCGGCCGACGACCCGAAGCTCTTTGACCTCGATCGGCGCAAACTCCGGGTTCTCGGGAGCGAGCAAGATTCTCCCGTCCTCCTTCCGCAACCTCTTCAATGTCACCGAGCCGTCATCGAGGCGGGCCACCACCATCTCGCCGGAGTTGGCTGAATTCGTCCTCTCAAGGAGCACCTGGTCGCCGTCGTCGATGTAGGCATCCACCATGCTTTTTCCCGTGACGCGGATGCAGAAGATGTTCCCGCGGCGGCGGCCGACCATCCACTCCGGCACATCCACCGTCTCTCCGAGAGAATCAAAGACTTCCCGCGGATGGCCGGCCGGGGCAACGCCGACCAGGGGCACTTTGACCCGGTTTTCGAACGGCGCCGGAAACCCGGCGAGCCGCAGCTCCCCTGCTTCGCGGCGGAGATAGCCCTTCTTTTCCAGGCTCAGGACGTGCTTGAAGACGGCCGATGGGTTGGCAATGCCCAGGAGCTTCCCCAACTGGCGGATGGTCGGCGGAAACCCGCGCTCGAGGATGAACCCCTCGATAGCCTTAAGGGCCTTCGCCTGCCTCCTGGTGAGCTCTTTCCTTATCTTGTTTACCATTTTGTTCACCATATATAAAATACGCCGCCAAGGGGCATTTGTCAAGGGAAAATTTATGGAGAAGGGCTTTCTTGCAGAAATCTATATACTACAGATTAAGTCTTTATTTTTCGCTCTCTAATTTCTCCTTTTTGATGTCACCCCTTTGCAATTGGAATACACTCAAGGTTGTATCTATCGAAGGCATTCCGGCCGGCGTGAACATTTTAGCAGCGCATCTAAAAAATTGGTCACATTCTATAAGTCACTGTTTTTTGGCTCCCTTGATAACTTGCCAAACGAAAGCAAAAATGCGATATTTTGAATATGACAAAAGAAACTCAACCCAACCCGGATCGCCTCAAGAAAAGGCTGGATATTAAACTCCCCCTTATCGGCTTCTACGATGCGCCCGACCCGGCGATGTTTAAGCCCCTCGTCGCGCCGAAGCAGAGCGAGTGTGTTTTTTGCTTCTTTAAAAACTGGGTGAAAGGCGAAACGCTTCACCTCACCAAGGAGCATTACGGCTGCGGCGGAGCCGGCCACTGGATGTGGGGCATAAAGATGAGGTCAAAAAAAGACTTTATCAAGTTCCTTGCAGACGATGAAGGGCTCAAGGCTTCTCACGCCCTCATGGAAAAATGGATCGCTACCCGCAAACTTTATCGGGCTGATCACCCTCATCTCTTTATCGGCCCGCTCAAAGAAAAGGCCTGGCCGTATGCCAAAACCGTCACTTTCTTCGGCAACCCTGACCAGCTCAGCGCTCTGGCCGTCGGTGCGCAATATCACAGCGCACCAGAGGACCCTCCGTCGGTGATCGCTCCCTTCGGCTCCGGGTGCTCGCAATTCGTCCCTTTCAAAGACCTGAACATCCCGCAGGCATCTATCGGCGCAACAGACATCGCCATGCGCCAGCATCTCCCGCCTGATATTCTCGCTTTCACGGTTACGCGGCTGATGTTCAAGCGGCTCTGCGACTTAGACGAGCGCAGCTTTCTTTACAAGTCTTTTCTGAAACGTCTTCGCCTGGCGCGCGGACTGAAAGAAATGTAAGGTGTGGTACCTCGGGGAACGTCCCCCCGCTCAATTGCTTCTCGATAAAAACTCCAAAGCAAGGCAAGTCATGAGGAGCGTGGCCTGGGGGAGTGCTCTTTCATCGATGTCAAAAGCGGGATGATGATGGGGAAATTCCCTGCCGTCGCCGGCGCCGAAAAACAAAAATGCCCCGGGTATTTTCTGGAGATAGAAGGCAAAATCTTCCCCTCCCATAACCGGGTCAATGGCTTTTATCTTTTCTCCTCCCAGCGTCCTCGTTACCACTTCGACGACAAAATCCACCATGGAAGAATCATTCACAAGAGGAGGATACCCATGCTCATACTCAACCAAAGCCGTAGCCCCAAAAGTCTTGCATGTTTCATCCGCGATTTCTCTCAAACGCCTATCGATGAAAGCCTGGACGGCAGGGTCAAAAGTCCTTACCGTGCCGATAAGCCTCACTTCAGCTGGGATGATATTATATACAGTCCCTCCCTCCACCTTTCCAAAAGACAGCACGGCAGGCTTAAGGGGGTCCACATTCCTGCTGACAACGCTCTGGAGGTTGACGACAAGCTGAGACGCGGCAAGAATCGGATCCACTGTCAGATGAGGCGCCGATCCGTGCCCTCCTTTTCCCTTGACCGTAATCCTGAAATTATCCGCCTTGGCCATCATCGGGCCCTTGATAATCCCGACTGTGCCCGTCGGCAGAGGCTGCCAGAGATGCAACCCGAAGATTGCCTGGACGCCTTCAAGAGCCCCCTCTTCAATCATCGGCTTTGCGCCCCCTGGAGGGAGCTCTTCTGCAGGCTGAAAAAGGAATACGACCTTTCCATTAAATTGATTCCTCCGATTGGAAAGAAGATGCGCAGCTCCCATTAAAACGGCCATATGGCCGTCGTGAGCGCAGGCATGGGCAGCTCCAGGATTTTTGGAAATGTACTCTTTATCTCCCTCCTCTGTGAGGGGGAGCGCGTCCATATCGGCTCGCAAAGCCACGGTGCGCTCTCCGGGATTGCCTTCGAGGACGGCCCTCAATCCTGTCCCGGCCAAGGTCTTAACCTTTAGGCCGAGCCCTTCCATAAAATCACGGAGGACAGCAGAGGTTCTCCGCTCTTTAAAGGCGACTTCAGGATGACAATGAAAGTCACGCCGCCAAGCTACAAGCCTGCTGCTCAAGCTTTCCACCTCTTTTTTTAATTCATCCTTCATGCAAAACCTCCGAGAGGATGGCGATTGATCAAGCGACTCATGACCACTGTAATGATGGCGTTAACCGCCAGGGCGACAAACCCTGCATTCATTCCCAAAAATGGGTCGTGGCCCCCGAAGACCAGGAAAGCCACGAGAACAATTCCTGTTATCAACCCGCAAATAACTCCAATCCGATGGACTCTTTTCCAGAAAAGTCCCAAAACAACGCCCGGGAAAAACTGCGATACTCCGTTGTAGCCGATGAGCAGGAGGTTTACCAGGGCATTTGGAAAAAAAATAGCGAAAATGAGGGCAAAGCTGGTGATGACCAAAACCATGAGTCGAGAGAGGCTCATGATCCGTTCTTCGCTGGCATTCGGATTAAACCCCGCTTGATAGACGTTCTTGGCCAGCAAGGTGGAAGCAAAAAGGACGAGAATCGAAGCCGGAACCATGGCTGTCACAGCCCCGGCCGCGCCGACAAACCCCATGAACCAGGAAGGATAGGTTTTGTTGACCAACGCCAGAAAAGCAAGGTCTCCGTTTTTTAGTCCGGGAATAACCAGAAGTGCCGTGAACCCGACCATGAGCACAAGGAGCACGGGAATTTGATAGAAAGGCATGATGATCGCATTTCTCTTGATAATCTTATCGCTCTTGGCAGAAAAAGCCGAGCCGAAGACATGGGGCCACATGTAAAAACCCATTCCCGTTAAAAGGACAGTCGACATGATCCAGAGAGTATCCATATGGGCGGCAGTCCCGGGAAAGATAAGATGATGAGGCTTTTGGGCGATAAGCAGGCGAAACATTTTTCCAAAACCGCCGAAATAAATATGGGGCACGCCGATGCCAACAATCCCCACCGCCAAGATCATCATCACGTCCTTGATCACAGACACCCAGGCCGCCCCCCTGATCCCGCTGGTATAGACAAAGACACAGGTCAGGACAAAAGAGATAACGATAGCCAGATGGGAATTGACGGCCTCGTTGCTCGCTACTTCAACGATAAACCCCAGGCCCGCGAGCTGGAGCTGAAGATAGGGAAGAATGGAAAGAATCCCTATCATGGCCACCAAAATACCGAGAAAACGGCTGCCGTAGATTTTGATGAAAAAATCAGGCTGGGTATGAAGACCGTAGCGTTTTCCGATTTTCCAAAGCGCCGGCAGGATAAAAAAGGAAAGCGTATAAGCCAGAGTCCCGTAGATGATGATATAATACGTCGGAGCGCCTTTGGAATAAGCCCAGCCGCTCGCTCCCAAAAAAGTAAATGTCGTATAAATCTCCCCGGCCATCAAAAGCCAGATCAGTATGACTCCAAACCGTCGGCCTCCCACTGTCCAGTTTTCCAGGTTCATCTTGACCCGCCTCCCGGCATAAACGCCGATGAAGGAGGAAAAGATGATGGTGCCAAAAATGATGATGAGGGCCGCATTCATTTTTTATCTTCCTCGTCTGGAACATTGAATTTCTTTTCGAGCATATAAGCGGCAAAAAGGATGGGTGGAGTCAGGATGACCCAGCCGAGAATCCAGAACAAAACAAAGGGAAATCCTAAAATGATAGGTTCGACCCTGTTAACAAAGGGAAGGGCAAAAACTAATGTAATAAAAGGCACGGCCCCGAGTAGCAAAGCGAATTTTGTCCCTTTCTGCATAAATTCCTCCTAAAACCTCCTTTGAATAATTTGTCCCTCAGAGTTTCCAGGCGCCGGCGACAATAAGGTTTGTGCCTGTGATGCGGCTTGTCCCTTCAGAAGATAGAAAAGCGACTGCTTCCGCCACGTCCTTCGGGGTTCCTATAGATTCCTCAGGAATATTTTTTGCCGCAGGCAATATTCCTCCTTTGATCAACCCCGGTGACACCATATTCACCGTGACGCCTGACTTGATCTCAGAAACGGCGACAGAGCGGGTCAGGATGAGAAGCGCAGTTTTGGCGACAGCGTATGGGGTTATGGTGGAGAAGGCCCCAAGATGCTCCACCCGGCTGTAGCCGATGTTGATGATCCTCCCCCATTTCCGTGCCCTCATGCCCGGGAGAGCTGCCTTGAGGCAATGAAGCGCACTTAAAAAGTTGCCTCTGAACATCGCTTCCCATTCTGCTGCAGCCACCTCTTGCCACGGTTTTGAAATGAGGGGGCCAAAATTATTGACCAGGATATCGACCTTGCCGAACTCAGCTTCGACCCCTCCAATCAAGTCTATAGCTTCACGTTCATTATTCAAATCAGCGCGAAAGGCGCGACTCAATTTCCCTTTTTTCTTGATTTCTCCTGCAACTTCCTCAGCAGCCTTACTGTCACTATTATAGTGGACAGCGACTACGGCGACCTCATCAGCCAGCCGGAGGGCAATTTCCCTTCCGATGCCTCGGCTGCTGCCGGTGACAAGAGCTACTCTTTCTTCACCCACGGAACGACTTATTCTGTCATAACTTTACAGGAAAACTCAGCGAAAGGCGAGTTCATAATAAGAGCTTTGAACAATTATTTAAGCTCGCCGACAGCCTTTTCCACAGCCTCGACTATTTCCCCAGACTGGACCACTTCCTTGAGCTTATTGATATCGTCGAAAAGCGGCCTGTCCTCTTCAAGACGAGCGACATACCTGCGAATGACATCATAAGCCGCCTGCGCACCTTGGCTCGGTTTGAGCGGCTTGCGAAAATCAATTGCCTGCGCGGCCGCCATCATCTCGATTGCGATGACTGCCTGGGCATTTTCGATGATCTGCTTTGTCTTGAGCGCCGTCGTCATGCCCATGCTGACAAAGTCTTCCTGGTCGGCTGCAGCCGGTATGGAACCTGTAGCGGCAGGATGACAGAGAATGCGGTTTTCGCAGACGAGCGCGCCGGCCGTATATTGTGTCAGCATCATTCCCGAAAACATCCCAGCTCCTTTTGTCAGAAACGCTGGCAGCCCGACGCTCAGATGCGGGTTCAATAAGCGATTCGTCCGTCGTTCCGAAATGACTGCAATTGTTGTTACAACCGTCCCCAAGAGTTCCAGGGCAAAGGCCTGGGGTGTTCCCTGGAAATTGGCGCCTGTCAGAACGAGCTGTTCATCGGGGAAAAAGACCGGGTTATCCGCGGCATTATTCAGCTCAATCTCAAACATGTATCGGGCCCATTTGAGGGCATCCCGGGCCGCCCCCACCACTTGAGGCGTGCTGCGAAGGCTGTAGGCATCCTGAACTTTCTTTTTCCCGATCTTCTCTAAAAGCTCGCTACCCTCGGTGATGCGCCGAATATTCTCGGCGCTTTCCAGAGCTCCAGGATAGCCTCGAACTTTATGGAGACGTTCGTCGTAGGCTTTCATGTTGGCATTCACAACTTCAAGGGTCATGGCGGCGGCAATTTCAGAATTCTTAATCCAGCGATGGGCATCGTAAATCTCGAGGGCTCCAAGGCCGGTGATGACATTTGAACCGTTGATCGTGGCCAGGCCATCACGGGCTGCGAGAACAACGGGTTTAATGCCGGCCCTCTTGAGCGCTTCCGCAGAGGGAAGTCTTTCGCCTTTATAAAAAGCTTCGCCTTCGCCCATGAGGGCAAGAGCAATCTGGGACATCGGCGATAGGTCTCCACAGGCTCCCACAGACCCTTTCTCGCAGACGACAGGGGTCACTCCTTTATTGAGCATGTTTTTTAAGGTCTCGGTCACGACCAGCCGCATGCCGGAGTGGCCATGGCAGTGGCAGCTGATCCGGCTCAACATCGCAGCCCTGACAACATCAATTGGCAGCGGTTTTCCGTAGCCGGCAGCATGACTGTAGATGATATACTTTTGGTATTGTTCAACCTGCTCTTGGGTCAAAACGACTTCGGAAAGCTCGCCGATTCCCGTGTTCACGCCGTACATGATTTCGCGCTTCTGAATTTTGTCCTCGAGGAGAGCGCGGCACTTCTCGATTCTTTTTTTAGCCTCAGGATGAAGATCGACTTTTTCATTCTCCCGGGCCACCTGAACGACTTTCTCGATCGTGAGATTGCGTCCATCAAGTATAATTGCCATGATCATTCCTCCTTAAATGATAGTGAATTAGGATAATAAACTTCGCGTCAAGAAGCAAGAGCCGATGAGCTACCTAAAATTGCTGATAGAACAAGAGGATGGGTTCTGTTGATCTCTTCTGTTCCCAAACCCCGGGAATTTAGAAGACTTAGCGTGGCATAAAAGTTCTTACGGCAATTTTGGGGCTAGGAGAAAGGTGTCAGTCGAAGAGATCCCTTTTCGTCCAGAGATAAACGATGGTGAAAAAGACAAAAAACAAGCTGGGTCCGATGATGTTGATGCGGGAGAGTTTGGTGATGCCCAGGACGAGGACAGAGTCAAAAAGCCACATGCCCATGGCGACGAACGTGGCCATGAGGCCAAATTTTTTCAGCCTAAGCAGGCCGTAAGCGCCAATGTACAAAAATATGGACAGGATAATATCGGGAGCGGCAAAAGCACGATAAACCCGGTCTTCGATCGGCATTGTCGAGGGAAAAGCGCCTGCCGCCCACCTCCCAACCCAAAAAATATCCGTAGCCACGGCTACAAAAAGCATGATTACCAAGATGGCGATTACGCCTAATGGCGTTCTTCTTAGTTCATTCATGTATTTTCCTCTTTTCTCAGCTTAACTCAATTGTCATTTCTTTGTAAATTTATTATCTTATCCAGCTTGGCATTGAATTAATGATTGACAATTCCTTACCCTGCACGCCAGCATATTGTCTTCGGTTTGGGCCTGTGCTATAAGTATGATTCCTAAAAAATAGCCATAAAGAAAAAAATCTAAGTTTGGAGGTCATTTTATGGCACGAGAGATGAAAAGAATGATGGTTACCGGCGCCGTCGGCCAAATCGGCTCCGAGCTCACCATGGCTCTGCGCAAGAAATACGGCAATGATAATGTGATCGCGACGGGCCATAAAACGCAGCCCAGCCCGACACTGCGCGACTCCGGCCCCTTCGAGTTCATCAATGTCTCGAAGCGAGAAACGGTCGATGAGATGATCAAGAAATATAAGGTCGACACCATCTATCACATGTCGGCCATCCTCTCGGCGGTCGGAGAGAAAAACCCGCAGCTCTGCTGGGACGTCAATATGAACGGAACTTATAACATTTTGGAGGCTGCTCGCGAACATAACCTGGTCAGGATTTTCGTCCCAAGCTCTATCGCCGCTTTTGGTCCGGAGACACCCCGTGTCGACACCCCGAATGACACGATCCTCAAGCCTAAGACAATGTATGGAGTGACCAAAGTCGCTGCCGAGCTCCTCTGCGATTATTATGTTAAGCGCTTCAACGTGGACATCCGCGGCTGCCGTTATCCCGGCATCATCAGCTACGAGACCCTTCCCGGTGGCGGGACGACAGACTACGCCGTGGCCATCTTCTTTGAAGCCGTCAAGAATAAAAAATACAAATGCTTCCTCAGAGAGGACACGCGACTGCCCATGATGTATATGCCCGATTGCCTCAAAGCCACCTTTGACCTGATGGAAGCAGACTTTTCCAAACTCAAGCATCATTCCGATTTTAACGTCACAGCCATGAGCTTTTCAGCCGGTGAGTTAGCCGGCGAAATCAAGAAGCATATCCCCGAATTCACCTGCACCTATGAGCCCGATTTCCGTCAGGCCATCGCCGATTCCTGGCCGGATTCCATCGATGACTCTGTCGCCCGCGAGGAATGGGGCTGGAAGCCGGATTACGACTTGGCGAAGATGACAAAAGATATGCTCGGCGTTCTCGAGAAAAGATTCAAAGAAGGCACGCTGAATTATTGAGAGCTCACTAGGCCCGGTTCTCGCTCGGAGCCGTCCCCTTTTGTTTTCGTCCCTCTTCGCCTCCAACAATTTTCATTTCCTGCGAAATCAAGTATGATGGATGTCTGATTATGGAGGGTGCAGATGAAAAGATATCTTCTTATTTTTGCCGTCATTCTTTTATACTTACCTTTATTTTTGAGTGGAGAGGACAACCGACCTGCGCATACTTATTCCATCGTTGCCATCGACAAAGAAACGGGCGCGCTGGGCGCTGCTGTGCAATCCCACTGGTTCTCGGTCGGTGCGCTTGTGCCATGGGTTGAGTCGGGAGTCGGGGCCGTCTGCACCCAATCCTTCGTCGAAGCCTCCTATGGGCCCCTGGGACTGGACTTGATGAGAGCCGGGAAGACCGCCGAAGAAGCGCTCGCCGGACTTCTCAAGGCCGATAAGCACGAAGACGTCCGCCAGGTCGCCATGGTGGATGCCCGGGGAAGAGTGGCGGCACACACGGGTAAGAATTGTATTCCCGAAGCCGGCCACTATGTCGGCGACGGTTTTTCCTGCCAGGCCAATCTCATGCTGAAAAATACTGTCTGGCAGGCTATGGCCCGCGCCTTCGAGAGCACTAAAGGGGAACTGGTGGACAGGCTCATGGCCGCGCTGGAGGCCGCAGAAGCGGAGGGAGGCGATATCCGTGGCAAACAATCCGCGGCCATCATTGTGGTAAGGGGCAAAAGCTCAGGAGTCTGGTGGAAGGACCGGCTTTACGACTTGAGAGTCGAAGACGGTCCTGCGCCACTGCCGGAACTCAAGCGCCTCATCCGGCTGAACAAAGCCTATAACCACATGAACAGAGGTGATGAGCTTTTAACAGAGAACAAAGTCGAAGAAGCCATGAAGGCTTACACAACGGCCATGGATATGTACCCGGACAACGCCGAGATGATCTTTTGGCCGGCTGTCACTCTTGCCTCTACCGGCAAAGTTGAAGAAAGCCTGCCGCTCTTTAAGAAGGTTTTTGCCATGGATTATAACTGGGCCATTCTGGTGCCGAGGCTTCCACAAGTCGGGCAGCTCCCCAAGGATAAAAATCTCATCAACAAAATTCTCTCTATGGCTCCAAAGAAATAAATTAAGAAAAGGAGGCAAGATGACAAAACTGTTTCCAGGCAAAGTGAATCGCAGGGATTTTTTAAAGATAGGGGCGGTCGCCGGTTTGGGCACAATTTTGAGCCGCCCGGAATTATCTGGGCTTAGAAGCGCACCGACGAGCAGCGGCGGGACGCTCGTTGAATTTAAAGTTCCTCCCATCAACCCCGTGCGCATCGGGTTTGTTGGGGTCGGGGGGATGGGTTCGGCCCATGTGCGCAGTTTCCTAAAGATCGAGGGTGTCGAGGTCAAGGCCGTCTGTGACACCGTCGAGGAAAAAGTCGCCCGGATTCAGCAGTGGGTTGTCGAAGCCGGGCAGCCGAAACCCGAAGGCTATTCCCACGGAGAATGGGATTTCAAGCGCTTGTGCGACCGGGATGACTTGGACATCGTCTTTAACGCAACTCCTTGGGAATGGCATGTGCCGGTCTGTGTCGCCGCCATGAAGGCAGGAAAGCATGCCGCCACAGAAGTCCCTATGGCCATTACGCTCGACGAATGTTGGGAGCTTGTGGAAACCGCCGAGAAACAGCGGCGCCACTGCATCATGATGGAGAACTGCTGTTATGGCCGCCCGGAGATGCTTTCCCTTAACCTCGTGAAAAAGGGACTTCTTGGGGAGATTTTTCATGCTGAGGCAGGCTATCTGCACGACCTCAGGGGAGTCAAGTTCAGCGGCATTGGAGAATCCCTCTGGCGGCCGCAGCATTCGGTCAAGCGAAACGGCAACCTCTACCCTACCCACGGTTTGGGTCCGGTGAGTCAGTGTATGGACATTAACCGCGGTGACCGTTTCGATTGCATCGTCTCGATGAGCAGTAAGTCCATGGGATTGAACCTCTACTGCGCGAAAAAATTCGGACCCGATAGTCCGCAGGCCCGCCAGAAGTACGCCCTGGGAGACGTGAATGTTTCACTGATCCATACGGTCAAAGGAAAAGTCATCACCCTTAACCATGACACCTCATCTCCGCGGCCTTACAGCCGCATCCACATCGTCCAGGGGACGCAGGGAATCTTCGAGAAATACCCGGACAGGGTGTATATCGAAGGCCGCAGCCCTAACGATGACTGGGAGGAGCTCGATAGCTATTATAAAGAATATGACCACCCGGTCTGGAAGCAGCTCGAAGAGAGATCCAAAGGCGCCGGCCATGGCGGCATGGATTTTATCGAGGACTTCCGGCTCATCGAAGCCCTCCGCAATGGGCAGCCGCTGGATATGGATGTCTATGACGGGCTTTCCTGGAGCGTCGTCTCCCCGCTGAGCGAGAAGTCCGTGGCCAATCGCAGTCAGCCGGTCGATTTTCCCGATTTTACTCGCGGCCAGTGGAAGATGCCGCGGACTCTTCACGTCATGGAGGTCTAAAGCAGGCAGACGGAGCTCCTTTGCCCGGATAGGGACGAAGACATTAAATTCTATTTCCTCAAACTCCGAAGGCGAGGCAAAAATGACATCAGGATTCAGCCGAACGACAAATTCTTAATTCACGCTGTCATCCGGTTTGGAGACAAGAGGAAGGCGGGACTCCATCGGGAAGATCATCTTGAACAGGTAATCATCCCGGCGGAGAAAGTAAAATTCCTCGGCAACACAGAAATCCCTCGCTATTCTTTTAATCTGATATTCTGCCGGCATGACTAAAAAAATCCCTCAGAGAAGATGCTTACTCAAAAATTCAGGAAGGGCAAAGGCAGCCCGATGGATATCCAAATTGTAGTACCGGAGCCCCGCGGAAGGCTCTTTTTTGGGAATTCTCAAAGGATTTATCTTGTCGGAGAGAAAAATATAACTCCACAAGCCTCCGGGATAAGTTGGCACCGGCCCCAGGTAGAAGAAGGCGAATTTGAAAAGCCGCCTCAAAAAAGCAACTTTCTTGCGGAGATGATCAAGATAATAAAGAGGCGAGCCTGCTTGGGCAGCCACAATTCCTCCAGACTTTAAGCATTCCCTAAGACGGGCATAAAATTCCCGCTGGTGGAGAATTGCTGAGGGACCGACGGGATCGGAGGAATCCACAAGGATGACATCAAACATCCGGTTGGGCTCCCGGATAAACTGGTTGCCATCGGCAATCTCAAGCTTGACCCGGCGATCACGAAGAGCCAAAGAAAGCCAGGGAAAAAATTTTTTGCAAACCTCGACAACACGGCCATCGATCTCCACCAGTGTCGCTCTCTTCACAGGATAGAGGAGGACTTCCCTGAGCGCTCCCCCGTCGCCGCCGCCTATGATAAGAACCTCTTCCGGATTCGGATGAGAAAGCAAGGCCGGATGAACAAGCATTTCGTGGTAAAAAAATTCATCTTTTATCGTCGTCTGGACCAATCCATCGAGCATCAGCACCCGGCCGAAGAATTCCGTGTCAAAAATTTCTATTTTTTGACAGGATGATCTCTCCGAGAGAAGGCGTCGCTTCGCTTTGAAAAAAATGCCGTTTGCCGGCGTGTGGTATTCCCGGATATCAATACTCTTCATTTTTCGAAACCTCTCTTTTTCGCACGGCACGGTGAAAATTATAGCTGCCGCCTTCCTCCCTTGTCAATTCATTCTCCAAGGCCAAAACTATATTGACAAAAACAGAGCCGCGAAGTTATAGTTTAGGTTCTAAATAAGGAGGTTTGCATGTACGGTAAGCTAAGGGAAAACCTGCAAAAAGAGATCCAGTCTATTCACGACGCGGGCCTTTACAAGGAAGAAAGAATCATCCTGACTCCCCAAGGCGCCGAAATCGGAGTCAAGGGTCGAACGGTCCTGAACTTCTGTGCTAATAACTATTTAGGTCTGTCCAGTCATCCCAAGGTCATCGAAGCCGCCCACAAAGCCCTCGACAGGTGGGGATACGGCATGAGTTCTGTCCGTTTTATCTGCGGAACTCAGGAAATCCACAAAGTCCTCGAAGAAAAGATCAGCAAATTCCTTGGGACCGATGATACCATTCTTTATGCGGCTTGCTTTGACGCCAACGGCGGAGTCTTTGAGCCGCTTCTCTCGGCAGACGATGCGATCATCACCGATCAGCTCAACCACGCCTCCATCATCGATGGTATCCGTCTCTGCAGGGCGGAGCGTTTTATCTACAAGCACGCCGATATGGCCGACCTGGAAGAGAAACTGAAACAGACGCAGGGAAAGCGGTACCGCATGATCGCCACCGACGGCGCTTTCTCGATGGACGGCGATATTGCCAAGCTTCATGAAATCGTGCCGCTGGCCGAAAAGTATGATGCTCTAATCATGATCGACGAAGCCCATGCTACCGGGTTTATCGGCAGGACAGGACGCGGGACTCCGGAATATAGAGGCGTCACAGGAAAAATTGATCTCATTACAGGAACACTGGGTAAGGCATTGGGCGGGTCTTCAGGCGGATTTGCTTCAGGAAGAAAAGAGATGATCGCACTCTTCAGGCAGCGCTCAAGACCCTATCTCTTCAGCAATACCGTTTCTCCTGTCGTTATCGCCACTTCCATCGCCATCTTTGATCTCCTCTCCGAGACAACCGATCTCAGGGACAAGCTGGAATGGAACACCAAATACTTCCGCGCCAACATGAGCAAGGCCGGGTTCGAGATCCCGGCGAGCGATCATCCCATCTGCCCGATCATGCTCGGCAAGTTCGAAAACGACGCCAAGCTCTCCCAGGACATGGCTCGCGACCTGCTGACTGAAGGGATTTACGTCATCGGCTTCTATTACCCTGTTGTTCCCAAGGGACAGGCCCGAATCCGTGTCCAGCTTTCAGCGGCCCACAATAAGGAACACCTGGATAAGGCCATTGCCGCCTTCACTAAGGTCGGAAAGAAATACGGCGTCATCAAGTAAGGATAAAGCGGCCGAAACCTTGAAGGAAGGGGTGCTTTCTTTCTCTCTTTTTTTGGTTATAAATTAAAAAGGGGAATTTTCATATCTTAAAAACGGCTCAATTCAATCGATTTTGGTAATTTTAATATCCTGGTAATACTTTTTCAATATGTCCTTGTAGCCCGCCCCGGCCTGAGCCATCCGAAAAGCTCCCACCTGGCACAGCCCCACGCCGTGGCCCCATCCTTTTCCCGTGAAAATGAAATAGGTGACCTGCTCTCCATCGCCATATTCTTTGTCTAAGGTGAAAAGAGTATCTCTCAGCCCCAAGACCCAGCGGATTTTCAGGCCTTTGACAATAGCCTGGGTCTCTGTCCCGGTGATCAAAAGCTCGGTGACTCGGTGCGATTTTCCTCTTTCCTGGACCGCAATATCCACAAGCCGGCCGATGGGATAATAATCATTGATCCTCTTCTCAAGCTCTACGCAAGACTGCCGAACCTGCCAGCGATAGAAAGAAGAGCCGCGGTCAAGGACATTAGTATTGGAAGCAAAGAACACATCGAGCAGGCGGATTTGGCCCTGATTTTCGATCCATCTCACCTCCTCACCTCCGAGGAGCGTGAGCCGCGAGGCAGGGAAGCTCTCATCGTCCTGATTCCTGAAAAGAAAGACGTCCGGAGAAAGCCTGAGGGTCCTGGTTTCGCCGTTCTCTTCCACTTCCAGCTCATTTTTGGTCAAGCTGCGAAAGACCCCTCTGTGGCTGGGGTCAAAGTAGCTGCGCACGGTCTTATACAAAATGAAGACAAGCTCAGCCCGAGTGATCAGCCTGGCCTCGTCTGCCATCTGCGGGGATGAGAAAAATATGCCGCTGTGGATGAGATAGGCAAGATTGCCCCGGACATCCCCCCTGAGCGGTGGGAAATCCTTGAGGAGGAAGTCCACTTCGCTTTTGAGCATGAGATTTTTGACTCTGTCGCCCCACTGGAAAGAACTGATGAAAAGGGAGGCGAGATTCGGAAAGTTCATAACAGTTTTCTCTGGGACAAAACTGCCGTTTCTTTTTCCCAAGTAAACTATAGCCCTCTTGATCCACTCGACAGCTTCCTCAAACGCAGCTGTCTCTCTATAGTAAGAAGGGTCAGTTTTAGGCGCGATCACATTTAAGCTGACAAGGAGAGCCACTTCGCGTTCTATATTTCGGCCATTCATCAAGACAGGAAGGAGCTTTTGGCTCTCCAGCACCCACTCTTTCTGCTTCTCATAAATGCACTCGGTACTTTTTAAATAAGGCTGTGCTTTTCCCCCGAAGACGTTTTCAATATCCTCTGTCATTCCGCCGCAGGTACTGGTATAGAGAGCATTGATGAGCTTTCCCTTATAAGAGGCCACCTCTCCTTTTGTTTCCTCGACAGCCCGGCTGCTGAGCGGATGCTCCGCGCTCAGGCCGCCATAAACTTGGCACGCGGGTGTATCGCAGAGGTCGAATCCCAAATCTTCATTCCTGCCCAGATTTTTGACGGCATATGTCCGAGCGGCGACAGCCTGCGCTTTGAGCGCTTCATAAGCATTGAATTTATCGGGAGAAAGCTCGCAGGGAACAACGCCTTTGAGATAATTTTCCAGGTTCAAGATATTGACGAGAACCAGGCCTTTGCGGCTGGCTCTCAGGACAAGAATACCTCTGTATGAATTCCCATCATAAGAAAGATAACTTTCCGGGTTGGAGGGTACAAAATAGATGACTGTCTCTTTGTTCAGAGTCTTAAGCTCATCATTGACAAGAACCCAGAGAGGATGGGATTCCTCTTCTGTGACCTCCTCTTGCAGAATCCAGGCTTCTTTTATGCCGGCCTGGTTCAACTTTTTAATGAACCCTAAGGCCTCACCGCGGGTCAAAAAGTCTCCCACCCGGACCTGGTAGGATTCATCCGAGTTGCTCTCCCGGACCGCCGTGACATAGATCTTCTGATCGATTTTTGACCTCAGCTGGAGGGCCAATCGCTCTGCCTCCTCCTTCTTCTCTGTCTCAGCGACCTGAAGAACAAATTTCTCTGTGAGTTTTTCTTTGCGGCCTTTGACGTGGATATCATTCACATCCTCAGCTAAGACTCTGTAACTCGGGCCGACTTCGTATATTTTCATCCCCGAGGAGGCACGAATGGCGGCTTCATCGAGGTTAACACCGAGACCTACCCGGATGACAGGATTCTTGATGAGAAACCCGTAGAAAAAGGAGTTTTCCTGGCCGAATTCAGTGGGCCTTCCAGTCAAAAAGAAAAGAATGAGGAAAGCACCGAAAAAATATTTGCTGTGCCGGGGCTGTGATTTTTGCATGAGCTGACAGAGACCGAGGAAGATTATAAAGGAAGAGAATTTTCCTTGTCAAGCAAATTATTCAAGCTATGCTACCTTAATTGAAGATTTATACCAGATATAGTATTTTCTTTGATTTATCACAGATTGTACTATACCGGAAAACCCAGCAATTGTCAACCAAACTGCTTATTTTCCAGCGACTTGGCCATAGATGAGACGGGAGAGGCGTGCGATCAGCTTTTCCCCCTCTTCGCTGGTTGGCACTCCCCTGGTCAACACGGCAAGGACATAAGGCTTGCGGCCGGACGGAGAGACCACAGCCGCATCGTGTTCCATCCCTGTGATCGAACCCGTTTTGTTCCCGACAGGCACATTCTCAGGGACACCTGCTGGTATCCCGGCACGGAATGTCTGCCGCATCAAGATCCGGATCATCTCCTGACAGGAAGCCTCAGAGGCCGCCTTTCCCTCGGCGATCGCCTCCATGACCAGCATCAGGTCATAAGCGTCGGTCTGATTATTTAGGCCCCTCTCGTAAGCCAGAGAATCCTCCACTCCACGCAGCACCTGCATCTGGCGGATTCCCAATTCCTGAAGAGTGGCCATGACATTTTTGGCCCGGACGAGATCAACGAGGATATTTGTGGCGAGGTTGCTGCTCACCGTGATCATACGTTCAACCAAGTCCCGGATGGACATCTCCTGGCCGATGAGAGCATAGATATCCTTATCGGAATCATCCTCTTGCCTAAGATGAAAAGGGCTTCCATCCACAAGGCTATGGAATTCATTCTTAAGAACAAGGCGGTTATCCATCCGGAATCTCCCCTTTTCGGCCTGTTTGAAGACTTCGATCATGACCGGCACTTTCATCGTGCTCGCCGCGTGCATGATTTCCTTTTCCCTGATGAAAACCGTCTCCCCTGTCTCCAGGTCTTTAAAAGCCAGGCCAACCTCTGCGCCCGAGGCCTTGATTTCGGATTCGAGCGCTTTTCTCAGGCTCTCAATATCTCCGCCAACGAAAGCCCCGCATGGGACGGCCAAACTCCAGGCAGCTAATAGAATTAACAGAAAAGCGAGTTTAAATTTCATGGTTTCTCTCCTATCCTATGTCCCGCAGCTTGGGAACCAGTATCCAGATGAGAGTTGAAAAAAGAAGCATGATAGAAGCATTGGCTACTATAGCTACCGGCTCGCCAAAATGTTCCGCCACGTTGCCTATCCATAAAGCGCCTAAGGGCAAAAAACCAAAAAAAGTCAGGCTGTATAATCCCATAACGCGACCCCGTAATGAGTCTGTAACGAGTGTCTGAACAAGAGCATTGGCCAGGTTAAAGATGAAAAGGTTTGCCCCTCCAACTGCGAGAATAAAAGTCAGCGAAAGCGGAAGCCAGCGGACAGAAGCAAAAGCCAGGAGCAATACAGGAAAGGAAAAGGTCCCCAGCGTCAACAACCGGCCCCGGAAGGTGAATCGGCCGAGGGAGGCGATGAGAAGGGCGCCGCAGAGAGCTCCGATTCCTCGGGCCGATTGAAGCCAGCCGTTGGTCGTGGCATTGCCATGGAGAATCTTCACCGCCCAGGCGGGGATCAGGACTGCAAAAGAAGTCCCGAATAAGCTCGTTATCATCACCAGGCTGACAATCGTGCGAATCATCGGGTGAGAGAGGACGTAGCGAAGACCTTCTTGAAAGTCCTGCCAGGGAGAGGATGTCGACGCAGGCAACGGAATGGGCTTTAATTTCATGAGCCAAAGCGCCACGATAACAGCGATAAAGGAAAAACCGTTGATCATGAAGCACCAGGCAGGGCCGAAAAGCGCGTAAGTGATTCCGGCCACAGCTGGGCCGACGGCTGTTGCGGAATTGAAGATGGAGGAATTGAGGGCAATGGCATTGGTCAAGTCCTCGCGCTCGACCATCTCAAGAACAAATGCCTGCCGCGCCGGCGCATCAAAGGCATTGGCGATGCCCAGCAAAGAGGCCAGCAAGATAATGTGCCATGGCCTGACAATATGCATGAAGGTTAAGGCGGCCAGGATAAACGCTAAAATCATCATGGAATTCTGCGTGATCAGGAGTATAGTTCGACGCCGCACACGGTCAGCGACAACCCCTGCGTAGGCCATGAAGAGCCAAGTCGGTGCGCCGGCGGCAAAGCCTACAAATCCCAGATATGCTGAGGAATGAGTGAGTTCATACACCAAGAAGCCCTGGGCTGTGGTCTGCATCCAGGTTCCGAACAAAGAAACCATCTGGCCCCAGAACCAGAGCCGGTAATTAGGGTAGCGCAAAGATGAGAATGTTTGCTTGGGATTGATCTGCCGACGCAAGCGAGCAAACTTTCGCCATAATTTAGGTTTTTGGGGCAGGCCTTCTCCTGCCGGGCTATAAGTCTTCACGCCTTTACCCTTTTTTTAGCATATCTTTTTGCAGACCGTCCAGGCTCAAGCTCTCAAGTAAAATAGTCCGCATTTTAACTCAATTCTAACCCGAAGACAATTGGACTTTTTTCTATTGACTTGGAGAATTTTTCTTTCCAAAATGGAGTCTATAACCCGGCAGCGGGGTATTGCGAAATAAGGAGAAAAGCATGAAAAATAAAACCGCCTGGCTCATCGTCATTCTCCTCCTTGCCTTTGGCCGCGGGTCGGCAGAAATAGGGAGCCTCTCTCAAATTTTCCTCCTTGGAAAAGGGCTAAAAGACCTGGACGGAGATCACAACGCAGACAAGATTGCTTTTTACATTATCATCCCCGAACATCCCTCGGCCACAGAAATAGCCGTTGCCGCAGACATCGCTGCCCGGGCCAACCTCGAAAGTCTTTCGCAAGATCTATCCCTGGTCAAAAAAGAATCAGAGAAAAGGAGTCAGGGAAACAAGGAAAGCCTTATCCTTGTCGGTTCAAACCTGAAGCTGATTCAAGATTTGACCAAGAAGATAGGCCTCCCTTTTCCCCAGCTGGGACCCGGTCAGGGCGCAGTCTTCCTTCTCGGGTCGGAGACCCAGGCCGATGTGGCTGTTGTTGCCGGCTCTGAGGATGCACTCCTCAAGACGGGCCGCGCCTTTTTTCTCCGCTGGCCCTACTTTTGGGAAGTCTGGGGAAGAGAAAACGGAATCACCTATTTCACCCTGGAAAAAGACCTGACTCGCCTTCTTGAAGAGGAAGGCATTCCTTCTTTTAAAATCATTATCCGGGCGGCTTTCTATGACTTTCCCCGCTTCTCTTCGGCTCAGGATGCTATCAAAAGGCTGAGATACGATGCCGGAGAAATCAAAGATTTATGGGTCGAAGTACATTTTTCCGATCGGGTTAATAAAGATAAAATGCTGGCTTCGCTCGAATCCCTGAAACTCGCCCACCGTCAGGGAGTGCGGACGGATGTCCTTTCCTACCCCGGCTGCGGTCAGATCACCTTTATTCTCAAGGAAGGCACCCAGGAGGCACGCTTGGCCCTTCCGCGGATGGGATATCCAAAAAGAATGCTGACACCTGGTTATAAAGATGTCGCGAGAAGGAATGTCCCGGAAAAAGATTTTGACCTCCTGAGCCTTTTCTCCAGCAAAGGTTTTTATTCAGACAGCGATAAGGATGGCATCCTTGACAGCCTTGATTCTGTGGTGGTTTTTCCCAAAAAGCTGAGCCTTGAAGCCATTGCTCCCCTGGCTTCCCGCATGGTTCTTGCCTCAGCCGGAGCCTCCTTCCCTATTTTGCAGATGGAGGACGAGGTTGAGGATATCAAGGCTCTCACGTCTCCACTTCTTATCGGAGACAACAGCTTCAGCCAGGAGCTTGTCAAAACAGGAAAGCTCAAGCTCCCGACGCTCGAGACGAGCTGGGCTGTGGCCCAGGTTGTCCCAAAGGCTTTTAATAAATCCAACGCCTTGGCCTTTTGCGCCGCCGATAACCAAGGACTGGAGAAGATTCTGACTTACTTCAGCGGGACCTTTCCTTACTTCAACGAATATAAGGAAGGGAGTCCGCAACTTGCCGATATCTCCTCAGACCTCGAAAAATTCCTCAAGGGCGAAAAGGGCAGCGCCGAGGCTTACATTAAGAGGAATATTCAGAAAATCGCTGAAGAAATTAAAGATAAAGAACTGACCTCTTTTGAGGCTGAAATCTATCTCCCGCAAGAGAACCCGAAATTTGTGGAAAACCTGAAAGACGAACTCAAAAAATCCCTCAAAACAGCCAAACTCGAGATAAAAAATTATGCCCTCAAGCAGAGCAAGCTCATCTTCGAAAAAGAAAAGGAATTTCCCTGGGAAGCCGATGAAGCTCTGGCGTTGCTCAAAGAAAAAGCCAAAGCGCTTGGCGCCTTTTCAGAGCCTTTAAAGATTAGCTTAGGTTTGAGCGAATCACCGCTGGTCAGGCAAAAAATAAAAGCCCAAATCGAAGAATGGCTCAGGCAGAACAACTTCCCCAAATTCGAGGTTGAAGTCCTCTGCGCTTATAAGCAGGGATTTTTCTGGCTCACCGAGAAGGTTCTATCTCTTCTTCAAGGAAAGCCTGTTTCAGACCTGACCATCAGGTTCGCCGAGGAGAAGGACGACTTCAATTTTCCGAAGAGGTTTTATGGAGATGCCTTAAGATGGCTGCAGGAACTCTATCCCGCAGATGATATCCTGGCCTCCAAACTCAGTCTTCCTCTGGATAAAATTCATTTCGAGATGAAAAGCGAGAAACAACCTTTCTATGAGGTCATCGCTCTCGACAACAAAAACAATACCTTGCTCCAGGAGAGCTTCTCTCCCCGAACACGAGAGATGCCCTATCTCCGCATCCTGCCGGAATGGGGCAATGTGACTGTGGCCACAGGCTGGCTGGTTATAAGAAAGGGGGAAGAGCTTGTTTTCGACACTTCTCTCCGGTGTGACCTCGAAAAATTCTGGGACTATTATCAAGAGGAAATTATTTCTCCTCTCTACTCCTATATCATGAAAAAAACCGGGAACGAGCCTATCACCACCAGGCAACCTTATTTTAAGAGGTTACTCATAGAGATGTGGTTTAGCGAACCTGACTACAAGCTCGGCCTGGATGAAGAAATCGCCAGCAGTCTGGAAGCCATGCACGATGAAATCTACTTCGATACCCTCGATTTTCTGCGAGGCATCACCAAGGTCGAAGTAGAAGATCAAGATCTCCCAGAGGATACTATCCGCCTGTCCGCGCCAGGCAACATCCTCCCGATTATTCACCCTTCTTCTGAAGGGGAAAAAGGCAAACTCAAGGTTGTTTTTGAGGACTGGCAGGCCTCTTCTCCGCAAGCTGTTCTCAAGTGGAAAGAAGAAGGGCGGGAGGAAGAATACACCAAGAAAGTGACCTTTCCCTCTCTCAAACCTAAAACCACCCGCTTTCCCTCTTTTATCTACAACGGAAAATTGGAAAGAATAGAGAATCTGACGGCCGACCTGGAGTTCGAAAAAGAGGTCGACTATCTGGCCCTTCTGGACATCATCCAAACTTACAGTGAACTGCAGAAAAATGGCATCCTTATGCCTTCTTTCTCCTACCCACGGCTTAACTCATTGACCTTGAAAATAAAACACAAAGATCTTGAAAAACAAGAAATCATACCCGTCTTTTTTGAAGAGAAGGAGGGGAAAAAACCTCTCATCCGCGAAAGCGAGGGTTCCCCTGCCGGGACAGATGACATTATCTCGCCGGAGATGTGCCTTGACATCGTTCGCCGTCTCAGCCGGCATCCGGTTGTGAAAACTTATATCGGCGGCATTTCCTATGAAAACCGAGAGGTCCCAGTCATAGAATTATTTACTCCTCAAGGAAAATATGTTTCCCTGCCCCGGCTTGTCACCTTCAAGCCAACCTTGTTCATTTCAGGCCGCCAGCATGCAAATGAGGTCTCCTCCACGAACTACATTTTAAAATTCGCCGAACTGCTGGCCACGAACGAAAATTACCAGGACTATGTGAAAAAGATGAATGTCATCCTCGAGCCGATGGAAAATCCCGATGGAGCTGCCCTGGCCTTCGACCTCCAAAAACTAACACCATTCCACAGCCTTCATGCCGGTCGCTACAGCTCTTTAGGCCTCGATATCGGCTATCAGGTCGGCTCTTCCAAGCCGTTATTGCCCGAGGCTGCAGTGAGGAAGAATTTAAATGACAGGTGGTTGCCCGATATCTATCTCAATCTGCACGGCTATCCTTCCCACGAGTGGGTCCAGGCTTTTTCCAATTATTCACCCTATCTTTTTCGGGAATATTGGATCCCCAAAGGCTGGTTTGCTTACTACGAGGCGCTGCGTCTCCCCATCTATGAGAAATGGAAAAAAGCCGGGGAAGAGTTAGGGAAGGTCATCGTCGAAGAGATGCGGGGTGATGCAAAAATAAGGGAATCTAACGAAAAGCTGTATAACCGATTCTGGCGCTGGGCCGCCCGCTGGCAGCCACACTTGGATTATCTGGAACTCCATGACGGCCTTAATCTTTACGCCGCCCGGCGCGGTTCCCAAGAAAGCAAACTGACCCCGAGAAGACAGATGACATTTGTCGAAGAAACACCCGAGGTTATGGACGAGACTGCCCGAGGAAGCTGGCTCGAATTCCTCTGCCAGGAGGGTCTCACTTATCTTAGGGCTCATGCAAAGTATCTGAGTCAGGCCTCGTATGAAATCAGCCGCATCGAGGAGGAAATCCAAGACCGAGTCCGCATTCAGTTCAGCCGCAGCCGGCCAGGGAGGCTCAGGTCCGGGGGATCGTCAGAAAACTGATTTTCCACAGGTTAACCATCTTCAAACTTGCGTTCAAACCTTTTGATATTGGTCATAGAAAAACGAGGGACGGCAAGGAGCGCTACACAAGCGAAGAATATCGCTTGTG
>Ga0315280_10003503_pt1 | contig 24030 bp, 13 predicted proteins | sample YL17G06_40_MG_FD_203697 | JGI IMG/M metagenome (GOLD analysis project Ga0315280, IMG submission 203697) | Sediment microbial communities from Yellowstone Lake, YNP, Wyoming, USA - YL17G06_40 | ecosystem: Environmental > Aquatic > Freshwater > Lake > Sediment | place: USA: Wyoming | collected... | reverse complement strand
CCTGATAGAAAGACCGTAAGAAGTCCGAAAGGATCCGGCCGCCGGAAATGTCTTCATCCTCCTCGAAGAAAAACTCCCGGGATTCAATGACCTTGCCCCGGCGCATGAAAAATGCCTGGAGGGCATGATAGCGAAGTTCCTGGGCGTAGCCGAAAATATCCAGGTTTTCCAGCTTCACCGAAATCAGCTTGGGCTTGACCTTGATATTCTCCAAAATCCTCAGGAGATTCCGCCACTGGGCCGCCTCTTCGAATTTTTGGGCTTGGGCAGCTTTCCCCATTCTCTCTTTGAGGATTTTCGACAGCTCCGCCGTCTTGCCTTCTAAAAAAAGGAGGGCATTGGCGGTGCTCTCCCTGTAGCCCTCCTTGGAGATCAAGCCGACGCAGGGCGCCGAACATAAATTAAGGTCATATTCTAAGCAGGGCCGTTTTCTTTTGCCCGGTACGGCCTCATCGCAATTCCGCACCCGGAAGTATTTATTGATCAAATGGATGGTCTTGCGGGCCTCATGGGCGGGGCTAAACGGCCCGAAATATTTAGCCCCGTCCTGGGTGACCTTGCGGCTAAAATAGATTCCTGGGAATCGCTCCTGGACGGTCAGCCTTAAATAAGGAAAACTTTTATCGTCCTTGAGGCGCAGGTTGAATTTCGGCTGGTGCTGCTGGATGAAATTGTTTTCGAGGAAGGCGGCTTCGCGCTCGGAATCGGTCAGGATGAAATCCAGGTCCGCGGTCTCCGATAAAATATTTTGGACCCTCGAGTCGGACGCGGGCTGAAAATAGGATTGGGCACGCTCCTTGAGGAGCCTGGCTTTGCCGATGTAAATCACTTCGCCCGCGGCGTTTTTGAAAAAGTAGATGCCGGGCTTTTGGGGGAGGCGAGCCAGCTTCTGTTTCAAGAGATTTTCCATCGGCGGGTTTTTTCCCTATAATTCAAGCTCCAGCTCGCGCTTTTTCAGGTGAGCGATCTCGTCGCGAAGTTTGGCCGCTTTCTCGAACTCCAGATTTTTCGCGGCCTCCTTCATCCATTTTTCAAGCTGAGCGATCTTTTCCCGGCGTTTTTGCGGGGAGAGATATATTTCCTTGCCCTCGGCGACGCGGGTGTAATCCAGGTAATCCCGCTCATAGACACTGGTCAAGACCTCATCGATCCGCTTCTGGATCGACTGCGGCGTGATGTTGTTTTTCAGGTTGTAGTCCTGTTGGATCTTGCGCCGCCGGGTGGTTTCGGCGATGGCCTCTTTCATGGAGCCCGTGACCGTGTCGGCATATAAAATCGCTCGGCCGTTGATGTTTCGCGCTGCCCGCCCGAAGGTCTGGATCAGGGAGATCGACGAACGCAGAAAGCCTTCTTTATCCGCGTCCAAAATGGCCACCAAGGAGACTTCGGGCAAATCCAGTCCTTCGCGGAGAAGATTGATCCCGATCAGCGCGTCAAACCGGCCTTTCCGCAGGTCCCGCAGGATTTTGACACGGTCCAGCGTTTCGATCTCGGAATGCAGGTAGCGCACGCGAAGCCCGAGCTCATGGTAATAGCGGGTCAGGTCCTCGGCCATTCGTTTGGTCAGCGTCGTGATCAGCGTCCGTTCGCCCTTGTCGGCCCTGAACTGGACCTCTTTCATGAGGTTTTCGACCTGGCCTTTGACGGGCCGGACTTCGATTTCAGGGTCGGTCAGGCCGGTCGGCCGGATGATCTGCTCCACGATCTTATGGCCCGATTTTTTGAGCTCATAGGATGCCGGCGTGGCCGACACATATAAAACCTGGTTGACCCGGCCTTCGAATTCCTGGAAGTTGAGGGGACGGTTGTCGAGGGCCGACGGCAGGCGGAAGCCGTGCTCGATCAGGGTCTGTTTTCTCGACCTGTCGCCGTGGTACATCCCGCCGATTTGCGGGACGGTGACATGGGATTCATCAATGATGATCAAGAAATCCCGGGGGAAGTAATCCAAGAGCGTGTAGGGCGGCTCTCCCGGCTTGCGCCGGCTGAGGTAGAGCGAATAATTTTCAATGCCCGGGCAGTAGCCGAATTCCCTGAGCATATCCAGGTCATAGAGCGTCCGCTCCTCGATCCGTTCGGCCTCGATGATTTTTCCTTGGTTTTTGAAAAACGCAATGCGCGCTTCGAGCTCCCGTTCAATGCCTTGGAGGGAGACGTCGAGAATGTCCTGCGGCGTGGAGAAAAACGTCCGGGGATGGATGATGATTTTCTCAAAAACATCCCGCGTTGTTCCGAGCAGCGGGTCCACGGATGATATGGCCTTGACATGGTCTTCCGCAAGCTCGATCCGGTAGGCGGAGTCTTCGTAGGAGGGAAAGACCTCGATGATGTCGCCGCGCACCCGGAAGCCCCCCCTTTTAAAGTCGCCCTCCTGGCGTTCATACTGGATGGCGACGAGGTTCTTGAGGATCTGTTTCCTGGAAATTGTCTGGTTGGCGGACAGGCTGAAGCTCATGGAATAGTAGGTGTCGGGCGCGCCGATGCCGTAAATGCAGGAGACCGAAGCGACGATGATCACATCACGCCTGGCGAACAGGGAATTCGTTGCGCACAGCCGCATCCGGTCGATCTCGTCGTTGATGGTGGCTTCCTTGGCGATGTAAGTGTTCGTGGAGGGGATGTAGGCTTCCGGCTGGTAATAGTCATAGTAGCTGACAAAGTATTCCACAGCGTTGCCGGGGAAGAACCGGCGGAATTCCTGGTAGAGCTGGGCGGCCAGGGTTTTGTTGTGGGAAATGACGAGCACCGGCCGGTTCACGTTTTCAATCATGTTGGCCATGGTGAACGTCTTCCCGGAGCCGGTCACGCCCATCAGGGCCTGGTGCTTGAGCCCTTCCTTCACGCCTTCGGTCAGCGCCCGGATGGCTTGGACCTGGTCGCCTTTGGGCGAGAACTCCGAGCGGAGTCTGAAGGCATTCATGGGCCCTATTATATACCAAAAAAGAATTGAAAATTTTGCTCCGAAATAATAGACTAAACGCGTAAAGATTAGGAGGACGCATGAAAAAAGCTGTTCTTTGGGTAAGTGCGTTATTGGCTCTGGGCATTTTTCCGGCTGCGGCGGGCCTCTCCAGCGCCCAAGAGAAGCCTCGGGTCGGCGTCTTGAGATTCACTAACCACACAAGCGCCGGCTGGTGGAGCTCCTCGGTGGGCGACGAGCTGTCCGACATGCTCGCCTCGGAGCTGGTCAGCACGAAAGCTTTCCAGGTCCTGGAACGGAAAGAGATCGACGCCGTCCTGGGCGAGCAGGACCTGAGCGCCTCGGACCGTGTGAGCGAGGCGACCAAAGTCAAGATGAGGAAATTGAAAGGCGCCCAGTTTCTGGTGGCGGCCACGGTCTCCTCTTATGAAGAATCGACCAAGGGCAAGAGCGGCGGCATCAGCGTCGGCGGCATCAGCCTCGGCGGGTCAAAAGAAAAAACGTATGTTGCCGTCGACCTCAAAATCATCAACACCGAGACCGGCGAGATCGTCGATGCCCGGACCATCGAGGCCGAAGCCAAGGGAATCGGCCTGGAAGGCGGCCTCTCGATCAGAAACGTTTCCCTGCGGGCGGGCGGCTTTGACCGAACCCCGGCCGGGAAAGCGATCCGCGGCTGCGTGGTGTACCTGTCAGAGTATCTGGAATGTTCTATGGCCAGGAGCAAAGACGACAGATGCATGAAGAAATGGGATGAGATGGAGCAGAAGAGACGGGAACGCACGAAAGGCGCGATCGATATCAGATAATCTTAGGAAAAACGAATAAAGTCTTATTGCCGATGAAGGGAGAGGTTTAGGCGTCTCCCTTCATGATTTTTATGCTTCCCTTGAACTGGGCGCCGTCCTGAATAGAGACCCTGGCGGCCGCGATATCGCCATTCATCCGGGCGGCCGAGGAAACCAGAACCTTTCCCGTGGCGCGAATGTTCCCCGTCAGGTTTCCGCGCAGCATGACATTGGCGGCCGCGATGTCCGCCTCAATGCGGGCTCCCGCCTCTATAAAAAGGCTGTGCTTCGGCAAGTGGATTTTGCCCCGGAGGGTGCCTTTGATCACGATGTCCTCATCGCCGGTCAATTCGCCGGTGCAAACCACGGTCGGGCCTATGACGGCCGCCTTGTCCGGAGTGAGTTCCCAGGCTTTTTCGGCCTGGCCTTGGTCTTCTGGTTTAGGCATGAGCGCTTACCTCTTTCCCTTCGGATTCGTCTCAAATTATATTTAGGATCTTCAGGGAATGTCAATGAAGGGATGCGATTTGACATCGCCGTGACCGTGTGTTATTTGTCTGTCTGCCTTTCTTCTCGGGGAGGAGGTGTGACGAGATGCAAGCCATCGGGTTAAGCGCCGTCGATTGGGTCATCATTCTTTTTTATTTCGCCTTCATCATCGCCATGGGGTTTTATTTAAAGAAATACACGCGCAGCGAAGAAGATTTTTTCCTGGCCGGGCGCAGGAACAGCTCCTGGGTGGCGGGGTTGGCCTTTTTGTCGGCCAACCTGGGCGGGCTCGAACTCCTGGGCATGACCGGCAACACATTCAAATACGGGATGTATGTAGCGCATTTTTATTGGATCGGCGCCATTCCCGCCATGCTCTTCCTGGGCATCTTCATGATGCCCTTCTACTACAGCAGTCGGATCAAATCCGTTCCCGGCTACCTCAAGCTTCGCTTTGATGAGAAAACCCGCGTCCTCAACGGCTTCTCCTTCGCCATCATGACCCTGCTCGTCTCGGGCATCAACCTGTATGCCATGGCCCTTGTCCTGCACACATTTCTGGGATGGAACTGGGATCTGAGCATGTGGGCATCGGCCATCACGGTGGCCGTGTACGTCACCCTGAGCGGGCTGATGTCGGCCATTTTTACCGAGATCATTCAGTTCTTTCTCATCTGGTTCGGCCTCTTCCTCGTTTCGGTGTTGGGGATCGTCGAAATCGGCAGCCTGAGCGAGATCATGAAGCGCGTTCCCGAAGCTTTCTCCAAGCTGTGGTCGACGTCGGCCAATCCTGCCCAAAACGGCATGCTCGTCACCTGGGGCGGGATCGTCCTGGGGCTCGGCTTCGTGCTGTCTTTCGGCTACTGGACGACGGATTTTCTCGTTGTTCAAAGGGCGTTTTCGGCCAGAAACCGGCGGGCGGCCCGCATGACGCCCATCATCGCTTCCTTTTTCAAGATGGCCGTTCCGTTCATCGTCATCGTGGCCGGGCTCATCGCGCTCGTCCTGTCCAAGGACCCCAAGTCCGGTTTCGGGCTGATGAGCGACGGCGGCAAACTGAATTATGATTCGGCGCTGCCCATGCTCATCGCCCGCTATTTTCCGCGGGGGCTTGTCGGGCTGGGCATCACGGCGCTGCTGGCGGGTTTCATGGCCGGCCAAGCCGGCAACATCAGCGCCTTCAACACCGTCTGGACCTATGATATCTACCAGTCGGTGATCAACAAGAAAGCTTCTCCCAAACATCTGCTGTGGATGGGCCGCATGGCCACGATCGTCGGCATCCTGATCAGCATCTTGACGGCCTACTGGGCTAAGAGCATGCCGACCATCATGGACTACATGCAGGCTATTTTTTCTTGGGTGAATGCGCCGCTGTTTGCCACGATGCTCCTGGGAATGTTCGTCAAATGGATCACGCCGGACGGCGCCTTCTGGGGCCTCATCGCCGGCATGGGGTCGTCGTTCACAATGTACCTGGCCGTCAAATTTCAATGGATCTCCATGAGCGCCGTGACACTGTCCAAGGTCGCCAGCGATATGGCCGCCAATTTCTGGAGGGCCTGGTGGGCCTGGCTCATCTGCTTTACAGTCACCATCGTGGTCAGCGTGTTCACGAAGAAAAAACCCGAGGCGGAGCTGGTGGGCCTGGTCAAGGGATTGACCAAGGAAATGGCCGAGGAAGCCGTGCCCTGGTACAAGAAACCCGCCTTCTATGCCGTCTTGTCGCTGGTCGTCTTCGCCCTGCTCAATCTCTATTTCTGGTAAGGAGGGAAGAAATCCATGGCGAAGAACGTCAAAAAAATGAAACCGATTTGGTACTTTGTCGGACTGGTGCTTCTCTTTATGGGCGTCGTGATCCTTCTCACAGGAATTTATGACCTGATCGCACGGATCGAATCCAAAACCGTGCTGGCGCATCTTCATCCGAATATTTGGTGGGGCGGAATCATGGTCATCGCCGGGCTGATCTTCGTTCTCGTCAACAAAAATGCCACCGTTGAATAAAAAAAATTCTTCTGATAACGAGGGCGGTCGCGTCCTTCACATTCGTGATCAATTCCGACAGCTCTTTAAAAAGAAGCCCCTGCTGGTCAGGTCTCCGGGACGGGTCAACCTCATCGGTGAGCATACCGATTACAACGAAGGCTTTGTCCTGCCGGCGGCCGTCGATAAGGCCATCTATTTTGCCGTGGCTCCGGGGGAAGGGGAGACGTGCATTCTTCACGCCCACGACCTGGGAGAAAGCCATCAATTCGACCTCAAGAATCTGGCCAAAAGCGGAAAGCGGTGGCCAAACTACTTGATGGGTGTCGTCGACCAGCTTCAAAAAGCCGGGGGTATGCTCGCCGGGTTCAACTGCGTCTTCGGCGGGGACATTCCCATCGGCTCGGGCATGTCCTCCTCGGCCGCCATCGAAGCCGGTTTAGCGTTTGCCCTGAACAAGATCTTTGGCCTGGGGCTGGAGCCTCTGGCTTTGGTCAAGTTGGCCCAGAAGGCAGAGAACGAATTCGTCGGCGTGCGCTGCGGAATCATGGACCAGTTCATCAACATCTTCGGCCGGCCGCGGTCGGTGCTCAAGCTGGACTGCCGCAGCCTGGATTATAAATATTATCCTTTCGAGCGCGAGGACCTGCGCGTCGTCCTGTGCGATACTCTGGTCAAAAGGGAACTCGCTTCATCCGAGTATAACGTCCGCCGGCAGCAGTGTGAATCCGGCGTGAAACTCCTGGCCCGATTCCAGCCCAGCTTGAAGAGCCTGAGGGATGTTTCGCTCGAACTCCTGGGAGCCCACGGCCCGGAATTCGACCCGGTGGTGTACAAACGCTGCGATTATGTCATCCGCGAGAACATCAGGGTCGAGCAGGCCTGCGCCGACCTGGAAAAGGGAGATTTCTATTCCTTCGGTCAGCGCATGTTCGGGTCTCACGAGGGATTGCGCCGCCGCTATGAAGTCAGCTGTCGCGAGCTCGATGTGCTGGTCGACGCGGCGAGCGGGGTCAAAGGCGTCCTCGGGGCGAGGATGATGGGGGCCGGCTTCGGCGGCTGCACCATCAACCTTGTCGAAGACCGGGCCGTGGAGGCGCTGAAGGAAAAGGTCGCCCAGGTCTATCAGGTCGAATTCGGCAAAGAGCCCAAGTTTTATATTAGCACGTTGAAATCTGGAACCGAGATTATCGAGACCTAGGTGTGCCGATGTATTCTCGCTTGTTATATATCCGCGGCAGGGATTTGAATTCATTCCTCTCCCTTGATGGGAGAGGGGAGGGAGAGGGTCAGATTGCCGTAGGCTCTCCCCATCATCCCCTCCCGTAGGGGGAAGGGAAAAGCTGAATCATTTACGATTTAAGGAGGTCTCATGATCTTGTCGCTTCAAGGGAAATGGAAGGGATTTTGTCTTGGTTTGTGTGTGTGCTTGGGCTTCGCTTCCATAAGCTTTGCCCAACAAGCCGCCGCCCCGGCCAAAAGCCCGGGCGCTGCCCAGACTTCTGCCACGGCGCAGACGCCGCTGACGGCGGAAGATTTCAATCCGTTCACCTGGCGCTGGGTTGGCCCGGTCACATTCTCCGGCCGGATCACCGAATTCGCCGTGCCCCGCGGTCAGAGTCAGATGTATTATGTCTTGACGGCCAGCGGCGGGCTCTGGAAAACTGCAGACGGCGGCATTCATTTCGATTCGATTTTCGACAAATACGGCAACATGAGCATGGGGTATATGGCTATCGCGCCCTCCAACCCCGACATCCTCTACCTGGGCACCGGCGAGCCGATGCATGCCCGCTCCAGCGCCCACGGCAACGGGATGTGGAAGTCTGCGGACGCCGGCAAGACTTGGACGCATATCGGTTTGGAGAAGAGCTTCTTTATCCCGAAGATCGCCGTCGATTTCAAGAACCCCGACATCGTCTTTGTTGCGGCCGAGGGCAAGCTCTATGATAACGAGATGGACTGCGAACGCGGGCTGTACAAGAGCGTGGATGGCGGCAAGACCTGGGTTCGCCTATGGCCGCTCAATGATCGCGGCGCGGCGGATTTTGTCATCGATCCTCACAATTCCGACATCATCATTGCCGCAGCCTACAAGACGTTCCGCCGGACCTGGACTTATATCGACCGGCAGCCCGGCAATCATCTCTATAAATCGACGGACGGCGGCAAAACCTGGAAGAAACTGACCACCGATCTCCCGCTCGACGTCGACCTGGGCCGGACCGGGTTGGCTATTTACGAAAAAAATCCGAACATCATCTATGCTCGGCTCGACGAGGAAGTCAATTTGGGCCTGGCCGAGCGCGAAAATGCGGCCAACTTCCGCCAGGGCGGCTTTGGCGGTGGGGGCGGCGCCGCGGCTCCTCTCTGGGCGGAGGATTTCACCTTCGCCAAGCTCAAGACCTATAAGATCAATCCGGAGATCGCCAAGCTCGCGCCCAAGTTCACCCCGCTCAAGGCTGAGACGGAGGCCGACCTGATTAAAAAGCTCAACGAGCTCGTCCAGGACAAGGACTTCCTGACAAAGAACGGCGTGGATGTGGCCAAGCTCAACGTCGCGGCGCGAAAGATCTATGCGAAGGACAAGCAGATCATCGCCTCGATCGACGAGATGGAGAAGCTGATGAAGAAAGAAGCGCCGAAGCCGGACTCCAGCGAGGCCAAGGGCCGGGCCCAGGTGATCAACCGGCATGTCCTTGAGATCCTTTATGCCAAGGCGCTCGGTATTCAACAGCCGTTCAAGAGGTCCGGCGTTATTTATCGCAGCGATGACCAGGGTGAAAGCTGGAAGAAAATGACGGTATACGCCCAGACAGCCGGCAGCGCTCAAGTCAACCAGACCGAAGGCGGCTACTACGGCCGGATCATCATCGATCCGAACAACGACCAGGTTGTCTATTGTACGGACACCAACGCTACGGTTTCTACAGACTCGGGCAAGTCTTTTAAGGTCACCGGATGGAATTCCGGGAACATGAAGACGCACGTCGACCACCGCGGCGCATGGGTCGACCCGCTCAACTCGAAACACATTCTGAGCGGAAACGACGGCGGCGTCTGTGAATCCTGGGACGGCGGCCGGCACTGGAGCCAGAAGAACACAGTCAGCGCCCAGCAGTTCTATGATGTTTTTGCAGACAACGAACAGCCGTACAACGTCATGGGCGGGACCCAGGACAACGGCTGCTGGCTGGGCCCCACCCAGACCAGGAATCAATATGGCGTTTTTGCCGCCGATTGGACCTACCTGCCTACGGGTGACGGATTCTATGCAGTCCGTGACTGGTGGAACCCGGAATATATCTATTACGAAAGCCAATTCGGCGGCTCGAGCCGGATGAACCTGAAGACTGGAGAAGTCATCGGTTTGCGCGGACGGACGACGCCGGAGGAGAGTGCCGCCGGCGTGCCCGCCCAGCGGTACCAGTGGAATGCGCCCATCGTCCTCTCGCCCCATAACCCCGGCATCGTTTACATTTGTTCCCAATTTGTTCATCGCTCCTTGAGCCGGGGAGAGCGCGGGACATTCATCACCATCAGTCCTGACCTGACCAAGGCCGACAAGGAGAGGATCGCGCTTTCCAAGAAGACCAACCTCCAGTATGCGACCATCTACGCGTTCGCCGAGTCGCCCAAAAAGCCCGGTCTGTACTGGGTCGGGACGGACGACGGCAACGTCCAGATGTCGCCGGACGGCGGTGTGACTTGGGTCAACATCACCAATCAGTTTTATGATGCCGCGGGCAAGCCCAAGAAAGACATCAAGGGCGCTCTGATCCCTTACGACCGCTGGGTCAAATCGGTCGTCCCGTCGGCGTTCGATGAAAAGGCTTGTTACGTGGCCTTCAACGGGTACAGGACGCATAACGAGGACAAGACTTGGCTCTTTGTGACCCGCGACCTGGGGAAGACCTGGGACGATATCTCCGGGAATATGATGAATCCGATTTATAGAGTCAAGGAAGACCCGGACAATGCGAACGTCCTCTACCTGGCCACGGATTACGGCGTCTATGTCACGATCGATCAAGGCAAGACCTGGACGAAATTTTCGTCCACGGCGCCCGATGTCATCATTCGCGACATCGACATCCAGAAACGCGACCGGGACCTCGTCATCGGCACCTACGGACGCGGCATCTACACCGCCGACATTTATCCGATCAAGGAGTTCAAACCCGAGACTTTCCAAAAGGACGCTTACCTATTCGACATCGAAAATACGATCCGTTGGAACAGGTTCGAGCGGAAAGGAGAAACGCTGGGCGAGATGGCCAAGGTCGACAATCCGCAAGTCGGCGCGACCTTTTACTATTATCTGAAGGCGGACGCGAAAAATGTGAAGTTGACGATCAAGGACCTGGAAGGCAACCTGATCCAGGAAACGAGCGGCGGCGCCAAAAAAGGCCTGCAGAAGGTTTTCTGGGGCTTGACCCGGAGGGTTGACCCCGCCCAGCAACAACCCGGCATGTTGGGAGCCGGCGGCGGCGGACGAGGAGGGCGCCCCCCTCAAGCAGATCCCGGCGTTTATAAGGTCACGCTGACGGTGGACGGAAAAGATTTCGAGACCAAGAAGGTCACGGTCAGTCCCGACCCGCTGTTTAAATAGATGGATCTCTTCCATTTTGTATGGATGAATTCGGGAGTCCGTGACGATCGCAACGACCATCAGCGAAGGTTTAGCCTTCCCGCGCCGTCTTCGAGGGGACCCCGTCTGCGGGGCGCGAGGACTGTGCGAGCCTCGCCACGGTTTGCCGTGATTCGAAATTTGCGGCACAGATCACAGAAGATGATCCCGGCCATGGTGCGAGTTCCGCAGCGCCGAGAAGGCGGTGAGGGAACGGCGTTAAGAACCTTCGCGGGAGTAAGATCGTTGCGGACTCCATGTTGCGTGGCCCCACGAAATGGAAGAGAACTAAATAAATAAAAGATAGTGGAAAGGAGGAAGAATGATCAGAAAAGGTTTAATGTCTAAGAAGCCCAGGACAGCCCCGCTTGCCGTCGTGGCCATACTGGCGCTCGGCGGCGTGGGCCTGGCCCAGGATTTCGCCAAGTATCACAATTACGCCGAGATGACGGCGATGCTCCAGAATTTGGCGAACGCAAACAAAAACCTGGCCAAGCTGGAGTCCATCGGAAAGACGCTGGAAAAGCGTGATCTATGGCTGCTGCAGATCGCCAACCCCGCCGGCGTCCCGTTGGCCGAACGGCCGGCGCTCCTGGTTGCCGCCAATTTTGAGGCGGACCATCTGATCGGGAGCGAACTGGCCTGCTTCATCGCAGACTATCTCGTCAAGAATTACGCGTCGAACGCCAACGTCAAGCAGCGTCTCGATAACGATGTCATCTACATCATGCCGCGCCTTAATCCAGACGGCGCCGAATTCATGTGGGCGCCCGTCAAGTGGGCGCGGAGGGCCAACACCAAGCCGTATGACGACGATAACGACGGCCGCTTGGACGAAGACGGCCCCGAAGACCTCAATAAAGACGGTGTCATCACCGTGATGCGGGTCAAGGACCCCAACGGCGTTTATGTGATCGACCCCGAAGAGCCCCGCTTGATGAAAAAAGCCGACCCGAAGAAGGGCGAGAAGGGCGAATACGCCCTGTATTGGGAGGGCCGCGACCATGACGGCGACGGCTTTATCGGAGAGGACCCGCCGGGCGGCGTCAACATCAACCGCAACTTTATGCACGAATACCCCTATTATAAGCCGGAGTCCGGCCGCACCATGGTCAGCGAAGTCGAAACGCGCTCCGTCATGGAATGGATGGTGGCCCATCGCAACGTGGCCGCCATCCTGACGTTTGGCGAGAGCGACAACCTGATCGTCGCTCCCAACAGCAGCGGCCGGTTGAATACGGCGAAGCAGCTCGACCTCGTGGAATTTGCCAACGCCGGCATTGCCGGTGCGAATAAAGTCGGGATGTTTGCGGCCGGAACGATGCGCGGCTTCGGCCGGGGCGGGGGTGAATTTATTATTGTCACCGAAGAGATGATACGGGAGTTCACAGGGGGCGGCCGGGGCGGACAGACGACCGCCACGCAGCCGACCGGCGCCAGGGCCCGGATGCCGGCCCGCGCGCCTGCGACAACCGTCAACACATCCGATGTCGATTATTTCCGAACGATCAGCACCAAGTACATTGAGCTGACGGGCATCCGCCAACAGCCCCTAGTCGTCAAGCCCGAGGGGGCTTTTTTCCAAGTTGGATATTTCCAGTTCGGCGTCCCTTCATTCTCGACGCCGGGATGGGGACTTTCTGAAGCCCAGAGGGGCCAGGGTATGCCGGGCAGGTCTGAAATGTCCGGAGGACAGCCACCCGCCGCCGGCGGACAGGCTCAAGCTGCCCAGATGCAATCTCAGTTCGCGGCCTTAATGGGCCAGCGGGGCGGCGGTGGCGGCCGGAGCGCCTTCACGGCAGGCGCTGTCGATTCGAGCGGCGCGGAACAGGCGCAAGCGATCGACCGCCAGCTCCTTCAATGGCTGGACAGGGAAAAGATCGATGGATTTGTGGCTTGGGCGAAATTCAAGCATCCTGACCTGGGCGATGTGGAGATCGGCGGATTCAAGCCGTATGTGGCGATCAATCCGCTGGCCGCCAAGATCGCCGAGCTGGGCAAGGCACATGCGGAGTTTGCCGTCTATCTGTCTTCGCTGTTCCCGAAGATCGGCATCGCCAAGCTCGATGCCGTGAATCATGGCGGCGGCATCTTCCGGATCAAGGCCGAAGTTGAGAACTCAGGCTTTCTGCCCACGAGCCTCGCTCATGCCCTGACGGCCAGGGCCGTCAAACCATCCATGGTCCAGATCCAGGTCGCGCCGGAATCCATCCTCTCCGGCAATCCCAAGACAAACAGCATCCAGACGTTGGCCGGGTCCGGCGGCCGGGCGAAATTCGAGTGGCTGATCAAGGCCAAGCCCGGCGATAAAATCGAGCTGAAGGTTGTTTCGCAGAAGGCAGTCACGGACAGACGCTCCGTGACGCTGAAGTGAGGAGGCCGAACGATGAATATCAGGAAAAAGCAGCGATCCATGAAAAAGGCATCGGGACTTATCAAATGCGGTCTGGTCCTGTTTGCGGTCCTGGCGGTGATTCCCCAGGGTGCCTTAACCCAGAAAGCCTCTGACCCACAGTTCAAGGTCAAGATCGATTTCAACCGCTGGCACGACACCTACGAGCTGTATTCCGATATGCGGCGGATGCAGCAGGCTTGGCCGAAGTTTCTCAAGGTGGATACGATCGGAAAGAGCTATGACGGGCGCGACATTGTTATCGTTACGGTCAACAACTCCGACACCGGCACGGAAATGAGCAAGGCCGCCATGTATATCGAAGCCAACGTCCATGGAAACGAGATCCAGGGCGGCGAAATCTGCCTGTACACGGTCTGGTACTTGATGGAAAACTACGGCCGGATCGACCAGATTACGAAGCTTGTGAACGAGCGGGTCTTTTATATCTGCCCGACCATCAATCCGGACGGCCGGCAGTACTTCTTCGAAGGGCCGAGCGGCAGCGCTCGCTCCGGCCATGTTCCCGTGGACGAGGATAACGATTACGCCTGCGATGAAGACAAGCCGACCGACCTGAACGGCAATGGTGTCATCGAGCAGATCCGGAAATACGCTCCCGGAAAGGGCAATTATCGGCCGAGCAGCATCGACCCCCGGCTGATGGAGCCCGTCCCCTTCGGCGAGAAGGGCGATTACCTCATGCTCGGGCTGGAGGGCATCGACAACGACCGGGACGGCCGCGTCAGCGAGGACGACCTGGGCGGATATGATCCCAACCGGAACTACCCCTCTGATTGGCAGCCAAACTATATCCAGAGCGGCTCTTTGGACTACCCGACGCAGATCCCGGAAGCCCGCGCCTCTGTCGAATTTTTCCTGGCTCACCCCAATATCGCAGGTGCCCAATCCTTTCATAACAGCGGGGGGATGATCCTCCGCGGTCCCGGCGCGGAGGCGACGGGTGAGTATCCGGCGGCCGATATCCGGGCCTACGACGAGCTGGGCCGGAACGGCGAAAGGATCTTGCCCTTCTACCGCTATATTGTCATCTGGAGCGGCCTCTACACCGTTCATGGAGGCTTCGTCGATTTCACGAACGACGGGATGGGAGTCCTTTCGTTCTCCAACGAGCTCTGGAACAGCGAGCAGTATTTCACAAGCCCCGAGCTCAAGGAGCAGCAGAAGGACCCCAACAGCCCCATCAGCGGGAGAAAAGGCAATTATTTCTTCAATGACAAGCTCGAATTCGGCAGCCAGCTCATGGAGTGGAAGACGTTCAATCATCCGCAATTCGGCGAAGTCGAAATCGGCGGCGTCTTCCGGAAGTTCCAGGGGCGGATCCCGCCTCGGTTCATGAACGAGGAGCTCTGCCACCGGAATATGGCTTTCACTCTGTATCAGGCCGACCAGATGCCGCTGATCAAGATCGGCGAGGCGACGGCAGAAAAAGTGGGCGGGGATGTCTATCGCCTCCTGGTGGACATTTCCAACCCCAAGGTGGCGCCGACGATAATGGACAAGGCCGCTCAGAACAATGTCGTCCGGCCCGACCTGCTGACGCTTGAGGGCAAGAAAGTCGAGGTCATTTCCGCAAGCTGGATCGATAACAAAGAGCTGTACAGGATCAAACCGAGTGTCACCGGCCTCATCGACCAGAAGAATTTAAAGCGGATCATGCTTAGAAACGGATTCCCGGGAAAGACGACCCGAACGATCATGTATTTAATCAAAGGCTCGGGTGACGTGACGGTCAAATACGACTCTGTCAAGGGAGGCACGGCGGCCAAGGCCGTCAAGCTGCAGTAATTGAATCGGGGACATGCATCCGAATTTCTTGATTCGGTGCGTGTCCCCGCTTTTTTAGGTGTTGACAAGCAGAAAGTTGCCGATTAGATTTTTATTCCCGACAAGAGTTCTCGAAACCGTGGGGAGAGAGAGCGGGCATAGCTCAGCGCTAGAAAAGGGGAGTGGGGCCAACTCGATAAGAATCAATGGATTAGCCTGTTAAGTCTTTTGTTATCTGAAATTTGCCTTTTTCCCGTCAGTGCTTGTTATTGACGAGCATTTCTCGAAAAAACTCACCAGTTTGCATTGTTTTTGCAAACAACTTGGCACTATTTTGGCACCGGGCTGGCCGGCGCCCGCAAGCGCCTCGCCGCCCTCTAATTCGGGGACACAAAATCTCTAATAATTTGCTTTTCTGCAGCTAGCAGACTTCACCTTCCTTTTCATCGAAAGACAGGCGTTCCAAGGATAAAAGAGGCCGGATTATATACTTTCCCACCCGTTCGGCCTCTCTTTTGCGCACGCGCACAATGGCGCGGCGCAACCGATCACCCGCGACGGCTTAATGGAGAGGGTCGCCCGGCACACCGGCGTTGATCTTCACCAGGCCGGGACCTGGCAGTCCTAACGCTGCTCCCAAGCCAAGATTGCTCAAGAAGAGGCTCTGCCGCTCACCCTTGCCCGTGCCGAAGGCGAGGCTGGCCGGAAAGTCAAGCGGACTCTCGGGAAATACCGCCACAGTCTTCTGCGATAGGTCTTGGGCGTCGATGCGAACGACCGCAGACCGGGTCAACACGGCCACATAGAGGTTACCGTGCACGTCGAGGACGAGGCCGTCCCCCATCGGTGGATAAGGAAGCTTGTTTTTCAACGGCGATTCCGGCACTTCTTGGAGCCACCACACCTCGGGTACCCCGGCACTGCCGTCCTTCTGTACCGGGATCCGCATCACGGTGCCCTTCTCCGTGTTCGTTACGTAGAGGTTGCCATGGTAGTAAGCAATGCCATTGGCTCCGATCCAGACGGGCTGGCCCAGCGCACCGGTTCCCCTGAGCAGCTCATCTCGCATCCACAGCTTCGCCTCTCCTCCGCGCGGGATGCGCCAGACGCTTCCCGGTCCGGCGGGCTTACCCTGTGGTGTGATAATCGTTAGCGATACGGATTCGGTGGCATACAGCGTGCCCCGTTCGTCGAAGGCAAGGCCGTTCGCGAAGAATATCTGATTACTTTTCGGCAGGAGCTCTTTCTGTCCCTCCTGGTCCACTCGCCAGACTCCCCTATCGACCCCGGCCGCGAGGGCGACATACAGGTCTCCGTCGGCGGTAACCGCGAGGCCTCCTATCGTCCCCTGGCCGATATCGGCAAAGAACGTATCGGCGGAGAACGGCGGATCGCCGGCAGGCGTGAACTTCCAAATCTTGATGTGCTCGCTGGCCCCGCTGCCCACTGAGGCGCTGACGAAGACGTTACCGATCTTGTCGACCGCGACGCCCCTGGGGGTGACGCCCGGCATCGGGATGAAGGCTGGGAACATGCCGGCCGAGGCGGCCGCGACCGTTCCGCCGGTCTGACCAGCGACCACGAAAACTGCGATCGGCAGCAGCAACAGCCACCACCGATCAACATGCCTTGATTTTCTCTTTTCCATATCTAAACCCTCCTTTAAACTTTGGTTGACTACGAATAATAAGCAACACTCTGTTTTTCAAAGCAAAAAAGAGAATTCCCCCCTCATTTAGTCACAATCAACGGCTATCGCCTCCTTATCCCCACAATGCAAAGAATAAGAAATTCCTTTTTCGCTGCGCCAGCTTGATGAGCATTCAAGGCACCGATGTTGCCTCGTCCCCTCGTTGGGGCTAGTAAATCAAGGAGTCGCCGGTTGTCAAATTCTTTATGATAATTTGCTTTTCTGTCGCGCTGGCCGAGCCTTTAGAGTCCGGCACTGTTTTTGCAAACAACTTGGCACTATTTTGGCGCCGGCTCGCCTCAATCTTGACTCCAAGATCTCTTTAATGATTGGCCGGTGGAATCTGGACTCCTTCTCGAAAGGTGAATCATTCTCGGCCAGGACGAGGAAGTGCCGCCAACTTTTCTTTGACAAAAACTTGACACAATCTTGACGTGATCTCGATTGAAAATTTGTCCCTTTAGAGATAAAGTAAATATCGGTTGGGATAAAAATGACCTCGCTCCGGTTCCGGGGGCATCCTTCTCGAAACACGGCGATTCTCTTCTTATGCGTCGCGGGAATGTCGGTTATCGCACTGGTCTGGATGGGTGTGCGTCTCATGCAACAGGATCGCTCCCTCGAGAAGCAGCAGATGGAAGAGCGGCGCCAGGCCGCAGCAGATCGCCTGATCGCTTCGTTGGAGCAAGTCCTATCGGCAGAGGAGAGAAGGCTGGCCGACCTCCCGAATGCGGATCACCGTCCGCCGGAAGCAGGCCTGATCCTGATCGTCGCAAGCTCCTCGGAAGTCCGGGTTTGGCCGGATCATGCGCTTCTGTTTTATCCGGTAGTACCTCCCGGCCGAGAAGCGTCAGCCGGCCTGTATGCCGATGCTGAAAAATCGGAATTCCTCTATCATGAGTACAACCGTGCTGTCCTTGAGCTCCGCCCCCTCACCAAAGCCGGAGATCCGGCCGTAAGGGTCGGCGCCGAGCTCCGGCTGGCGCGGAACCTTAGAAAAGCGGGCGACCTAAACTCCGCCCTCGAAATCTATGATGGGCTGGCCAAGTCCTTCGATTACGGAATCTTGATATCAGGAGTGCCCGCCGACTTGGCGGCACGCCGCGCCCGGTGCACTCTGCTGGAGGAACTTGGCCGCCGAGTGGAGCTACAAAAAGAAGCCCAAAGACTTCACGATGATTTGAGGAGTAAGCGCTGGCGTCTCGACCGCTCGGCATATGTCTATTACCGCGACCAGGCAGCGCGTTGGCTCGGCCAGGAACCTGAGTCTGACGCAGAACAGCAAGCCCTGGCGGAAGCTGTTGTCTGGCTTTGGCAGAACCGTCAGGCCATCGCCGATATCGACCGGGATTCCGCCGGCCGCAGGTCCTTTCGCTTTCACGGCACACCTATCACCGCCCTCTGGCGACAGTCGAATGATCGGCTGGCGGCTGTGGTGGCCGGCCCCGGCTACCAGCGAAGCCGATGGTTTGGTCCGTTCCTTGGAGGTCCCGATTTCAGCGGCGTTCGCGTCGGCATTCGCGATGCGGACAAGGCGCTTGTTTACGGAAGCGAACCTGCGACCGGGGTTCCCTCCACAATTCGTCTTGCTTCCGCCACAGGCTTGCCCTGGGACATCGCTCTCGTCAACGCCGACCCGGAAGCGGACCTGAACCAGTTCGCCCAACGCCGGAGGCTCATGATGATGGGATTGGGGTTGCTGGCCATCCTAGTCATTGCGGCCAGCTATTTTATAGGCCGTGCCGTCTCCAGAGAATTGGCGGCCGCGCAGCTCCAGTCGGACTTCGTCTCCGCCGTCTCTCACGAGTTCCGGACTCCTCTCACCTCGATGCGACAGTTCACCGAAATGCTGGTTGAGAACGAAGACATGCCGGCGGAGAAGCGCCGGGCATTTTACGGCGCCCAGGACCGCGCCACTCGCCGGCTCTCCAGGCTGGTAGAATCTCTGCTCGATTTCGGCCGCATGGAGGCCGGAGCCCGGCCTTACCGGCTCGAACGATTGGACACCGGCCGGCTGGTCAAGGCCACGGTGAGTGAATTCGAGCAAGAGACAAATTCCAAAAAGCTGGTGCTCGAATGCGCCGTTCCGGACGAAGGCCCTATAGTGAACGGCGACCGGGAGGCGCTCGCCCAGGCCCTATGGAATCTCCTGGACAATGCAGTCAAGTATTCCGGCGAAAGCCCTCTCGTTCATGTTGAAGTGGAAGCCGGAAACCAGGTCGCGATTCGGGTCCGGGACCGGGGATTTGGGATTCCGCCCTCCGAGAAGGATCGGATATTCCGAAAATTCGTCCGCGGTTCCGGCGCCAAAGTGCATGGCGTCAAGGGCACGGGGATCGGGCTGGCCATGATCAAGCACATCGTGGACGCCCACGGCGGAAAGGTCTTCGTCGTGAGCGAGCCCGGCAAGGGCAGCACCTTTACCATTCTGCTGCCCGGGGGAGATTGAGCCGATGCCGAAGATTCTGATTGTCGAAGATGATCGGGACATTGCCTTCGGTCTCGAGGAAGACCTGACCCGTCACGGTCACCAGGTCGAAACGGTCGGTGACGGCGAGCAGGCCGTACGCCGCGCCAGAGAACGAGGCTGGGATCTGATAATCCTCGACCTTATGCTGCCGCGAAAAGACGGCTTCGAGGTCTGCCAAGAACTGCGGCAGGCCGGCTTCAGGACGCCGATCATTATGCTGACGGCCAAAACCCACGAAGCCGAGAAAGTCCTCGGCCTTGGACTGGGAGCCGACGACTACATCACCAAGCCATTTAGCCCGAGAGAGTTGCGGGCGCGGATCGAGGCCGTGCTCCGCCGGGTGACGGACGAATCCCGCGGCACCTATCGATTCGGAGACTGCGAAGTCGATTTCGAGCGCGGCGAGGTCCGCCGAAGCGGAGTGCCCATAAATACGAGCGCTTTGGAATTTCGTTTATTGGCGGCCTTTGTCCGCCAGCGGGGCCGGGTGCTGAGCCGCGAGCAGTTGATCGATGCCGCATGGGGGCCGCAAACCATCGTCACCGACAGGGTGGTGGACACCCACATTCTCAACCTGCGCAAGAAGATCGAGCCGGCGCCGGCAAATCCGCGCTACATCCGCAGCGTGCGCGGCATGGGCTACCGCTTCGAGGGCGACTCATCTTGACAGACTCTGGACACAACCTGGATATGATTTGGATATCGGACCGTTATTATGAGAGCAGGAGGTAAGGTCCGATGAAGATCAATATGATGAAATCGATAGGCGTTATTTCATTTATCGCAATTTTGGGAGCTCTGGTATCCATCGCGGGAAGCGCGCGACAGGCGGAAGACCCCGGAGTGCTGCTCCGGGCGGCCATCGAAAAGGAAGAGGTCGATGGCAACCTCCAGGCCGCCATCGACTTGTATAAGAAGATCGTCGACAAGTTCGCCGGCCAGCGCGTGGTCGCGGCCAAGGCACTCGTTCGCCTCGGGGGCTGTTACGAAAAATTGGGCGAGCAACAGGCCGGCCTCGCCCAGAAAGCTTTTGAAAAGGTCGTCTCAGACTACCCGGACCAGACGGAAGCGGTCAAGGCGGCCAAGGAAAAGCTCGCCGCTTTTCTCCAGGCCCGGGTGGCCGTCGAAAAAGGCGGCAGGGAACACAAGATCACCAAGATCCATGAGGCGACAGGGAGAGGCGGCTGGCTGTCTCCTGACGGGACAAGATTGGCACTCAATGATTACAATACGAACGCGTTATGGCTCAGGGATGTCATGAGCGGCAAGGAAGTCTGCCTTATTCCGCCTCCCGAACCAATGACGGATTGCTTCTGGTCTCCGGATAGTAAGTTGATTGCCTACTATACGCACAGTGGCGATATCAAGATCGTCCCCGCGGACGGGGGCAGGCCGAAGACGCTCATCCCATTGGACTCCGAAATGCAGAAAGCAGGCCGATATTCCTGGCCGACGGGTTGGACAACGGACAGCCAAAAGCTCATCTTCCAGATTTCCACCAAAATGACCAGGGAAAGCCTATATGCGATCCCAGTCCAAGGAGGAACATGGGAGGAGATATACAAGTTCCCGGATCCCAAAAAAGCGGGAGAGCGCGACGAGTGGCTGACCTTATCGCCTGACGGAAGGTCCCTCGCCTTCCAATCGACCCGGAACGGCAACCAGGATATCTACGTTATGCCGGCCCGGGGCGGTGAGTCGGTGCGAATCACCGATGATCCGGCGAGCGACAGGCAGCCGGTGTGGTCCTATGACGGCCGATGGCTGGCCTTTGATTCCGATAGGACTGGCAGCTGGGAAACCTGGGTGATCAGGATCACCCAGGACGGCAAAGCCGGAAGCGCGCCCGTTCAGGCGACCCGGGGAGGTGGGAGCGGGATATGGACGCGTGACGGCAAAATTGCCTACTCCACAAAAACGGGTCAAACTCAGGTTTATATCGCCAATGCGGATGGCAGCCAGGAAATCCAACTGACCAAACAGAAAAACTGGAATGTCGGTCCTCGTTGGTCTCCGGACGGAAAAACCATCGCCTACGCGGCCAGCTATGGAGCCCAATCTGGACGCTCTGCTATCTGGACGGTGCCTGCGAACGGCGGGGACGAAAAATTCCTGACCGTCGGCTTATCCTTCGCCTGGTCACCGGACGGAAGGGAGATCGCCTACGGCAGCGAGCGGCAGCGTGTCGGAGAGACTGCTCCTCACAGGGCGATCATCTCCATCATCCCGGCGAACGGAGGCGAGCCCCGAGAACTCATGAATTACAGCGGAGAGTTGATCGGGCTTGATTGGTCACCAGACGGCCGGCAGCTTGTTTTCTCCTATAGCAGAGTCAGGGACGGAAAAAACCCCATTCCGGGTTCACGGGAGAAAGAGAGAGATATCTATCTCATTTCCGTTACGGGCGGAGAGCCGAAAAGATTGACCTGGAGCGACAAAGAAGCCCACGAATTCATGTTTCCCTGTTGGTCTCCCGACGGAAAGAGGATCGCCTACATGTGGATGAACAGGGCCGGGGTTCTGCAAACAGGGGAGCTCAAGGAACCGGCGCGTATCTATACGATGGATGTCAAGGGTGGAGAGCCAAAGCTCGTCACAAGTGAAGATCCCATTTTTTGGTTTTGCTGGTCCCGTGACGGCAAATATATCATTTTCTCCGACTTCGGCACGGAGCTCCTCAAGATCCCGGCCGACGGAGGGAAGGCTGAAAAATTGAACATCAAGGGCAGAGGGCCCGATATGTCTCCGGACGGGAAGAAGATCGCTTTTTTTAGGGCAAACGAGGATCGTATCGAATTCTGGCTGGCGGAGAATTTTCTGCCGAACGACAAAAAACAGAAATAATTCGACTACCTGGCCGCCCATCTCGGGCAAAAAACCAAATTTAAGGGCGGGCAGGGAGTTGAAAAGACTCATTAGTTTGCATCATTTCTGCAAACAACTTGGCACTATTTTGGCACCGTCTTGACTTATTCGCCTAATCTATTTTCAGTTGACTAATCCTCCCGTTCCTTGATAACCTTTAGCCACACGTTATAAAAGGGACCATAAGTGACCGTCAAGTGCCCGAAATGTCATTCTGAGAATCCCGAGACCAAGCAGTTCTGCGCAGATTGCGGGACGCAGTTGATTCCACCGACAGACGCCAAGGCCACTCTCACAAAAACTCTCGAAGTACCCAAAGAAGAGCTCACCACCGGCTCGACCTTTGCTGGCCGCTATCAGATTATCGAGGAGCTGGGCAAGGGGGGAATGGGCAAGGTCTATAAGGTTTTCGACCAGGAAGTCCAGGCCAAAATGGCCTTGAAGCTCATCAGGCCCGAAGTGTCGGCTGATAAGAACACGATCGATCGCTTCCGGAACGAGCTCAAAATTGCCCGGGATATCTCTCATAAGAACATCTGCCGTATGTATGATCTGGGCAGGGAAGCCGGCAACTATTTCATCACCATGGAATATGTATCCGGAGAGGACCTCAAGAGCTTTATCCGGCGGTCTCGGCAATTAGTGGTGGCGACTGCTGTATTCATCGCCAAGCAGGTCTGCGACGGGCTGGCTGAGGCTCACCGGGTGGGAGTTGTTCATCGGGATTTGAAGCCGGGCAATATCATGATCGACAAAGAGGGCAATGCCAAGATCATGGATTTTGGAATCGCCCGGTCCATCTCGGTCAAGGGGATCACGGGTGCCGGAGTCATGATCGGTACTCCCGAATACATGTCCCCCGAGCAGGTGGAGGGAAAAGAGGTCGACAAGCGTTCGGATATCTATTCGTTGGGCATTATCCTCTATGAGATGCTGACCGGGCAGGTGCCTTTTGAAGGCGACACACCGTTTACAATTGGCGTCAAGCAGAAAAGCGAAATTCCGAGGGACCCTAAAGAGCTGAATGCTCAGATCCCCCAAGACCTCAGCCGCGTAATTCTCAAATGCCTGGATAAAGATAAGGGGAAAAGATATCAGAGTGCTGAAGAGGTGCGATCGGAAATCGAAAAAATTGAGAAAGGCATCCCAACTGCAGAGCGTGCAGTTCCCAAGAGAAAAACCCTCACTTCACGGGAAATCACGGTCAAATTCAGTCTGAGAAAGCTTATTCTGCCGGCTATTGTTGTGACGGCTCTCGCCATAATTGCGGTCGTGGCCTGGCGTTTTGTTCCCAAAAAGAAACCTGTTCCGGCCCCAAAAATCGAGAACTCAATTGCGGTCGTCGGCTTTGAGAACCTGACCGGAGACAAATCTCTTGATGACCTTCGAAAAGCTATTCCGAATCTCTTGATTACCAGCCTCGAACAGACCGGAAATTTTTATGTGGCGACCTGGGAGAGAATGCACGATATTCTCAAGCAACTGGGCAAAGGAGATTTAGAGATTATTAACCAGGATTCGGGCTTCGAGCTGTGCCGCCAGGAAGGGATAGAAGCCATTGTCATCGGAACTTTCACCAAAGCCGGGAACATGTTCGCCACGGATGTCAAACTCCTGGACGTAGAAACAAAAAAGCTTCTCAAAAGCGCCAGCTCAAGGGGCGAGGGCATTGACAGCATCCTGAGAACTCAGATTGATGAGTTGAGCAGGGAAATTTCACGGGGCCTTGGCGCGGCAGTGGAAAAGGCCGCAGGAGGTCAAGTGCCCGTCGCTAAAGTGACGACCTCTTCCATCGAAGCTTACAATTATTATTTGAGAGGGACTGAAGAGTCCGGAAAGTTCTATTGGAATCAAGCACGGAATTCTCTTGAAAAGGCCCTTAAAATTGACCCGACGTTTGCCATGGCTCATTATCAGCTTGCCTATGTATACCAGGGGCTGAATGAGATCAGCGCCAGAGACGAAGCGATCAAAAAGGCGATGACCTATGCCCAGAAGGCGACAGAAAAAGA
>Ga0315280_10003502_pt1 | contig 24040 bp, 24 predicted proteins | sample YL17G06_40_MG_FD_203697 | JGI IMG/M metagenome (GOLD analysis project Ga0315280, IMG submission 203697) | Sediment microbial communities from Yellowstone Lake, YNP, Wyoming, USA - YL17G06_40 | ecosystem: Environmental > Aquatic > Freshwater > Lake > Sediment | place: USA: Wyoming | collected... | reverse complement strand
AGCGTCTCCAGCCGGCTAATTCCATCCAGCGCATCATACGTGAAAGTCGGGCTGGGCGGCGGCCTTTTCCCGGCGACGGGTTGGCGCCAGACCCAAGCGCAGGGCGCATTTGGCGCACGGTGAGTTTTCGCGCGATTATTTACTTGACGAAAGGAGCCGTGTAAGTTGTGGCTGAATCTTGCGAGGTCGAAAAAGTTGAGTCGAAAAGGCTGGGATGGGCTACGATAGGCGCATTTCCTAAGCTGCGCCCATCAAGGCCAGCGGACTGGGGATTGGGTGTGACAGTTTGCATTGCTGCTATCTGTGAGCAGGGTCGTGGGCTTGTATTGGCCAGTGACATGATGATTTCTATGGGTTGGGTATCGGGAGACGCGAAAGCCGCAAAAACATCGAGGATATCCCGCAATTGGTACACGATGTTTTCTGCCGATGATGTTTCTCCGGTGGAACCGATAATTGCTAAAATGAAGGAGAAGCTCAAGGAACCTCCGAATGAGATATCAGCAGTTATAAAGGCCGTGACGGAAGCGTACCAAGAACAATTGCGAGCGGAGGCCACAGATAAGGTTCTCGCACGTTATGGATGGACCCTAGAATCTTTTCTGGGAGATGGATACAGAGCCCTGGGACCAGAGAGCTTTGCTGATGTCAGGAAGCAGTATGAGACTGTGAAACTGGACTGCGAGTTTATGGTGTGTGGCTTCGATTTCCACCACGAAGCTCATATCTTTACAGTTTCAGACCCTGGCATATCTAAAGATAGGTCAATGACGGGATTCTGGGCCATAGGCAGCGGTGAGTATATGGCGCTGGCGAGTTTAATGGCTAGGCGGCAGCTCATACCAACTCAAAGCATAGAAAAAACTGCCTATTATGTTTGTGAGGCAAAATTCATGGCCGAGGTTGCCAGCGACGTCGGCAAAACAACCATGTTGCTCGCGCACAAGTCTCCTCCCAACGGTCAAGATGAAGTCAGGTTCCTGGTCGCGCAACACCTAGCGCCGGTCAAGGAGGCTTGGGAGAAAGAAGTAAAAGGCAGAGAGCCGAGTCACATGGAGAATACCATGAAGTCCTGTCCCAAGTGGGAAACTTTCCCAGCCTACCCAACGTAGGCCGACGATTCATGCGGCACGTTCCTGACCGGCGGTTAGTTGTTGGAAGGTAAGAATCGGCGCTGTTACCATATGGCGCAGAGTATCGAGGAAGATTTCGTCGTCGTTCCTGCGGTTGAACCGGAAGCTCATTTCTTTGAGGTAAGCGGAGAGATGCTTCGCACTGATTTTGTGCCAGCTTCCCATGACGGCCCGCTTCCGGGAAGTAGCATCTAAGTCCACGGAGGGGGCCGCGTGGCTCTTCTGAATCGGCGACTCATCCTGTGCTCCGCCCTGGTTTTGATTCTCGGGCTGGGGTGTCCGCATCCAGTCTGGGCGGCGATCAAGCTTTTCATGAAGGACGGCACTTACCAGCTCGTGAAAAGTTACGAGGTGCAAGGCGACCGCGTGCGCTATTACAGCGTGGAACGCTCGGCGTGGGAAGTAATCCCACTTTCACTCGTGGATTTCGCGGCCACAGAGCGCGCGCAACAGATGGAGAAGGCCCTGCAAGAGCAGCTGCGGCAGGAAGCTGGCGAGCTTGAGCGGCAGCGCTACGAGCGACCGGACGACAGCGGATTTGAGGTCGCTCCCGGCATCCGGCTGCCGGCGGAGGAAGGGGTTTATGCTTTCGACGGGACGCGGGCGATTCGCCTGATCCAATCTTCCGCTGAAGTCGTGACCGACAAGAAGCGCGCCGCGCTGCTGGCGCTTTCTGGTCCCCTGCTCAAGAACCGGGCCTTCGTGGTTCTGCCAGGGGCGAAAGCCGCGGTGCGCATCCTCGCTCCACAACCTGCTTTCTTTGTCCAAGCGCCGGACGGCTTGGGGGCTAAATTGGAGCTGATCGCAGTGAGGGCGCGGAAAGAAATTCGGCAGGTCGAGAAGGTGGAATGGCGCCAGGGCATCAGCCAGCCCGCCGAACTGCGCGCCGCCGTGCCGCTGGAACGGGTGGAGCTTGCGCCGGGGCTCTTCAAGCTGACGCCCGTCCAGCCGCTCGCACTGGGCGAGTATGCGCTGGGCGAACCGATCCAGCAGAAATTGAATCTGGAACTCTGGGACTTCGGCATAGACGGCGCGCCGGCCAAAGGCAAGGGCGACAGCGATTCTCCACCCAAGATTCGCCGCTCGGCCACCCCACCGCGGGATTGACTTCGCTGTGGGCGCCCACCATAATCCGCCCGCAATCCCGCGGGCCGTAAAGCGCATCAGCCGTGGGACGGGGAGAGCGGGCGCGTGCGCAGACCCTCAACATCCAAATCTCACATTCCAATCGCGCAGACGGGCGTGTGCTCGGCCGTGCTCGCTGTAGTGTTGCTGATGTGGGCGCGACCCGACGCCTGGCTCCGCGGCACGCCCTGCCAGGCTGCTGCGAACCCAACTCCCGTCGCTAGTGCCGGGGCCACGGTGCCACTCGGCTTCAGCCCGCGAAGCTATGCCGCCCAGGCGCGCTGGGAGAAGCGCTTTCTGGAAATCCCCGACGCGCTCAGGTGCGAGAAGTATCTGCGACGTCTCACGCGAAAGCCCCACGTGGCGGGCACGCCGGGAGATCGTCGCGTGACGCAGTACATTTACGACGAGTTCAAGCGGGCCGGCCTGAATCCGGAAATCGTCGAATATCATGTCCTGCTTTCCTATCCGAAGAAGGTTGAGGTCGAGCTGGTTGAACCGGCGCGGATCAAACTCGCCAACCCCGAACCCGCTCTTCCCGGAGACAAGGACACCCGCCTTTCCGACCCAATGATGCGAATGCCCTGGGCGGGTTATTCGCCCTCCGCTGACCTGACGCGGCCGGTGGTGTACGTCAACTACGGCAACGCCGAGGACTATGCCGAACTCGACAAGCGCGGGGTGAGCGTGAAGGACAAGGTCGTGCTCGCCCGCTACTTCCGTGGATATCGAGGCGGGAAGAGTCTGGAGGCGGAAAGGCGCGGCGCTGCCGGCATCATTGTCTATTCCGACCCCGCCGAGGATGGCGCTCCGCGCGGCGCGGTTTACCCCCAGGGCCCGTGGGGGCCGCGCGGCCATTTCCAGCGCGGGGCGGTGGTTTACGATTTCCTGGTTCCGGGCGACCCGTTGACGCCGGGATGGGCCTCGACGAAATCGGCGCGACGCTTGGCGCCCGAGGCAGCGAAGATCCTGCCCCAGATTCCGATGGTGCCGCTCTCCGCCGCTGACGCCGAGGAAATCCTGAAGCGTCTCGACGGCCCGGAAGCGCCCAAGGGGTGGCAGGGCGGACTTGCGCTCGCCTATCGCTTGGGAGGGGAAGCGGTGAAGGTTCACGTTGCGCTTCAAATGGAGAACCGCGCGACGCCCATTTGGAACGTCATTGGGCGAATTCCCGGCAGTGAAGAACCGGAGAAGTTGGTGATTCTCAGCAACCACCACGATGCCTGGGTGTATGGCGCCGTGGATCCTGCCAGCGGCACGGCCAGCATGCTGGAGACGGCGCGCGCCCTGGGCCGATTGCGCAAAGAGGGATTTCGTCCCCGCCGTACGATCCTGCTGGGAAACTGGGATGCTGAGGAATACACGCTAACCGGTTCCACCGAATGGGGCGAGCAGTTCGACGATGAACTTCGCAAGAACGCCGTGGTCTGCCTGAACGTGGATGCTTCCGCGAGCGGCCAGGATTTCACGGTCGCCACGGTGCCGGCGCTCGTTCCCGCACTCGTCGAGGCTACGCAAGCGGTGCGCGACCCGGCCACGGGTCGAAGTGTTTACGAGCGTTGGGTGGAGCGGCGCGCCGAGCGCAGCGTGCGCAGCTATGCAGTGCCCGGCGCGGGTGGCGGCTCGGTGCGTTTTGGGCTGCTCGGCGGCGGGTCGGATTACATGGTGTTCTTGCAGCACAACGGCGTGCCGGCGCTCGACATGATTTTCGACGGCCCGTACGGGGTCTACCACTCGGTGTACGACGACTTCGCCTGGATGGAGCGTTTCGGCGATCCTGGTTTCCGCTACCTCGCGGCGATGAGCCGGGTGTGGGGTTTGCTGGCGCTGCGCTTCGCCAATGCCGACCTCCTCCCGCTCGACTACTCGATCTATGCGAGCGAAGTCGCAAGCTACTTGCAGGGCCTGGAGAAGCTCGCACCCGCGGATTTCTTTGCGGGCACGATCCGACCTCTCATGGAGAAGTGTCGTGAGTGGCAGGCGGCGGCGGCAAAGGTCAGCGGGCAGCTCGAGGTTTGGCGCGCGGGGACCGAAGTAGCGGCGCCCTTTAGGGCGCCAAATGGCGGGCTAAAGCCCGCCGCTACGGCGGCAGATGGCGGGCTAAAGCCCGCCGCTACAGATGCAATCAATCGTGCCCTGATGGCCCAGGAGCGCGCTTGGCTGGACGAGCAGGGCATTCCCGGGCGGCCGTGGTTTCGTCATCTGGTCTACGCGCCGCTCGCGAGCTACGAAGCCGAGACGTTGCCCGGCCTGCGCGAAGCCTTGGAAGCAGGCGATCTGGAGCGGGCGCGGCAGCAAGCGGAGCGCCTGCGGGACGCGCTCGAGCGCGCGCGGCGGGCCTTGACCGACGTTGTTCGGGAGGCAGATCAGGAGAGAGAAAGGCTGCGGTGAACTACGCGCCCGGTGTGGGTGTGGGCGTTGTCAGGGGGCTCTTGCTGCCCAAAGCCTGCCGTTGTTTATCAGCGTACATGCGCACATCGGCTTCGGCAACCGCCTGCTCGGCGGACTGTCCGGGGACGTGTTGACGCAGTCCCACGCTTATGCCGATGGAAAAATCTCCCAGGCGGTTGGCCCGATCCCACTCGGCCACTTTGTGCCGGATGCGGTTGACGACGATCTGTGATCCGGGCTCATCGGTCTCTGACAGCACCAACAGAAACTCGTCCCCGCCGTAACGGACGACGTAGTCCGAACCTCGCACGCAGGACTTGAGGATGCCGGCGATCTGCGCCAGGACATAATCGCCCATCAGGTGGCCGTAGCGGTCGTTGACCGCTTTGAAGTTGTCCACGTCGCACATGACCAGCCCCAGGGGCCGGTTATTCCGCTCGGCGCGGGCAATCTCACCTTGCAGAAGTTCGCGGAGGAAACCGCGACTGAAGACATTGGTCAACGAGTCCACCATGCTGGCGGAAAGCTCCGTCTGGGCGCTCAGCGCTTGCTGTACGTTTAGCAGCCGGAGTTTCCGCCCTTCCACTTCCCGGCGCACCATGTAAAGCCCCAGCAACGTCACCATTATCATGATGACGAAAAGGACCTGGGGCGGAATCTTCAGCTCCAGGACGTTCTGCCGCCAGAAGCTGTCCGGGAAGAGAAGGGAGAGCGCGCCCAGCACCAGCACCGCCGCGGCGAAGATGATCAGCACCCATATGTCGCGATTCTGCGACTCGAGCTTGGTGAGCTCAGTCTGCAGGCGGACTTGCGGCCCCAGGCGTTCCAGTAATTCGGGCTGGTCACTCATGCGCTTATCTCACCGGCCCCAAGGCCGGGCGGGTGAGAGACGTACGTTCCCAACACTCTACCCTCGCATTATACGGACTCTGAAAAGGAATACAATCGGTGTACACTCTGATATTGCGGGAGCCGTTACCGAGCGGGGTAAGCCGCAGAGGCGGCCAGCTCCTTGCCGGTCTCTTAGGGTGCTAGCCTTTCGGCGATGGTCTTGGCCTGGGTAAACAGCAGCAGGTAATCCTGGCCTCCCCCTTTCGAGTCGGTGCCGGACATGTTGAATCCGCCAAAGGGATGGGCACCGACCAATGCCCCCGTGCATTTGCGGTTGAGGTACAGGTTGCCCACGAAGAACTCTTCGGCCGCCTTCTCCAACTTGCGGCGGTTCTTGGTGTACACGGCGCCGGTCAGGCCATACTCGGTATTGTTGGCAATCTCTATCGCCTCGTCATAATCCTTGGCCTTGATCACCGCCAGGACCGGGCCAAAGATTTCTTCCTGGGCGATACGCGCTTTGGGCGGAACGTCGGCGATAACCGTCGGCTGGAGGAAATATCCGGGTCCGGGTGCTTCGCCGCCCCCGGTGATGAGCCGGCCCTCCTGCTTGCCAATCTCGATGTATTCCTGGATCGATTTTTTGGAACTGGCGTTGATGACCGGACCCATGAAGGTCTCGGGGTCCGTGGGTGGCCCCACCTTGATCTTCTCCACCCGCACCTTTAATTTCTCCAGGAAGGCGTCATAGACCTTCTCATCGACGATGGCCCGCGAGCAGGCCGAACACTTCTGCCCCTGATATCCAAAGGCCGCGATCGTCACACCTTCGACGGCCGCCTCCAGGTCTGCCTCACTGTCCACAACGATGGAATCCTTGCCGCCCATCTCCGCCACCACGCGCTTGATCCAGATCTGTCCCGAGGCGGTCTTGGCTGCCAATTCGTTGATGTGCAGTCCTACATCCTTCGAGCCGGTGAACGCCACATAACGCGTCTGGGGATGGCCGACCAGGACGTCTCCCACCGAGCCGCCGGGACAGGGGCAGAAATTCACCACGCCCGCCGGCATCCCGGCTTGTTCGAGCGCTTCAAAGAACTTGTAGCCCACGGCAGGGGAATCGCTCGAGGGCTTCAACACCACGGTGTTGCCAGCCACGATCGAGGCCAGGGTCATGCCCGCCAGAATTGCCATGGGAAAATTCCAGGGCGGAATCACGGCGCCGACTCCGAGGGGGATGTAGCGCAAGTAGTTCTTTTCGCCCGGAACTAGTGTCAGGCGTTGGGGTTGGTCCAGCCGCAGCATCTCGCGGCTGTAAAAGTCGGTGAAATCGATCGATTCGGCCACGTCGGCGTCGGCTTCCGGCCAGGACTTGCCCACTTCGTAGACCAGCCAGGCCGCGTAGTAGTACTTCCGCTCGCGGAGGATTTTGCCCGTCCTGAGCAGCAATTGCGCCCGTTCCTCCGCCGGGGTGCGGCTCCAGGTTTTGAAAACCTCGTCCGCCGTGCGGATGGCGCGGTCCGCCAGCGCCGCGTCGGCCTTCGAAAAGACGCCGACCACGCGATCCTTCTGCGATGGGTCGTAGGAGATGAGCTTGCTGGCCGTCTTGACGCGCTCGCCGCCGATCACGAGGTCGTATTCCCGCCCCAACTCCCTTCGCACCTGCTCGATGGCTTCCTTCATCCGCCGGAATTGTTCGGGATTGTTCTTGAAGTCGCTCAACGGCTCGTTCTTGAACTCGGGTAACTGCATTTATGAGTGCCTCCAGGGTGTATTCGTCAAAACGCGATTATATCGGTTTCAGCCCCCGAAAGGTAGCCGCGCCGCCGTATCGCCCTCGGAGGTTCGTGGAGAAGGTTGGACACCCAGGCCCCTCACGGAACCACCGGAAAGCAGAGAGCGCGGAACGCCGCGCAGTCCCTGCGAGTTTCAGGCTAGCAGTCGCACATCGAGGGGGAGGCCTTTTTTCTCGTCGCGGGTGAGCGACATGGCCTGGGTCGGGCATTTCTCAACACACACCCCGCAGCCCATGCATTTCTCCCAGCTTCTTTCCACTCCCGCGTCGTTGGTGGAGAGGGCGTTGAAGGGACACGCATCCACGCAGGCGCCGCACTGGTTGCAGAGGTCTCGATCGAGCTCCGCAATGAAGCCCGAGGAAGCCATTATCGGGATGCCGTACTTCGTCATGGCTTCGATGCCGGCGCAGCAGCACTGGCAGCAATTACAGATAGCGAAGAAGCGATTCAGCATCGCGTCTTTGAACCAGGCGGAGTGCAGGTGCCCGCGCTCGTGTTCTGCCTGGAGGAGCTGTAACGCTTCGGCCTGGGTCAGCCGGCGGCTGCTGTGCGGGTTGTGTTCGAGAACGAAATCCACAAACGGCTGGCCAATCACCATGCAGACCAGCGTTGGCTGGCAGGGTTTGGCCCGCGCGTGCCGGCAGACGCATTCGTAAACGGCCACGTCCGGCGGGCCCTGGAGCACCAGGTTCCGCGCCGTCGGATACGGGATGATCTGTTCCAGGTCGCGGAGGGGGATATCTTTTTTCGAACTAACAATTGCCTCGGCCTGCTCATGTGTGAGGACCTTGCTGTGATAGTGATCGGCGAACCACCTTGCCCCACGCGACCCAGGAAGGGTGCGAGCGAAAGAGAGGGAGCTGACAAGCAGCTTGGCATACTGCTTGGTCCAGCGGAGGTAAATGTACCCATGGAGCGAGACGCCGTCGCGCAGCGTGCGCCTGGTGGAGGGGCGCAAGAGCCGCCAGCGTTCACCGAAGAGCCAGAGGGCCAGAGCACATATCAACAACGCCCCCACCACACTCAATATGACAGCGGCCACCATTAGCTGACCTCGTGTTCAAGCTGGAGCGTCAACCTTGTGGGATTGTATTACTTCAGTTTCTCTGGTTCAAGGTGCGAGCACCCTAGCGGGAGGGCACCTTCACGGTGCTCCCTGGCTGATAAGAAACGCGAGGGCCGCCCAGGCCCTGCGGCAGCACAGCGAGCACCAACGGCAGACGCTACTTCGGTTGTGGCTGCTGCGTCGTCTGCTTTTTCTTGAAAAGGCCGGAGACCCCCTTGACCAAGTCCGCCGGAGTCTGCTGCGTCTGGCTCGGTTCGGTGCCGGTTTGCTGGCTGCTGCCCAGGAGACCACTCAGTCCGCCGACGGCCCCTCCGGCTCCCCCAGATTTCACGCTGAATTTCGGCGCTTGCAGCGTGCCGCCCAGAGTGAAGGGGAAGCTGACCTTACCGTCGGCAACGGTGGCGCCGGAAAGGCTGGCCATGATTCCCGTGACAGGATTCTGCCCGGCGGCCACCTTGGCCACCCCGGCATAATCCAGGCTGCCCGCGCCTGCCATGGTCATGCTCCCCGCGCCGTCCACATCCACGCCGTTGCCCACCACAGTGATCTTGTTGCTCGTGATTCGTTCGTTAGCAATGTTGAGGTCTGTGGCTATAGAGGAAAACGACGAAGGGTCGCCCGAAGCCGGGCCAAGGTTGGTCAGGCGGGCGAGCAGCATCAGGTTCTTGTTGAGCTGCAGGCTGGGTAATTGGCCGTTGCGGACGCTCAACTGTCCGGTGCCGCGCATCCCCGCCAGGGGGTCGGGCGAGTGCGTGACCTCACCTGTGAGCTTCATGTTGCCTTCCATCTTTCCGGTCATCTTCCCGCGCGCTTCGGGAAACGCCTCCAGCAGCCGGGCGACGTCCACACTGGAGATGCGGGTGTTGGTGCTGTAGCGCGGGTTTTGTCCGGCGAAATTGAAAGAAAGGCTGCCGGCCGCACGGCCTCCGTAAAGGTCGAAATTCAGGTCGTCGAAGTAAACCTGCTTGGGGAACAGTCGCAACTTGGACCTCACCGAGGTCGCCTGGAGTGTTCCGAAGCGGAGGGATTGCGCCTTGAGCGCTCCCTGGGCCGCAGGCGTGGGGGGAGGTGCAGCGGCGTATAAGAGCGTGGCTCCAAGACCCGCGCGGGCTAACCAGTCGGGCGAATTCTCCGGCGGCACAAAAGATGCGGCCGTGGGGGCAATGAAAGCGTTGAGGTCAACGTCCTCCAGGTCGATGGCCACCGCGCGTGCTTCGAAGAAGGTAGGCCCCGGGCGACCGGAGGCCAGAAGGTTGGCAGCTCTCAGTTCTCCCCCGCTCATGCGGACCTTCGAGATCACCCCTAACGTGAAAGAGGAAGGCTCGCTAGCCGCGGTCTTGGAAACGCGCGCGGGTGTGGGGGGATTCTCAAAATTCCATTTCCCGCGAACATCGGAAAGCAGGTTAATGGCCAGGTCGTTCAGCTCGAGCGACTTGATGACGACCTGCCGGTGCCACAAGGCCGTGGCGTCCACCACGGCATAGATCCGCCGGGCTTTCACAACATCGCCCTGGGGGAAACCGGGCGGGTTGCCTAGGCGGAAGTCTTCCACGCGGATGGAGAGGCTGGGGAAAAAGGTGAGAGCCAGGTGCCCGATCTCCGCCGGCTTGCCGGTCGCCTCCTGGATGTGCGCTATCACTTGGGGTCGGTAGCGATCGACATCTATCAATATGGGGATGACAATCGCCAGCCCCACCACGAGGAGGACGAGGAAAACAACAACACCGATGGCAATCTTTTTTCCTTTAGACATGGGTTTGCCCTCCGCAGGCCGCGCGGCTTAAGTCACAAGTCCCGCCCTCGAAGCACCGCGAGGGCGAGCCGCCAGGCGCAATGCAAGTGTAGGCAAAACCAAACATCGCCGTGTGGTAGGGTCAATTCTACACCACTTTAGGTTGGATGGGCGGCGACCCTGCTGCCGCCGTCAGTCAGGGCGAGGATGTGCGGGTTAGCTTGGCCGCATAGTACTCGAAGAAAGCCCGCTTCGGCGGGGCCATTTGCACGGTTTCGGTCAACTCCGCGTCCCCGGAACGCCAGATCACCCGGCGCACAAGCCATTCAGGCAGCGGCTGCTCGCCGCCCTCCGGATTCAAGGTAACTTCACCTTCTTCGACCGTAACGCGATAGCGGGTGATGAAGCCTGTGTCGGAGAATGTCCACAGAATGAAACCTGTACCCGACCGGTCGCCGCTGAGGATGCCCATCCAGGATTCCTTCGCGGCGGGAAGCGTGGTGGTTGCGGAGAACGCAACCTCCTCGCGAAACACCAGGACCCGCTTCTCCAGATCGTAAGCGACGGAAAGGCGGACCTCGCCCTGGGGAACGCGTCCCGTGGTCTTGCCCGTCCACTCGCCCAGCAGCCACTCCAGCGGAGAGAAATCCGGCTTGGGCGGGAGCGGAATGGTGTAAGTCACGGGCGGCTTTTCTTTTGCCGGCAGCGAACTCGCACTGACTATGCAGAGTAAAGCCAGGAAGGCTGCGCGCATCTCAGCACCTACCTGCGCCTGTGGCGGACGCTTGTTCACGCCTTAGCCCCGCGCCTTGTCCTTCACGGATGAAGCCCAGGTGCGTGCGTTGGTGAAAGAAAATGCGGGCGTCCGTCAGGGCGGAATGGCGCAACAATTCCCCCAGTTCCTCGCCCGTGTAGGAGGCGCGGACCGAATCCACGTAAAGTTTCTTCATCAAGCCAGAGTAATGCCTCCCATACCAGCCGACGTGAACGCGAAACGTCAGTCGCGATGGCCGGCGCAAATCTCGCAGCAGAAGCACGCCGGTGGGTTTCGCCACGCGCGCCATCTCGTTGAGCACTGCTACGGGATTCTGGAGGTGATGCAGGAGGGAATTGGAGAGCACCAGGTCAAAGCCCGCGTCGCGGAAGCAGAGGTGGTTGGCATCGGCCACGAAAAACAGAACCCGCTCAGCCAGGCCCTGCTCGACGGCGGCGCGCCGGGCCGCACGCACCATGTTGGCGGAACAGTCGATCCCCACCACGCGCAAGTCAGAGAGGCGGCGCGCGATCTTCAAGGGAATCGCGCCAGGCCCCGTGCCAATATCCAGCAGCCACCCGCTGGTGCACCCAAGGGACAGCACTTGCTCGACCAGCGTATTGTCGAGGGCGTCCAGGTAGGCCTGGGCCGCCGCTGAGGCATAGGCTTCCACCTCCTCGGCATCACCCATCACCTCCGGCTCTGGCTTGCGGGGAAGGGTCAGCCAGTTCATGGTAGCCAGGGCATTATAACGGAAGAGGGCCCGTGCCGATTAACCCCCGTATGGCAGGGATGCCCGGGGCAAAACGGATCCGAGGAGCGGCCGCCAGCCGAGTGGCTCCGTCACGCAGCAGGCGAAGAGCCCTCTGTGACAAGTCCCTGATCTCGGATCATGCGCACCAGCAGACGCAGCATATCGGTGGTCGTGACGATTCCCACCATTTCGCTATTCTCCACCACCGGCAAGCAGCCGAGCCGGCGAGTGTAGAGCACGGTGGCCGCCTCAAATACCGGCTGATCGGGGCGAAGCGTGACGGGATCGCGGGTCATGGCCCGCGAAATGGGAGTGGTTTCCAGAACCCGGTTGTATTCCTCGGGGCTGATTCCGCTCATCAGGGAGGGAGCAAATTGCTTCACATCGTGCTCGGTGACAACCCCGACGAGCGCCTTGCCGCGCAGAACGGGCAAGTGCCGAAAGCTGGAACGGACGAATACCATCCTCGCGTCAAGCAAGGAGTCCGTTTCTTGCACGGAGGTCACATCGGTGGTCATAAATTCGCGCACTAACATGAGGCTCTCCCTTTCTCTGCTCGTGTCGTCCGCCCAGACCTAAGGACGAGAGGTTTCGGGCGGCGAGGGTCGCGACCGGCGGTCCGGAGGGAAGTTGATTTCCCAGAACCCGTCCTCGTCCAGGATTTCAAAACCCAGCTCCATGCCCTGCGGGGTGAGTACGGAAGATTTCCATGCCACCCGGGCCCGAGCTGATCGATCCTTGTTACGCACGCGGATTTCGAGTGTGTCGCCCACTCGAAAATCCTGCTGCGTGCGGATCATTGCCCCGTGCTGGCTGACGGTTATCGTTTCAACCGGTTCCCATTCTGTTTCCGAGGAGCTGCTAACCACGTTAACGATCAGTGGAATCCGCAGAAGGATGCGGCTACTGCGGCGGCGAGGTCTCGTGTTCTCCGCGGTTGCCATTTCCATGCGCGCGCCCAGAGGAGATGCCTCCTGTGGATCTGCTGGCGACTCCACGTTACGCGCATCATACCACAAAGAGAAAAGCCGGGGGAGTCGGGGGCAGGAGGAAAGGGTCCCCCGGTGGGGACAAGAGACGGTGCGCACCGCTCTTGGCAAGAGGCTGGAGGGTCGCGTAGCGCGCTCGCTTCGGCAATCCGGGTCACAGAGCGACCCATTTCCCCTCAGGGGCGAGCGCGCTCCTGCTCGATCCAAGAGCCGTGGGGGAGAAACGAAGGTAGCTTCGCTGACGGCGGCCCTCGCCGCCTACATGCCCGGGCATGTGGCTGCGCCCCTCAGGGGAGCCCCGTAGCTTGGCGCCCCTTGTTTTTCGCTACAATTCCTTTCCCCTTTGTGGCATCATCTGCCCCAGTGACAGACCACAACTAACATAGCCACCACCCACCCCCCACACGGGGGGACGTGACATGCAGGCCCGGGAGAGCCGGGGCAAGGTCCCACCGAAAAACGCCCCGGTTCCTCCCGGAGTAATCGGGGACCAGCCGAAAGAGGGACCAGGCTAGGGGGTGGTTGGAAGGGGCACTGTCTACTCCTGTGCGTGTTGACGTGATTCAGGAACTCGACTCTACTGATCCCACGCTGGAAATCCCCTGGGCAAGTCCCACTAACCTCGATCTGCATTACATCGACTTGAGGGCTTTTCCTCAGCAGATTGGCCAGCTTGAGGAATGCCGCAAGTACCCTGCTCTCGCCGCTCTCTTGCGCAAGGTGAATGCCGCAGATACGTCCTTGCGCACGGCCAAATGCGACATTTGGGCGACCACCGAACTCGCTGAGGACGAGCGGCTGGAATTCAAGCTGCCGTGCAAAGTTGGCAGCTACGTGGATTTGGTGTTCGACCGCGCGGACTGGAACTTGCAGTCGGAAGCGTATTTGCACCTAGGGAACGAGCTGAGCACGCGGCTTGAGCACGTGCAGCTCCAGGCGCAGATGGAGGCCTGCGTGCGCCGCTGCCTGTTCCATCCCGAGGAGCGTTGGGGCTATTACCTGACCCTGTTTACCCATGCCTATGGCACCACTCCGCACGAGGCAGAGGAAGCTTGGCAGCGCGCTCTCAGAGCCTTGGGGGACGCTTTGGCGCACATTGGCCAACGGCTTCGGGGCGCCCCTGCCGACCCTGCAAGCGCACCCCGCTTCTGGTAAGCGCCATACGCCCCAGAAGCCGGGAAAGACGCCAGCCCGCACGAGCGGTTTCGGCTATTGTCAACTCGTTGTCGTTGTGTTATATAGCGAGGACTCCGGTAGCGTCGAGACGCCAGGGAGCCCGTCCCCAGTTGCTGTAAGCCGAGCGGGCTCCTACGGAGTGGAAAGAGTTGGCGTTTGACCTAGGAATGCGAGTTCGGGGAAAAGGGGACCTCAGCGCGTGAGCTTTATCAACTTTGTTGCCCGGGAAATCAACTGCAAGATCGTGTACTACGGTGCAGGGCTCGGCGGCAAGACCACTAACCTTCAGTATATCTTCGACCAAACCCTGGGCAAGAGGGGTGGCAAGATGATTTCTCTGGCCACCGAAACCGATCGGACTCTTTTCTTCGACTTCCTCCCTCTTGACCTCGGTACTGTCCGCGGCTTCAAAACGCGGTTTCACCTCTACACGGTCCCCGGCCAAGTCTTTTACGACGCCAGCCGCAAACTCATCCTGCGGGGCGTGGACGGCGTCATATTTGTTGCAGATTCCCAGGCAGAGCGCATGGACGCCAATCACGAGGCGCTGGAAAACCTGTACGAGAACCTCAAGGAGCACGGCTACGACTTCATGAAGATCCCCTATGTGCTCCAGCTCAACAAGCGCGACCTCCCCAGTGCCCTGGCGGTCGAGGAATTGAAGAAGGCACTGCTCAAGAAGGGCGAGTCAGCCTTCGAAGCTATCGCCTACAAGGGCGTGGGCGTCTTCGAGACTCTGAAAGAGTGCGGCCGCCTGGTGCTGTCAGAGCTTAAGAAAGGCTAAGCGGAACTCCCTCGATTGGGACTTTCCTTTCCCCTGGCCCGTATCCCCACGGGCGCATCGTCCGCGGCAAATGAGTTTTCCTCACCTGACAGGGGAGCATCGTCCATCGGGACTGCGTTGCCGAACGCCGGCACGCGGCCGGCTGGCTCGCGGCGCGCGTGGTTGATGGAGAGAAAGGGCAGGAAATTCCTCGGTTTTGTCGCCTCTTACCGCGCGGGCGTGGCCGGGGGCACTTGTCCGAAAAGCGTCTGGACATGCTTCTCCAGCATCTTCCCCGCCATCTCCCGCAGCGCATGGCCGTAGGGGACCAGCTCGAGTTGGAGGCGCGCGTAGGTAGCCTCTAATTCCCCGGAGAGGTGCTGGAGGTAGGCCCGGGCGCGCGCTTGCCGGTCCTCCAATCCCACCGCGAAATCCCGCAGCGCGGCGCGTCCCTGCGCGAGCAGGCGGTCAAGCTCCGCCGCCACCTCGGCGCGGACGCTCTCGAACCTCTCAAGCGCCTGCACAAAAGGCTCGTTGTCGCGCTCGATGCGGCGAGCAAGGAAGCTGCCCTGGACCCGAATAGCGAAATTGAACCAGCGATGCGAGCCGCGCAGCAGATGGCGAAAGGCTTCGCTCAGCGAGTAGAACTCCCGGGAGATGCGGAAAATGCCCTCCTGAAGCTCCAGGGGGCTCATCCGGCGCGGGCAGACGACCGCATGCTGGGCGTCGAAGTACTGCCAATCGCCCCAGGCGATGATCCGTTTCTCTTCCGCCAGGCGGCGTGTGAGGGGAGGGCCGGGGACCGCGGTGAGGGCGAAGAACTGGGCCGTGGAAAGGCGCGTCTGGCGCGCGAACTGTAGCGTGTCGGCGATGGTCTGGGGTGTGTCCGCGTCTGAACCCAGCACAAACATCCCGTGGACGCGAATCCCCACCTTGTGGAACGCGGCGATGGCTTGGCGATTCTTTTCCAGCGTCGAGTGCTTGTGGTAAAGCTTGAGCGTCTCCTCGTTCACGGATTCCAGACCAATGCAGACCGTGGCGCAGTTGGCGCGCTTCATAAGGCGCAACAGCTCGCCGTCTTGCGCCGCCTCCACGCGCACCTGGGCAAACCAGCGCGGCATGCGCACGCCCTCAGCGAGCAGCCGCTCGAGCAGACGCTTCGTCCGCTTGCCGTCGGCGGCGAAGATGTCGTCGCCGAAGAATATCGGCTTGCCATTCAGGGCGATGGTGTGACGGATCAGCGCCACCGTCGCGTCGTCGTCCAGGAAGCGGAAGCCGCGCCCGAAGTTCTCGATCACCGAGCAGAACTCGCATTCATACGGGCAGCCGCGCGAGGTGTTTACGACGTTGTGCGTGATGCCCTTTTTCACCCGCGGCGAATACGCCGGGAAGGGCAGCGCGGAGAGTTCTGCGGTGGTCAAGTAGGGGCGGTCCGGGTTGTAAACAACTTCGCCGCCGGGGCTGCGCCAGCACACTCCCTGCACGTCGCGAAGGTCCGGACTCTCGAAGTCATCGCCCAAGCGTTCCAGGACGACCGGTAACGTTTGGTCGCCCTCGTGCGTCACGACGACGTCACCGAACTGGAGAGATTCGTCAGGAAGCGCCGTGGGGTGTGGGCCGCCAAAGATGACTTTCACGCGCGGGTTCAGGGCGCGGACGCGCTCGGCGAGTTCAAACGACTGATTGGCGGTGCGAGTGATGATCGACAGTCCCAGGACATCCGTCTCGGCCAGGCGTCGCCAGTCGTCGACGTCGAGGCGCCCTGCTACGCGATTGTATTGCGGGTCGAGTGTGACAGTGTCAGCGTAACCTGCCTTCCGGCAAATAGCCTCAAGCAGGGGCACGCCGCGAGCCGGCAAGCGGAGCAAGGAGTAAATATCCTTTGCTGTCCGGCCTTCGAGACGGCCGTCAACGGTTGCGGGTAGTTCAACTAGGGTGATGCGCAGATTCTTCACCTCAACCCCTAGGAACACTAAGCTGCGACGCGGAAGGTCTTTTGCTTAGCGCGGCAGTCTAGCACATTGCCGCACGGTGCGCCAGGAATAAGCCTGGGGGTTTAGGTCAGCCGAGCTCTGGTCGCGCCGCTGCCGTGAGGCGTGCTCGGCAGGCGAGCGCCGACGAGAAAGCCTAGTGGCGAAGCGAGCCGGGCGGACCTCTTGGCAACAAACTCCCGCAAGAAACCCACGTCGTCCGCAGTGACTAGCGTTTCAGCTCCACCGCCCGGCCGGTGCGAATCGATTCTTTGGCCGCGTCGATAATCTCGTTGACGCCGACGTTCAAGCTGGCCGCCACCGGCCCCTCAATCGGCTTGTCGTTCCGAATGCAGTAAAGGAAGTAAGCCACCCCGTTGCGTTTCTCGGGAGGCAGCGGTCGCGTTTCGACTGGCTTGCCCTGCGGACTCTTGGTCTCGGCATCACTATGGGCGGGCTGAAACAGCAAGCCATCGCCCATCACCAGAAAGCTGCCCTTCGGCCCGAAGATTTCCACCTGGCCTTTCCCGTAGGGCCAATCCCAGGAGGGCATCAGGATGGCGGTGGCGTCGGGATACTCGAGAAGGATGGTGGCATCGTCCTCGACCGCGTTGTGCTGGTCGGTTTTGAGCTTAAGGGATGCAGCATAGACGCGCGTCGGGCGACCCTTCACCCACAGGGCCCAATCCGCACCGTAGCAGCCGAAATCCATCAACGCGCCCGCACCGTTCCTCACCGGGTCGTACAGCCAACCGCCAAAGTACTTGGAGACGCCGATTTCCTTCGGCCCCTCGTGTCCGAACTGGACAATCATTTTCTGCACCGGCCCTAATTCGCCCGCCTGGATGCGCGCGTAGGCGTCTTGGGTCGGCGCCGCCCAGGCATTCCAGTAGTTCACCATCAGCTTGATGCCTGCCGCGCGCGCCAGGCGCTCCATCTCGCGCGCATCGGCAGCGGTTGCGGCCATGGGTTTTTCGGTGAAGTAGTGGATCTTGCGTTTGGCACACTCGCGCAGGATGGCGAGGTGCTGATTGTTGGCCGTGGTGACGACCACCGCCTCCGGCTTCAGCTCGTCGAGCATCTGGATGTAGTCAGCATAGAACTTCACGCCCGCGGGCGCCTCAGCCTTCGCCTTGTCGCGGAGTTCTGTGTGGGGGTCAGCCACCCCGACCAGTTCCGCCTCGGGCTCCTGGGCAATTGTCTTCATCAGTCCCCACACGTGGTCGTGGTCCAGGCCGACGATCACCAATCGCGTCTTGTTTCCTGCGACCGCCCAGAGTGAGCAAGTAAGCATCAGAACAGCGAGGAAAAGACCAAACCGTTGCCTCAGCATGTCTCTACCTTTCCCAAGCAAGACTGTCGGACTTGCGCATTGTACTGTGGCTCGACGTTTGAGGCTAGTGGAGCTACAGAGGCAGCCGTCTGCGAAGCGAGTGGCATTCGAACTTCAGGCCAAGGCCGCGCCTATAGCTGGCATCACTCTGATCAGGAAGTCGTGCACGCGCTCGAAGCCCAGGCCGAAGATGAACCAGACCGGCGCGTACTCGAGCGTGATGATGCCCCGAATGTTACCGGCGAAATTGGAGTAGTCCCAAGGGCACTTGCCCGTAAGCTGGCGCAGCAACCAGCCGACACTGAATTCCACCAGCCAGATTCCATGTAGATAGACTAGGCCACGCAGCACCCAGAAATACGGGCGCAGGAAGTCATGAATGGGCTCGCCGATGGGAGCGAGCAGACCGTAAATGGGAAACATCCAGAGGTAGGTGTGCCCCACCAGGCGCCAGTCACGCTGCTTTCCCCAGGCCTTTTCCGTGACCGCCGTCCACACTACTTCCCAGCACCAGCCGAGCAAGCCGTAGATGCAGAAGCGGACGAGCATGGCAGGGAATTGTACAGCAGGGAGCCAGAAGACAGAAGTCAGGAGCCAGAAGAGGGCCAGAGCAACGTAGCGCAGGGGTCGTAGTCCAGCCCTGCGGCTCTTCCAGCGCGAGGCACACCACCCCTCACTCCCCTCCTCAAGTGAGGAGGGGAGCTTTGCTTGATTCCCCGATCCTGAATCAGGAGGGGGTTAGGGGGGTGGTCTGCTAGTTTGGGACTGGTGGTTGGCAGCGGGCCGCGCGAGAGCGCCGCGCAGTCTCGAAATTACTAAGCCGCGGGCTTCGATGCAGCACCTTGCGCGAGTAGTCAGTTCTTTTGCGGAAACCGCAAAACGAATTCTTCCTTCTCGGCGAGCCTTGCTTCGCCCGCCGCAAAAAGCAACAGACCGCGCCCGAAGCAACTTTTCATGCGCACGACCGTGGCGCGATGCCGCCGGCCGTCGCGCGTTTCGAATTCAACCTCTGCGCCCGAGTGAGCCAGAAGCAGTTCGCCCAGCCGCGGCCCATCCGCCCTGTCGCGCTGATGAAAAATGGCCGCCGTCGTCCCGAGCCGCTCCGCCCGAAAGACCTCCATCACTCGACAGGCGACGCTGCGCTCTGACAAACCTGCCGCCTGTGGCGGCGACGGACCGCCGGTTTGTGCACTCGCGGCGGAAACGAGCAGGAGCAATAGGACGGCGAGCACGAAAGTCTTCTTGGGCATGTTGAAGCCTCGTGCAGAAATGGCGAAATCCCGCCAGAAGTATACCGCCGGCCAAGGTGGCAGCGCCCCACATTCCATTGCGCCTAACCTTTCGCCTGCGGCGGCTGGCGCATGCATCCCGTTATGGGGGATGTATGCGCTCAGGTTAGGCCGCCGAGACCGCTCCGCGTGAATGGCGGGAATGAATGTCGAGTGGCAGGATGACGTTTGCGGAGGGCATTGGTATGATTGCTCAATCATTGTTGAGGAGAATGTCCGATGAATCGGAAGGAATTCTTGCAGAAATCATTCCAGTCGAGTTTGGGTTGCTGCGCTTTCTGGGCATTGAATCAGGACACGCCGGCCAATGCTTCCCCCTGTCCCGCCGAGGATTCTCAGGCGCAATTCGAAAAGGAATTCGTGCAGAACTGGCTCTCCGACTTGCTCGACACGATGGACACGGTCCTGGATCGAGAAGCCCAGGTCAAGCTGATGGAGGGCTGCGGCCGCGGGTGCTTCCGGCGCTTCAAACTCAAGCAGGACATTGCCCAGCAGGGAAAAGGCGATGTGCAGAAGCTCATCGAGGCCTATAAGAAAAACTTCGAAATCTGGCAGGAGGGAAATCTAGTCCACATTCGCTATGGCGAGGTTTCGAACCGATGCTATTGTCCGGCGGCCAACTATCGTCCCGCCAAGCCCCACGATGTCCATTGCGAGTGTACGCGCACGACGCACCAGACGATTTTCGAAACGGCCCTGAGCCGTCCCTTCAAGGTGGATGTCGTGGAAACCCTGCGCCGCGGCGGCAAGACCTGCCACTTTATTGTGCACCTGAGTTGAAGGGGGTAGCGCCCCGATGAATCGGGGCGGCATTTTGATTCCGCCCTGCGGTTGAAGAGCGATCCCGCAAGGGCGGGACTGCCGAGGGCGCGTGGCGCTACTTACTGCGAGTGGGTGGCACATGAACTTGTGATTAACCGAGCCCAGGTCGGCGGCCCGGAAAAATGCGGCAGCCCCCTTGCTCCTCGGGCCCGAATGCAATAAGCTTGCCTTTATGAAGGAAATTATTTTTGAGGTTATCCAGGAGTCCGACGGCGGGTATGTGGCCGAGTGTCTGACCGAAAGTATCATCACGCAGGCCGACGACTGGGAAGAATTACGCAGGAATGTGAAAGAAGCGGTTGCCGCTTTCTATTTTGACAGGCAAGAGCGCCCTTCCGCGATTCGTCTCCACCTCGTGCGCGACGAGGTCCTGGCTTCCGCATGAAGATTCCTCGTGACCTGAGCGGGCAGGAGCTTGCGAAGAAGCTCTGCCAGAATTGGGCGTATCGTGTCGTCCACCAGGAGGGCAGCCATATGGTGCTTGAGACGGGTGATCCCTCCCATCAACGTATCGCCATCCCAGCTCACAAGAGCCTCCGCATCGGAACCTTGAACGCCATTCTGCGCGCCGTAGCCCGACACAAGGGCGTGGAACGGTCAGAACTGCTTAAGTGAACTTTTCATAGAACTCCCAGGGCCGCGCGGCCTGGAAATGCCGCCCCGATCCATCGGGGCGCTACCTTCTCGGCGCCGTATGGTGCGGGGCATGCCTCCCGGCCTCGCCGAACGGCCCCTGCGCTACCCAGGACAAAACCCCACGGCAGAAAGCCGCTGCCGTGGCCCCCCGCTCTGCCTGAGTGCGGAAGGACCGCTGAAGGGGTTGATTTGCGCAGTAGGGTTGGAGGGAGCGTGGTAAAATTACTGCATGAGTGAAGAAACCATTCCCGAGAGCGTGCAATTCATCATAGACGCCGAGGGCCGCAAGACCGCTGTGATTCTCCCCATCGAAGAATACGAGGAGATGTTGGAAGACCTTCACCTCGGTCGGGTCGCCCGCGAGAGCACGAACGAGCCGCGCCGTCCCTTCGCCCAGCTTGTCGAGGAAATGCGCTCCGCCGGCGAGATTGATGTATAGCGTTAAGATCACCTCACGTGCCGAGAGCGAACTCAAGCGGCTCGACCGGCCGGTGAAAAACCGCGTCGTAACGGCCATCCTGGCCTTAGCTTCCGATCCCCGCCCCCCCGGATGTCTCAAGGTTAGAAGCGCAGAGGGTGTTTGGCGAATACGAGTCGGCGACTGGCCGATTGGTTATGAAATCGACGACCGCCTCCAGGAGGTCGTCGTGATCGGGGTTGGGCACCGCAGCGAATTTTATCAGTAAAAGTGCATTCGTCCCTTTAGCCCACGCCGCTGTCAGCAAGTCCCACCGGGTAGCGCCCCGATGAATCGGGGCGGCTTTCCCAGCGCGAGGCGGCTCGTCGCCGCAGGACATCCCTCCCGCCTCGCCGAACGGCCCCGACGCTGCCCAAGACAAAAGCCCACGGCAGAAAACCGCTGCCGTTGATGCCTGCTACGGCGGGCGGCGGACATGCTAAAATCCATGAATGTGCGCGCCGCTAACACGATCTTGCCCAGCGCGGCGAATACAGGGGTAAAACGGAACAGAGAGGCGCAACCATCCAAGTCCTCTGGCCATATGACCGCTGCATCATCTGCCTTCGGGAAGGAGACCTGACAGTCGAGCACATCATCCCGGACCAGATTGGCGGGAAGCTGTCCGCTCGCTTCCTTTGCAAGCCATGCAACGATCGGCTGGGTCACGAGGTCGAGCCATCGGTTAGGAATGACCCATCAATCCGGCTTGCTGTCGAGCACCTTAAGGGCGAGATCCCTAACTTGGCACAGCAAATCCTTGAGGGTCTAGCTTACATCGGGAGTGGGGAAGGAGGGATTGTCGGAGGGAAGATAAGGGGTGGAGTGTTTCAAGTGGACGCAGCCCGGAGACCGGATGCTTCAGTTGTGCAGCCGAATCCAGATGCTCGGAAGCACATCGCAAGGGTTTTGCGGAAGGAAGATGTGGACCAACAACAGATAGAGGCTATTCTGAGTCAATACGACCGGGCCCCGGAGAATGAAAGACGCGAGTTGCATAGTGGATTGGCTGCCGTCAAGTGGCGAGTCGACAAGGTTGAGCCGGCTCTCGACGGCCCCCTGCTTTCAGTCCGCGTGCTGGTTAAAATCGGCTACGAGTTTGTCGCATGCCATCTAGGTGCCACGATTTATGAGGAATCAAAGCAGCTTGCGGCCTTGAGAGCCAACCTCTCGCAATCGTGTGCGGACCGATCCGTATTTTCTATCGAACGTTTGACAACCCGAAAATACGCTCCGGTGCATTTCTTGGGGCTGAATGGGACGAGCCCTCACGTGGTTGTCACCATTTGCCTGTTCGGTTGGCTACTATTTCGGGTGCACTTTCTGCAGATCGGCATTCGTCCGCCCTATTACAGGTACGTCTGCCATCTCGACACCGGCGAGGAGTATTGCGAACTACTTAACGAGTCGGCGACTTGTGACCAAAGGACTACTGGTTAAATCATGTCAAGAGGGATGGCTAGGTTCGGTTCGAGCTTCTCCTTCCTGGTCGCCGTTTCTCTCGTGACGGCTTCTTGGGCCGCGGAGCTCGATCTTTCGACCGCAGAGATCTTGAATCGTCAAGGACCGAGCGTTGTCGTGATCGAGGTTTTGAACAGGGATGGCGAACAGACTGGTCAAGCAAGCGGAATCGTGCTTCGAAGGGATGGGATTATCGTCACGAATTTCCATGTGCTACAGCATGCCTGTCAAGCTCGTGTCAGGCTCTCAGCTCGTAAAGACACATTGCCAATCAAGACCATACTCGCCACCGACAAAGACAGTGACCTCGCCGTATTTCGGATCGAGTCAGTTGGACTCGCCGAGGCAAAGACGGGAATATCCGCGAACCTGAAAGTTGGCGACCCCGTCGTGGCTATCGGCAATCCAATGGGGCTCGAACAATCCGTAAGCGAGGGCATCGTTTCCGGCATCCGCAAGACTGATTCGGGGGACTGGATTCAGATAACAGCGCCGATATCGCCAGGAAGCAGCAGCGGCGGCCTTTATTCTCGTCAGGGGGAATTAGTAGGCATCACGACGTTTCTCTTGCGCGAGTCACAGAACTTGAACTTCGCCGTGCCTATTGAGAAGGCGTTGGCGATGATCGATCTTAGATCGAGCTACCCGGAACTTCCTGAAATCGCTTGGTCTGAGGTGTCAGATCGATTTTGCCAAGGAGATTCGGCCGTTATTGACTGGATGCAAGTTTCCGTGTTACTGGGCAGGCATGCTGGGGACTCTACTGTCCAGGAACTCCTGAGGAAATTAAGCGGGGGAGCTATCCCTAGCCCAGAGATCGGATTCGTACGAGGCGTGGGGGAGTCCAGGTCCTACGACTTCCGGAATCTCGGGGTCCACGTTGGTTTCCTGAATGGCGTGTGCACTCAAATCGACCTTTGGGTCCGGGAGGTGCACTATTCCGACGGTCGTCTGGCATTCAAGCCATTCAGTGGTACACTTCCCTTCGGAATTGCATGGTCATCCACACGGTCCGACGTCACGAAGTATCTGGGCCCTCCGACGGGCAGCCAGCGCTTTGACCAACCAGGGCTGGGCAATTGGCGGACTATGGATACCTATGACGTGGGCGGACAGTTGCACTCGCTCTCTTATACGGATTCCGGAGAGCTTGTGTTGATTACCGTCGGCAGATAGGCGGGTTGCGGGCCAAAAATTCCTCTTGCATTCGGGGGCGAGAAGAGGTAGCATTTTCGATTGCCAGAACGAAGGTGGGACCTGTAGAGTTGGTCTGCTAGGTGGCAGGGGTTCCACATCGACCTCGGCGCAATCCCGAGGAGGTAGATACGCGAAAGGCTTTCGGATAGGGGCTTGAAGCAAGTGGGTATTCCCCGGAAAGATCCTCCCGCCTGATTCAAACCCCGACGCTCAAAGCAAAAGGCAAGGCTGAATGCTGCGCACGCAGTGAGCGGAGCCGTTGAGCGTGCGCGTGCCGATTGTCGCGCTGGTCTATGGCCGGCGGAGGGAAAGACGGCGGTGAGGACACCGCCGCTACAGCAAGAGGGGCTGAGCTTGATTCTCTA
>Ga0315280_10003501_pt1 | contig 24041 bp, 15 predicted proteins | sample YL17G06_40_MG_FD_203697 | JGI IMG/M metagenome (GOLD analysis project Ga0315280, IMG submission 203697) | Sediment microbial communities from Yellowstone Lake, YNP, Wyoming, USA - YL17G06_40 | ecosystem: Environmental > Aquatic > Freshwater > Lake > Sediment | place: USA: Wyoming | collected... | reverse complement strand
ATGGCGCTCCTTGTCGGCAAAGCGGACCACCTTGGTCTCGATCGACGGGCAGTAGCGCGGGCCCGTGGAGCGGATCTGGCCGCTGTACATCGGCGCCCGGTGGAGATTCGCCCGGATCAGCTCGTGGACCGCAGGGTTGGTGTACGCGATCCAACAAGGAACCTGCTGGCAGTCGATGCGATCGGTGAGAAAGGAGAAGGGCTGGGGATCGTCGTCGCCGGGTTGGAGATCGAGCTGGCCGTAGTCGAGCGAGCGGCCGGCCAGCCGCATCGGGGTGCCGGTCTTGAAGCGGTCCAGCCGGAAGCCGAGCCGGCCGAGGGCCTCGCTGATGCCCGCCGTGGTTCCTTCCCCTGCCCGGCCGCCGGGGAGCGTCAGCGGGCCGTAGTGCAGTAGCCCCCTCATGAACGTGCCGGCACAGAGCACCACGGCCCGCGCGCGGTACACCGCTTCGGTGCGGACGCGGACGCCGGCAATCCGCTGGTCGGGGGCGGACCCCTCGACGATCAGGTCTTCAACCGTTTCTTGCCGGAGCAATAGGTTCGGCTGCCGTTCGCAGATCCGCTTGATTTCCTCCTGGTAGGCCCGCTTGTCGGCCTGGGCGCGGGGCCCGTGCATGGCCGGTCCCTTGCGGCGGTTGAGCATGCGGAACTGGATGGCGGTGGCATCGATGGCCCGGCCCATCGCCCCGCCCAGGGCGTCGATCTCGCGGACGATCTGCCCCTTCGCGACCCCCCCAATCGCCGGGTTGCAGCTCATCTGGCCGATCGTGTCGAGGTTGTCGGTCAGGAGCGCCGTTTTCGCGCCGATGCGGGCCGCCGCCAAGGCCGCTTCGGCCCCCGCGTGTCCGCCGCCGATCACAAGGGCATCGAACTCATACCCCGTCGTGGCCATTTGGTCCATGATAGCGCCCCCTGGCCGCCGGCAAAAGGGCAGGCAACGTCGAACCGAAGTTCTTCTGCCGGAACGTGATGCGTCGCGGGAACCGCTCCGGCCGCGACCCCAGATCCGGCCCGTGCGCGCCCACGGCTGCCCGAAACGGGCTCCACCAAGAGGCGGCACAAGTATTCAGTAGGACCGGCGTCTCGCCGGTCTGGGCAATCCGGACAAAACAGACGGATAGGAGACGCCTATTCTGGTAGCCCTTGGCTGGGGGGCGTGGTGCGAAAAGGATTCCCGGCCGCCCCCAGTTACATCGCGGCTGCAAAAGAGCCTATGGCCCCAGAAGCAAGTTCAGTCAGGTCAAACCCTTGTATGCCCACCATTGGGGTGGAAGGAAAGGAAGGCAGGGCTATGAGATACCTAAGAAATGTCGTGTGGATTGCAGTGTTCGCCATCACGGCAGGGCTGATGGCGCCGGTTCCAGCTCAAGCCGAGTATGCCATGATTCGTGGCATCCCGGTGACCCAAGGCCAGATGCGGATTGCCGGACCCGATCTCGACCGGCTGCAACAGGCCAAGCCCGACGCAGGCGACCAGTTCGTCCTGAAGGAGACGCGGGTCGAGGCGGAGATCTCCGGGGTCTTGGCCCGGGTCCGGGTGGAGCAGGTCTTCGAGAACCCGTACCCCGAGCGGCTCGAGGCGATCTACATCTTCCCGCTCCCTGAAGACGCGGCCGTGGACCGCTACTGGTTCCAGGTCGGTGAGAAAGTGATCCGCGGGGTGGTGATGAAGCGGGCCGATGCCCGGCAGGAATATGAGCGGGCCAGGACCGAGGGCCGCAAGGCGGCCTTGCTCGAAGAGGAGCGGCCCGACATCTTCACCCAGTCGGTCGCCAACATCCCGCCCAAGCAATCGGTCACGGTCCACCTCGAATACGTCCACCCGGTCGGGATCGACGGCAACCGCTACCTGTTCCGCTTTCCCATGGTGGTTGGGCCCCGCTACATTCCGGGTCAGCCCGTGGGGCGGCCCAACGTGGGCCGCGGCTGGCTGCCCGACACCGACCAGGTCCCCGACGCCTCGCGCGTCACGCCCGAGCCGCTCCCCGAAGGGATGCGCAACGGAAACGACGTGAAGATCTCGGTGAAGCTCGATGCCGGCATGCCGATCCGCAGCGTGGCCGGCGTGACCCACGAGCTGGAAGTCAAGAAGCCCTCGGAGACCACGGCGTCGATCCAACTCAAGAACCAGAAGACGATCGCCGACAAGGACTTTGTCGTCGAGTACCGGCTGGCCGGCGAGGACACGGTGCTGGCGTCGCTCGCCCATCGCGGCGACAAGGAAGGCTACTTTGCCCTGGTGCTCCAACCGAAGGCGAAGATCGAGTCGGCCGAGCTCACTCCCCGCGAGGTGATCCTGCTCTTGGACTCGAGCGGGTCGATGAACGGCCCGAGCATCAGCCAACTGCGGGTCTTCGCCGAGCACGTCCTGGAGAAGCTGAATCCCCAGGACACCTTCCGGATCGTCGCCTTCAACAACACGCGGTGGGTCTTCCGCGACCAGGCCTTGCCGGCCACGGCGGAGAACGTCGCCGCGGGCAAGGCTTTCATCCGGCAGCTCCAGGCCGGGGGCGGAACGGAGATGCTCCCCGCCCTGCAAACGGCCCTCGGGCGGAACGAGGCCGAGCAGGCCCGCGTCCGCTACCTCGTCCTCGTGACCGACGCCCTGGTGGGCAACGACGACGCCATCCTCGGATACCTGGGGCAATTCGCCGACGTGAGGGTCTTCCCCGTGGCGGTCGGCGCAGCGCCGAACCACTACCTCATCAGCCGGGCCGCCGAGATCGGCCGCGGGTTCGCCCTGCAAGTCACCAACCAGGACAACCCGGTGGAGATGGCGGGTCGCTTCAACGCGAAAATCGCCGTGCCCTACATGACCGACGTGCAGATCGCCTGGGGCACGCTCAAGGTCCGCGACGTGGTGCCGGAGGTCCTCCCCGACCTCTACTCCGGCCGGCCCCTGGTGCTTTTGGGCCGTTACGACGAGCCGGGCAAGGGGGAAATCACCTTAAAGGGAAACATCCACGGGCAGGAGGTCAAAACGGCCCTGACGCTGAGCCTCCCCGAGAAGATGCCGGAGCACGACAGCCTGGGGCCCCTCTGGGCGGGGCAGCGGATCCGGCAGATCTGGAACCGCAACGTGGGCCGCGAGACCCCGCAGGTCCGGGACGAGATCACCCAGCTCGGCCTGGCCCACCAGCTTGTCACGCGGTACACGTCGTTCGTGGCCGTGGAGACCGAGGCTGCCGAGCTGGCCAAGGGGAACCTCCGCACGGAGGTCGTGCAGCCGATGATGCCCGAGGGGATGACCGCCGCGGCGATCGGTCTGGACCGTGCCCGCCAGACCGTCCCGACGCAGCCGACGGGGGCACCGGCCGGAGCACCTGCCGGCATGTCGGTGCCGGTGCCGGCGTCTGCACCGAATCACGTGGCCGCGGCTCCCGACGCCGGCTATCGAGCCCCGGCAGCGCCGCCGGCTTACCACCCGGCCCCGCAGACTTCCGGCGGGGGTGGAGGCGGAGTCCACGGTGGTGGTAGCAGTGGTGGTGGCGGTGGTGGTGGTGGCGGCGCGGTGGAATGGCTTTTCCTGGCGGGCCTGGGCGGCTTCGCCGGCGGTCGGTTGTGGAGCCGGCGGTGGCGCCGCGAGGGCCAGTAGAGGAACGCCCTTTCCCGGAGACCGGCCTAAGGGTCCACACCGCAGCAAGTTGGAGGATCAACCCATGCCGCGCTGCGAATCGAGCCCCTCGTGGAAAGCGTGCCCCTGGACCCTGGGGCTCTCGGCGGCCATGGTCGTGGCCAATCTCGGCGTGCTCCCGAGTGCCCCCGCGATTGGGCAAGGATTACTCGGCTGGCTCCAGTTCGACCGCCAAGCCGCCCTCCAAGGGCAAGTCTGGCGGCTTGTGACCGGCAACCTGGTCCACTGGAGCTTCGAGCACTTCCTGCTCGACGCGGGGGCTTTTCTCGTGGTCGGTCTCATGTGCGAGCGGTCCCTGGGCCGGCGCTATCCCTGGATCCTGGCGGCCTGCGGTCTGGCGGTTGGCGGCGGCATCCTGGTGCTGTCGCCACACGTGGAGGTATACCGCGGGTTGTCGGGCGTGGACAGCGGCCAGTTTGTCGCCGCCTTGTGGGCCGAGGCGGCCTTGGCCCGCCGCGAGCCGCGGCGATGGGTCTGGCTGGCCCCGGTCGCAGCGATCTTCACGGTGAAAATCTTTTTCGAGTGCGCGACGGGGGGAATGTTCTTCGGCACGGAAGCGCTGGGGGACATCGGCCTGCCGGTGCCCCTGGCCCACGCCGCCGGGGCGTCCGCGGCGCTCGGCGGGCTATTGGGCTGCCGCGCGATCGGGCGGCGTGCCCGCGCCGGGTTGCCGCGGCCCGCCTGGGCCATTGATTGAGACCGCGTGCCGGAGGGTGCGACCATGTCCGATCCGTTCGACCCGTACCAAGCGTGGCTGAAGATCCGCCCGGAAGAAGACCGGAACCATTACCGGCTGTTGGGGATCCGGCTGTTCGAGGAAAGCCCCGAGGTGATTGCGACCGCCGCGGACAAGCGGATGGCTTGCGTGGAGAAATCTCTCGGCGGAGAGCACGGCGAGCTGGCCCGGCAGATACTCGATCAATTGGCGGCTGCCAAGGCGTGCCTGCTGGCCCCGGAGGAAAAGGCGGTCTACGACGAGGGGATCCGGCGGGAACTGGCCCCTTCCGGCGGCAAGGCCCACCCGTCGCTGGCGGCAATGCTGTTGCCCGTCGGCCTGGGAGTCATCCTGGTGTTCGGCCTGGTCTTGTGGGGAAGTCGGTGGTCGGGGTTGAGTCGCGGAGCCGGGCCGGCGGCCATCGAGGCGAAAACGGCGGCGGCGACCCAGCCCGCCCTGCCCGGAGCGACGTTGCCTGCAGCATCCGGGCCGGTATCCCCATCGCCGGAGCGACGGCGGGAGCCTTCCCAGTCACCTCCCGCGGCGCTGGTATCGACCACGCAGCCCGCCGTGCGGGCGCCGCCGGTCTCGCCGCCCAGTCAAGCAGCTCTGCCGCTGCAAGCTGCATCTGTTGCTCCACAGAGTGGGGGCGGCTCCTTGGTGAACTCGATTGGAATGCGGCTGGCCTGGGTCCCGGCGGGCGAGTTTGCGATGGGCTCTCCGGGGTCCGACCTCGCCGCCGAGCCGCACGAACAACCGCGGCACCCCGTCCGGATCACCAAGCCCTTTTACCTCGGCCTCTACGAGGTTACCCAGGCCGAGTACGCGGAAGTGATGGGGACCAATCCAAGCTGGTTCGACCCGAGCAGCGGCGCCAGAGGGACCGCCAGCGGCCAGAGCGGCCGGCGCCCGGTGGAACGCGTCTCCTGGGAGGACGCCCAGGCGTTCTGCCGCAGGCTGTCGGAGCGGCCGGAGGAAAGGGCGGCCTGCCGTGTCTACCGGCTGCCCACCGAGGCCGAGTGGGAGTATGCCTGCCGTGCCGGCGGCACCGGTCGCTTCGGATTCGGCGGCGACGAGGCGGCGATCCTCGACCATGCATGGGTCGAGGGCAACTCCGCGGCAGCGACACACCCGGTGGGTCAGAAACGGCCGAACGCCTGGGGGCTCTATGACATGCACGGGAACGTCTGGGAGTGGTGCGGGGACTGGTACGAGCCGGGATACTACGGTCAGTCCCCCGTGGAGAACCCCGGCGGCCCGGTGTCCGGGTCGGCCCGGGTCGTTCGCGGCGGGAGCTTCGTCAATGCCGCCGCCACCTGCCGCTCGGCCGCCCGGAATTTCCTCGAGCCCAGTTTTCAGGAGAGCAACGGGATTGGCTTCCGGGTGGTATGCGAGGCGGCCGGCGGTAGGGCGGGCGGGTTTCGCTGAGGGCGGGGCCGCGCGGTAGACCCGCGGCCCCCGGTCGTGCCGACCGGGATCCGGAAGCTGCTGTAAATCGGATTCCGCCAAATCCCAACAAAAATCACGCGTTTACCTCGCGCCAACTTTTCGGGGGGTGGCGTCTTGCCGCTCGAATGGGTACAAAGGAGGCCAGATTCGTCCGTCTGCCCGAAGGGACGCGGGCAAGGCACTGCGCCGCGGCGCGGCTTTTCCTGCAAGAGACTCTGTTTCGGGCGCAGCGCCGGCCTGCGTTCGGGCTCCTATTCCGAGGTGGAACCGCGATGGACGCCACCGCGACGGATATCGGCCGGATCCTCCAGCGCTGCCGCCCGTACCTGCGACTGCTGGCCGAGGCAAGGCTCGATCGCCGGCTGCGAGGCAAGCTCGATCCGTCGGACGTGGTCCAGCAGACCCTGCTCCAGGCCTTTCAGGCGTGGGGCCAGTTTCGCGGCAGCCAAGAAGGAGAGCTGGTCGCGTGGCTGCGGAGGATCCTCGCCCGCAACTTGCTGCACTGCGTCCGCGACTTCCACCGGGCCAAGCGGGACGTGCTCCGCGAGCAATCGTTCGACGTCGTGCTCCAGGAGTCCTCCGCCCGGCTCGAGCGTTGGGTCGCCGCGGAGGAGTCCACTCCGAGCCACCAGGCCGCCCGCAGGGAAGACGTCCTGCGGATGGCCGAGCAGTTGGAGACCCTTCCCCAAGGGCAGCGGGAAGCCGTGGTCCTCTACTACTGGCAGGGCTGCTCGCTGGCCGAGATCGGCGAGGTCCTCTCGCGGAGCCCGTCGGCAGTGGCCGGCCTGCTGCACCGCGGCTTGAAGGAGCTGCGGCGGCGACTGGCCGAAACGGAGTCGTCCCGATGAGCGACGTGCCGGAACACTCGTCCGGGGAGCGCGCTGCCGGCCGCGCGGCAAGCGGGCTCGACGAGCGGTTGTGCGGCGTGTTGGTCGAGTTTCTCGACACCAGCCGGGCCGGGCGGGCCCCCGACCGCGCCAGGCTCCTGGCCGACTATCCCGACATGGCCGGCGAGCTGGAGGGCTTCTTTGCCGAACACGACCGGATGCAGCGCCTGGTCGAGCTGGCGGGTCCGCCGGGGGCTGCGGGGCAAGTTGGGCCGGAGCCGGCATCGGTCGTTTCCACGCCCGATCCTCGCTCCATGCCGACGATCGCCTTGGACGCGGAGAAAAGCCCGGCCTGGTCGGAAGGCGGCGGACCCGGTGCGATCCTTCGCCGCTTCGGCGACTACGAGCTTCTGGAGGAGATCGCCCGAGGCGGCATGGGGGTCGTCTACAAGGCCCGGCAAGTGAGCCTCAACCGGATCGTCGCCGTAAAGATGATCCTCGCCGGCGAGTTGGCGGCCGGGGAGGACGTGCAGCGTTTTCGCACCGAGGCCGAGGCGGCCGCGAACCTCCAGCACCCCAACATCGTGAAGATCTACGGGGTGGGCGAGCACGAGGGCCAGCACTACTTCTCCATGGAGTACGTCGAGGGGGAGAGTCTTGGGCAACTCATCCACGGCGCTCCCCTGCCGCCGAAGCGGGCCGCGCGCTACTTGCAGCAGATCGCCGAGGCCATCGACTATGCCCACCGCAAGGGCGTGCTGCACCGCGACATCAAGCCCTCCAACGTCTTGGTGGACGGGTTCGACGAGGCCCGCGTGATGGACTTCGGCCTGGCCAAGCGGGTCGAGGCCGACTCGAGGCTCACGGCCACCGGCCAGATCCTGGGGACCCCCGCCTACATGTCGCCCGAGCAGGTGACCGGCGACAGCCGCCAGGTCGGTCCCGCCGCCGACGTCTTCTCCCTGGGGGCGGTGTTCTACGAGATGCTCACCGGCCGGCCGCCCTTCCAGGGCAGGAGCCACTTCGAGATCCTCTTGCAGATCCGCAACGTCGATCCGGAGCTGCCGCAGAAGATCAACCCTCAGGTGCCCCGCGAGCTGGCGATGATCTGCCTGAAATGCCTGGAGAAGGACCCCGCGCGGCGCTATCCGTCCGCGGGCGCGCTGGCCGACGACCTGGCGCGGTTCGCCAACGGCGACTCGATCAGCATCGCCAGCATGAGCCTCTTCGAGCGGCTGACGCGGGAGTTCGAGCGGAGCCACCACGACGTGGAGCTTTCGACCTGGGGGGACATGACGCTTTGGGTGGCGGGGATCGTGGCGGTGACGCACGCGGCGGTCTTCGCGCTGGTGCAGCTCGGCGTGCCCCGCCTGGCGTTATGGCATCCCCTGGTCCGCGGCGGCGAATTCGCCGCCATCGGCCTGGTGCTCTGGACGCATTGGCGGCAGTGGTATCCCCCGCGGGGGATGCCAGCCAAGCAGTGCTGGGCGATCTGGTTCAGCTACCTGGCCGGCTCGGTGGTGCTGGCCGCGGCCGGTTGGATCTCGGCCGGCAGCGGGTTCGATCCCCTGACCCTCTATCCCCAGTTCGCCGTGCTGGCAAGCATCGGCCTGTTCGTCCTGGGGAGCAGCTACTGGGGCTATTGCTACGCGTTCGGTCTCGGGTTCCTCGTGCTGGCCCTGCTGATGGCGCTCGTGCTTTCCTGGGCCCCGCTGCTGTTTGGGGCAAGCCTGGGCTTGTGCTTCTGGATCCTCGGCCGCCATTTGCGCGGCTTGGTGGGAGAGAAGTGAGGAGGGGTATTCGGCAATACCCTGTCTTTCGGGAGGACTGGTCATGGCGATTGAAGTCCGCTGTCAGTGCGGCGGGGTCGGCAGGGCCTGCGATGAATTCGCCGGGAAGCGCACCCAGTGCCCTTGGTGCGGTCGAGCAATTGTGGTTCCCCAGCGCAGCGCGGAGCCGCCGGTGGAGGCGGAACTGGTCGGGGGCAGAGGGGCCGCGGCTGCCGCGGTTCACCCGGGCGTGATGGATTTCACAGAGTACCTCGATCCGCCGGCAAAGCCGGTGCCCGTCAAGGAAAAGGTCCCCGTCGTGCGGCGGATGTTCGAGGCCCTCCTGGACCCGCGGAGCATCCAGTGGATGCTGATCCTCGGCGGCGGGCTGGCCGTGCTGGGCCTGGTGATCTGGCTGGTCAGCATCGGGATCTTCAAGAACCCGGTCGTGCTGGCCGTGGCCCTGGGAATCGGCACCTTGGCGATCCTCGGGGCGGGTTGGGCCGTGGTGCTCAGGACCCGCTTCCGCATCGCCGGACAAGCCCTCACTTTCCTGGGCTGCGTTGTCGCACCCCTGAATCTGTGGTTTTACCACACCCAAAATCTGAGTCCCCTCACGTTGGAGGAGAACCTCTGGGTGGGCGGTTTGGTCTGCTGCCTGCTCTACGTCGCCACGGTCTACGCCCTCCGCGACCCCCTGTTCATGTATGCCGTGGAGGCCGGGATCACCCTGACCGCGGGGCTCCTCCTGGCCGGCCTCCGGCTGCCTTGGGACTGGGGCTACCTTGCCTTGATGTTGATGACCCTGGGACTGGTCTCGATCCATGCCGAGCGGGCCTTTCCGCCCGAGGGCGAGCCCTTTAATCGCAAGCGGTTCGGCATGCCGCTGTTCTGGTCGGGCCACGTGCAGATCGCTTTCTCCTTGTTGCTTCTGCTGGGACTCCAGATCGTCGCGTGGCTCGTCGATCCGGCACACCGTTTTCTGGAGATCGATTGGCAGCAGGGAAAATGGCTGACGGATTGGCCGTTGCGGGCGGGCATCGTTTGGTTGTTGGGCACCTACGCGTATCTCTATTCGGACATCGCCGTCCGCCGTGTGGGCATCTACACGTACCTGGCGGCCTGCTGCTTCCTTTTGGCCGAAGTGACCATCGTCGGGCTGAACCTGGAGATGGAGTGGCTGATTGCGATCCTCGCCCTGACCGCCTTGGCCGCCAACCTGGTCCAGGCCTACCTGACCGTACCCAACGAGAAGATCAGCCGGGTGGTTCCCCCGCTGGCGATGGCGTTGAGCTCGATCCCCCTCCTGTTCGGGATCGTGCTGCACGCCCGCGCCACCAGCGAGCTGGTTCCCGAGTTGTGGAGGCGGCCGGACACGGGGTGGCCCTTCGTCGCCGTGATGCTGCTGGTGGCGGCGTGCAATCGGGTTTCCGTGTGGCTGTGCCGGCGGACAGCCCCCGCCTGGTCGGCCGCGTACTTCTTCGGCAGCGCCGCGGCCGCGATCGTCGCCGCGGCGGCCCTGCTCCGCGTGATCGGCATCACGGACTGGCCGCACCAGGCCCCCTGGCTGATGCTTCTGCCGATCGCTTACCTGGTCGCCGGGCGGCTCTGGCGGGGGCACTCGCCCGAACGGCCCCTGGGCTGGGTGGCCCAGGCGTCCACGGCCGTGATCCTGCTCGGCGTGTTTGCCGCCTCCTTGGAATTCGAGGCCATCGAGAGAATCGTCCGCCCGCGGAGCGGAGTCTTTGAGAACCTTTTGCTCGGGCTGGTGTTTGCCGAGGCGGCTGCGTTCTACGCGCTGGCCTCGATCTTCCGCCGCCGCAGCGCGAACCTCTATCTCGCCGCGGCGGCCGCCTGCGGCGCGCTGTGGCAGTTCCTCGGCTACTGGGAGGTCCCCGAGGCCTACAAGACCATGCTCTATGCGGTTCTCGGAGTGGGTTTCCTGGCCTTCTGCCGGGCGCTGGGGATCGAACAAGTCGTCGTCTACCGGGCCACGGGCGAGAAGGCCCTGGTCCCGCGGGGCAAGGGGCTGGCCGCCTTCCAGGTGGGCAACGCCATTGTCGCCGTCGCCCTGCTGGCCGCCTTTCTCCAGGGGCTGGCCCGCTGGAGCACCCACAGGATCGACCCGCCGCTCGTGATCGGCCTGGCGTGGACGATCCTCGCCGCCCTGGCCGCTGCCTGCGTGGTCCCCTCGCAGGCCTGGCGGCGGACATACGTCGTGGCCGCGATTGCCCTGGGCGGCGTCTTCGTGCTCACCCTCAAGGAGTACCTGAACGTCTGGCGGCAACTCGAGGTCTTCAGCGTGGGCATGGGAATCCTGCTGATCGTGATCGGCTACGTCGGCCGATTCCGCGAAACCAAGGAGGCGGAGAACGAAATGGTCTCTCTCGCGCTCTGGCTGGGAAGCATGATGATCACGCTGCCGCTCTTGATTGCGGTGGTCTTCTTCCGCATGCCCGGCCAGGACATCTCGTCTTGGGATGAAGTGCTGTTGTTCGTTCTTACCGTCGTATTGCTGGTGACCGGCTACAGTTGGCAGATCAAGTCGACCACCTTCTTCGGCGGCGCCGCGCTGACCGCCTATCTCGTCATGGTGCTGGCATCGCTCGGGTGGCGGCGGCAGGTGGCCGTAGGCGTGTACCTGGCGATCGGCGGCGTGCTGCTGTTCGCCTGCGGCATCGCCCTGAGCGTCTACCGCGACAAACTGCTTTTGCTCCCCGAGCAGATCGCCAAGCGGGAGGGGATCTTTCGCGTGTTGAACTGGCGCTGATCGGAGACGCCCATGCTCCGCCTCGTGCAGGCTTTGTTCTTGCGTTTCGTCCGTTGGGCCCTGCGGCTCCGGTACCGGGTGGAGGTGGTCGGGCTGGAACAGCTCCGCGAGATTCGCGGCCCGACCCTGATCATGCCCAACCACCCCGGCTACATCGATCCGCCCCTGGTTCTCACCCACGTCAAGCTCCACCGGCCGGTCCGCCCCGTCGTCTACGCCGGGATGTACCGCCGGCCCACCCTTTATCCCTTCATGCGCCTGGTCGAAGCCCTCGAAGTGCCCGACCTGGCCGAGCACAGCCACGGTGCCCGCAAGCAGACCCTGGCCATGATCGACGCCGTGGTCGCCGGCCTGAAGCGCGGGGAGTGTTTCCTGATCTACCCCTCGGGCCACGTCCAGCGGCGGAGCAGGGGGGAAGAGATCGGGTCTGCCCGGGCGGTCTCGGAGATCCTCGAACGCGCGCCCGAAGTCAACCTCGTGCTGGTCCGCATCCGCGGCCTCTGGGGAAGCATGTTCACCTTCGCCCGGACGGGAAACGCCCCCAGCCTGGGGCGATGCGCGCTGGTGGCGATCGGCTGGATGCTGGCCAATCTGCTTTTCTTTGCGCCCCGCCGCTGCGTCACGATGACCGTCCGGTGGATCGACCGCGGCGAGCTGCCCGGGGTGGAGCGGGAGAAGCTCAATCCGCACCTCGAGGCCTGGTACAACGCGGACGGGCTGGAGGCCCCCACCTTCGTTCCCCGCCATCCGTTTCTGGGTCCCCGCGAGTTCCAGTTTCCCGATCTGGAGGCCGGCGGCGGGGCCGATCTGGCCAAGGTCAAACCGGCCACGATCCGCGCCGTCAACGAAATGATCGAGGAGTACCTGGGAAACCCTTTGAGCGACGAGGAGCAGCGGCCGGAAGCCACCCTGGACGAAATCGGCCTGGACAGCATTGACCGCATGGACCTCGCCTTGAAGATCGAGGACCGCTTCGGCTTTCGATCGGATCGGGTAGCCAACACGCTGGGCGAGTTGTGGGCCCTGGCCAACGGGCTCGCCAGCAGCACCGCCGACGTGCCGATCCCTGTCCCCCCGGCCTGGAACCGCCCTCCCAGCTCCCACGAGCCGGTCGATATTCTCGGCGAGACGGTCGCCGAAGCCCTGGTCCGCCGGGCCCTGCGGCACCCCGGCGACGTGGCCGTGGCCGACCGCGTCTCCGGCGCGCTGAGCTATCGCCGGCTGCTGGTGGCCGCGCGGCTCCTGGGCAAACGACTGGGCGAGTTGCCGGGCAGCGCGATCGGCGTGCTGTTGCCGGCCTCGGTGGCGGCCGACGTGACGTTCTTCGGGCTGCACCTGGCGGGCAAGCTCCCCGTGATGCTCAACTGGACCACCGGACCCGGCAACCTCGCCCACGCCCTCAAGACCCTCGACATCCGCTCCGTGGTGACCTCGCGGAAGCTGATCGACCGGCTGGGGATCGAAGTGGAGGGGGCGGATTACGTTTTCCTGGAGGACCTGCGGGGCCAGGTCGGGAAGCTTGCGGCCGCCGCGCTGTTGGCGGCGTCCTATCTGGCCCCCGGCAGGTTCCTCCGGGACCTGCTGCGGCCAGATGCGGACGACCCGGCCGTGGTGCTTTTCACCTCCGGCTCCGAGAGTGCGCCCAAGGCCGTTCCCTTGAGCCATCGGAACCTGCTCAGCAACGCGCGGGCGTCGCTGGCCGTGCTGGGCGCGACGCGGGCCGACGCGGTGCTGGCATTCTTGCCCCCCTTCCACAGCTTCGGCCTGACGGGCAACGTGATGGCGCCGGTGCTGGGGGGGATTCGGGCCGTCTACCACCCGGACCCGACCGACGCGGCCGGGCTGGTGCGAACGACCGCTCAATACCGGGCGACGATCCTGGTCACCACGCCGACGTTCCTCGGCTACATGTTCGCGGTCGCCAAGCCGGACGACCTCGCGTCGCTGCGGATGATCGTCACGGGGGCCGAGAAATGCCCGGAGGCGATCTTCGACCGCGCCCGCCGGTTGGCCCCCCAGGCCATGATCCTCGAAGGGTACGGGATCACCGAGTGTTCCCCGGTGGTTTCCGGGAACCGCGCGGGCGGGGTGAAGCCTGGGACGGTGGGCCAGCCGGTCGACGGCGTCGAGGTCTGCGTCGTCGATCCGGAGTCGAAGCGGCCCTTGCCGCCCAACACGATCGGCATGCTTCTGGTCCGCGGCCCGTCGGTCTTCCGCGGCTACCTCAATTACCGGGGCCCCGACCCCTTCGTCGAAATCGACGGCAAACGCTGGTACAGCACGGGAGACTTGGTGGAGCTGGACGAAGAGAGGTACATTCATTTCCGCGGGCGGCTGAAGCGTTTTCTCAAGGCCGCCGGCGAGATGATCTCGCTCCCCGCGTTGGAGGAGCCGCTGGCCCGGCTCTACCCGCCCACGGAGAACGGCCCCCAGGTGGCCGTGGAAGGGATCGAGACCCCGGACGGCCGCTGGATCGTGCTCTTCACCACGCGAGGAATCCCCCTGCGCCAGGCGAACGCCGCGCTGGCCGAGGCCGGATTGCGCGGCGTGATGCGGATCGACGAAGTGCTCCGCGTCGACGCGATCCCGGTCCTCGGCAGTGGCAAGACCGACTACAAGGTCCTCCGCCGCATGGTCGCCGAGAGGGTCCAGGCCGTGGGAAAGGACTCTTAAGCCTGCCGGTCGGTGAGAACGTCTTTCCCAGCGCAGCGTGCTGCCGTATACTGGAGCCTTGCGCCGCGACTGCACGAGTGCGGGCCAGGTCCGTGCCTAGCGGCGTTGCCGCCGGCTGGTGAATCGCTGGATTCGTTGGGAGAGTCAACCAACCATGAAGAACACCCTTTCGCGACGCGGATTCGTCGGCACTACGCTGGCGGCCACCGGCCTGCTGGTCGCGGCCAGGGACCCCTCTGCCCAAAGTCGGGACAATGCCGCGGAAGACGACCGGGCCGACATCCCCCTGGTGGACTATCACGTACACCGCGACGGCACGACGCTCGAGAAGCTCCTGGAGATCTCCCGCCGCCGCGGCGTGAAGTTCGGCATCGTCGAGCACGCCGGCACCCGGGAGAACAAGTACCCGATCATCCTCAGTAGCGATCGGGAACTGAAGGACTACATCGCCGGCCTGGAGGGCAAGCCGGTGTACAAGGGAGTCCAGGCGGAGTGGCTCGATTGGACGACCTGCTTCTCCAAGGAAGTGGTGGCGGAACTGGACTACGTGCTCACCGACGCGATGACCTTCCGCGACAAGGACGGCCGCAAGGTCCGCCTGTGGGACTCGGGCTTCAAGATCGACGACGCGCAGGACTTCATGGACCGCTACGCGGATTTCCACGTCGAGGTGATGGCCAGCGAGCCGATCGACATCCTCGCCAACGTGACGTACCTGCCCCCGGCGATCGCCCCGCGGTACGACGCCCTGTGGACGCCCCGGCGGATGCGGAAGATCATCGACGCGGCGGTGAAATACGGCGTGGCCCTGGAGATCAATTCCGGCTACCGGCTGCCGCGGCTGGGCTTCCTGCGGATGGCCAAGGAGGCGGGGGCGAGGTTCTCGTTCGGCTCGAACATTCGCGGTCCGGAGGTGGGCAAGAAAGACTACTGGCTGGAGGCGATCAAGACCCTCGGCCTGACCCGCCACGACGTCTTCACCCCCGCCCCGCCCGGCCAGAAACCGATCCAGCGGCGGAAGGCGTCGGCCTGAGCCGCGACACTCGTGGCGGCCCGCGCTCGACGGGAGGCGAAAGCCCCTGCGAGGATCGAAGGAAAGGACACATGGTCGAGGAGCAGGGCGCCGCCGACTCCTTCCCAGCGGTGCGAGCGAGAGTCGCGAGTCTCTTCCGGCGGGTTCTCCAAACGGGGAGAAGGCTCCTTTCTCCCCGCGAAGTCGCCTTCCTGGCGATCTTCGCCCTTTACCTGGACCGGTGGGTGAACATGCGGCTGGTTTTCTGGAACCAGAACGACCTGTTCCTTGTGAATCTCGGCTTCGCGCGGGACTTCATGGTTGCAGCGGGCCAGCCGTGCCAGTGGCTGGGAAAGCTCCTCCTCCAGGCCTGCCACGGCGGATGGCCCGGCGCGCTGGCGGTCGCGGCGGTCGCGGGCCTTCTTTTCCTTTCGGCGAAAGCGAGCCTTTGGAGAATTGCCCCAGGTGCCAGAGTCGATCACGTGTGGATCGTTCCCGCCGTCCTTCTGGTCCTTCTCCACAGCCAGTATACCTATAGTCTATCGACGACCCTCGGGCTGGCGATCGCCCTGGTGGGAACTAGCGCTTACGTGCGTGCGCCGGGCCGCAACGGGTGGGCCCGCCTGGCCGCTTTTGTCGCCGCATCCGTGCCCGTTTACTATCTTGCCGGGGGGGCGTATCTCGTTTTCGTCACCTGCTCCCTGGTCTACGAGTTGGTGACCGTAAAGAGGCGGCTGCGGGGGCTGTCCCTCGTCCCGGCTGCGCTCGCCGTCAAGCTGGGCATCGACAGCGGTCTGGGGGCCCTCAACGCCGCCTACCTCCACTGCGAGCTGCCCGAGACGTCGTACCTCATCCACAACACCGCGGGGGCGTGGGCCGTTGGCCTCCTGGATGCCTATTTCCCCGTTTGCGCGCTCTTTCTTGCGGCCCGGGGAACCACTGCGCCGCTGTTGGCGAGACTGCGGCGCGCGAGACTGTGGCCGAGGACAAGGACCGCGGAGCTGGGGGCAGGGCGTTCGAGGCAGGATCGATCGAAGCCATGGGGTCGCCGGCGAGGATCGGGCGTGGCCGGGCAATCCGCCGGTCGAGGACCTCGCGCCTGGTCCACCCGCATGCGGCCCATCTGGCCATGGGCCCTGACCGCCCTTTTCGTAGTGGTTGCGGCGGGCGCCGGGATGAAGGCGTTGGGCACCGGCGACACGAGGAAGATCTTGGAGATCGATTTCGCCTCCCGCCGTCACGAGTGGGAGAAGGTGCTGCACGAGGCGGCGGATCTGCCCCCCGCGCTCTATGCGGACTGCGGAAATCAAGACGTCGACGAGGCCTTGTATCATCTCGGCCGCCTGCCCTACGACATGTTTGCCTACCCGCAGCGGCGACTGATCGTCGACCACCAGCACGGGGCCCGCGGGCGGCTCCTTTCGAGAAAGGCCTTCGACCTGCTGCTGGAGCTGGGGCGCGTGAACGAGGCGGAGACGATTGCCCACAACGACCTGGAGCTCCACCCCTCGGCCGAGTTTCTCATGCGGCTTGCGCTCGTGTAGATGATCAAGCGTCAGCCCGACCCCGCCCGCATGTACCTCAACGCCCTCCGCGACGATCTGACTTATGGACGCTGGGCCGAAAGCTACCTCCGCCGACTCGAGGAGGACCCGGAGCTTCGCGAACCGGAAATCGTGCAAGCGCGGTCGCGGATGATCAGCAAGGACGACGCCGTCTTCACTCAGACGCGGCTTCCGGACGGCTCGATCGCCGTCTCCGGGGAAAGGCAACTGCTGAGTCTCCTGGACCGCAACCCGCGGAATCGAATGGCCTTCGACTACCTGATGGCGACCTACTTGCTCAGCAAGGACGTCGAGGCCGTCGTTACCTACTTGCCGCGGGTGAAGAGTTTCGGTTATCCGGCTACTCCGCCGCTCTACGAAGAAGCAGCGCTCCTTTACGCGGGCAAGCAGCGGGGCAGCCGCGCTGCGTCCGCGGCGGGCGTTTCCGCGGCCGGATGCCCCATCAGCGAACGAACCGTGAGCCGGTTTCGTCGCTTCGTCGAGATCGGCACGGAGCGCCGCGGATTCGACAGTCCGGAGGCGCGCAGCGCCGTCCTTCGCGAGCTGGGCGGCACCTACTTCACCTATTACCTCTACGGCAGACAACCACCCCATGAGTAGCCGCCCGTGGTACCTTGCGTTGGCGACTGCCTGCGTGCTCTTGGCCGCGTTGGCCGGCGGCTGGCTGCTCCGGGACCGGAGCATTCCCGGCGATTGGGCGGCGGCTGCCCGGCTCCCCCGAATCCGGCCCGACTGCACGGGCACGGTCATTCCCCCCAACATCGCCCCTTTGGATTTCGCGATCGAGGAGCCGGGGGTGGCCTACCGGGTGCGAATCCACGCCGCCGGCGGCGAAAGCCTCGACATCGCCTCCGGCGATCCCTCGATCGTCATCCCGATGAAAGCATGGAAGGCATTGCTGGAACGAAACCGCGGCGGCCGCATCGGCATCGCCGTGTATGTCCAGGACCGCGACGGCCCCTGGACGCGCTTCGACACGATCGAGGTTTCCATCGCCAAGGAGAACATCGACAGCCACCTCGTATACCGCCTGCTGGGGCCGGTGTTCAATGCCTGGGGGCACCTCGGCATCTACCACCGCAACCTGGAAACCTATGAGGAATCGCCGATCCTCCAAAACGCCTCCTTCGAGAAGGGCTGCGTGAACTGCCACTGCTTCGCCGGCGGGAACCGCCCCGAGAGCTTCTCGTTTCACGTGCGTCCGCCGGGCGACGCCGCGTTTGCCCCGGGCATGATCGTCGTCCGCGACGGGCAGGTCGCTCGACTCCCGACGCCGCCGCGAGCTTCCCCGGGGCGCCCGGGCTACACCGCGTGGCATCCCAGTGCCCCGCTGGCAGCGGTCTCCTTGGGCGTTGCCGGGCAATTCATGCACGGCGCCGGCGCCGAGGTCCGGGAAGTGTATGAGATGAACTCGGATCTCGCGATCGTGGACCTCAAGACCGGCGCCATGTCGTCGGCAAAGGGTATTGCCGATCCCAACCGGCTGGAAACGTTTCCTTCCTGGTCTCCGGACGGGGACTACCTCTACTTCTGTAGCGCCCCGCTCGGCAAGAACGTCCCCGCTTTGCCCCCCTTTGCCAACTACGACTCCGTTCAATTCGACCTGATGCGAATTCGCTACGACGTGGCAACGGACACGTGGGGCGAGCCGGAGTGCCTCTTGCCGGCCAGGAAGACCGGCCGGAGCATCCTCGAACCCAGGGTCTCGCCGGACGGACGGTTTCTTCTCTTCTGCATGGCTTCCCACGGGGCCTTCCCCGTGTTGGAGGCCGACAGCGACCTGTATCTCATGGACTTGACCCGAGGCGGCGAGTTTCCCTACCGGCCCCTGACCGGCGCCAACAGTCCGCAGGCCGATTCCTGGCACTGCTGGTCGAGCAATTCCCGCTGGATCGTCTACAGCAGCAAGCGACAGAACGGCCTTTTTGCCAGGTTCTACATCTGCTACGTCGATCCCGAGGGAAGGGACCACAAACCGTTCGTCTTGCCGCAGAAGGATCCGTTCTTTTACGACACGTACTTGAAGACGTACAACGTCCCCGAGCTTGTCACCGGCCCGGTCACCGCCGGGCAGCACGCTCTGGTGCGTGCCATACTGTCGGAGGCGGGCGACGGCGGAACCAGCGCCCCGCCCGCGCCGAATCAGCGAAGTCCCCTCGCCTCCCGGCCCGTCGGCCCATAGAATGCAGGGCGAGGGAGCTTCTCATGACCGAGCAGAGGAAACCGCGAGTGCTTAAGGAAGGCCGGTTTCTGCGGATGGTCGCCAAGGACGGCTGGGAGTGGGTGGAGCGGGTCAATACGGCCGGCGCCGTGGTGATCGTCGCCGTGACCGGGGCCAGCCAACTGGTCCTGACCGAACAGTACCGCGTTCCCCTGGCGGCCCGGGTGATCGAGCTCCCCGCCGGGCTGGTGGGCGACGTCGCCGGCACCGAGCAGGAGGACCTCGCCGAGGCCGCCCGCCGCGAGCTGCTGGAAGAAACCGGCTACCAGGCAGACCGCCTGGAGTTTCTCGCCGACGGCCCGAGCTCGGCCGGACTGGCCACCGAGGTCTACAGCCTGTTTCTCGCCCGCGGCGTCCGCCGCGTGGCCCCCGGCGGGGGCGACGCTGGCGAAGACATCCGGGTCCACGTCGTGCCGCTTGGGGAAGTCCCTGCCTGGCTCGCCGCGCGGCGCCGAGGCGGCGTCTTGGTCGATCCCAAGGTTTACGCCGGGCTGTTCTTCGCCACCCGTCGCGATTGAGCGACCTACTTCGTGCCGGCGTTGTTGGCGATCTGCACGCTCGCTTGGCTCCGGTTGGTGATCCGCACCGCGCCGGTGACTACGTTGCCGGTGATCACCGCCCGGCAGACGCCTTCCCCAAGCTCGACCTGCGGCTTGTTTTCGCGGAACTCGCAGCCGCGGACGAGCACGGTGCCGCTCTCGGCCTGGATCGCGTGCCGGCCTTCGCGCTTCGAGTCCCACTGGGTGAAGGTGCAGTCGCTGAAACCGACCGTCCCCGTGCCCGCGATCTTGGCGATCTGGCGGCACGGGCCCCAGAACGCGCAGTTGACGAACCGCACGCTCCCCGAATGGCTCTTGGCGAGTTCGACCATCGTCGGGTCGGGGCCGTGGAACGAGACGAACTCGCCGTTGGTGATCAGCAGTCCGAACGGCGCGCTCTGGTCCACGACCACGGCCGTCTGGCAGTCGTCGGCCCCGATGCCCAGGAAGTTCCCGTTGCACGTCCCCGCCTTGGTGGCGTTGAAGCGGTAGCCCACGTGGTAGCCGAAGCAGAAGGTATTGAGCACGTACTGCCAGTCGCTGCGGGCGAAGATGAAGGCCTCGCCGTGGTCCATCTGCCACTGGAAGAGCTTGGGGCGGGTGCTCCACCAGGGATTGAAGTGGACGTTCTCGATCCGGCCGATGTCGTAGATCGCGTCGACCCAGACGCCGCGGCGGATCGGCTGGCCGTGGACGTTGCGGATCAAGTGGCGCTCGTTGTGCGTGGCGTCGATGCCGCTGTAGGGGTTCAACAGCTCGACGTCGAGGACGGCCGGGTTCTTGCCCCGCATGGCGATCGCCCAGGGATAGGGCTTGGGCACGTCGTTTTCATTCTGCTCGGGATAGTAGAGCACGACCCCTTTGAGCGTGCTGTTGGTGTTCAGGGTGATGAAGGCGGGCCCGTCCTCGCGCCCGGCCCCTTCGGTCACCAGGAAGGTGGTCCCGTCGTCGGTGGGCTTGGGCAGGCCGCGGTCGCGGATGCCGTTGTGGGCGGGGACCGATTCCCAAATGCCTTTGAGCGTGACGGCCTGGGGCACGCGGAGGTGCCCGGCGAAGAAGTAAACGCCCCGGGGGGCCAACACCACGCCCCCGCCGGCCTCGCCCGCCGCGTCCATCGCCCGCTGGAAGGCCGCCGTGTCGTCGGTCTTGCCGTCCCCTTGGGCGCCGAAGTCGCGGACGTTGTACTCCCCCGGCGGCGAACCCCTGGCATGCTGCCCGATCGGCGAAGCGGTGCCCGACGCTTGCTGCCCCAAGAGCGAAGCAGTTCCCGACGCCCAAACCGCCAAGACCAGCAACACCTGCCGTTTCCCAATCATTCTTCCCTCCCCCCAGCTTGAACCCTGAACCCCAACGCGGCCTGCGGCTGCAATCAAGCGGCGGGCAAGCCCGCCCGCTACACGGACACGTGAACAAAGGACTGTGCTTGATGCGGGCAAAACGCGCTCACGTTTCACCGTAAGTCGCTAAGCCCTGAACGCCGAACCCCGAATCCTGAACCCTGAACCCCGAACCCCGAATTCTGAACCCTCAACCCCGAACCCTCTCCCCCAGCTCCACCTGCGTGCCGGTGGGAAACGACTCCCCAATCAGGTCCTCAGGGTTTTTCACGGGCCTCTTCTTTCAGGTAGTCGATCGCCAGCGACGCCAGCAGGCGGACGCCGATCGGAAGGGCCGCCTCGTCGAGCACGAACTGGGGGGTGTGCGGGTAGACGGCCGCCGCGGCAGAAGGATCCCGCACCCCAAGCGCCAGGAAGAACCCCGGAATCTGCTGGGCATAGTGGCCGAAATCCTCCCCCCCCATGATCGGCTCGATCTCCACCACGTTCTCGCGGCCGGCCACGCGGGCCAGCGAGGGGAGCATTCGCTTCCCCAATGCCGCGTCGTTCCACAAGACCGGGCCGTAATCGTCCAGCTCGATCGCCGCCGTGGTGCCGTGGGCCCTTGCGGTGTTTTCCACGGCGCGGCGAAAGTACTCGGTCACCTGCCGGCGGACCTTCTCGTCGTGCGTCCGCACCGTCCCCTCCAGCACGACCCGGCCGGGAATGATGTTCCACGCCGTGCCCGCCTGGATGATCCCCACGGAGACGACCACGGGCCGCCGGGCATCGACGTGCCGGCTGGAAACCGTCTGGATCGCGGTGATCACGTGGGCCGCGGCCACGATCGGGTCTTCGCCCTGGTGCGGGAACGCCGCGTGCGACTGCTTGCCCGTGATCGTCACGCGAAAATGGTCCACGCTGGCGTGCGACGTGCCGAACCGGTAGCCGATCTGGCCGGTCTTCAAATCGGTGGCCACGTGCAGGGCGAAGATCGCCGACGGTTTCGGCCGGTCGAGGACCCCCTCCTTGATCATGAGCTTCGCGCCCCCTTCCTCGCCCACCGGGGAGCCTTCCTCGGCCGGCTGGAAGATCAGCTTCACCGTGCCGCGGATCTGCTCCCGCATCTCGAACAGCACGCGGGCCGCGCCCAGGAGGATCGCCGTGTGCGCGTCGTGACCGCAGGCGTGCATCACGCCCTCGTTCCGCGAGGCGAACGGCAGGCCGGTCTGCTCGTAGATCGCCAGGGCGTCCATGTCGGCCCGCAGCGCCACGGTGCCCCCCGCCTGGCCTCCGCGAATCAGGGCCACCACGCCGTGGCGGGCCACCCCCGTGCGGACCTCCTCGACTCCCATCCGGCGGAGTTCCTCGGCGACGATCCCCGCCGTCCGCTCTTCACAGTTGGACAGCTCGGGATAGGTATGGAAATCGCGGCGCCAGGCGACGACCGCCGGCGCAGTCTCGCGGGACAGCCGCGCCACGCGGTCCGCCGCATCCTCGGCCGCCAGCCGCGGCCCCGCCGCCGTTGCTCCCCAGATCACCGCCGTCAAAACGAGAACGCGACGCTTCATCATCCGGCTCCAATTGGTCTCACTTTGCCGGACCCGGGATCACCGGCAGAACGACGTGCGAAGGACGCTCCCGGTCGTGGTAGACCGTGTTGGTCGCCACGAGCATCCGCCGCTGCGTGTTGAGCGGCTCGCCCGTGTTCGGGTTCACGTCGAACCGCGGAAAGTTGCTGCTGGAAACGTCCACCCGGATCCGGTGTCCCCGCTTGAAAATGTTGGACGTAGGATAGAGCTTGATCGTGATCGGATAGATCCGGCCGGGCTCCATCAGTTTTTCCTCGCGGAGCGACTCGCGGAACCGCGTGCGGAGGATGCCGTCGCCGAGGTTCAGGTCGAAGCCGCCAGGGAAGTCGGGACTCGGCCGGTACACGTCGAGGAGCTTCGCCGTGAAGTCCGTGTCCACCGCCGAGGAGGCAATCCAAAGCTTCACGGCGATCTCGCCGGTCACTTCGACCTCTTCGGCCAGCGGCTCGCTCTGGAAGACCAGCACGTCGTTCCGCGCCGAGAGCGGCACCGGCTCCTTGAAGTTCCACACGTGCGGGCCGCCCCGCTGGTCCCACGCGCCCTGGAGCAGGATGCCGTCGCCGGAGGAGATGTTGCCGCCGATCGTGGGCACGGGGTTGCGGGGATCGAACTGGAAGCTGGTCGGCAGCGCGTTCGCGCTAGGAGGGCTGGTCGAGAGCCGGCCGCCGGCGTGGAGGTAGAAGTTCGTGTAGCGGGTGCGGGCCAGGGGCCACTCGTGCTCGTCGCGCCACAACCCGCCGTGGTTCAAAAGACCGCTGGCGGTTTTCCGCCCGTCGCCCGAACCCATCACGAAAATCCGCACCGGGCTGGCGAACGGCTCGGCCTTGCCCACCTTGTTGTCGATTCCCTTGAGCCAGCGGTCGTACCACTGGAGTCGCCAGGCCAGGGGGTCCGGGATCGCGGCCGCCGGGCCGAAGCTGACCTGCCCGTGCGCCGAGCTCCCCTGGGCCCCGTGGATCCACGGGCCCATGATGAGATACACGGGCCCTTCGATCGCCCGGCGCAGCGCCGCGTAGTTGGCCGCGGTATTGCTCCCCCAGGAGTCGTACCAACCGCCGACGAGATAGACGGGAACATCGGCGTAGCGGTCGGTGTGGTCGATGATGTTGTTCTGGCTCCAAAATTCGTCGTTGGCCCCGTGGCTCATCGCTACCACGAGCCACTCCTCGTATTCCGGGGCGTGCTTGAGCGGCGTGGTCCCGCGGCGAAGCGGCAGGTTCAAGAGGTAAGCGACGCGGTGGTCGGCCATCTCGCGGAGCATCGCCGCGGTCGCCGGATCGCGGGACTGGCGGCTCCCGCGGGCCGCCTGGAGCATGATCCAGTTCCAGAACCGCAGCTCGAATGCGCCCCCGTTCCGCATGCTGGCATAGCCCTGGTTGCAGACGGCGTCGACCGGGATCACCGTGGCCAGGTGGGGGTTTTTGGTCATCGCCAAAGCGTGCTGGGTCCCGCCCACGTAGGAGGTGCCGAGCATGCCGATCTTTCCGTTGGACCACGGCTGCCGGGCGATCCACTCGGCGGTGTCGAAGCCGTCAGGCCCGTCGTCGGCAAGCCAGTGCCAGACGCCCTCCGACTTGTACCTTCCCCGCGTGTCCTGGAAGACCACGGCGTAGCCGTGCCGGGCGAAGTAGAGGGCGTCGCCGTGCCCCTTGTCGCCCGGGCCCTTGCTGTAAGGAGTCCGCATCAGAATCGTGGGGAGCCGCTCGGCCAGCGGCCTTCCCGCCTTGGCGGACAGGTAGACGTCGGTCGCCAGCCGCACACCGTCGCGCATCGCGACCATCACGTCCCCCTGCAAGCTGACCTCGTACGGCCCTTCGGCAGTCGCCACTGCTGTTGCCGAGAACAGCAAAAGGCCGATGGCGGCGACCGACGCCAGCCGCCAGTTCTTGTCGCGGTGAACTGCAGATCCGGACATAGACTTCCCTTCGTTGCTTGTTGGGCACGCTTCTGGGGTCAGAGC
>Ga0315280_10003500_pt1 | contig 24042 bp, 18 predicted proteins | sample YL17G06_40_MG_FD_203697 | JGI IMG/M metagenome (GOLD analysis project Ga0315280, IMG submission 203697) | Sediment microbial communities from Yellowstone Lake, YNP, Wyoming, USA - YL17G06_40 | ecosystem: Environmental > Aquatic > Freshwater > Lake > Sediment | place: USA: Wyoming | collected... | reverse complement strand
ATAAAATTTATAACAGCGACACCAGGCTCCTTAATACCCTGGGCTTCTGCTATTACAAGACTGCTGAGAAGAAGAAGGCTAGGGAAGTTTTGAACGCTTCGCTGCGGCTCAATCCTGAGCAGCCGGATATAAGAGAACTAATCGCAGAAGTCGAAAAATTGAAATAGTAGCGGTTCGATTCATCGAACGTCTGTAGCGGTTCGATTTATCGAACATGGTCAAATAAATCCGACCAGAACAATGTCGCATAAATGCGACCGCTACAAATTTTATAATTTTTAATCGTAGCGGTTCGATTCATCGAACAATGTCGCATAAATGCGACCGCTACAAAATCGTGCCAATAAAAAAGGTAGCGGTGCGATTCATCGAACGTCTGTAGCGGTGCGATTTATCGCACAATTTTGAGATCAAACGTCTGCAGCGGCCCGATTTATCGGATTTATAAGCTGGAGGATATTAGCCAACTTTTACAGGGGCTGATTAACACTCTCCAAGCAAATACCTGATTCTTCACACCTCACTCCTCACAGCTCACTCCTCACTTTTCACTCTTTATTCCATTTTTTTGAATGAAAATCCATTTTTTTGAACTTTATCCAATTTTTATCAACCTAGAACTTAAATAAATTACTGAAAATAAAATAAATAAATTTAAGTTAGGGTTGGCATAGATATTGCATATATTAAATATGTAATGTATTAAAATTTCTGTCAACATGAGGAGGTGAGAATCGGCGAAGAGATGGAATTTAAAGGTTATGGGCGGAGTGAACCACTTCACTCCAGGGAATAATTTAAACTTTTAACCCCAGAATGAACGGGGTTTAAAAGGAGGCTTTATGAGAAAAGTTTTCGCATTGTTAGCTGTTTTATTGTTGACAGCAACATTTATCAGCGCGCAGCAGAGAACCGGAAATATTTACGGAAAAGTCACTGACACAGAGAACGCACCTCTTCCAGGCGTTACCGTCACGCTTTCCTCGAACGTTCTCGCTCCGATCACAACGGTTACTAATGAACAGGGTATCTTCCGATTCATGTCCCTTTCGCCAGGTGGAGATTATGCCCTTTCGGCCGAGCTGGCGGGTTTCAAGAAGGCTACCAAAACCGGAATCATCGTCTCTATCGGAATGAACTCGGAAATCAACCTGACGATGGAAATCGGAAAACTGGAAGAGGAAGTGACCGTTACCGCTGTTTCGCCGATCGTCGACGCCAAAAAGACGGCCACGGCGACCAACCTGTCGCGCGCTGAAATGCAGTCATTGCCGACTGCAAGAGACCCCTGGGTCGTCATGCAGTTGGCCCCTGCGATCATGCTCGACCGTGAAAACGTGGGCGGCAACGAATCCGGTCAACAGGCATCGTTCTTAACCAGGGGCGATATGGCCAATAGTGGTTATTTCGGCTCTGACAACATCTGGGCGATCGATGGCATTGACATCACCGACCCCGCGGCTCTCGGCGGATCTGCTCTGTACTATGACTTCGACATGTTCGAAGAATTGAACATCGTCACTGGCGGCGCTGACGTAACCGTCCAGACCGGCGGTATCGCCCTCAATATGGTGACCCGCCGCGGCGGAAACAGAGCTAACCTGGCCGGTCGCTTTTACCTTACGGACAATTACTTTCAGGCCAACAACCTGACCGACGACCTCAAAAAACAGGGTGTCGCGAACGTCAACAAAATCCAGCAAATCAAGGACTACGGAGTCAATGCCGGCGGTCCCATCCTCAAGGACAGAGTGTGGTGGTGGGCCGCTTACGGCGTCCAGGACATTTTCAACTGGACGATGTATAACACCCAGGACAAGACCCTCCTGAACAACTACAATTTTAAGATCAACGCCCAGCTTTTCGCCAACAACCGGCTTGAGGCCCTGGTCACGGCCGGCGCCAAGGAGAAGTTCGGCCGGGACGCTAATGTGGCCCAGCCGGAAGGCAACCATCAGACTGGCAAGTACCATTGGGGAAGCCCGATTCTTAAAGTCCAGGACGAGCACACTTTCGGCAATAACTTCTTTGTTTCTGCGAGATATTCCTTCAACGATGCAGGGTTCGGCTGGACGCCGATGGTCGACGAGGCCATGGCCTACCCGGTCGTTTATGATCAAACCACGAAATCATATTCGGCGGCGCTTTATGGCAACCGGTCGTGGAATTGGTATTATGCCAGCCGTCCGAGGCACAATGCTCAGATCAGCAGCACCTATTTCAACGACAACCTGTTCGGACTCTCCCATGAGGTCAAGGTCGGAGCCGAGTATTCCACCAAGCACGCCGAACATCACTGGGGCAATGGCCGGCAGTTTGATATCAACATCAATTATCCCGGCCCGCAGATCGACCTGAACGGCGACGGAACCAAAGATGTTCCAACAGGCTGGAGGTATTTCTCATACTACCGGGAAGGGATGGATAACTCCGACGTTTTGCAGTATGCTGGTTATCTACAGGACACCATAACCAAAGGGAATTTCACCATCCTGCTCGGCTTGAGATACGATTTACAGAAACCCTTCTCCGGCGCTTACAAGATTCCGACGGTGTTAAAGGGGAATTCCGCCTGGAACAAGGCGGTTGACGGCACTGCCCAGGATAAATTGGCAGGCTTGCTGCCCGCGATCAGCGTCAATGAGATCAGGCCGGATTACAAGTGGAACACCTGGTCGCCGCGTTTGGGCCTGACCTGGGACGTTATGGGTGACGGCAAGACCATCGCCAAAGTTTCGGTAGCCCAGTACGGCGACATCATGGGAACAGGGGCCGGCCTAACTCCTCCTCGGGGATTAAGCGGAACCATGCGCTTCTGGTGGAAGGACTTGAACGGCGATAAAATGATGAGCTTAAACGAGCTCTACTGGCTCTATTCCGGCACCAACGCCAAGAAGTTTCAGGCATATCCCGTTTTCGACTCCTCCGGCAACTTTATCGGCGACTGGACTGATGGACGCTCGGCAGGAATGTATTCAGGCTTCGATCCTTCTAATCCCACTTATGTGGATTATACGCACCCGACCACAATCTATGATGAGAGTGCGAAAGCGTCCTCCAGAACGCGTGAATTTCTGGTCACCCTCGAGAGAGAAATCCTGCCCGATTTCGCCGCCTCCATCGACTTCACCTACAGAAAATACGATAAGTTCGATTGGTGGATTTACGACTATGATCCAGGCAAACAATTACTCGACAGCGCAAGCTGGTATGTTCAGGCGGGCACGATTCCTGCCACAGTGGGCGGCTACAGCACCGGCGGAGCGGCCGGCAAGCCCTGGTATGTCCTTAAGGAAGGGTACTATCCCACGGATTATACCTACGTCAAGAAAAAGAACGCCAACAACACCTACTGGGGCATCGACCTCGTCTTGAACAAGAGATTGTCCAACAAGTGGTTCATGAACGCTTCGTTCACACTCCAGGACCAGAGAGCTTACTCGCAAGATGCCTATTACGACCCTCTCTGGTATGCAGATTACGCCAACCCGACCAACAAATGGGCGTACTACGGCAAGGCTTACGCATTGTCGGGCGGCGGGGCCAGCGGCAAGACCGCCATCAATATGTATACCAAGTGGATGGCCAAGGTCAGCGCTATGTATCAGCTCCCCTTCGATATCAACATCTCCGGAACCTTCAATGCTCGAGAAGGCTGGCGCATTCCCCACTACTTCTGGATTGAAGACGACCGTCTTACAGGTCTCCAAGTAGGCACTAGTGTCTTCACACAGGATATCAGCCAAGACAAACTCCCCACCTTCTACAATTTCACGCTCCGCATCGAAAAGATGGTCAAGGTCGGCGATGGCCGGCTGTACTTCATGGCCGATGCCTTCAACATCCTCAACTCCGCCATCGTCAACAGAGCCTATGACGCTTATTTAGGCGACTACTACGTCGATACAGATACGTTCGTTCCCAACGCTACGAACCGTAGACTGAACGAAATCCTGAACCCCAGAGTCGTCCGCTTCGGCGTCCGCTTCGAGTTCTAAGTTCTAAGCTCAAGTTCAAAAGCCCGTCCCGGCTTGCTCGCCGGGGCGGGCTTTTTTTTGCTCAGAATGCGTCTCTATTTATGTGATATGATGCAACAATCGACGGAGGGTGGCACGGCGGAGCCCCACACCCCACCCGCCCGGAGCCTCACGGTGCTTGAATCGTTTTCTTTGCGGTATCTTGCGGGAGCGGAGGTGAGGACGGATGGGGAGGAGCCGTGACAGGACCCTATTCCTTTTCAGTGGCATAGCATAAATAGAGGCATCCTTTTGGGCAGCGAAGGTTTTCCCTGCTGAAAAAAAATGTTATAATTTCCAAGGAGGTATCCGAAGATGAGAAACAAGGCGTTTATTTGGAGTGCATGTTTGGCCCTCGTTTTCTTCCTTGTGAACACAGCGGGATTTCCTCAGGCTTACAGCGGAAAAGGTCGGATGAAGGGTGTTGTCATGGATGAACAGGGGAATCCGATCGAAGGGGTGAAGGTCAAGCTCTACAACGCCAAATCGGACTCTGGCTTTGAAACAAAGACGGATGATAACGGAATATGGGAGGCGATGTGGATCCGCGGCGGAACGTGGGACATCGATTTTTCAAAGGCCGGGTATGAGATCAAAAAGATCTTCGTCGAGGTGAACGAAAGCGGCAAGGTCATCCCCGTCGAGACAAAAATGAAAAAACTCCAGGGCTTTGCTTTGCCGGAAGAGCTGCTGGCAGAGCTTGATAAGGGGAATGCGCTTTTTGATGAAGGAAAATTGGATGAAGCGCAGGCTATTTATGAGAAATTGCTCCAGGCAAACCCCGAGGCCTATGTCATCAATTTCAGCATCGGCAATTGTTACTTCAAAAAAGAGGACTACGACCGGGCGATCGTCTATTATCTCAAAGTCCTGGACAAGGATCCCAATTACTTCAAAGCCCTGATCTCACTGGGAAACGCCTATTCCAACAAGAAGGATGTCGACAGAGCGATGGAATACTACAATCGAATCGACATCGCCAAAATTGACGATGTGGATATCCTCTACAACATCGGGTCCAATTATTACAATAATTCTAAATTTGAAGACGCCTTGAAATATTATAAAAAAGCGGTGGAGATGAAACCGGATTATGCCGATGGGCTTTATCAGATGGGCCTGACGGAGCTGAACCTGGGAAATTTCCAGGAGGCCATCACGAGCTTTGAAAATTATCTGAAGATTGACCCTGATTCGCAAAGGGCTTCTCAGGTGAAAGGCTTTCTTGATTATTTAAAGAAAAAGTAATCCCCCTTCATCCCCCTTTAGAAAAGGGGGAGATATTTGTTCCCCTCTTTAGATAAAGGGAGGATAGAGGGGGAAGAAGAGATTAATGGCTCATGATGCGAGATTACTCAGAAGCGATGAAAAGGAGTGGAGATTGCTTCGTCGCCTCGCTCCTCGCAAACTGATAAGGCGTCATCGTAACGACAGAAGAATGAAATGTCATCGCGAGGAACGAAGTGACGTGGCGATCTCATTATATTTACTTTTCATCCTTTTGCTGCTGGGGTTGATGAGCTGCGGCGGAACGGGGAAAATTTCATTCGATCCCGAGAGCGAAAAATTCTATGAAACTGCCCGGCTCATCATGACTGGCGGAGAGAAGGATATTTTCAACCATCTCCCCGACCAAAAATCGAGAGAAGAATTTATCGCTGATTTTTGGGCCAAAAGAGACCCCGATCCCGATACTGAGGAAAACGAATTCAAGCAGGAGTTTTATCGCCGAATCGATTACGCCAACTCACATTTCAGGGAAGGTACGCCTGGATGGAAGACAGACAGGGGGAGAATTTACATCTATCTGGGGCCTCCGGATAAAACTGAAGAATTTGTTTTTCATGAAGATCCCACGATCCGGGGGCCTATCTTGTGGTGGGTTTATTATGAGTTCAACCTGGGTTTTGAGTTTGCAGATGAGAGAGGAGATAGCCAGTATAAATTGCGGCGGTATGACGGAGAGTTTAATTATGCCCTAGAGAAGGCGCGGCTGGGATATATTGGACAGGCAGGAGGCGGGCGGGGGCAAAAGTTTATGAACTTCAATTTGAATTTTGACTCCGCCAAGAAGGAAATCGTTATCTCCATCCCGGCCAAGGCTTTTAGTTTTAGAGAAGAGGAAGGGTTGCTCAAAGCAGATTTGGAATTTGAATTTTATCTCTATAAGAAAGGGACCCAGAAAAAAGAGAAATTCCACGAAGCTAAATCGGTGGCCATGACCGAAGAGGAAGTTCTCGAGACGAAGCAGATTGTCTTTACTTTTCCTCATGAGCTAAAGCCTGGAAGTTATTATCTCGATGTCATCATCGCGGGCAAGGACGCAATCAGCAAGACAAGAAAAATCTTTGAAATCAAAGTGTAGCGGTGCGATTCATCGCACATTTTAGTGAGTAGTGAGTAGTGAGTAGTGAGTAGAAAAAAAAGGCGAATGTAGCGGTGCGATTCATCAAACTACGTCGGATAAATCCGACTGCGACAATGCTCTCCTTTCCCTTAGAAAATGAGGGAGAGGGTAATGCAACTTAATTAAATGCTCTTTCGTTAGAGAGGGTAGAAGGTAAATGAAGATGAGAAAGCAGGCCCTAATTTTCATCTTGCTTTTTTCCAGCTCTTTGCTTTTTTCAGACAAAAAAGGCCCGGAACAAAAGATCAAAGAAGAAAACCTTGCCCCGCCCTACCAGAACTTCCTGAAGCTTACAAAATACATCATGCTTCCGATTGAAAAAGAAGTTTTCATGAAGCTGACCTTGGATCGCGACCGGGATATTTTTATTGAGACTTTCTGGAAACAGCGAGACCCTACGCCTGGGACTCCAGAAAATGAATACAAAAACGAAATCATCAATCGCTTTAACTATGTAAACAAATTTTTCAAGCGAGGGACAACCCGGGAAGGCTGGGTGACGGATATGGGAAGGATTTATATGATCCTTGGCCCTCCGGTGAGCATCGACAGGTTTGATGCGACGGGGGGAATCTATCCTTGTCAGGTCTGGTACTACTATGGTGATCCGAGCAGAGAACTGCCTCTCCATTTCGGCCTCGTTTTTTTTCAAAAAGGCGGAGCCGGAGAATACAAACTGTACGACCCTACTTCAGATGGGCCAGCCAGCTTGATCATGGACAAAAAAGGTCTTGACCCCACAAACTATTATGATTTGTATGAGAGAATCAGAGACCTGGCACCCACTTTGGCGGATGTTTCAGTCTCCATAATCCCCGGAGAATACAGCCCTGATTTTTCACCTTCTCCGAGGAACAGCCTTATCATGGCCAATATTCTTGAATCTCCCAAGAAGGATGTGAACCCTTCTTATGCCACCCATTTTTTGGATTATAAGACGATTGTCAGCACCGAATATATGACCAATTATGTGGAGAGCGAAGCCAACCTGGCTTTGATCAAAGACCCTATCTTGGGATTGAATTTTTTGCATTTTTCTCTGGTTCCCAAAAGCATCTCCATCGATTATTATGAGCCCAAGGATCAATATTTCTGTAATTTCAGGCTCGATGTAAGCCTGAGGGTGGGAGAGAACATAGTTTTTCAGTATGCTAAAGACTTCCCGATTTATTTTCCTGCTTCTGATGTCGACCGGATCAGGGGCAACGGCGTTTCGGTCGAGGATTCTTTTCCTGTCGCCGAAGGAAAGTACAGACTCACCGTCCTCCTCCAGAATTCGGTGGGAAAAGAATTCAGCATCTTTGAAAAGGACTTAGAGGTGGAAAAAGATTCCGGATCGCCCCAAATCATGGGCCCTCTCTTAGGCTATAAGATTGAAAACTACCAGAGCGGTATCCATATCCCTTACAAGATTTTGGATAAGAAATTGGTGGTCGATCCGAAAAATACTTTTTCAGCCTCGGATGACGTCTCCTTCCTGTTCACGGTTACGAACACGACAGAGGATTTATGGAAAGATGGGGAGGTGAAGGTTTCAATACGAGGCCTCAGAGAAAAAACCCCTGTCCAGAAATCTTCGATCTTGAAACTGAACACTTCTAATTATAATCGGATTGTGAGCCTGAGCCAGTCGATTCCAGCCAAAGAGCTTGAACCCGATTACTATGAGTTGAAGCTGAGCTTGGTGGATAAAACAGGGAATTTGATCGATGAAAAAACTGTGAATTTTATCGTCTCCCCGGAACAAGCCATCTCTCACCCGATTACCAACGCTAAGGGATTCTCGCTTTCCAACCAATTTTTGTATTTTTATATGCTGGCCCGCCAATCGGACAAATTGAATGAGAATGAAAAGGCTGAAACTTATTTTAAAAAAGCCTACGAGCTCAACCCCAACCACAAGGAAGGGATCGTTGAGTTTGCCAACTTTTTGTTAAAAGTGAAAAAGTATGATGATCTGCTGGGGATTATCGAAAGTATCAAAGACTCTGAGAAATTGAAGTATGAATATTTTCTAATCAAGGGAAGGGCCCAGATGGGGAAGGGAGAATACGGCGAGGCCCTCGCCAGTCTGTTGGAAGGAAATAAAATTTATAACAGCGATCCAAGGCTCCTGAATGCGCTTGGCTTCTGTTATTACAGGACAGGCCAAAAGCGGCAGGCTTTAGAGGTTTTAAGCGCTTCGCTTCGCCTCAATCCTGCTCAGGAAGACATAAAGAAATTAGTTGCTGAGGTCGAAAAAATAAAGTAGTAGGGAGAGGCTGAAAAGAATTATTTCACATCAAACTCTACGTTCTTGGTTCCAGAGAGGCCTGAAATTTTATCTGCGATAGTAATAACCAAAGTATAATGCCCTGCCGGCAAATCCCGGACTTCCTTTTTCTCCTCTTTTTCAGTTTTAACCAGGATGGTCTGTTTTAGAGGCAGGGGCTGGCTGATGAGCGGGTTGGGATAGGTTGTGGCTTCGTAACGGATGGCGGTTTTGTCTTCCTGTTTGACTTCATAATTGATCTCGATATTGTACTGCTGCTGCTCGTTAGGTTTGGTCCCCAAGATAAAGAAGAAGATATCGAGATTTTCACCCACAGCAAAGACGTTGTCAATATGCGGTTCTATTTTGAGAACAGAATAGACGAAGAAGTCCTTGTGGACTCCTACCCTTGTCTCGGGAGCTGCCATTTGTTCCATGTTTTTGATGAAAAAGATGGGGGTGGTCTCTAACGCCGTGGTGAACGTGGCTGGATCAGGAACAGAGAATTCAAAATAATAGGTCCCGATTTTGCTTAAGTCGAGAGAGGTGATGGCCATCGCCAAAAGATAATTGCCCGAAGCTGTGGGAAATCCGAAGGTATAAATCTCTTCTTTTTCGGGGTCGAAAGAGACAGGATCAGCCTGCAGGCTTACAGGAACGTAGACCTCACGGACAATTTGGGGAGGAGTGTCTTTCTCCAGGCGATTGAACATCAGAAAGATGTTGAATTTTGCCTCAAGTTGAGCTGTGGCTGGCTGTTCTTCCAAGGCCGGAGGAGTTGCTTCTTTCTCTTTCTTTGTTTCTTCTTTTGGGGGAGCGGGAGCTGCAAAGCCAAGGCTTTCGTTCTTAACTTTGAAGAAAAAGACATTATGAAAACCGGAACTTGCAGGCAGGAAAATATGCTTGAAAAGAGTGAAGGGGATATCCAGACGCGCTTGCCGTGCTTCAAGTCCTTCGAGAAGGACGCTTTTCACCTCTTTAGGAATAAAAATCTTTTCTGCTTCTTTCTTCTGCTTTTCCTGGCTCCAAAGGGCGGCGGAAAATAGTAGGCTCAGAGTGAATCCCAAAATCAGTACTGAAACTGCAAAATTTTTTGTTCTCATTGTTCCTCCTAGTATCCGTCGTTTGAACTTCTGCAGATTGGAAATATTGCTTTCAATCTCAGAAATTATGGTTTTCAAATCTTAAACGTTTATGATAGCAGATTTTAGTTTTTTTTCAACTGGAATATTGGGGAAGGGATGCATCTGCTCATGTGATGCCACTGATAAGGAATAGGGGGCCTGTCACGGCTCCTCCCCATCAAGGCTCAGGCCAGTGGCTTCGAAACCACGCTCGTTTTCCCCAGCGTGGAAAACTCGCTCGCCCCGCTCCTCGCTCTCCTCTCGCCAAGCCGAGAGGAACCGTGCTCGCTCGTCGCTCCACGGGTTTCTTCAACCACTGGCCTTCGCCTTATCCCCCAGATATCTTGCTCCGGGTGGAGAGCCCCTCCGCCGTGCCACCCTTCTTCGATTGTCGCATCATATCACATAAACAGATGCATCCTTTGCTTGATGTAAGCATCCCATATTTCGAGATAAAGGGGCTTTGAAAAGGGCTGAAGCCCTTTTCAAAGCCGCTATTTAGTCATCACGGAATTTGGGCTGCTTCCTTTGGGGAAAGTCTACGTTGACTTTTCTGGTATTTCCTCAATGCTATCTGGTGTTCTTGAAAGGTTCGGCTGAACTCATGGCTTCCGTCATTTCTGGAGACAAAATAGAGATAGTTCGCATCAGCGGGAAAAAGGGCGGCCAGGAGAGACTCTCGGCCCGGGTTACAGACAGGCCCAGGTGGAAGTCCGCGATAAAGATAGGTATTATAGGGAGAATCAAGTTTCATGTCTTTTGAGTGGAGGCGTCCTTCAAACCTGCTTTCCAGTTTAAGGACATAGACGATCGTCGGGTCGCAATCCAGTTTCATTCCCATTTTCAGGCGGTTGTGAAAAACGGCTGACACGAGCCTTCTTTCTTCCGGGAGGGAAGTTTCCTTTTCGATGAGGGACGCAAGGATGACGACTTCTCGAATAGTTAGGCCGATTTTATGAGCCTGCTTTTGCCAACCCTTGTTAAAGACAGTTTTGAACTGGGAAACCATGGCTAGGGTTATCTGCCGGGCTGTTGCGCTTTTGGGAAAATAATAAGTTTCGGGAAAAAGATAGCCTTCGAGATTCGCAGCTTTCCTGTCCCAGGAGGATATGGGTCCTGTATCTAAAAAGGCACGTTGGTAATCATCTTCTTGGCCAAAGCCCCGGGATTGAAGGAGTTCCGCGATCTCCCTGGCGGTCAGGCCCTCGGGAACTGCCAGAGGGTGGAGATAAATTTTCCCTTGGATGAGAGTAGTCAGGATTTCTTTGACCTTGAAGGGAGGGGAGAAAAGATATTCTCCAGCTTTGAGGCTTTGGGGTGAAACAAAAAGTTCGTATTCAATTAAAAAAGTCCATTGATCATTTATAATTTCTTTCTTTTCAAGGGCTTGGGCGATTGTTTTGATTCCTTTTCCTTTTTCGACTTCGAATATAATTTTTTCAGGTGCAGTTTTTTTAGAAAAATACAATCCAAAACCAAGCCAGAAAGAGAGAAAATAGAGCAGAATGATAGAGACGGCAATGATTAGTTTGATGAGTTTAAGGGCCATCTAAGTTTGATTGTTTGCTCTCCAGGTAGCAGGAGAGAATAATAGCGGCCGAGATCCTGTCTTTTAGGCCTTTTTGAGATTTGCCTTTAATTTTCTGGTCGCGGAGGACATGAAGCGCCTCCTGAGTTGTCAGCCGTTCGTCCCAGAAAACAATCGGAAGATTCACCGTCTGCTCCAGCCAGCGGGCAAATTCTTTTGTTCTGAACGCCCGTGTTCCCGAGGTCCCATCCATTCTTAAAGGGAAGCCGATGACAATTTCGCTGATTTCATAATTCTTGACGAGGTCTTTAAAAAATTTTCTGTTTTCTTCATCCATGCCTTTGAGCCGATAATTTCCGAGCGCTTGGGCGGTCAAACCCAGTTTGTCGCTCACGGCCAGGCCGATATTCCTGTCTCCAAAATCGATTCCCAGGACTCTCATCAGGGTTTTATTCTCGCGCATCTTTTTTTCTGCTGATGCCTATCCAAACCAAGTTGGACGAGTTCTTCGAGGAGGCGGGGATAGGGAATGCCGCTCACCCCCCACAGTCTGGGGTACATGCTGATTTGGGTGAAGCCGGGAATCGTGTTGATTTCGCTGAGATAAATTTTTTGGGTTCGATTCTCCAAGAAGAAATCCACCCGGGCCATGCCAGAGCAGTCGATGGTTTTGAAAGCTTCGAGGGAGATGCGCTGGAGATCTCGAATGATAGGAGAGGGGATTTCAGCCGGGATTCCGAAGACTGTTTTGCCCTCAAGATATTTATCTTTGTAGTCGTAAAATTCGCGGCAGGGGATAATTTCTCCGGGGAGTGAAACGCGTGGCGCGGCGTTTCCCAAAACGCTCAATTCCAATTCTCTGCCCGTAATTCCCTGTTCGACCAAAATTTTTCGGTCATAGACAAAAGCTGTGGAGAGAGCCGCCAAAGTCTGGGCATAGTCTTTGACTTTGGTGATACCCACGCTGGACCCAAGGTTGGCAGGTTTCACAAAAAAAGGGAGGGGAAATTTTTCTTTGATTTTTTGAAGGACTGCTTTTTTCTCTTTTTCCCACTCAGGCTCAAAGAGAATGAGATGCTTGACGACCGGCAAGCCGGCCGCTTTAAACAGAGTTTTCATGATCGCCTTGTCCATGCCGATAGCCGAAGCGAGCACGGCAGCTCCCACATAAGGAACATCCGCCATTTCCAGAAGGCCCTGGATTGTCCCGTCCTCTCCATAAGGGCCGTGGAGAACGGGAAAATAGATATCGGCCCTGATGGCTTGCGTCAAATTTTTATTTTTCCAAGGCAGGAAGGAGAAAGATGGCCCTTGACGAAGAACCTTGGTTAGAAGGAAGGGGGACTCTACTATTTTCCAGCTGCCTTTTTTGGTGATGTAGATGGAATGAATTTTAAATTTGCCCTGATCAAGGTTTTGATAGATGGAGCGGGCAGACGAAAGAGAGACTTCATGCTCGGCTGAGCGGCCGCCAAAGAGCAAGGCAATAACAATCTTTTTGGGCATCAATGGCCTTAACGAAAAAATATTCTATAGAATTATGCCCGTTTTGTCCAAAAGAAAAATGGAAATTTAAAAGATGGATCCTGTCGCGGCGCCTCCCCCTCCGTCCTCGCTCCACCCATTCGCAATGGATGTTTGCAGCGATCACAAAATTGGAAATGCTTCCAAATTGGGAAAAGACCTAAAAGGTTAAAGGACGTTTTTAAGGATTTTGCTTGTATTGAACTTTATTCTTTTTTTCGGACCGATGGTGATGATTTCTCCAGTTTTCGGGTTTCTCCCTTTCCTTTCCTTTCTCAGTTTGAGTTCGAAACTTCCAAATCCAGAGAAGGTCACTCGTCTCCCCGTTTTCAAAGAACCTTTAATTCCATCCATCAAGGAGAAGAAAGCCTTCTCAGCTTGCTGATGAGTAATCCCCGCGTCTTTTGACATTTTGGCCGTGATTTCTCTTTTATTCATAACTATCCTCCCTTCTTTTTTTACTGACTCGTCTTCAATTTAATGTTAGAAGGAATAATGCCCTCTGTCAAGAGGAAAAAGGCTCTGTGACGAAAAGTGTGGTTATTGTTTTAGGCCAAAATAGTGATCGACCAGTTAGTGGCCAGGCCAGTCCCTGTCTGTTCTTGACCAAACCCACCCGCGCCCCTAGGTCTTCGAACACAAAGGGCCGGCCTGGCCCCATCTATTATTGGAATTTTGTGCTCATTTTTGTTTTATCCCACTTTTCGTCTTAGAGCCTAGCTTAAAAATAAGGGATAAAGCGGACCTTGCCATTTTTTTATTGACAGTCAGCAAATGGCTGACTATAATAGCAAAAAAGGATAAAGGAACGAAATCAGCCAAGAGGAGTAAAAATGAAAAAATCATTTTTTCAAGGCATGCGGATAGCCGCTATTCTCTTAACTTCAATGGCTTTATTCATTCAAGGAGCGGGGAAAACTCAATCTCAAGAAACCAAACAGTATCAGCTTGAAAAAGCAAAGATCTTTCAGGAAGCCTATCCCCTGATCTCTGAATCCGATCTCTATTGTTCTTTTTATATTATGGGCAAAGAAAAGCCTGAGATGCAAATCGTTGGGGCCGAAAGAGGAGACGAGAAAATTATGGTGAGTGATGCCGACCTTGTTTACATTAATCGCGGGAAAAATGATGGGCTCGAGATTGGGCAGATGTTCTTGATCATAGAATTAGGCCCGAGTGTTTCAAATTATGGCACGCTAGCTCTTAAAAGAGGGAGGGCGCGGATCGTGACGCTCGAGGACACTCGGGGAGAGGTCAAGATAGAGAAAATATGCGGGCAAATTATGGTTGGCGATTATTTAGTGCCCTTTGAGGAAAAAGAAGGCCTTCTGGGAAAAGACCTGGGTTATGAGGCGCCGTTAGAAGAAGGAACAGGTACGACCGGGAATATTATTTACCTTCAAAATGAATTGAACCAGATAGGGAGTGGCCACTGGGCCCTCATTGACCTCGGGTTTGAGAATGGCATTCAGGTCGGACAGCAGATGACTATTTTCCGCAGGGTCCAAAAAGATGCCTCCCGCCAGGCGATCGCAAATTTGGTCGTGATCGATACCCAGCCAAATACCTCAACGGTGAAAATTCTATCCTGCAAGGAAGTTGTTCAGCTCGGAGCCGAGGTCCAAACCAAGTAAAGCAAACATTTATAATTTTTATTTTCCCTTACTAGAGAAAATATCTTTTTTCTGTCTTCCTTTTCTGTGCCCTATCGGCTCTATGACGAAAAGTGGGATAACGCAAAAAAGGGAGCAGAAATCCGATAATAGATGGGGCCAGGCCAGTCCCTGTGTGTTCGAAGACCTAGGGGGGTGGGTGGGCTTGGTCAAGAACATACAGGGACTGGCCTGGCTACCAATTGGGAAATAATTATCTTGGCCTAAAACAATAATCCCACTTTTCGCAACAGAGCTTACCTTCTCTTGACAGAATTTTGGGTTTTTGTTAACTTAAGCCGAGAGATCCACGTAAAAGAATGGCTTGAGCGGGCGTAGTTCAGGGGTAGAACGTCTGCTTGCCAAGCAGAAGGTCGTGGGTTCAAATCCCATCGTCCGCTCCATTTTTTTTGAAACGTCGACGACAATCTTGCGAAAAAAGGCGCGGTACCCAAGAGGCTAAGGGAGAGGTCTGCAAAACCTCGATTCGTCGGTTCGAGTCCGACCCGCGCCTCCACCTGTTCCACATTCCCAAAATATTCCTAAAATATTTGACATAGGGGTGTAAAAATTATATATTTCCTGAAAAGTCTTTAAGGAGGCGTAAATGGATTTAGTATCTAGGGTTCAGGCCATCGTATTAAAGCCCAAAGATGAATGGGCCAAGATTAAGGCAGAAACGACGACTGTTGCCGAGCTCTTCACCTCTTATGCATGCATCCTGGCTGCAATTCCAGCCATCGCTCAATTCATAGGCTTCGGTCTCATCGGCTTCAGAGTTCCCTTTGTTGGCTGGATTAGATTAGGTTTGGGTACGGCTCTTCTTCGAGCCATAGTTGCCTACATTTTTTCCTTAATCTCAGTCTATCTGCTTGCCTTGATCATTAACGCCTTGGCGCCAACCTTTTCCTCCACTCAGAACATGACCAACGCTATGAAGATTGCAGTCTATAGCATGACGCCAATGTGGGTGGCAGGTGTCCTTTACATCATTCCCTTTCTGGGGATCTTAGTTATCATTGCAGGCCTCTACGGCCTCTACATTCTCTACCTGGGTTTTGCAGCACCCCTTATGGATACTCCCAAGGAAAAGGTTATGGGCTATTTAATCCTGAGTATTGTGGTCGTTGTGGTGCTCTCGATTATTTTTGGAGTCATTTTAGGGGCAATTTTTGCTGTGGGAGGGGTTTACCGTCCGCTTTAATTCGTCTATGATCTCAAGATAGGCTTTTTGAGGGAATGGGGCTTCGATAATCGGCCTGCCAATGACCAAATAATCAGCGCCTTTCCGGATTGCTTCCGCAGGAGTCATGATTCTCTTCTGATCATCGGAGGCAATCCCAGAGGGTCGAATGCCGGGCGTCACAATCAAAAGGTCTGAGCCGAACTCCTTTTTGATGACTTCAATTTCCTGAGGAGACGAGACAACTCCGTCCATCCCTGCCTTGCGGGCGAGCCCGGCCAGCCGCAAAACCTGTTCTAAAACGTTGGTGGTCATTCCAATTTCTTTGAGTTGCTCTTCCTTCAGGCTGGTGAGAATGGTCACAGCCAATAACAGAGGTTTCATTCTACCTTGTTTTTCTGCTTCTTGCGCTGCCGCTTCTGAAGCCCGAGCCATCATTTCTTGCCCCCCAGAGGCATGGAGGGTCATCATATCGATACCATGTCTAGTTCCAGATCGGACGGCTGCAGAGACTGTGTTGGGAATGTCGTGCAATTTCAGGTCCAATAATACTTTTTTCCCCATGCTTTTGATTTTTGTGAGGAGCTGCGGCCCTTCCGCAGTGTAAAGCTGAAGTCCAACCTTAAAAGTCTCTGCCTGATCTAGTCTAGATACTAGCGCAAGCGCTTCCTTTTTATCTTTAACATCCAGGGCGACAATAATTCTCTTTTTTAAATCTGTGGTTTTTTCCATTCTTATTTTTCTATTTGTTTTTTAATTCCCTATTTGTTCCCCCCTTCATATAAAGGGGGGATGAAAGGGGAATTAACTTACGCGCCATATTAATCGGTGTTTCTACCCTCCTTTCAATTACCGGTCTGTCCTTTCTATTTTTATCGAGCCTATGACCTTTTCGATTTTTTCTATGCCATTTTTTTGACAGTATTCTTCAAGCTCCCTGATAATTCTCACCGTCGCATCAGGGTCGACGAGGTTGGCTGTACCCACTTGCACTGCCCTTGCCCCCACTATCAAAAATTCAAGGGCATCCTGGGCTGACATGATCCCTCCCATGCCGATCACTGGAATCTTAACCTGAGAGGCAACCTGGTAGACCATTCTGAGCGCAATCGGTTTGATAGCAGGTCCGCTGAGCCCGCCGAGGACATTGGCCAGCTTGGGTTTTCTGGTTTGGATGTCCACTGCCATCGCCAGAAAAGTATTAACCAGCGAAATTCCATCCGCACCCGCTTCCTGAGCGCTCCGGGCGATTTCGACAATATCGGTTACGTTGGGCGAAAGCTTGGCAATGATGGGGAGCCCACTATTTTTTTTCGCAAGTTTGATTAGAGTGTAAGTCGCCTCGGGACTGAGGGCAGGGCAGAGGCCATTTTTTTTGACATTGGGACAGGAGATGTTCAGCTCAAAAGCTGAGATCCCTTTTTTCGGGGAGAGATATTCAACCACGGCCGCATATTCTTCATCGCTCGTGCCACAGACATTGACGAGGATCGCCGTGTTGTATTTTCGAAGCTCTGGCAAAACTTTAATGGCAAACTCTTCGACGCCGATTCCCTGAAGCCCGATGGCGTTAATGAGTCCGGCCGGAGTTTCTACCAGACGGGGAGGAGGGTTTCCTTCTTTAGGCGAAAAGTGAAGGCCTTTGATGGCTATCCCTCCCAACAGGTTCAAGTCGATAAAGGGAGTAAACTCAAGCCCATAGCCAAAAGTGCCGCTGGCGGCAATAATCGGGTTTTTAAGCTTGAGAAAGCCTAAGTCAGCAGAAAGGTCGGGAATCACTTTTCTTCTCCCCTTGGCCAAATAATTTCATCTGCAGAAAAGACAGGGCCTTCTTCGCAAACCTTTAGCCATCCTTCTTTCTCGCCCTTTTTGATTCTCTTGACGCAGCCCCAGCAGGCGCCGAAGCCGCATCCCATCAGGGATTCCAAAGAGAATTCAGCGGGGATATTTAGCTTCTTGGAAATCCGGGCGATTTTTTCGAGCATCGCTTCTGGACCACAGGCATAAATTTTGTCTGGCACCATTTTTCTGAGCTCAGCTTCAAGAAGCCCTGTCACCAATCCCTTAAACCCAAAGCTCCCGTCGTCTGTCGAATAAGCTGTGTTTATTCCGCCTTTTTCGAACTCTCCTCTTAGCGGGAGGTCTTCATGAGTTTGACCGCCATAGAAGATTTTAGTTGAAGCGCCGAGCGAGCGGAGTTCTTGGGCTAAAAAATAGAGCGGAGCGATTCCTCTTCCCCCTCCTACGGCAAACAAATTTTTCCCTTTCAGACTTTCATCCAGCCTGAAGCCTTTTCCCAGAGGTCCTAGAATATCGAGTGATTCGCCGACTTTTTTTTGGGCAAGGAGCGCCGTTCCCGTCCCCGCAACTTTAAAGAAGATCTCAAGGGCCTTTTTATCTAGGCCGTGAATACTCAAAGGCCGGCGCAAGAGCGGATAAGGGTGGTCTTCTGAGACTTTGACCATCAGGAATTGGCCCGGGTGTGCTTCCCTAGCGACTTGCGGGGATTCTAAAGAAAAAAGGCAATAATCTTTCCAACTTTTTTTTTGAGAAATTCTAGCCTGAGGATCCTTGATCATCGCCTAAAAGCATTTCCTGGTCAAAAATAGCAGAATCTCTATGCTTTGGCAACAAAAACTTTGACATCTTTTGTCATTTTGTTAATAATCAAATCTTCCTCTAATCTTATATTTTTTATTATCTTAGGAGGACTTATACATGGAAATATCAGTGAGAGGACAAACCATCCAGGCATCCCCCATCCGGAAACTTAGGCCGGATGCGGATAAAGCCCTTGAGAGAGGAATTCATGTCTATTTTCTGAACATCGGCGACCCGGATATTCCCACCCCGAAACCCGTGATCCAGGCTTTTCACAATTATCAGGAAGAAGTCTTAAGCTACGGCCCGGCCCAGGGATTCTTGGAGTTGAGACAGGCGATTGCTGATTATTTCGGCAGCTACAAGATACCCTTGACTGCGGACAACGTGGTCATCACCACCGGCGGCTCTGAGGCCATTCTTTTCTCTTTTTGCTGCGTGGCTGACCCCGGATACGAAATCATTGTCCCCGAGCCTTTTTACACAAACTACAACGGCTTTGCTTCTTTAGCCAATGTGAAACTCGTGCCTTTGACTTTGCGCGTGGAAGATGGGTTTCGCCTGCCTAAAGCTGAGGGAATCGAGGCAAAAATAACGTCCAAAACAAAGGCAATTCTGATCTGCTCGCCCAATAACCCAACTGGCACTGTTTATACGCCCGAAGAATTAGAAAGGGTTGCCGCACTGGTCAAAAAACATGATTTGTTTTTAATCGGAGATGAAGTCTACAAGGAATTTGTCTACGACGGCCTGACACACAAGAGTATCCTCGAGCTCGAAGATATCAAAGACAAAGTCATTGTCTGTGACAGCATCTCCAAGCGCTTCAGTTGCTGTGGTGCCCGAGTTGGAGCAATTGTCACCAGGAACAAAGATGTGTTCAAGGCCGTCACTAAGTTTGCTCAAGCCCGGCTCTGCCCTCCCTCTGTTGAGCAAAAAGCTGCCCTGGCTGCCTACCGCATGGGGATCCAGTTTTTTAACCCGATTCGCGAGGAATACCAGAGAAGAAGAGATGTGCTGTATGAGGGACTCAAAGCCATCCCTGGAGTTTTTCTCCTTAAACCTCAGGGAGCTTTTTATATCATCGTCAAGCTTCCGGTGAAGGACGTGGAGCATTTTGTAACCTGGATGCTCAACGACTTCGACCTGGATAAGGAAACTGTTATGGTGGCTCCCGCCGAAGGTTTTTATACCACTCCAGGAAAAGGCAAGAATGAAATGAGAATCGCCTATGTGCTTAAAGAACAGAATCTGAGGCGGGCGATCGTTGTTTTCAAAGCAGGAATGGAGAAGTACCTGAGTCTTTATTCTTGATGAATTTTTTGCCTTCAAAAAATATTATCTGGCAGGTCCTCGCCATCCTAGGGCTGAGCTGCCTTATCGGAATTGGCGCTAATTTTTCTTTAGTTCAAAAATATCTCAAGGGAGAATTCCAGCGAAGCTTTCTCTCCCAAGACAGGTACTCTGGAGTTACTTTTATATCTTTAGCCGAGGCTGAGCAGCTGTTTGCTCAGAAAGCGGCCACTTTCATCGATGCCCGTTCTCAGGAAGAGTACGTTTCGGGTCATATCCTCGGAGCTCTGAATCTTCCCCTCAATGAAATGAAAAAAGGTGTGGCCGGTGACCAGCTCCAAGCTCTTGCTGAGAGGAGCCTGGTTATCTATTGCCAGGGCGGGGATTGCGAGTCGAGCGTAGCCTTGGCCAAAATTCTTTATGAATCTGGCTTTAAAAATATCAAGGTTTTCCAGGGCGGATGGGCGGAGTGGAAGCAGGCTGGTCTTCCTGTGGCTGAGGGAAATGGTCCGCAATAAACACCTTCTTTTTATTTTTAGGTTGATTGTAGGCGGAGTTTTTATTTGGGCAGGAGTCTTAAAAATTATGGACCCTCTGGGATTCGCCCAGAACATCAAGAATTACAGAATTTTTTCTCATGACACTTCTTTTTTTCTCGCAATCGTCCTGCCCTGGATGGAGGCGTTTTGCGGGATTTTTTTAATCATCGGATTTTGGCGGCGAGCCAGCGCTCTCCTGACATCTGCGATGCTTTTGGGATTCATTGCTTTAGTGGTCATTACCATTGCCAGAGGAATTGATATCGATTGCGGTTGCTTTGGCCAATTCAGCCGCAAACTCGACTACAAACTGCTCGTGTCCGACAGCCTCCTGCTCCTTTTCTCCCTCAGCATCTATTTTTTCAAACCCAAGAAATTGGCGTAAAGTCATTTTTGTAGATGGGGTAGATAAACTTGAATTTTCGGTTGCTTCCATGTATATTTTCTTGACTGTCTTTTAGGAGCTGAACCATGGCCAAGAAATTTGTGTACTTTTTCGGACGAGGAATAACCGAAGGAAACAAGGACATGAAGGACATCCTTGGAGGGAAAGGAGCCAACCTGGCCGAGATGGCAGGAATCGATTTGCCAGTTCCCCCCGGATTTACTGTTTCGACTGAAGTCTGTGCGGTATTTGCCCAGAGAGGAGGTGCCCTTGCCTCTGATGTTGAAGCTGAAATCATGAATAATCTCAAAAAATTAGAGGAGGTGAGCGGCCAAAAATTCGGAGATGAAAATAATCCCCTGCTGGTTTCTGTGCGTTCTGGAGCCAAATTCTCCATGCCGGGAATGATGGACACGGTGCTCAACCTTGGCCTGAATGACAAGACTGTTGAAGGATTGGCGCGCAAGAGCGGAAACCGGCGCTTTGCCCTGGATTGTTATCGGCGGCTGATTCATATGTTTGGGGATGTGGTTTTGGGAATCCCCAAAAAAGAGTTCGAAGAAATCTTAGAAACCAAAAAGAGAGAGCACAAAATCAAGTTTGACAACGAAGTTACAGAAAAAATCATGGAAGAGCTGATCTCCAAATATAAAAAATTGATCAAAAAAGAAACCGGCCAGGACTTTCCCCAAGATGTTCTGACGCAGCTCAAAATGGCGATTTCCGCGGTGTTCAAATCCTGGGAAAATCCTCGGGCTGTGACCTACCGCCGCTTGAATCACATCCCGGACGATCTGGGGACAGCCGTCAACGTCCAACAGATGGTCTTCGGCAATGTCGGGGAGAGTTCAGCGACGGGCGTTGGGTTCACGCGAAACCCAGCCACCGGAATAAAAGAGCTCTATGGCGAATATTTATTCAATGCCCAGGGCGAGGACGTGGTGGCGGGGATCCGGACCCCTTCTCCTCTGAAGAAGCTTGAATCAGAATTGCCCGAAGTTTATAAGGAGCTAAACGAGATAACCACCAGGTTGGAGCGCCATTACGGAGACGTCCAGGATTTTGAGTTTACAATTCAAGAAAAAAAACTCTACATGCTCCAGACTCGAAACGGGAAGAGAACAGGCCAGGCCGCGGTCAAGATTGCTGTGGATTTGGTTGAGGAGGGTCTGATTCCCAAAGAAGAAGCACTACTAAAAATCGAGCCTCAGGCACTCAATCAGCTTCTTCACCCTATTTTTGACACAGAAGAAAAAGAAAAGCACCCGGTTTTGGCCAAAGGGTTGGCTGCTTCACCGGGTGCGGCTGCAGGCCAAGTCGTTTTTTCGGCCGAGGATGCGGTCGAGTGGAAAAAGGAAGGGAAAAGAGTCATCCTGGTCAGGGCTGAAACGTCCCCTGACGACATCCACGGGATGAGCGCTTCCCAGGGAATTCTAACGGCCACAGGAGGAATGACTTCTCATGCGGCTGTTGTCGGCCGCCAGATGGGAAAGCCGGCCGTTGTTGGCTGTGGAGGTTTGAAACTTAACGAAGAACAAAAATTTTTCACAGCTGGCGGCAAAAAACTCAACGAGGGTGATTGGATCTCAATTGATGGGAGCTTGGGCGAAGTCCTGGCCGATGAGATAAAAACCAAGCCTTCGGAAATCATCCAGGTTGTCCGCGGGGAAAAGAAGCCCGAAGAATCCAAGATGTACTTGTATTTCACAAAGCTTCTCTCTTGGGCGGACGAGGTGAGAAAGCTCGGAGTCCGCGCGAATGCAGATACACCCGAAGATGCCCGAATTGCTTTCGCCTTCGGCGCCGAGGGGATTGGCCTTGCCCGCACCGAGCATATGTTCTTTGATAAGGAAAGGCTTCCATTCATGAAGGAGATGATTTTGTCCGAGACTGAGGAGGAGCGACGGGCGGCCCTGGCTAAGCTCCTTCCCTTCCAGAAAAAAGACTTTTACGAGCTGTTCAAAGCAATGCATGGGCATCCGGTGACTATCCGCACGATCGATCCTCCGCTCCATGAATTTTTGCCCCGCCGGGAAGACCTGATGGTGGAAATTGCGGAGCTCAAGGCCAAAAAGAGCAAGAATATAAAAAAGATTCAAGAGCTCGAGAAATTATTGGAGAGAGTGATAGCCCTCTCAGAATTCAACCCCATGCTCGGCCACAGGGGGTGCCGGCTCGGAGTGACTTATCCCGAGATCATTGAAATGCAGACAACGGCCATCTTTGAGGCGGCCTGTAAAGTGGCGAAGGAAGGCGAGAAGGTCTATCCTGAAATCATGATACCCCTGGTGGGTGTAATTGAGGAGCTTGTCAACCAGAATAATATTATCCGGAAAGTGGCTAAGGGAGTGATGGACAGGTATAAAGTAAAGATTGACTACATGCTCGGGACAATGATTGAAATCCCAAGAGCGGCCATTACAGCAGACGAGATCGCCCGCGAAGCAGAATTCTTCTCTTTCGGCACCAATGACCTGACCCAGACTACCTACGGTATTTCCCGAGATGACGGCGCAAAATTCCTCAACTCTTACCTTGCCCGGGGAATCTGGAAGGATGACCCGTTTGAGACCGTTGACACGGGCGGCGTGGGCGAACTGATGAAGATGGCTGTTGAAAAAGGCCGCAAGACCCGGCCCAGGTTGAAGGTTGGAATTTGCGGCGTCCACGGAGGCGATCCCCGCTCTATCATTTTCTGCCACAAGATTGGCCTGAACTATGTCAGCTGCTCGGCCTACCAGATTCCGATTGCGCGCTTGACGGCAGCCCAGATCACGATTGGAGAAAAAGCAGAGGAAATCGATTAATTTACGAGCCTCAATTTTTTTGATATGTTTTATCTTTCATGAGATTCACTTCAACTCTGATCAGGCTTCTGCTCGGGAGAAAATTTCCCTTTAAGTTCATCTACACTGATGACTATTGGATGCTGGATATCGGAAAACACGTTTTTCCAATCAAAAAATACAGGCTCATCTATGAAGAACTGCTGGTCATGGGAGCGAAAAAGGAGAATTTTCTTACTCCCCTTCCTGCAAGCGATGAGGACATACTCCTGGTCCACACATCCAAGTATCTAAAAAAACTCAAAACGGGAACATTCTCCCATTCCGAAATATTAACTTTGGAATTGCCTTATTCACCCGAGCTTCCGAAATTTGCCTGGTTGACTGTGGGTGGCACGATTCTTACGGCTCAAAGAGCTATGGAAGATGGTCTGTCCTTGCATATCGGGGGAGGATTTCATCATGCTTTTCCAGACCATGGCGAAGGCTTTTGTGTTCTGAATGATGTTGCCGTTGCTCTAGAAAAAATGAAGAAAGAGGGAAAAATCAAGAAAGCCATGATTGTCGATTGCGACCTTCATCAAGGAAACGGAACGGCCTTCATTTTTGCCAAAAAAGACTATGCATTCACCTTTTCCATCCACCAAATGGATATCTATCCCGCCGAGAAACCCTTGAGCACGCTGGACATCGGCCTGTGGTCTGGAGATGGGGACGAAAAATACCTGGCCCTGATTGCTTCCCATTTTCCGC
>Ga0315280_10003499_pt1 | contig 24044 bp, 43 predicted proteins | sample YL17G06_40_MG_FD_203697 | JGI IMG/M metagenome (GOLD analysis project Ga0315280, IMG submission 203697) | Sediment microbial communities from Yellowstone Lake, YNP, Wyoming, USA - YL17G06_40 | ecosystem: Environmental > Aquatic > Freshwater > Lake > Sediment | place: USA: Wyoming | collected... | reverse complement strand
CCACTGACACGGCTCCCCCGGCGACGACTCCTGCAAAAGTCAACGCTGCGCTTGCGCTGCTTCCCTTTACCCCGGTCCCCTTCAGCGGTTCGGAGTCGTTTTGGGCGTATGGTCGGATCATTCTTTATGGAGTAGGGGCTACTCTTGTCTGGGAGAAGCACCGGAAAATTTCGTATGTGCTTGCCGGTGCCGCCGGGCTTTCTCTGGTGACTTCACTTTCAGCAAGCGCGTATAAGAAATAAATTATGGATTCAAAGCAACTCTATATCAATTCCGTCGCCATCGGCGCTCGCACGCTTACCATAACAGGAAAAGCGGAGGATGGGGTATCGGCAACCGGCTATAGCGCGTGGATCGCTTCCGTTACCGGCGCAAATCCTATTATAATCGATAACGGCGACGGCACGGTCAAGATCACTCTGAGCCAATCGCAGGTCCTTGCAATGCGTCAATGGCTTGATTCTCAGGTAAAAAGCGCGGTTGCGCTTAAAACCGGCCCCGCTCCATCCGTACAGATCGAGCTTGGGCCGGTTCTTACTCCGTGGGCGCTGCAATACGCTATTCCCTTTATGGTGGGGACCTTTACTCTTGGTTGGCTTGCGCATTGGCTTTTATCCGGGAGGAAACGATGACTCGAAAGCACTACACGGCGATAGCTGAAGCTCTTGCTCAGGCTACAATCGATAGTGATATGAGTGATAGCGCGATTAAGGCTCTTGATGCGGCAATAAACAATTTGTCTGAATTTTTTGCCGGTGATAATGCATCCTTTAATAAAAACAAATTCATTTCTCATATAAATAAAAGGGTATCGGAGTTGCAATAATATGATGATACCGCTTATCAATCCCCGCAGACCACCGAAGCCGTGGTTTGACAAGATGCGCAAGGAAGTTTCCCGCGCCTACGCGCCGGGCTTCCCGCAGGATCGGATCAACGCCATCATCGGAGATATCTGGTATCACAAGCTTACATTAAGTAAACGAAAAGAAATCATGTCACGATACGAAAAACCCCTAATTGCCCCACATGGCAAGGCGGGACATTCCATTAACAGAAAGGGGCCTACCATGGCTCGCAAAACACACAGGCGGAGAGTGTCCGGCCTCCGGGGTATCTCCGCGATTGAACCGGGTCTGATCTCTCCCACATTCGGCAGAAAAGCCCGGCGTTCCCGCAAACGCAGAGTTTCTCGAAGCGCCTCCGGCAAGCACCGCCCGGCGCTGTATTTCAAGCATGGCGAGTGGTTCCGGCCCCGCCGGTCCAAACTCTTCCCGCGCCCGGTGCGGCTCAATCGTGGCCGTCGGCATCGGCGGCATAGCGCCTTCAAGGGCTTTGCCACGTCTCATCGTCGCGTGCGTCACAATCCGTTCCGGTCACATCGCAGAGGCCGTCGATCCTTCATGCGCCGAAATCCGTTCCGCGCAAAGGATCTGATCAGCGCCAGGTATCTGACCGGGGTTCTGGTAATCGGCGGCGGGATCGCGGCGGGCTTCATGGCCCTTCCGATCACCGCTCGGCTCATGGGTCTTCTCAAAGTCGATACGGTCAAGTTTGGAAACTGGTTCGGGCTTGGCAATATCGTTCTGGGCGGGACTCTGGCGATGTTCCTCAAGCGTCGGGAACTCAAGGAAGTCGGCCTTATTATCGCCGGCGTTGGCGTGTACGATCTGATTTCACGCAACGTGCCGATGCTTGGCCTTCCCATTGTCAATGTCGCGGACTGGACCGGCAAGCTCATGCCTGCCGCCTCCGGCACCCTTGACAGGACAATCGGCTACAAGCCCTCTCTGCCCACGGTCGGGACCAGCTATCAGCCGATGGCCGCAAGCTATCAGCCGATGGGGTCTTCCTACGAGCAGATGGGAGACGAAGGGGTAATGCAGGTGTTTTCAGACGTTTACCAATAATATCCGGTAACGTCCCGTAGAGACGGGTCTCAGACCCGTCTCTACCATATCGTAAATGAATATCATATACCTGTTTGTTTTGCCGGAAACAAACAGGTATATTAACAAAAAATCCGGCGACCCTCTAAATATTTAAAGTGAGGTGCCTCATGTTGACTCAGAAAGCCGCACAACTCATCGAACTCGGACGCGGCGGATCATACTCAGTGTCGCGTGATGCGATCAAACACACGGTATGGGACACATGGCTTATGCCCGCAACCGTGCAGGACAACACTTATTTCAGTCAGCCCGTCGGCGCTGCCTTCGGCGCGGGCGTGAAAACGGTCAACGAAACCAACCTTTACGATAGCGGAAAGCTGCCTAACGGCCAGACCTTCCTTGCCATGCGTCTGGGCATCGCCCTGATTTCTCACAGTGCCGCCGCCGCAACCGACGGCGCGACCGTGGCTCAGGCGTTCACCAATATCGTGCAGTCAAGCATCTTTGAAGTCAAGCTGCAAGGCCGGGAATTCGACGCTCAGATTCATGGAAGCCAGTTCACACCGGCTCTCGCGGTGTCAACGATCAGCGCCGCTACCATCTTCCAGCATGGAAACGGCCAATATCTGGCATCGGGTTGGGTAACGCTTGATCCGTCACCCATTTTCATCGATCAGCTTGTGTCCTTCCAGGTCACTCAGCGCGTGAGCACAATCGGCATCGCCGCCGTCGCCGCGATCCTGCTTGCCAATTTCGCGCTTCTCAACACGAACAATTGCTGGTTCCATGTTCGTCTTGAGGGTTTCTTGACGAGGGCGAAATAACTTTCGCTATCACTTGCCCGCCTTCGCTTTGCCGCTACTCGCGGCAAAGCTACGGCGCGGTGAGTACAGGGGACTTGGGGAAGTCTCCTTTTGGTGCGAAGGCCGGGCGTCATGACCCGTCCGGTCTTCGTTTTTATCCCCAAATTATCGATAGTGGTTACACCCCTTTTCATAAAGGAAACAACCATGAACTTTCCAGATTATCAACAGACTCATGTAATGCCGCAGGGAATGTCAACCGATCAAAACCCTGAGCTTGCCGGTATGATTTCACGCAATCCTACTTTTGCTTCAATCGCTATGCAGCTTCAGCATGAGCGGGACGCTCAGGCGATGCGCTGGCCCTATATTTACCCCGTCGAGGGGACCGTGGTGGGGCAAACGACGCAACCTTTCACCATCACCATCGAGCAGGGCACTGATTTCATGTGCGAGAATATCGCGATCAGCGCATTCTCCTATGACACCCAGAAGGACTCGTTATTTCCCATTCCTAACTCTCTGGGAGCTAAGGCATGGGCGGGACGCGGCCTATCGATCCAAATCACGGAAACTCGCTCCGGTCGTCAGTATACGTCCGGCTTTGAGCCGATAGAGCTTCTTGGCGCTCCGGGATACGGGCTGAATTTTCAGCGCCCGATATCTTTCCGAACGCTGATACTGAGAAACAGCAAAATCCGTTTTGACGTCCGAAACCGGGACGCGGCGACTCGTACACATACATTCGCCATATCCCTTATCGGTTACAAGGTTTTGACGCCCCAATAACCTTTATTCGCCTTTACATATTCAGTGAGGGTCCGCTTTCGCTGAGTACAGCTATGGCGCGCATGAAAGGAACACCATGAACTCGCTTGATCGGTCAATACGATTTGGCGAAGGGGTGGATCAGGGGCTTGAATATGAAAAGGTTTTTCCTTTTCATTATTCATTCGTCAATCTTGAAGACGATACATGGCTCCCTGACGCCCTGACGCTCGCCGGCAATCTCGCCGGGATAGGACCTGTAATCCTTCCGGGGGCCACGGTCAATCATCATATCCGGCTCGATCCCGATTATCTCTTCAAGCTTCACTATCTACAATATTCCGTATATACCATTGTCGGCGCTCAGTACCAATGGTACGATCAACCGGCGGGATTTTTTCTTCAGCAGGGAAACATCGATGTAATCGGCACGCGCCTTATCGATTCCTTATCAGTAACGCTTCTTTCGCAGACTGATGGAAAATTTCTTTATGGCGGAAGCCGTACCGATCTTTTTAGCGGTAATGCGGCGGAGCATCCTTACTTTGTGGGAAACACGCAGGGGTTTCTCGAAGGTTTGGGAACGGTAAGGATCGATTATATGTTTCCCCGCAGCGGTATCGTGACTCTTAAACTCACCAATAATCATCCGACGATGACTCTTTACACAGCCGGAGTCCTCGCGGGCGTGAAAGTGAGGGTCTAATGGACCTCACCGCAATTACCGGAAGTTTCATATCGGGAGTCTCCCGGCTTATAAACGGAATCAAGACTCTTGCCGTGCCTCGTATCGAGGATTTGCCTTACTGGACCTCTCCTCCGATTCAGTTTGTCTATGAGTCAACGGCACCTCTGGCTCTGGGTGTTTACACATGGAACGATCTTCCCACCGCCTTTACTCCCAACAGGCCGATACGTCCTAATTTCCTTTACTACTTCAGGAACATTACGCTTTCGGCGGATATCGAGGAGCTTGACTTTATCGCTAACATAGTGACCCCTCCTCAGTACTTTACGTTTCTTGACAGCACCCAACAGGCGGTTCTTTTCAGGGAACCGCTTGTCATGAACAAGTTTTATCAGCAGTTTGATTATAGGCTTGTCTGGCGCACTCTGACCGATCCCGATACGCTGCGGGCGGCATTTACGGGGCAACTGGTTCAGGGCGCGGCGCTGATCGGCAAAGCCTCCATTACGCTCAAAGCCATAATCAGCGCTCAGGAAATAGTCGATGACGGATATGTCACGCATTTCGTGGAAAAATATCCCGCCGCCGTAGCGGAGGTCGCTCATGAATAAATATAGCTCCTATCTAAGAACTTTCCGGGGGAGAAGACTTGTCGAGAAAGCCATAGCTCCCCCCGCAAATTTTACTATAGGACTGACCGATTGGAATCCCGTCATTTTCACCCGGTCTTTCAATCTATTGACGACATTTCCCGCGACCCTGCTTAACGCTCCCATGAATATCGCGGGAAATATAACATTGAAAAAAATTGGCGTATTTTCCAATTTTGCCGATGGTCTTGTAGCCAAAAAAGTTTCGGTAGGGCTTGGCGCCGGGGGATTTAACGGTCTTGACATAAACGTCAGGGCTGCCTCCTATACTCGCGCTTTCGTTCCAGCGACAACCATAAGCGGTGATCCTTCCTCGCGTACCATGACCGTCGCAGGGGCGGGCGCGGGACTTGATGCCGGTGCCGCGATTCTCATGATTGGTGGCGGCAATCAGTTCGCCTTCCCTTTATGGGAATACGCTTTTGTAGAGAGCTTCGTAGCTCCTGATCTGGTACTGAGTGATTATCCAAAGTATACCTACGTGGCGCAACCGGTTTATCTTCTGACGGCGATAGCCGAAAGCCGATTCTTTCACATGATCGATCTTAACGAGCTTAACTATCTCTATAACGCGGATCACTTTTTTACGCCGTTACAGTTCTCATCGGCAAATGCAACCGATGTCATTATATGGGCACAGGCGATGCCAAACGGCACGGTTGAATACTTTACTAAAAGTATCGATCCAACCTATCTTAACGATATCGCGCTTTTTGACGCCGTAGCGGAATTCGAGTTCACCAATAGCTCTACCATCATTACGCCATAGGGGTATATTATGGGACTTAGACCCGGACAGGCACGCGCCCCTTACGTAGGTTTTGGCGCATCACTTGTCAATAACGGAGCGAATGTCGGCGCGGGGACCGGAAACGTCTTCAAAAATAAAGTCGGCGACATTCTCAATTTCCGCACGCTTCAGCAGGGTCCTGGCATCGTTATCACTACGGTCGGCGATGTTGTCAATATCGCCGCCGCAGCTTTTTCGGATATCTATTGGCAAAATCCCATCATTTCTTTTTATGATCCCACGCCCGGCCTTCCCATAGGTCCCGCTGTTGGCGCTCGATACATTGCAACCGCCACGGCAAACGGATGGACCATCAATCATATTTTTGAGTGGGATGGGGCCGCATGGGTAGACACCGCGCCTCTTGAGGGCATGGCCGCGTATGACAGGAATACTAATTTCATTTATCAATTTGATGGAGTCAATTGGGTGCTGGTCGGGGGCGTCAACGCCCTTGCCAACGTGGGGGCCGGAACCGGTCTTATCTGGCGTGATACCGTCGCGGGAGTCGCCAATATAAAATCCCTCATAGCGGGGACCTCCATAGCGATCACTAATAATGCCAATGATATAACCTTAGCGGTGACGGCGCTGACAAATCTGCTTCAGGATGGTAGCGGCATGCAGGTATATGCCCTTACGGGGGGAAAAACGGCGATCAGCGCGAATCATACCTTTACTTTCGATAATAGATTTACACAGGCTTTCTGGGCTTCCAGGCCGGTCCTTACGTCCGGCGATTGGGACATCGTAGCAGGAGCAGGGTTGCGGGGGCTTGCCGCCAATAATGCAAGCAACCCTTTTAAAACGGGAATTAAAAGCGGGGAACTGGATCTTCAGGGTTTTTTTACCGCCGCCAACGCTAATCCTATGGCGTTTATCGTTACGGGAAACGGTAAGACCGCCAGACTGCAAATTGACAATACAGGAACCATCACCGCCAGCATGACCGGGTACGCGGATGTGGTCGTCGCGTCGGGAAGCGGCTCTAATTTTTTAAGAATAAAACTGGAAGAGCGTTATATTGTCAGTTTTTATTATAGGGCGTCAAGTGGCGATCCGTGGGTCCTGATAGTGTCTTATATCAGCGCCGTTAATGTAGATTTTCAGGATAATATCACCCTATCAATCCTTTCCTCTCCGGTAATCGCGGGAGTCTATAATGTTATCAGGGAATTGACACTTAATACCACCCCCGATTGCGACCCTACGGTTTTCACACTTACCGATGCCGCGACTATAGCTCTTGATGTGTCGCGATCCAATAACTTCGCCGTGACGCTTGGGGGTAATCGCACCCTTGGCGCTCCCACTAATCCTCTGGGTGACGGTCAGATTATCCGTATTCGCGTGATACAGGACGGGACCGGGGGCAGAACGCTTGCCTATAATGCGATCTATCGGTTTCCCGGCGGGGGGACTCCGGTCCTGCAAACGGCTATAGCCGCTCAGGACATACTTACCTTCATGTATAACGCGACGGCGGTAAAATGGGACTTTATTGGCAAGAATTCCGTAACGGCTGCTTGTGTCGCCCTGACCGACGCCGCGACCATTGCCGTTGACGCTTCTCTTGGATCAAAATTTGAAGTGACTCTTGGAGGGGATAGGCAGCTTGGCAATCCTACAAATCCCGCAGGGTGCGGCCAGCTATTGCTCATTCGTGTCCGGCAGGATGGGACCGGGACGCGGCATTTGACCTACGGCGCCGACTATCGCTTTTCAACGTCTCTGCCGGCTCCTACTCTGTCAACGGGAATCAACAATGTAGATTATCTTGGTTTTGTCTATGACAAGACGGCTGGCAAATGGGATTTTGTATCGTTTGTTTACGGATTTAACTGATCACGGGTCCGCCTTCGCTCCCCAAAGCGGGAGCTACGGCGCGACAGGAAAGGAACCCTGTATGGCATGGAAAAAAGCCGATCTGCTTGCGTATCTTACCGGCAAGTTCTCTAAAGTAAGCGCTCCCATTATCCTTGAAGCGGCCTCACCCGCAAACGGCAACAGCAACCGCTATCAGGTAAATGTCGCGGCGCTTGGCACCAATGTCGATCAGAGCCAGTTTGTCGGTAACAACCTGAACCTCAATTTTCTGGTCTATGATGAGGGGCTTGCCGGGGAAGTCGCCGTCATGGAGGGAAACGAAGCGCTTAACTATGTCAATCGCGACCTGACCAGTGCCGATACTCTCGATGGGGTCGCGAAAATCAATTACTCCATGGATATGAAAAAGCGCACCGCCGCCGCCATCATCAAGGCGACGCAGGCAGTCCGGTGGGAGGCAGTCGGGACCCCCAATCACGCTCTGCGCATCGCATGGAGCAAGGCAGCGCTGCTTAACCTTGAAAACTATACTACCGTGTGTCATGCGCTCGTTTCAAACGACGTGGCCATACTTGCGGCGGGCGGCGCGGCAACGGATGTACAAATTCAGAACATCGTCAACGGATCGATTGAATACCTTGCGGGGCTTTCTGGTCTTTCATGATTACCAAAGCATGGAAATTCCGCTCGACCCTCAAAGTTGACCATACGAAAGTATCGGCCAATCAGACTGATTTTCCCGTCGCCGTGGTCTGGAATGGGGCGGCGGGCGGTATTCCATCCGAGCCACTTATTACCGGCGGAGCGAAGGCGGCAAAGTCCGACGGCAGCGACATCCGATTTACAACCGACATACAGGGTCTTAATGAAGTCCCTTTTGAAATCGTTCAGTGGACACAGAACGCGGTGGCGGCAGACGCCCGCGCCGAAATGCATGTGAAGCTCTCTCCCTCCTCCTCAAGTGATACGCTTTTTTATATGTGGTGGGGAAACGCCGCCGCGTCCGCCTACGCGGTCGGGGCTACGTTTGGGCGTAATAACGTGTGGACCAATAATTTTATATGGGTATCTCACTGTAACGAGTCCGCCGGGGCGACCATGATCGACAGCACCGGGGGGCAGGACGGGGTATACTCCGCCGCGATGCCGACACGGGTTGATGACGGCCCCATGCGAAGCTCTCAGGCGTTTACCAACGCCGCCAATAAATCGGCCTATATCAACAGCTATGCGGCGCTTGGTTTCGCGGGATCGGCCAACATGACCCTTACCGTGATACTAAAACTTACTACCCTGACGGTCTTTCAATCGATTTTTGCAAAGACCGACGGCACGCCGCCGGGGACCGTGGGAAATCTGCGATGGCAATGGTACGGCTCGGCGCAACCCTTTAGCGGCAGCGAGGATGCACTGTGGCGGGGATTTCTTGGCGGGACTTATATCACGGGGACCCCCTCTACCGGCGTCTATTCAAACGCCGCGTACCGGCACGGGTCGTTTGTGTATGACCATACCAACGGCTTTAACTATGTCAACGGCACCAAGGATACCGCGCTGACGCAGGGCGGGGACCCTTACGATGACGCAACCGATAGTCTTATAATAGGTAACTGGAACAGCGTATTTCCCGGCCCCGGCAGTGATCAGTTGCGTAGCAGCGTTGATGAACTGCGGATCGCCAGAACCAATCGCTCGGACTCGTGGGAATCAACGGAAAACAACGCCCTGACCGCGCCGGAAACCTTTGTCATCGCCGGGACCGCAGATACGGTCCCGCAGGCGGACTTTTCGCCGTTTTTCGCCGCTCAGTCAAATCGCGGAAATCAACTGGTATGGGGGGTAGCATGAGTTATAAAAAATCGATCTCGATTTATAAGGCTTCGCTTCCCATAGGACTCGTCGCGCTTGGAAATATCATCAATCATATCCTGAAGGCAAATAATATAGACATAGAACCGCAGGATGTTCTTTCGGTCCTCATGCTTTTGTACGGGGGATATATCGGCATAGGCAACTGGATACGGCACCGGGAGAAAAATAAATGCGCGAAAAATCCTGCGATTCCACGATAGAGAAATGCGGACATATTTTTTTATCGTGGTCATGGGCTACCGGCATTATCATTACGGCGATATGCGCTACAGGGATCGCGGCATGGAACGGCAGCGCCCGGCTCACCACGATAAAACTCGTTCAAGAAGCTCAGGAAAAAGAGATCAATGAGCTTCAAATACAGCTTAAAGCGATGCCGGGAAAACTCGATACCGTCATTTATCTGTTGAAAAAACGCGATGAAAACACCCATTGACTATAGCAATCTCATTCCCGGCGACGTATGGGGGACCACCCGCGTCGATCTTCTGGGGTGCATCATACGCCTGACGGAAGTATGGAGATCGACAAAAAACGCGATCGCTTCCGCACGAGCGATGTTTGATGTCAGGGTTCCCTCTCACATTCTTCTTACCTGTGAAGAGCACGATCTGTATTACGGCATGGAAATGACATGGCCTGAAATCCGTCATGTCGATCTGCATGATTATGACGGGAGATTCGGCAGAAGCCGTACCGTGTTTCGCGCTCGAATTCCTCAGATAGCTTCTTTTTATCACGGTTCTAATTATGGAATTGTCAATCAATGGATTCTCAAATGCCATGAGCGAAATGTAAAGTATGACTGGAAAGGGCTTCTTGAGTTCTGGGGCATCGCGGAGGATGAAAAGTCAAAATGGTATTGCAGCGAGTTTTTCCGGGAGATGCTACGGCATTTCAATGTAGGATTTCCGGGACCGTGGGAGGACTCAGTTGACCCTCTTGATGTATATCGATATTGTACGGCGCACCAATTAATTATATAACAGGGAGGGATCATGGAGATCAAATTTAAAATGTCTCCCCTTCAGAAATGGCTTGCCATGCGGCTTGTCAAGGGGCTTCTTGACGATATCCGCACCAGGCTTTCAGGTCTCAGCAAAGAACAGATGCAGGCCGTGGCTTCTATACTATGCGAGAAGTATAAAATCAAAGGGCTTGACCCGAAGGTAGCCGACGAGATTATATTCAATAGTATGGACCTTGCGCTTCAGACCACAAAGGCTCTTGTGGAAATCGCGGATTCAAAAATAAAAACGGGTGACTGAGGTCATGAATTACTCACTCTCACAATTTGAAACCGACATCGAATCCTTGAGCAGGCCCCGGCTCTTTGACACCTATATCCTGCCGGGTTTTCTGCTTTTCTACGCTCTCAGGAGTAAGTCCGCGATGTCCCGGAGCGCACGGCGCATTCTATTTACCGCCGGAATCTATATGGTATATCGTAACTACGCTCAGTACAAGGCCACGGCGCAAAGCGTCGCGGCGATGGTTTCATCAAACGTACAGGCGGGTCCTGGACCCGTCTCTACCATAACCGACACACCCTCATCATAAGGAGGCGCTTTATGCGCGGATGTTCAATGTTTCTTTTATCACTCATCATGCTTGCGGGATCGCTGCTTGCCACAAGTCATGTCATAACCAATACGACAGACGTAGCGATCGGCACCCGGCTTGGCGGAATGATCGTCGGCGGAAGCAACGCGCCGCAAGACGTCACCGTGTACGCGCTGACCGATACTATCGTGACTTCTACTGATAGTCTGGCGGCATCCGGCGACCGGAATGTCTATGGTCCCTATATGTTGACAAAAACAGGATGTGGACAGGCGCGAAGCATACAACTCAATTTTACTTCAGGATTTATCGGAGCTTCGGATACCGTATTTGTCGATTATCAGACCGGACAGGGACTTGTGCTTAAAGACACCGCCGCCGTCTGGACTCGCGCCGATACGGTTCTTGGCGCTGGAAAAGTCATTACCGCCGATATGACCGGCAAGGCCGCTCAGGTTATATGGATCAGAATAACATCGTATAAGTCAACCGTTGTAAGGCTTGCAAACCGTATCAAGTTAGGGGTTAAGGGTAACTGTCAATGACACGAGACCAGAAAATTACCGGGATCGCCGTGAAGCTCGGCATGTCCGATCCCTCGTGGCTTTCCCGGCTTATCGCCCTTGAAAGTAATTACGATCCGCAGGCCAGAAACCCCGCTTCTTCGGCCTGTGGACTTATTCAGATAATCGACTCGACGGCGCGGGATATTTTTGGCGTCCCGACATCGGAGGCGCTTATCGCCATGTATCCCGATTTTGATTCGCAAATGGATAATGTGGTGTACCCTTACCTGTCACGCTACATGCCTTTTCCGACAAAGCAATCGCTTTACATGGCGGTCTTTTTCCCTCTCGCCCGGTATGTCTCACCGGACACTACCTTCGATACGCTTTATGAGCAAAAGCAGATCGGGGGAAGCCTCTGGCCTCAAAGACTCGCGCAGTTTCATGAAGCCAACGGGGATATAAAAACCGTACAGGATTATATAGATAAGGTTGAAAGCCGGACGGTAAAAATCGTCGCGGCGGCGGGCTGCGGGATCGTAGCGCTTCTGGTCATCGGGGGGCTTGTATGGTATCTGTTAAGATAGATCGTACTTTGGCTTCGCTCATTAACCGGGATATCGAGCTTATTGAAGGCATCGAGCATGAGCGGGAGCACGCCGATCTTTACAAGTATATAAAAAAACACGGCCTTCCTTCCCCGGAAACTTTTTATCTCATGATCGCCAGGGCGCACATTGACGAAACGCCCTATTACTACAAACGTCTCAAAAAGGCGGGACTATGACTTACCATTCCGTACAGACGGGTCTCAGACCCGTCCCTACATTGGGATTTTCAAACATGACCATCGATCCGGGATTCGATATGCCAATAAAACCCTCGGTCATAACGCCCGATCTTACCATACACGATATCCTTTACAATCTCAATCAAGGCTATATGGATGAAAGCGAGCTTACTCCCGCGCAGCGGGAAGAGCTTGCGAAAATTGGATATCAGTTCAAGAAAAAAGGGTTTCCGTGGTGGTTGCTGCTTGTAGCGGGCGGCATTTACGCATACGATCAATTTGGGGGGTAAATCATGTCTTCATATCTTGGAGCGGAAAGCGGCATAATCAGCAGCGGCGACAAGACTACGATTCTCAATGCTCTGACGGCATACGGAAGCGCCGGTCCGGGCTTTCCCGGTCTTGCATCTCGCGAGCAATGGGCGAGCTATTACAACACGCTTATGCCCCTTTATCAACAGGCGCTCATATCGGCGGGCTTCCTTCCCTACCGGCCAAAGACCGAGGAAGGCTATTCGCTGATTAAATACATGATCGATAACAACCGGGGAATGACCACCGGCCTTAACGTGGCCTTTCTTGAAACTCTCTACTCCCTGTATAATGCCGGTAAAATTCAAGCAGGCGCCTATGATCCGAAACTTGTCTCTATGACCGCTCCGTATACGCCGAAAACCGGATGGGAAAAAACGCTCAGTGATATCGGAGCGGGTGCCGTATCCGCGGTGAGCGGCACTTTCAACAAGATTCTTTTATACGCCGCTATCGGCGGCGTTATCTATCTTACCATTTTAAGCTTTCCGAAAATTGTAAGGGGGTTTTCAAGACCCCGATATTAGTTCACCTGTACACCATATGCCCGCCTTCGCTCGGATTACCGGGCTACGGCGCGGCGGGTACGAAAGGAACCCGTTATGCCGGCACGTATTTCAAAAAAGGCGTTTGCAGAACCGTCTGAAAACTCCCCGATCCCTCCCGGCGACCAGCCTTCGTTTCACTCTGGCTCGGCAAGTCAACCCGAAAACAACCGCCCCCTTGCCGGAATAGAGCGAACGTCAAGCCCATCGGGAAATATCTTCGTTTCCGATCCGCTGCAAGACCTCTTCGGCCCTGATTCCAGGACCAAATACCTTGGAGAGGCACAAGATAGCGTCCCGGATGAGATAATGGTGGTCCTTGAGGAAAATGGTCTTGGAGAAAAAGCGTTCCAGTGCATACTCAAGGAGATTCCGCAGGACTCCTCCGGCAAAGAACCGGGAGACTATAAAAATTGCAGCAGCTACATTAAAGGCTTCAATAGTATCGTCCCCTCTACGGAATGGATCGCTCGAAATTATGGTCCCGGAAGTTACCTGCTATCGTTTAAATGGCAAAATCGTGATGAAGGGAAACGCTCCACTGAAGGCGCTAACGTCATTATAACGATCAGCGACAAGTACACCGATGAATACAAGCAGTACAAGCTTGAGCGCAAAATAAAGCTCAATAAGGAGGCCAGCGAAAAGATTCAAGAGGCGCTGCTTGATAAGCGCCTTGAACATGACCTGAACGGGGGGTCTCTAACCCCGGCACTTGATCCTAAAGCCGCCGCAAAGGAATACGTGTCGGAAGCCCTTGAAACAGCCCGTTTGCTTGGCTTAGGGCCTCAGAGAGGCATAGAATGGGACAAAATACTCCCTATCGCGGTCCCTGCCATTATAGGCTTCCTGCAAGCGCAACAGAACGCTTCCCGCGAAATGCTTCAGATGATGCTTGCCGTATCAGGTCAAAACAATAACCAGCTTCTTGAGCTTGCCAAAATCAATAACGGTCAGGGTCAAGGAGCGCAAATGTTCAAGGAGATGAAAGATATGCTTATGGGTGCCGTCGATCTCAAATCAGCCCTGATGCCGGAAAAGGAAACCGTGGCCGACAAAATCTTCAAAGTAGTGGAGGGCGTGCTTCCTCAAGTTCTACAGATAGCCGCCATGAGCGCGGAGCAGAGAAATAAAGATTTCAGGGTAAAAATGGCGCAGCAATTCATCAATCAGGACCCTGATTTTCAGCAGATGATAAAAAATCCCGTCATTCAAGTCGAAAGTATTGAAAAACTCGATGAGCATTTCGGATGGGAACAAACCGACGCGGTACTTTCGGTCGCGGGGATCGCCCGGCCCGGCAATTGTCCACGCGATCCTGCAAAACAATATGCCATTGACGACCCCCGGCGCATGGATGTAGAGACGGGTCTTAGACCCGTCTCAACGCAATCAATAAACGAAGGAGAAACCGATGAATCAGGAATTGACCCTACAGCAGAAGAAAGCGGCACTTGAAAAGTTGGGGATCGAGCTTCCGGCGGGTGCCAGTGACGCCATGCTTAAAGAGGATCAGGACGCCATTGACAAGAAAAATCAGGATATGGCGGCAAGGAAACAATACGCTATAGATCAGATGAGGTCTTCGGGGATCGCCGCGTAAGCTACCATACGGCGCGACGGTCCGCCTTCGCTCGATGGGGCTTACCCCCATCGAGCTACGGCGCGACTGGCCGGGGACGGACAGGGGTACTTAACGGGTTCCTCCCATCCGTGGGGCGCGGTGATCCCGCGTCCCTTCCCGGTTTTATTCAAGGTTGATTTATAAGGGCTTTTGCTTCGAAAAGTCTACCGTCCGGGCATCCCCGCCCGCAGGCCCCGCCGGACCCTATTATTCTCCGCAATCCCATGAGCAAACCGTTCACATGATCGGAATCATACTTCCATGAATCAGTAGAATAAGTATTTACAAGATAAACAACTTCATCAAGCTTGATTACGGCGTCCCTGTTTTCCTTCAGGGCGGCTCTAAGGCATGCTATTTCATTTTCCTTACTCTCTATCCTCTTTGCTATATAGTAAAGAGCATCCCTCAGGGTCTCTATAGCTTCGAGGTATGAAGATATTCGTGCGCTCATAAACGCTTTCTCCTTTGGATTTTTCTTTTCGTGAAGGTTAGTCGCATTTGAAGCGAGCCGCCCCGTTCATACCTACCCTCTGGCGGGGGGCTTCCCTTATGACTCCCGCCCGAACGGTTTTTACGGGATGAAAGTTTTCCGGCGAGTACGGGCACCACCGTTGAAGATGCAGCGCGAGGCACCGGGGGGTCGGTCCGGGGCACGATCCATCCGCTAAAAGGCGACTCGTCCCCGATCCCGACGACTTCTCCATCGAAGATTTTTTTGATCTGGTGAATTGCCCGAAGGTCGACATTTCGCGGCACTCCTTTACTTATGATTATAGCTTCATCCGTTGTATATCGTATCCCATCGTCAAAAATCAGGACACAGTTATCCGCGTCAAAGATATAGTGCTGACTCAGTGCCTTTACAAATTGACGCATAAGATATTATAAATCCAGGAATGCCCGGTCCGCCCCTTCGCAGGCTTTTATCGTTCCCATCTTCGATTGTAGTTCCGCCAGATTGGTCGTCAGCAGAATGTTGGCGTCCTTCAGGGCGGCGTTTGATTTTATAAGCATACTGATCCTGTTTCCCGCTTCGGCAAGTCCCTGCATAAGATCTTCCTGATGATTCCTCATATCATCAAGAGCTTTCTTGAGATTTCTTTTTTCAATTTCAAGGTTATGTATATGCTGTATTGAATCATCGTCTTTTTTCTCATTCCCGGCTATAACATCATGAAGCTCGCCAGCGCATTGCGGGCAAAGATGCCAATGTACGTATTGATCCTTATCTTGATAAAATGAAATTTCGGCTGGAACCGTACTGCATGACCACCAGAATTCCTTCGAGCAACGGTCACATTTGTAAAGTGTCTTATTGGTATTGAGTTTCATGGGGAAGTTTTCTCCTTGTCGCGCCATAGCTCTACTGAGCGAAGGCGGACTGATTTTTAATGACTGTTTTTAATGACTGTTTTTTATTAATACGGTCCTGCTTACAATGCTCCGCGCAGCAATAACCGCCGTTATGATCGGTCATGTTCGTGCATCCCTCAAACAGGCATTTCCGGCTCTTGAGATTTCTTTTTTCAATTTCAAGGTTATGTATATGCCGTATTGAATCATCGTCTTTTTTCTCATTCCCGGCTATAACATCATGAAGCTCGCCAGCGCATTGCGGGCAAAGATGCCAATGTACGTATTGATCCTTATCTTGATAAAATGAAATTTCGGCTGGAACCGTACTGCATGACCACCAGAATTCCTTCGAGCAACGGTCACATTTGTAAAGTGTCTTATTGGTATTGAGTTTCATGGGGAAGTTTTCTCCTTGTCGCGCCATAGCTCTACTGAGCGAAGGCGGACTGATTTTTAATGACTGTTTTTAATGACTGTTTTTTATTAATACGGTCCTGCTTACAATGCTCCGCGCAGCAATAACCGCCGTTATGATCGGTCATGTTCGTGCATCCCTCAAACAGGCATTTCCGGCTCTGGCGTATCCGGGCATACCTGACAGGGTACATCCCTGAGAGCGCCGCAAGCATTGAGTTCATCATTCTCTTTTCTATCGGCATTTTCCTCCTCCCTTCCATCGGGAAAAACTGTGTAATAATGAAGCAGAGAGCATTGACGGCACCGCTTCACCAGCACCGCTGTTGTTCGAGTGATTGCATACTGATCGTGACACTGGCACTCATCCATAATTATCCTCCCATCGGAGGGTTGTGTTTTTGCCAGACAGGTTCAGGAGGACTCGCTGACTCCCTATCGGGAAACTCTTTACAGACAAGAAGCATAAAACAGGGGATATACTGCTGATTTGCCGCCGCAATGACGCGGGCGGGGGCCGCTCCGATGGGAAGCGAATCAACATAGGTATATCCTTGCTCGTCACACGCTTCAAGAATAGATCCTACCGCATCGAGAGGGACCGGCACAATCGAATAATAAAAGTTTTTCATCTACTCTCTCCTTTTTCGTTAAAAGTTTTCAGATATCGATACCGTAACGATTGAGCAAATCAGAAAGCTCGCGCTTGAAAGCTTTTGCCCGTAAGAACTTGACGGGAAATACATAATGAGAGACAATTTCAGACATCGTGAACACTCCTGTCACCGGCATTGAGAACCCCGAAAAGATCAGGCTCAAAAAGATCGCCGTCATTAAGAGCCGCTATATTGTCAAGCTTCCTCGAAACAACTTCAGAAACTTTCTGCTCAATAGTCCCGGCGGCGTATACCAACTTGATGATCGGGACCGTCTTGCTCCCGGCGCGATAGGTGCGTCCGCATATCTGCTGCAAAGTAATCGGAGCATAGGTAGGGCAAATCAGGGAAATTCGCTGATGCCCCCCTTGAAGATCATGCAGATTGATCGAAGCTCCCCCGGCCTCACCCATTGCAAATACATGACGGACACGATTGGCCTGAAAATCATCGATGACCTTTTCGCGTGATATACCAAGGCTCTCCTGATTACCGAAAATCAAAGATCGTGAATTGAATGCCTTCGCCAGATAGCTAAGGGTTTCCCGGAAATTCACGAATACGGCGACCGATTTTCCCTCATACATATATTCCTTGACAAGATCGACAAGGATTTCAGCCTTCAAAAGCTCCGCCGCCTGCCGGTATCGCAGATCGGCAACCAGAATGTCGGCCTGCTTTCCAAGCGCCCTGTACGCGGCGACTTTATCAAGAAGCTCTTTGTAAAGATTGTTCTGCAAGGTGGTATCTTTGGGCGATAAATCGATCAAATGAGTATGGCGAACGACTTCCGGGAAATACTTTTTGACTTCAGGGTCGTTATACGAAAGCCGGTATCCATATCGGGGATAGAGAATTTTATTGACCGATTTCATGTCCTCAACTTCATGCAAACCCTCAAGAGCGTTTTTAAAATTGACGAAATGACCGTTGTGCGCGAGCCATTGATCGAAAATGGCATGATCCCGGGCTTGCCCTTGAGGAAGCTTGACGTTAAGAACCGAGAAAAGCCCAAAAAGCCTCGAAGGACGGTCTGCGAAAGTGGCGCTCATGGAAAGCACCGGGCACCCGGATTGTGAAGAGGCGATCCAGAGCGCATGGTTTTGACTATCTTCATTAGAGCCAAGATGAGCCTCGTCAAAAATAATCAAACATCGATGAGGCATATTCCATCGATAAACATATTTTCCACTGAAAGGGTGCCGCGCACGCCGGATAAAAGCGAATTTGCCGGACTTCGCCTGCTCCCAATTCATTATGAATACTGGCATGATTTTAAAAAAGGCGCAGGCGCGTTTCCAATTGGCGATTCCGGCAAGCTTGCAAACAATCGCAGGCTGTAAATTAAGTTCTCGGGCACAGGCAAGACCCATGTACGTTTTCCCGATTCCAGTATCAGACCCATCACAAGCAGCTCCATTGGAAAGCAGGCTACTACAAAGGTGCGCGACGGCCAAAGGCTGATATGGAAGCAGATGTGTACTCTGCCGCATGGAATACGATAAGGTAAAAGGTTGCGGAGCGTTATTGATTTTAGAGACGATTTTATACGCATAGTATAGAGTCTTTCCCGAAGATAGAACCTCCGGGCGAAGCGTGATAAGGCGCTTGATGGAGTCCCTGGCTTGCCGCCAATTGATCCAGAATGCCCGGTCATCCGTGACGTTTGCCCGGTAGAGAGTGGAGTCCGGGGACTCCTTGACATATTCAAATCTCAGATTCATAAGGGTCTTTTCTGTATTATAACGCCTGCCGCGAATTGGGGAAGTACAGCGTCCCCGCGTGCCGTAAATCCCATCGGCAAAGAGGCGCGATATTGATTTGAGTAATCAATGAAATTTCAACGTAAATATTTCCCTTATATTCGATCCCTGGATAGAGAATAGGAAAAAAGATATATGGTTCCCTTCCATGAACATTAAGAGTAATTGGATAGTCAACGGGTTCCTTTACCAGAATATAAAAAGGCAGATTTTAAAGACGCCGAAAAGAATAAATATCGCGGCGCATAGAGCAAAGCACAGCGCCGCGACATCACGCTTTTTCATGGAATCATCCCATAGGTCATCTGTACCTGACCATTTTTCTGTATTTCCAGAACCACTTGCTCCTGAGTGAACTTTTTCGCGATGATCTCCGCGAGCTTCTGCATTTGCGCTTCAAAGTCTTTTTTTGAAACTTGCGTCGGAGGTACGTTGAGAATAATCACCTGAGCGCCCTTTTCCTGCGTGAACTTCCCCGCGTATTTGCCGGAAGTATAGGTATAAATACCCTTTTGAGTCAAAAACGTGGAGTTAGGAAGCCCGGTCTGCTCGATACGGACCCTCCTGACCAGAGCAATGAGATTTTTCAGGGTGAAACCCTGACGAAGACCGATATTGAAACCGACGAAAATCCGGGCTGACCACGTAGTCCTGGACTGAAAGCCTATCGGATTGTACCGAATACCATGAAACACGGGGTTGCGTTTGTACTCGGGAACAAATACCCCCTGATCTTTGAAGTTTTTAGAGCACCAATATCCCCGAGATGAAAAATTACAGGGAATACGCATAGAGATTCCCCTTTCAAGATTTGAGGTTTTGAAAAAAGACCTTACCATCCTTAGTGATGATAAATTCTTTGGCGGTAAACATCGGAGTAAGCCCCTGTCCGCATGGTTGCAGATAGTTAAGAAGAATCTGATCCCCGGTTATCATGATATCAAAAGTCAAGGCTTTTTCTATCGTGCGGCAAAGAATATTGTTGGCATGATCGTCGTAAATCTCGATTTTATACATGAGAACTTACCTCCGGCGGATAGATGAACTCCAGGACCCTGTAAAACAACTGCCGCAACATTTCGACATCATATATAGCATCATGAAATCCCCCGCTCTGAGGAGGAGTGATACTGAAATAATCACACATCGTTTTAAGTTTAAGATTACGCGAATCGATATGCCCCTGAAAATCAAGAAACCGTATCAGGGAAAGCGGATCGAGCATTCGATGATTAAACCACGATCCAAAATAAGGATCGTTCCGGCGCGTGAAAAAACAGGAAAGAAAATCATAATCGAAATGCCCATTGTATGCGACTGGATAAAATTTATCCTGACTGTCGTATTGGTCAACATGCCTTGAAAGCATATCGATAAAATCCCGATACGCGGCGTCAGGGGAAGGCCAACCGGAAATTTCCTCGACAGTACGGCCATTGACCTTCAAAGCTTCTTCTTGAATGTTTCCGGGATGCTCCGGGCGAATGTAAAGACATCCCCTATCGCGGACCTCGTTGTCAATGTCAATGATATAGGCAAGCTGAATGATATCATGGCATATCGGATCAAGGCCGGTCGTTTCAACGTCGAAAATAAAAAGTTTTCTCATGATTTTGGGGTTTCCAGGTTAAGTTTTAATTGCCGGGAATCAGGGTAAATGCGACGCTTTCCATGTCGGAAATCAAGAATATTGCTGATTTCACGCATGACCTGAATAATTTGACCGTCCGTGAGACGGCGCAACTGACTCCTGCGGATCGTCCCGTACACAGGTTCAGACGAATAGGAAAGCTCACGATTGATTTCCTGAACGGTCTTTATGGGAGAAGTATTCATTTTCGCCTGCTTTCATCCTCAATTGCTTCAGCGGACTCAACAAGACGGTCAAAATATTTTTTCAGAGGCTTGTTAAGAGGGTGCTCCGGTTGTTGACGATAAAATACAAAGAGCGTAATGGACGCAAGCAGGACCGATTGTTGCGTCAAGTCAAGATAGAGAAGCTCATGCTTGAAATCCTTGCGCAGCGGATCGCTCATGCGAAAAAGAGTCTTCCCTTGATATCTCCGGGAATCGGGATTGTTCTGCTTTATTTCCATTGCAAGCCTTTCGTTTTGGAACATAACAGATGAAATAATCCTCGCCAGCTATCGAAGCCTGACAAGACCTGCATGCCACTCTAAGATAGGCGAAACACTCATGCAGATCGCGGCATGATTTACAACAGACAGGAGGTATTAGAGCGTACTTGCACTTCATGGCGCTATCGCTACGTCAGGTTTGCCGGAAACGGAAGCCGTATAAGACGCCTCGATAGATAAAGCCATGTTCACCAACATTTCATAAATCGGTTGATGCAGGGCTTTCATTTGGCCGACAGGATACCCCACGAAACGAGTGGGAGTCTGCAAGTCAAGCTGCTCATGCAAATCCCAAATCAGATTGATTAATATCACTATCTGCTCATAAGTCATACCCCCGGAAGTACGGCGAGAATTGAGAGCCGGATTATTGGGAAGCGGATAATGACGGTTTTGGGGGCCGGGGAGTAAATTACCTTGATTTGCAAGGGACATAAAAGACTCCTTAGGTTGATGTGTGATACCAATATATAATAGAGTCACACTAAAAGCAAAGTAATTCAAAGGTTTTTATACCTTCCGATAAATCCTGAAAAAAACCATGCCATGCCTTTAGTTCATGAACACATCTAACGATTATTGTTGATCTGCTCATATTGTTTTCTCCTTGTTTTTAATTAAGGTGTAAAATTTTCGCCAGTGAGATCGCTTTTGATAAGAAGCGCGGCGATACATCCGAGACCCCTTGATTGAATCTCCCCCGCCAAGCCACGAAAAAAAGTCTCTGGCGGGCGGGGGCTTGCCTATCCGCATGAATTTCATGAGAGAAAATCCTTTATGACAATCGACAAGAAATTAAGAATGTCCCGGCCTTGATTGTCAGGAAGCGGCGCGATAAATTCCTTGACTTTTTCATCATTCAAATATGGCGGCTCAGGCGAGCATGCACGATGCCCGGTTTCAATACGTTCAAGAATGTAGAGAATATTCGTGTCATGCTCAACAACGATCTTATGAATATGCAAAATATCAGTCGTAAACATACACCGGCAAGAACAATCTTCTGGAAGGTCAATCTTTTTTACTCTCATGATTTGCCTCGCTTAAAAGGGTTTTAGATATATACATCCAGTTTTTCAGATCGGGAATATTGTCGCAAAGAACCGGATACGGCGCTCCCCATTGATCCATTGGAGTGATTTTTGGGAAAAGGTTTGCGTAAATACGATACGCCCTACGGGATTCAGGATCTCGCCGGATAAAAATAAGATGAACATTTCGCGAGCGCCGAAGGACTGCCGGTGCCGGCAAGACGGTAAGTAATTCAGTCATGAGAGATATACCTTTCCTTGAGAAGCAAATAAAGTTCAATATCGCTGTCTTCACCGTCAAGCACTGAATTGTGAAGCATCGAAGGACGATAGGGAGACGTTGAAAGGATCGAATAGAGAACGGACGATTGTCCCAGGTGATAATCCGAAGCAAACCAATATATGGCCGCTTCGATGGAAAATTCATCGGATTCGGGGCATTCGGTTTTGAGATATTCGATCATTTCCTGTTTATCGAAGGGTTCGTTTTTCATATTGCTCCTTGTTTTCAAAGTAAACAAGACCGTTGACCATGTAAAATCGTTTGCCGCAATCAGCGGGAAGGATTTCGGAAAAACCCATTGCAAGCATACAACGACAAAGAGTTTTATTAAGAGTATTATAGGGATTTTTCCCTATATCTTCCGGGCATATTTCATAAAGAAGCTTTTTCATAAGCTCGTAACTCCTCGTTGACTATCAATTGACAATCTCGGGGAAGGAGCGCAAAGGGAATTTTAGCGCCGTTATGACGGCCCAATTGCCCCGTTGAATGCTGACAAAACCCCTGTGGATGGTGAGGGTTTGCGCTCATGCAAAGACAATCATAAACGATTTCCCCGCGATAATGCTGAATGTTGTCGAAATAAACCGTATAGCGATCAAAGGTTTTTCCGAAATTATCATAAATAGCCTTGATTTTCATGGAGTTTTCTTCATGTATAGCATTCATGATTTTATATCCTTTGCTTTTTGAGGGTTATTTTCTCATGGTCAATGAGTAAACATCGTAAGTCTTTCCTGAAGAAACTTGCTCAAATTTTCCCCCGATAAATTCCGCTATGCGATAATAGCAATTGGTTCCAATACCATCACCATAATAGGGGATTTCACGATCAAGATAAATCCCATAAGGAATATCTCGCTGGAATTCTGGAAGGGTTAAGGTAGGGCATTTTTCGCGTATCAAAAAAAGACGATAGCGCAAATAACGATTGAAACAATCGGCAATGACCGTGCTTTCTTTATCATAGCCACAACCCGAACAATTAAAATCAGGACTGCTCTCTAAGGTCATATCTTTAAACTTTACTTGAGCAATTGCGTGCGGGTTAGAATTCCAGATACGAGATTTTACCCATTCAATGGAAATTATCATGGAGGAAACGGGTTTTTGATTGCGATAAAAATCAATCTGGGCTTTCTGCTTGGCGTCAAGACGCGCTTGCTTGCGGGCTTCACGACGGGCTTTCTTTTCTTCAAGGGTAAGCATGGGATTTTCCTTTCAGTTTTTAGAAAGATTAACCAGCTATGTTTTCTTGATCGATTTCTCTTTCATGCTTTTCACGATTTTGCATTGTTGCAAGCGCGTCAAGGGAATCATCAAAGGAATGACTTCGATCTATTATCTTTCCATCACTCCACAAAGCTTCCTTTGCACGTTACTATTTCAGCAATCATATTTATAATCCTTTCAGGCAAAAACTTCTTCGCCGGTTTCAACGGAAAAAACTCGATACGGAGCTTTGCCTTCACAAAAGCAATCATGACCAAAACAATAAGAGCGATTGTTCGGATTTGGCGCGGATAATTCATTGGAAAGATGGCACGCGCCCGGAGCGCAAGGAGAACAAAATTGCGCATAAGTAAAATAGGGCGATTTGGTGATGAAAATATCGCCGTAAGTATCGGATGTAGCTTGATAGGTTTCATCTTTGATATAGAAAAAATCCGGTTCATCGGGGAGGGTTTCATCATTGGAAATTGCTTTGTAGCAATGTGGACACCGTTTATACTCCTTGTCTTGCTTCAATTCATTGCCGCAATAAGGACA